>Ga0137463_1000080_pt1 | contig 39812 bp, 28 predicted proteins | sample EasRivERMGT800_2_FD_102333 | JGI IMG/M metagenome (GOLD analysis project Ga0137463, IMG submission 102333) | Soil microbial communities from meander-bound floodplain in the East River, Colorado, USA - East River MetaG ERMGT800_2 | ecosystem: Environmental > Terrestrial > Soil > Floodplain ...
TCGTCGAGGGACTGGCCCATCGCATTGTCCTGGGCGACGTACCACAGAATCTGAAAGACAAGATCGTCGTGGCTCTCGACATGGGGGCCCTGATTGCCGGGACGAAGTATCGGGGCGAATTCGAAGACCGCCTGAAGGCGGTCCTCAAAGAAGTCGGCGAAGCCAATGGCCAGGTGATCCTGTTTATCGACGAACTGCACACGGTGGTCGGCGCCGGCGCGGCCGAAGGCGCCATGGACGCCTCGAACCTGCTCAAGCCGGCCCTGGCGCGAGGCGAATTGCACTGCGTCGGCGCCACGACGCTGGACGAGTACCGCAAACACATCGAGAAGGATCCGGCCCTCGAACGCCGGTTTCAGCCGGTCGTCGTCCAGCAACCGACCGTCGAAGATACGATCTCGATTCTGCGGGGGCTCAAGGAACGCTACGAGTCCCATCATGGTGTGCGGATTACCGACGATGCGCTGATCGCGGCCGCGACGCTTTCCGACCGTTACATCAGCGACCGGTTCCTGCCCGACAAGGCCATCGACCTCGTCGACGAGTCGGCCAGCCGCCTGCGGATGGAAATCGACTCGATGCCGGCCGAGATCGACGAAGCCACGCGGCAACTGACCCGGATGCAGATCGAAGCCACGGCGCTGACGCAGGAAACAAGTGCCGACAGCAAGGATCGCCTGCAGAAGCTGCGCCGGGAAATTGCCGATCGCGAAGAGGAAGTCAATCGGCTCAAGGCACAGTGGCAATCAGAAAAAGAATCGCTGTCCGGTCTCAAGCCGCTGACGCAGGAGATTGAGGGTTTGCGCACGGCCTATGAACAGGCGTTTAAGAAGGCGCAGAACACTAATCTGAACGAAGATTATATCACGGCCCATCAGAGCGAGCAGAAGCTGAAGGCGGCCGAGCAGAAACTCAAGGAACTCGAGCAGCGGGCCGCACAGACTGGTTCATCGGGCCCACGGATGCTGCGCGAAGAGGTGACTGCTGAAGACATCGCCAAAGTCGTCAGCACGTGGACGAACATTCCCGTCGCGCGCATGCTGCAGGGAGAGAAGGAAAAGCTGCTGGGGATGGAGGATGCGATCCACCAGCGGATGATCAATCAGGAAGAAGCGGTTCGGGCCGTCTCGAATGCGGTGCGCCGGGCGCGCTCGGGAATGCAGGACCGTAACCGGCCCATCGGCTCATTCATTTTTCTCGGCCCGACCGGCGTGGGCAAAACCGAACTGTGCAAGGCGCTGGCCGAGTTTCTGTTTGACGACGAGAAAGCCATGGTTCGCATCGACATGAGCGAATTCATGGAACGGCATTCGGTGTCCCGCCTCGTTGGCGCGCCGCCGGGTTACGTTGGCTATGAAGAAGGGGGCCGGCTCACCGAAGCGGTGCGCCGTCAGCCGTATTGCGTCCTGCTGCTTGATGAAATCGAGAAAGCGCATCGCGACGTTTTCAATATTCTGTTGCAACTATTGGATGACGGGCGGCTCACCGACAGTCAGGGGCGGACCGTCAATTTCAGCAACTGCATCATCGTCATGACGTCGAACATCGGCAGCCAGTCCATCATGGAACTGGCCGGCAAGTTCAAGGAGAAGGAGATCCACGCGCGGGTTACCGAGGCCCTGAGGCAACACTTCCTGCCAGAATTTCTGAACCGGATTGACGAAATCATTGTCTTCCATCCACTGGGACGGGAAGAGCTCCACGAAATCGTCGACCTGCAACTGGCACGGCTCAAAAAGCAATTGATCGAAAACAAGTTCGATCTGGAAGTGACCGACGCCGCCAAGGACTTGCTGACCCAGGAAGGCTACGATCCGCAGTACGGTGCCCGGCCGCTGAAGCGGGTCATCCAGCAGCGGCTGCAGAATACGCTCGCCAACGAGATTCTGTCGGGGACGTTCCCCGAGGGAAGCACGATCCTCGTTGATGCCCAGAATGGCGATTTTATCTGCACCGCGAAGTGAGCCATTACACTTTCGGCCGGATTTTTCGTTTGACGCCCGCATTCTGCCGCATTATGCTTGTGTGAGTACTGAAATCTTTCACCGCCTGATTGCTGCAATGGCCGTCATCGTCCTGACCTCTGATCGCTTCGTCCCCCCTGCCCCAGCGGCGGGAATGATCGGGATTGAGAAGATTATTGCGGGCGCATCGCGACCGTGAGGCCCGGCGGTTTAAACACAAAACCAGTTCCACCCCTCAGGTCTCCAGGCTTGAGGGGTGATTTCATTTGGGGGTAAGCATCATGCCGCGGATTGAAATCTACGATACGACGCTGCGCGACGGCAGCCAGGGCGAGGGAGTCTACTTCTCGCTCGAAGACAAACTGCTGATCACGGCCAAGCTCGATGAACTCGGGTTCGATTACATTGAAGGGGGCTATCCCCTCTCCAATCCCAAGGATTTCGAGTACTTCCAGCGGGTGGCCGACATGCCGCTCGAGCATGCGAAAATCGCCGCGTTCGGGATGACGCGGCGCCGCGGCTGCGCGGCCGAAGACGATATCGGCATGCAGGCGCTGCGCGACTCCAAGGCGCCGGTCGTCACGATCGTCGGCAAGACGTGGGACCTGCACGTGACCGAGGTGCTGCGCGTCGATGAAGCCGAAAATCTGGCGATGATCGCCGATTCGGTGGGCTACATTCATTCGCTGGGTCGGGAAGTCATCTACGACGCCGAACATTTCTTCGACGGATTCTTCCACAACGCCGACTTTGCGTTGAAAACTGTGCGCGCGGCCGAAGCAGCCGGAGCGCGGATGATCGTATTGTGCGATACGAACGGTGGGCGCCTGCCGGAGGACATTGCCGTCGCCGTCGCGGCCGCCCGGCAGGCTCTGAAAATCCCGGTCGGCATCCATTGCCACAACGACTGCGATGTGGCCATTGCCAATTCTCTCTCGGCTGTCGCCCACGGCGCCGTGCAGGTTCAGGGGACGATCAATGGCGTGGGGGAGCGCTGCGGCAACGCCGACCTGATCAGCGTCGTCGCCAACCTGGCCCTGAAACACAAGGGGTACGAGGTCCTGCTGCCTGGCGGTGTCGATCGCCTGACCGAGCTGTCGCGATACGTCTACGAAATCGCCAACATGAATTTCCGTTCGAATCAGCCGTTTGTCGGCACGAGTGCGTTTGCCCATAAAGGGGGGATGCACGTGCATGCCGTCAATCGGGTTGCCGAAAGCTACGAACACATTCCTCCCGAAGCGGTGGGAAATGTGCGTCGCGTGCTCGTCAGTGAGCTCTCAGGGCGATCCAACATCGTGGCCAAAACGACGAAGTACCAGCTCCAGAACGATCAGGAGCTGATGTCGAAGATTCTGGACCGGGTGCAGGACCTCGAGAACGACGGTTACCAGTTCGAAGCCGCCGAGGCGTCGTTCGACCTCCTGGTCAAGAAGGTGGCGGGAACGTATCAACCCAAGTTCGAGCGCGTGCACTATCGCGTGAACGTCGAAACCGGAGATACTGGCTGCCCGCTGACTGAGGCCACCGTCAAGCTCAAGGTTAAAGGGAGGCTCGAGCATGTCGTGGGCGAAGGGGACGGTCCGGTCAACGCGCTCGACACGGCGCTCCGCAAGGCCTTGCTCGTCAACTTTCCGCGGCTGGCTGAAATGCAACTGGTCGACTACAAGGTGCGGGTCATCAATTCGAGCGAAGGCACGGCCGCCCGCGTGCGGGTTGTCATCGAAAGCCGCGACGCGCAGGATGTCTGGAGTACTGTGGGAGTCAGCGAAAACGTGATCGAGGCCAGTTGGCTCGCGCTGGTCGACAGCATCGAGTACAAGCTGCTCAAGGATGAAGGCGAATTTGACGAGCCGGCTGGCCGCGTTGAGACCGCGGCCGCGGCGCGCTGATTCGAGCCGCAAGTTCTAAAGGAAGCGAGATCAGTTTGGACCCACTCGTCCCCCGTTTCATCATTGCCGGTCTCGGCTTCATTGCGGGGGGCGTTGCGATCGCCGTCATCAGGGAAGGAGTTGGCGAGCAGGCTGTCTTGATCGGCTCGGTCGTCGCCGTACTCGGTTTCTGCCTTGTCATTTCGGGGATCCAGCGGCATCGGAAGGGCCCGCCGAACTAATCGTCCCCGGCGGTGTCAATTCCTTCAGCCGGTGGTGAGACTTTCCCGGTGACTTCGACACTTCGCGCGAAGACGCTACAATCCGCTGGCGTGCTGCCAGCGCAGCAATTCCATTTCCCTTCGCCTATTCAAACCGCCCCATGCCTGTCGAGTTGCCCAAGCAGTACGATCCCAAGGCCGTGCAGCCCCGCTGGATTTCTTTCTGGCAGGAGCACGGTTTGTTTGACGCCAATCCGACTCCGGGCCGGACGCCTCACACGATCATGATCCCGCTCCCCAACGTGACGGGGGCGCTGCATATGGGGCACGCCCTCAACGGCACGCTGCAGGACCTGATCACCCGCTGGCGGAGGATGCAGGGCTGCGTCGCGCTGTGGATGCCGGGGACCGATCATGCGGGCATTGCCACCCAGGCGGTTGTCGAGCGGCGGATGCTCGAAGAAGAGGGGAAAACGCGGCACGACATCGGCCGAGACGCACTCGTCAAGCGCATCTGGAAGTGGAAAGACGAATACGAAGTTCGCATTCTCAACCAGCTCAAGCAGCTCGGCGCCAGTTGCGACTGGCGGCGGACTCGCTTCACGCTCGATGACGTCTGCTCTCGTGCCGTCAGGACGACGTTTTTCAAGATGTTCAAGGACGGGTTCATCTTCCGCGGCAAGCGGCTGGTGAACTGGGACGCCTACCTGCAGACCGCCGTCGCCGACGATGAGGTCTTTCACGAAACCGTGAAGGGGCATTTCTGGACGATGACCTATCCGGTCGTCGGCTCCAACGAGAAAATTGCGTTCTCGACGACTCGCCCCGAAACGATGCTGGGAGACACGGCGGTCGCCGTGCATCCCGCGGATGAACGCTATGCCCATCTCGTGAAGGCCGGCGCGAAAGTCCGGATTCCGCTCGACGGGCGTGAGATCCCGATCATTGCCGACGCCATTCTGGTGGACCGCAACCTGGGGACTGGCGTGGTGAAAGTCACTCCGGCCCACGACCCGAACGACTACGCCTGCGGTCAGCGGCACAAGCTAAAACCCATCAATCTTCTTAACCCGGATGGGACACTGAACGAAAATGCGGGGCGCTGGCAGGGGCTTGATCGATATGAGGCGCGCAAGCAGGTTGTTGCCGAGATGGAAAAGCTCGGGCACCTTGAAAAGATCGAAGATCGCGACATTGAAATTGCGCACAGCGATCGCAGCAAAACTCCCATCGAGCCGTATCTTTCGGACCAGTGGTTCGTGAAGATGGAGACGTTGGCCGAGAACGCGATGAACGCCGTGCGGACGGGCAAAGTCCGTTTCTTTCCGGCGCGGTACACCAAGACGTACCTCGACTGGCTCGGCGAAAAGCGCGACTGGTGCATCAGCCGGCAGTTATGGTGGGGGCACCGGATTGCGGTTTGGAAGGTACCTGATTCGAAGCGTTTTGGAGATCCAAATTACGATTCGGTGGCAACGGGAGTATGGTTGAGTGAACTCGAGAACGCGAATTCGGATCGCGTTGCGGTACAACCATCCTCTAGCATGGCGCCCCCAATTGAAGGGCGTGAGTTGCGCGATATTGGTGCGCTAGTATGCTTGGGGCCTGATACCGATGACATTCAAGCCGAACTCGAGCGGCGTGGATTTGAGCAGGACCCCGACGTCCTCGACACCTGGTTCAGCTCGGCCCTCTGGCCGCACGCGACGCTCGGCTGGCCCGACCGCGAACACAATCCGCCCCTCAATGGCGAGCCCGATCCGAACCAGCCCGGGCGCAACGAAGTCCTCGACTTCTTTTATCCGGGCAGCGTTTTGATCACCAGTCGCGACATTATCACCCTGTGGGTGGCCCGGATGGTGATCATGGGGCTCTACAACATGGGGGATGTTCCGTTTCGCCACGTGCACGTCCATCCCAAGATCCTCGACGGCTTCGGTCAGACGATGTCGAAGAGCAAGGGGAACGGTGTCGATCCGATGGACCTGTTCGACAAGTACGGCGTCGACGCAGTCCGCTTCACGATCACGTCGTTTGCCGGCGAAAACCAGGATGTGCGCCTGCCAGTCGGCTATGAATGCCCGCATTGTACCGAAGTCATTCCGCAGACGCTCGAGCACCAGAAGGCGATTCCGGCCGGCGGCTCCAAGCCGCGCGTCAGATGCCCCAAGTGCAAAAAGGAGTCGCAGTACAGCAGCCCCTGGTTCGCACCCGACGACGGCGAGCCGGTCGCTCGCGTAGTCAGCGAGCGTTTCGAGTACGGGCGGAATTTCTGCAACAAGCTCTGGAACGCTTCGCGATTCGCCATTATGAACCTCGAAGGGTATACCGCCGGGCCGATCGCCCAGAGCGATCTGCTGCTGGAGGACCGCTGGATCTTGAGCCGCCTCGCGACGACCGCGCGCACGATCAACAAGCACCTGGGGGAATACCAGTTCGATGCGGCGACCCGTGCCTTGCGAGATTTCACCTGGAACGAGTTCTGCGACTGGTACGTCGAAATGCTCAAGCCCCGCTTTCGCGACCCGGCGCGCAGGCCAACGGCGCAGCGACTGCTCGTCGGCGTGCTCGATGCCTTGCTCCGGCTGCTGTCCCCCTTCACACCATTTGTCTGTGAGGAAATCTGGCAGCGATTGGCTGAGATCGCGCCTGAGCGCGGCCTGCTAGAGCCCGAGCTGGCGGCCGAGTGCTGCATGATTGCTCCCTGGCCGGAGCTCCCCGACGACTGGCGCGACGCATCACTGGAATCGCGATTCGAACGGCTCCAGGAAATCATCATCGCCGTGCGCAATGTGCGTGCCATGTATCGCATCGAAGAGAAAGTTGAGCTCGCGCTTCACGTGCGCTGCCAGCCTGATGTCGCGACGCAGCTCACCGACGTCGCCGGGCAGTTCGAGAACCTGGCCCGCACTGTCCTGAAGGGGGTGGGCTTAGACGTGAACCGGCCCGGCACCAGCGCCAGCTTCTCTCTCAACGATGCCGATGGATTCATTCCGCTGGAAGGGGTGGTCGATCGGGACGCCGAGATTGCCCGGCAGAAAAAGGAGGCCGACAAAATCCGCGGCTTCATCACCGGGCATGAGCGCAAGCTCGCGAACGAAAGCTTCGTCGCCAAGGCGCCGCCGGAGGTGGTCGAGCAGGTTCGCGAAGCGCAGGCCGGTTTGATCAAGCAATTGGCCAGCGTCGAAGAGATCATCCGGCAACTGGGTGGGAAATAAGCGCCATTGCCCAGTCCCCGTGTTTTTTGCCGTCAGACCGCCGTCGCAGGCAATGCTTGACTCACCCTACGCAACGTCCCGTATAATCTGGCCAGAGGGCTGTGGAATCAGATCGTCGCACCGCAGAAGCAATTCTGCTTCCGAAGTGCATTCAGGAGAATTGCCGTGCTTGTGCAGATGGAACTGGCCCGCATCGTCATCAGTGACGTGAACGAACAGCAGGTGATCTATCTGCGCGAGCTGGAGGGGCAGCGTGTTTTTCCGATTCTGATCGGCCTGTTCGAAGCGGCCAGCATCAATCGGCATGTGAAAGGGGAGCCGACAGAACGCCCCCTGACCCACGACCTGCTTCGCAATACGATCGAGCAACTGGGGGGCGAATTGCAGGACGTCGTCGTCAACAACTTGCAGGAACACACGTACTTCGCGCTGATTCGGATCCGGCGCGACGGTGAGCTGATCGAAATCGACAGCCGCCCCAGTGACGCGATTGCCCTGGCAGTCCAGTTCAAGCCCCCGCTTCCCATCTACGTCGACGATTCAGTTCTTGAGCAGGTCGCCTGACCGAGTGCGAACTCGCTTCGCCCAGAGCCCACAGCGAGGTATCAATCCGGCGGATTTGGCACCGGACTTGCAATCTCGGCTGAGGTCGACAGTGTTTCAAGATTGAGCGAGGTCACAACCTGCCCCCGGGGGCGAAAGCTGAATTCTCTCGCCGCGGCCAGCGTGTCCCACGGTGGGAGCGACAGCTCCCGCCGGTCAGGACGGACCGGCGCAACGGTCACTGCGTGACGCTTGAGGAATGATGGTCCGGTTCCGACCGGCCGATGCGCGAGTGGCTGTGGGATCGGTGCGGGCCTGAACTCGAACCGCGCCACGTGCTGCACTTCGCGGGGAGCATACGCCGCCAGCCGCGCGTCGAGCTGGGCGGCCGTTTGAAAGCCGGTGAAACGACCGGCGATCTTTCGCTCCGGCGAAACCACGAGGACCGTCGGCAGGGCTTCAATTCCCAGCGATTTGACGAGAGCGGCGTGTTCATCGGCATCAATCAGGACCGGGACAAAATGGCCGGCCACGCGCGACGCCAGGCCGGCGTCGGGGAACGTGTGATTGAGCATTTTGTGGCACGGTCCGCACCACCGGGATTTGACCATCACCAGCATCGGCTTGTGCTGTGCGGCGGCCTCCTGCGCCGCTTCGTCGAAACGCGTGCGCCAGACGATTCCGGCTGCGTCGGCCTGGCTCGTTGTGATGGCGGTGGCAAGAATTGCAACGGCCATTCCGAAGAGCCGTCGCCTGGTTGGACTGTGGTTGTGCTCGAAATCCTGGCTTGGCGCCATGGGCGAATCCCTGCTCTGGGCCCTCCCCTCGTGGGAGCGGGCGCTCCGAAAAACCACGACAAGCCTGGCTTGCCGGCAATGGGGGTTCGCATCCTGGAACCTGAATCAGCTGGACCCGTCTCCCGCCTCAATTGTGATGTGTTCCTCGTTTCGCAGATTCGACGCGCGGCGCACCGCCGGAGCTGAAGCACCCGGCGGTGCGGCCGGCATCACGGTCGATTACGGTGTCGCACGAGTGGTGTGTGGCGTCGCCGATGTGTTTGCGTTCGGCAGCCGGGCTACCATTTCCTCTCGAAGTTGCTTGGCCATTTCGTCGGTGGGAGCGATTTTCAGCCCTTTGTCGAGCTGATCGATCGCCTGCTGCGGATAGCCAAGAAATGCATAATGGAAGCCGGCCAGGAATCGCAGTGCCGGATCGTTCGGCTTGTCGGCCTCGGCCTTTTCGAGCGCACGGATCTGGGTCGCGTAGTCAGCAGGCCGACCGTAAAGTTCCCGGAAGTTGGAGACGACCACGCCCCACTGGTCTTTGGGAATCAATTGCATCGCCGCGTGGGTAGCCAGTGCCGCCTCGTCGAAGTGCCCGGTGGCAAACAGCGCCTGTCCGAGCAGCATGACCAGCAGCGGATTCTGGGGATCGTCAATGACGGCATGGCGCCAGTCATAAACTGCTCCCTGGTAATCGCCCGACCAGAATGCAGCCTCTCCCTTTTCTGTGAAAGTCCCTGCTCCGGCAGAACCTGTCGATTGAGTCGGGACGATCGTCGCGGCAGGATCGATCATTCCTGGAGTCATTCCGCTGTTCATCAGCGCCGGACCGTAGTAGCCGCCAGCCGGATAGACGCCGTTGTAGCCATACCCATACCCGTAGCCGTACCCCCCGATTCCGTACAGCAGTGACAGGATGTCACTGGCGATGCCGAGACCGTAATACAGATTTCCTCCCTGCCCACCATTTCCTCCCGGATGGTGCCCCTGTCCGCCGTGCCCCTGTTTGAGCGCCCCGGAATGGCTGGCCACAAACGCCCCGCTGCGATGGGCGGCTGCACCGGCGTGCGTCACCGTCCCCTGGGACGCGCTGACAGTTCCACCTGAATGCGTCCCAACCGATCCGTGATAGGCGTGCGCGCCGCTCATGTGCCCGCTGCTCATGTGTCCTCCGGCCCGACCGCCAAAATGCCCCCCGCCCCTGCCGCCAAAGTGCCCTCCACCGAAATGCCCCCCGCCAATGTGTCCGCCACCGATATGTCCACCTCCAAATCCCTTTGCCAGCGTGACTCCCGGAACGCTCATGAACGCCGCTGCAACGCACGCCATGCCGACTGGTAGGACCCGCCTGGACATCATGACTTTGACCCCTTTCATGAAATGGCTCGCGGCCATGTCGCAATTGTACGCAGCGCAGAATGCTGCGCGCGATCCTTGCGATTTTGTCACGGAATCAGAGCGTGTGCGGTGGCCCGCGGACGTCATTCGGAAGGGCAACGTCCGTTGCCATGCTTTGCAAGCCGCTCGTGCTTCAAAACGGGGCTTACGAAATCGACAGCAACCGACGCCGATCAACCGAACGCCGCATTCGATGACTGGGGAATTTCGCAGGGAAGTTCCCTGTGGCTTCGGCCGACGTTGAAGGTCGTCCGATTGCGACTCCGTTAGCCCAACTCAATCATCAGGTGAATATCGAATCGACATGTTGTGCACTATGCAGCAGGCGCACAATTTCAACCTGGTCGACTTTGACACGATAGAAGATGAGATGCCTGGGAAACCCTCGCACCGCCCAGACGCGCAGGTCGGGGATTTCGAAGTGCTGGAACTCAAACCTTACTCCCAGGCCGGGATTCTCTGCCAGGCGTCGGAAGGAAATCGCGACAGCATCGAAAAAACGAAGGGCTTGTTTGAGAGTTTTCCGGGAGATGAAGTCTCCGTGCGCATCAATGTCGCGATTCGCAGCGGCTGAGACTGCGATGCGGTGCTTCATCGGCGCTGTTTTGCCTTTCGGACTCGCGCCTTCAATGTCGCCTTTTTCTTCGCCCAATACTGTTCATCGACCTCGATCGCCGGACTGCCATCAAGGCCTTCCAGCAGCCCCTGCTCAAGCTTCTTGCGAGCTGCGCTCTTCTGAGCCTCGCGAATCAGATCTCGAACGTACTCGCTGGCTGTCGCATAGCCGCCGTGTTTGAGCTGCGATTCCACGAAGCCCTTCATCGCTTTTGGCAAGGAAATATTGAGTGTTGTCATGGTGCATTCTCCTGGCACTCAATTCTAAGCCAGATGACAGAATTTGTCAAAATCTGTCATTCTTCTCATTGGCTGGCGACTGGCGAATTCCGATCAAATTTCTAATTCCCAATTCAGTTACACTCCGCGACCAGCGGCCCGGCAAGCTCTTCGAGGTAGAACAACCGGCCTGGCTGCGTCGGCATATACGTCGACGGAATCCACGGGCTCGGTTCGTGCCGCAGCGTCATCCACAGGCTCAAGCCCTGCCACATCATCCCTCGACCCAGCGTTCCATCGGCTCCGCCGATGATCTTGTCGGCCTTTAGAAACAGCCCCGGTCCGATCGTGTTGGCGTACGCCGGCACCAGCGTCGTGCGGCTTTTGAAACTGGTGAGGGCGTTCTGTTCGATTGTCAGCGGGTGCAGCCTCGCCCCCAGCCGGTGCGTCTGCCGCTTCCATTCGGCCTCGTTTGCGTATTCGCCGGCGAAGTGCGGCTCCCAGAAGGCAATGTGGCACACCCGGCCGATTCCAAAGATGACCGCCAGCTTGGCGCCATTGCTTCGCAGTTCGCCCAGTCGCTCGGCATATGTCGGGAGGACTTTCTTCGTCGCGAAATGCCGCTGTTTTGCCGGCACCGTCAGCTTCCCCAGCGGGCCGTAAAACGCCTGCTGCATCGCATATTGAAAGGCGCCCGGATTGCTGGGAGGGAGCGTGTCGCCGCGGGCATCGCTCCATTCATCCATGTTGAATCCGTACACGTGATCGCACGGGACTTTCCACTCCGTCAGGAAGTAAACGGCCCAGCGGTACATCCCCATCGGACCAACCGGCAGGATCAGCGCCAGCTTTTCGCCCGCCTCGCGACTGCGACGAATCGTCTCCGCGATTTCGTGTCCCATCATCGTGTCGAAGTCGCCGTACGACCGGCAGGGAACCGGCTCAAAACCCCGGTGCCACCATTTCTGCCGCTCCGTGATGGATGCCGGATCGTCGTCGACGCACTCGTCGATCTTCTTCAGGTTCCAGCCGGCCGGAAAGAAGCCTTCCATCAACGAGCCTGAGAGCGTAGTCAGCAGATCCATGGTGTCTCCTGGTGACGGCAGTCGGTACTCCGAAATCCGGCACGCATTGTAAGGAGGCTGCCGGGGACCGTCCAAGGAGTAGACGAGGTCGGTTGCCCGCCGGGAGTTCCTCTTGACAGAAATTCCCCAACGGCGTATGCCACCGACGTTTCCCGCAGCCACCTCTCAGATTCCCACACCGCGCTCGCAGGCGTGCGTCTTCGCGCACTTGCTCCTTTTGGCTGAATGACCGTGCGTAACCTCTTATCGAAAATCGGCTTGTGTCTGGCTGTCGCCTGCGGGCTGACCGGCTGCGCTGCCCCTCTGTTCTCGGGAAGCTCGACCTCCTGGTCCAAATTTGAGCAGGAGCATGTCTTCGTACAGGCCCGTTATCCCCAGGGGAACTGGAATCCGACGGCGTTTGAATTCGAGGATGTCTGGTTCTCGTCGGACGATGGAACACGGCTGAACGGCTGGTATTGCCATCACGAAAAGCCGACCGCCGTGCTCCTGTTTGCCCACGGCAATGCCGGAAATGTCACGCATTGTGCCGAGACGCTCCGGATGCTGCACGACCGTTACCACATGGCGGTGATGTCGTTCGATTACCGCGGTTACGGCAAGAGCGACGGTGAGCCCTCTGAACATGGGATTCTCGAAGATACCCGTGCCGCCCGGCGCTGGCTGGCCCGGCGGTCCAACGTGGCCGAGCGCGACGTCGTCCTCATGGGACAATCGCTCGGGGGAGGAGTCGCGGTCGATCTGGCCTCCCGCGACGGTGCCCGGGGGCTGATTCTGCTCAGCACGTTTACTTCACTTCCCGATGTTGCCGCCCACCACTGGCCGCTCCTGCCGACCGGCTTACTCATGCACAATCGGTTCCACTCGATTTCGAAGATCGACGAATACCACGGCCCGCTGTTGCAGGTGCACGGCGACAAGGACCGCACCGTCCCCTTCGCGCAGGGGCAAAAGCTGTTCGCCCGGGCGCACGAGCCGAAACGGTTCGTCATCAATCACGGCGCCGGTCACAACGACCCCCTGCCCGACGAATTCGGCACGGCGCTGGGCGAGTTCATTGCGGCGCTGCCGGCGGCTCAACCGCTCCCCAAACAGCCGCGCTGGCACGCCACCGGTGCGGCCGAGTAGGTTGTCTGTGCCGGCTGGACGCTGAAACCTTCCCGTCCCCGGTCCAGAGTCAAATGGCGGGATCGACGTGCGCAGAGGCGCTTCGCCTTCATGGTACTGCCGGCCGCGGTCACGCTATAATGCCTCACGTCGTCCCGGGCAGCATTTCAGGGACGACTTTTCCGAAATCCGTCGAGACCTCAGCATGGCCGAGAATCCGGTCCAGCTTTATAACATTCAATATCGCCGGTTGTTTCCCTGGCTGCATCTGACGCGCGCCTTCTGGATCGCCGTCGATATTCGCAAACTCATCCTGGCGGGAGTCGCGCTCCTGCTGATTTCGGCCGGGTCGTTCGTCTGCGATGAATTGCCCTTCGGGGGCGCCAGTTCCGGCGAAGAAGCGCAACTGCGAGACGACCAGCGCTGGCCCTGGCAATGGTCTCTGGGCTACGACTTATGGCATGGCGGGGATGGGCCGGCCGAGCTGCGCGGTTTGATGCACGATCCGCAGAACACGCTCCGGCGGGTCGCGGGAAACTGGCAGATTGTGCTCCGCCCGTTTCGCGACTTCGTCCAGCCCGCGGCCATCGTGTTTCGGGGCGACGCCACGGCGTCAGAACTGGCTGATGCGGTCACCCGCGCGCTCTGGAACCTGTGCGTCTGGTCGGTTTTCGGCGGTGCGATCTGTCGGATCGCCGCTTTGCAGTTCGCCCGCGACCAGCAGATTGGCGTCCGTCGGGCGTTGATCTTCTCGGCAACTCGATTTTTCGGCTATCTCTCGGCCCCGTTGATGCCGCTGGCTGGCGTCGGAGTTCTGTGGGTACTGTGTCTGATCGGTGGCTGGATCGGACGCATTCCCGGGGGAGTCGGCCCCGCGGTGCTGGGAGTCCTGTGGGGCCTGGAACTCCTGTTCGGGTTCCTGATGGCGGTCGTCCTGGTCGGAGTGGCGGTCGGCTGGCCCCTGATGTTTGCCACGATCAGCGTCGAGGGGACTGACGGCTTTGACGGGTTGAGCCGCGCTTACAACTATGTCTTCGAGCGGCCGCTCTACTTTCTGTGGCAGGCCATCGTGACCATGGTCTACGGGTCGCTCGCGATATTTTTCGTGTGGCTGATGGCCCAGTTGCTGACGCACCTGTCGCTCTGGGGAGTTTCGTGGGGTCTGGGATATGAGCGGACAGCCGAGCTGATTGCCGGCTCCCCCGAACTCGTCGTGGCCGACCTCAGCGAGACCGAATCCGGCAGCCTCGGGGCCGGGATTGCCCGCGGCTGGATGTGCGCCCTGGGAGTGCTGGTGGTCGGGTTCGTCTACACATTTTTCTGGTCGGCGGCGACGATTACGTATTTTCTGCTCCGACACAGCGTCGATGCGAACGACTTCGATGAAGTCTTCGTCGAAGAAGTCGAAGAGAAGGACGAACTCCTGCCGCTCGTCGGAACTGCCGCCATGGGTGATGCCGGGCGTCCCCCGGCTCCGGCGACGCCGCCAGCCCCTGCCGAGCCGCCCCCGGTTGATCTCACTCCTTAGCGGCCGCTTATTCCTTCTGGATCGCGTCGAACAGCATCCGGTGTTACCGCATCACGCGCAGGACGTCGCTCGTTGCCGGGCTTTCCGACAGACAATAGCCGTCGTAATTCTGGCGACGCAGCAGGGTGAACAACTCCCGGTAGGGGTAGCTGTCGTACAGATCGTGAATGTGCACCGTGGCGCCCAGGTGCTTCTTCACCAGATCAAAGCTGCGGACGAGCGAGCCGGCGACCGTCTCTCCCGGGTTGGAATTCCAGCAGACTTTGACGCTGTCGTGCCCTGCCGCCTGCATGATCTCGCCCATCACCGCCAGGTCGCTGGTGCCGCTGCCGTGCACCTCGACGCGAATCTCCTGCCCGAACCCGGCGGCAAATTCGCCGCATTCGCGCAGCGCCTTGCCGATGCGGTCGATCGTCTTGCCGCGGTCTTCCCCTTTGACGATTCCGTTGGGCCGCACCTTGACCCCCGTGCCTCCCAGGTCGTGCGAGAGTTCGACGAACTTCTTCGTGAGGTCGATATTCTGCTGCACAACTCCATGGTCGGCAGAGTGGAACTCGCAGGCGGTACCGGGGCCGACGAACGCCACCGGCGAATCATCGAAGCGTTTGCGAACTTCGCGGCGCTGGGCGGCCGACAACTCGGGTTCGACGCCGTGCTTGTGTGTCGTCCGCAGTTCGGCCCCTTCGAATCCGGTCTCGGTGCAGTTCTTGATGAGAGTCGGGAGATCCCACTCGGCCCCCCACATGTAGGTGACGATTCCGAGCTTCATGGGCCTGCCCTACCAGCGGACGAGCGCCGTGCCCCACGTCAAACCGGCACCGAAACCGCTGAGCAGCAGCGTGTCGCCGCGGTGAATCCGGCCGGCCTGGAAGGCTTCGTCGAGGGCGATTGGAATCGAGCCCCCGGAAGTATTTCCGTACTTCTGGAGATTGTTGAACACCTTGTCTTCCGGGATGCCCAACTGGCTCATCGCCGAGTTGATGATCCGGATGTTGGCCTGATGCAGCACGTACAGCGAAACGTCGTGCACGCTCATGCCGGATTTGGCAAGCACCAGCTCGATCGTGTCGGTGACAAGATTCACCGCCCACTTGAAGACGTTGCGTCCGTCCATCCGCAGGTATTGCAGTCCTTCGTCGAGGTCGGCATGCGTCGGCGGACGGCGCGAACCCCCGCTGGGGCGGTCGAGCATGGCCCCCCCGCTCCCATCGGCCCCCATCTGATAGCACATGAGCCCCTGGTGCGGGTCACCCTGCGCCAAGAGCACCGCTCCCGCTCCATCGCCGAACAGCGGCGCGGTGCGCTGATCCTGCGGATTGGTGACGCGGCTGTTGCAATCGCCGCCGATTACCAGCGCCAGCTTGCTGTTGCCCGTTGCCACATACTGCGCGGCGGTTGTCAGGGCGTACATGAATCCGGCGCACGCGGCCTGCACGTCTACCGCGGCGGCGTCCAGATCGAGCTTGTCCTGCACGATGCACGCCGTTGAAGGGAACGAAAAGTCGGGAGTGAACGTTCCCACAACGACGAGGTCGATGTCAGCGGGGTTCACGCGCGCCGCGCGAATCGCTTTGCGGGCCGCTTCGATGCACAGGTCGCTCGTCGCCTGGTCGGGGCGGGCATGCCGGCGCGCTTCGATTCCGGTGCGCTGCGTGATCCAGTCGGCGTCGAAACCGAACCGCGTCGCGAGCTCGGCATTTGTCACGATCGTCTCGGGGACGTACGATCCGCACGAGACAATCTGCACTCCCAGCAGCGAACGGGTCCGACGGCTGAAGCGCCGACCGCCGGAGGTCGCGGGAGTTCGCTGAGGAAGCTCGCGTGGTGTGGGCAAGGGCGTGTTGGACGAAACCGGCGGTGCTGAAACGGCAACGCCGTGGGAGATGTTTTCGAAAGACATGAATCCTGATTCCACGGGGAGTCGCATGACGGCGGTTGAGACCGTCATCGTTGCATCACAACTCGTGAGGCCGCAGTTGCGTTGACCCACGCAGCCACGACTCACGAACCAAACTGTTGCGTCTCCCTGGGGCGGCCACCCAGCCTTCCATGTGGCATGTGCCTGACCCGGCACACCGTGGCCCCAAGTCGCCACAAGTATATCCCGGTGCCTAAATTACTACCAGATAGAATCCATGTCGCGCGCCGCGGATTTTCGGTTTCGAGATTGCTCCGTTGCAAGGTTGAACCGGTCCACGAACTCGTCACAATCTAATGATGGCTGGTACCCCGCTGTTTGCCGGTCCACAAGTCGCAGGAGCGTGACGACAGGAGCGCCGGCCGGGTTCAAATTGGGGGGTTTTCCGGCGCGAATCGACTCAATACGGATCCCGGTGGATTAGTTCCCGCAGGCCCATCTGGCGTCACATTGGCGAAAGGCAAAATTCTTGCCCATCCGCCGTTTTGCAGCCGGACCGAGTCCCTGGGGGGCCCGGCCGGCACCCGAATTGAACGAACAGGTCCGAAACCACTTCGCCTTCATCACTTCTGAGTTTTTGCGGAGAATTCGCCCGATGTGCTTACTGGGAATTGCCTTCGGGCTGTTCGATGACTTTCCGCTCCTGGTCCTGGCCAACCGGGAGGAATTCTATTCACGTGCGGCCAGCAGTCCGCGGATCGTCCGCTCGAACGACGCAGCCCCCGCCTGGCTCGGGGGGCTCGACCTGCTCGCCGGGGGAACCTGGCTGGGAGTGAACCAGGCCGGTCTCATGGTGGCGGTCACCAATCGCCAGAAGGTCGCCCTCCCTCCCGCCCCTCCATCGCGGGGGCAGCTGTGTCGACGCCTCCTCGAGCAGACTGATCCGCACCTGGCAGCCCAAATCGCGCAGCGGGCATTGGAGGGAAATCACTACGCTGGGTGCAATTTCCTGATCGCCGGCCGGGAACGCGCCTTCGTAATCGAGTCGGGAGACGACCTGAAATTGACCGAGTTGCAATGCGGGCTGCACCTGCTGGCCAACGGACCGCTGGCTGACCCTCTCGACTTGCGCATCGCGCGCGTCGAGCGAGAGTTTACCGAGGCCCGCCCTGAAACGCCTGACGACTGGTTCACTGCCGCGCGCCGCATCTGCGGCCTGACTGGCGCCGGAAACTTGCCGCCGATCTGTCTGGCGGCGCCCGATCGCGGGACCGTCTCATCAACCGTGCTGGGCGTCGGGCGGCGGCTTGAAGACTCCCGTTTCTGGTACTCTCCCGGTCCCCCGACGGACGCCCAGTACGACGACTACTCACCGCTCCTTCGCGACCTTTTGCTCGGTCGGCCGGGGGCGACAGCCTTGCCGGTGTCGGCACTTGGCCGGGCCAGGCTCAGCGAACCTATCGCTCCTCCCGAAGGCTGGAACATCGAGCCTCCCGAAGACTCCCCTGCCCGCCGTGCCGCGCGCGAGACTCCGATCGGGACAAGCGCGCCTCAGCCGGGAAGCGCCGGATCAGCGCCGTACCGAATCCTGCTCCGCGGCCCGTGGCAGAGCGAACCGCAGGTGCGCTGCCAGCCCGATGTAACGGGAACGCGAGTCTGGTCGATCTCTGCGCTCCCACCCGCCGCCACGGTCCGGCTCCCGGCCTCCTGGCACGATCTGTTCGGGGAATTTCGCGGTCGCGTCGTCTTCCGTCGCAAATTCCACCCGCCGTCCAACCTCGAGCCGACTACTCGCCTGGCCATTGCTTTCGACGGTGTGGGCGGCCACGGAAGCGTTGCGCTCAATGGGCGCTTTCTCGGCAAATTGAACCCGACCTCGCACCGGTTCGAGATCATTGGTCAACTGCCGCCCAATTGTGAGCTTGAGGTTGAACTCGAGTTCAGAGATCCTGATTCGAGGGCGCCAGGTGTGCTCTCTGCACCTGTCGCTCTGGAAATCATTGAGCCCGGCTGAACTCCCAGTGATGGTGCGGCCGAGCAACCGCAGACTTCGCCGGTTTCATTCTCACTGCGATTCTGTAATATGGAAAAGCCAGTGTCAGGGTGACATCGTCTGGCGAACGCAGTGAGTTTCAGGGGGCCATTCCCGGAAGGTCGGCCCCGCCATCCAATAGGATCACGATGCCGGGTTTGCAATGTGGCTTGATGTGCGTCGCGCTGATCCTGGGTCAGGTTCCCCAGGCCGAGTCGGCTCCTGCGGCGGTTCCAGGCTTTTCAATCCCGATCGTTGACCTCAACGAACAGGCTGCGCGCCAGACTGTTGTTGATCGGGAATCGGGGCAATACCTCGGCCATCCGACGACGCTCCTGCTCGAGGATGGCAAAACAATCCTGACCGTCTATCCCAAGGGACATGGCACAGGGGCGATCGTTTACAAGAAGAGTTCGGACGGCGGCAAAACCTGGTCGGAGCGCCTGCCGACGCCGGCGAACTGGGCCACCTCGCTGGAAACGCCGACGCTGCACCGGGTCGTCGATTTACAAGGGAAAAAACGAGTCATCCTCTTCAGCGGCCGGTATCCGGTCAGAATGGCCGCCAGCGAAGACGACGGCGGAACCTGGTCCGAATTGAAGCCGGTGGGGGAATGGGGAGGGATCGTGGCCATGGCTTCGGTCGTGGAACTCCAGACCGCGCCCGGCCAATACCTGGCACTTTTTCACGACGACGGCCGGTATTTCGCCGTGGGAGGCAAGGCCAGCGGAATCTTTACTCTCTACAAATCGCTGTCGCAGGACGGGGGACTGACGTGGGGGAAGCCAGTCGCCATCCAGACGTCGAGCCAGGTTCATCTGTGCGAACCGGGTGCGATTCGCTCCCCGAATGGCAAGCAGATCGCCCTCCTGCTCCGCGAGAACCGACGGCTGAAGAATTCGCACATCATCTTCTCGAACGACGAGGGGCAGACCTGGACTGAACCCCGTGAACTCCCCGGTTCCCTGAACGGCGATCGCCACGTCGCAAAGTACGCCCCCGACGGTCGGCTGTTGATCTCGTTCCGCGATGTCCCCCCCAAAGGGAAGGCGAGTCCCACGGCCGGAGACTGGGTCGGCTGGGTCGGTGACTACGACGATCTCGTCCACAACCGCGACGGCGCCTATCGCATTCGCTTCAAGAAGAACCACAATCGCTCTGATTGCGCTTACCCGGGTGTTGAGCTGCTCCCCGATGGTACGTTCGTCGTCACCACGTACGGGCATTGGATTGCCGGCGAATCTCCTTACATTCTCGCGATGCGGTTCACGCTGAAGGAACTCGACGCGATCGCCGCCGCGTCTCCCAAGACGGCTGCAATCGATTTCGAGAAAGAGGTCGCGCCGATTTTCGTCACGCGCTGCCTCGAATGTCATTCGGCTGCCAACGTCTCCGGTGGCTTACTGCTATCGACCGGCGAATCAATCCGGCGCGGCGGAGACAGCGGCGAGGTACTGATCCCCGGCGATCCCGACGGCAGTCCCCTCTTCGAGCGCGTCTCGCACTCGGAAATGCCCCCGCCCAAGAATGGCCGCAAGCAGCAGATTCCCAACACCGAACAGCAGATCCTGCGCCGGTGGATTGCGGCGGGCGCCCCCTGGCCGGCCGGACGGAAACTCGATCTCTACGAACGCACGACGGCGGTTCGCGGCGGCCGCGACTGGTGGTCGCTCCAGCCAGTCATCAGGCCCGAAATTCCGGCCCTCCGCAGCGGCTCGGCCGGGCCAAACCCGATCGACGCGTTTATCCGAGCCCGGCTCGGCGAACAGGGCTTGAGCCCGGCCCCCGAGGCCGATCGCCGCACGCTGATCCGCCGGGTCTACTTCGATCTCGTCGGATTGCCCCCCAGTGCCGCCCAGACCGAAGCCTTTGTTCGCGACGATTCTCCGCAGGCCTACGAGCAGTTGGTTGACAGATTGCTCGACTCACCCCATTTCGGCGAGCGCTGGGCAAGGCACTGGCTCGATCTGGTGCGGTTTGCCGAAACCAGCGGCTACGAACGCGACCAGGAGAAGCCGGGCGCCTGGAAATACCGCGACTGGGTCGTCAACTCGATCAACGCCGACAAGCCGTACGACCGCTTTGTCGTCGAGCAACTGGCCGGCGATGAATTGCCCGACCGCACGACCGACACCGTCATCGCCACAGGCCTGTTGCGCCTGGGGACCTGGAACGACGAGCCGAACGATCCCGAAGAATACAAATATGAACGGCTGGAAGACCTGGTCCAGGTCACGAGCACTGCCTTTCTGGGGGTGACGGTGAAATGCGCCCGCTGCCACGACCACAAATTCGACCCGATTCCGCAGACCGACTATTACCGGCTGGCGGCGGCGTTCTGGCCCGGACCGATCGAACCGCGGGCGCGTGAACTGCTGGGGGGGCCGACGCGAGACGAACTCGGCGACGACGTCCTGGGCTGGACCGACGTCACCCGCGCTCCGGCGCCGCTGCACCTTCTGCACAAAGGCGAGTTGAAACATCCCGGTCCGGTCGTCGAAGCGGGCGTCCTGTCGATGATTCCCGGCCTCGAACGTTCATTTGAGCCCTCATCGGCCGATGCCCGGACGACGACGCGCCGTCTGCAATTCGCCAGGTGGGTCATCGATCGATCCAATCCGCTCACCGCGCGGGTGTTTGTGAACAGGCTCTGGCAACATCACTTTGGCCAGGCGCTTGTCCGAACTCCCGACAATTTTGGTTTCACCGGCCAGAAGCCGACCCATCCGGACCTGCTCGACTGGCTCGCCGATGAATTCATGCGGGGAGACTGGAAGGCCAAGCGGCTGCATCGCCTGATCGTCATGTCGAAAACCTACCGGCAGGCGTCGATCCATCCGCAGCAGGCGACATATTCTGCCCGCGACCCCGACAACCGGCTCTGGTGGCGCGCCGAACGTCGCCGCCACGACGTCGAAGCGCTGCGCGATGCCATGCTCGCGGTCAGCGGCCAGATCGACCTGCGCGTCGGCGGACCCAGCTTCAAGCCGACGATCAGTGCCGAGGCGCTCGAAGGGCTGTCGCGGAAGTCTGCCGCCTGGACCGCATCGCCCCCAGAAGAACAGCGCCGCCGCAGTCTCTATATCTATTCGCAGCGCAGCCTGCTGGCCCCCCTGCTGACCACGTTCGATTTCTGCGACACGACACAGCCCTGCGGCCAGCGCGACGTGAGCACAGTGGCGCCCCAGGCCTTGGCGCTCCTCAACGGCGCGTTTGCCCACGAACAGAGCCAGGCGCTGGCGCGCCGAGTCGTGACGGAAGCCGGAGCAGATCCGGTGGCCCGAGTGAAGACCGCCTGGCGGCTGGCCCTGGGTCGCGACCCAGGGCCGGATGAGCGGGTTTTAGCTATCGAGCACGTCGTTCGCATTCAGCAGTCGGCTCCAACAGATAATCCGGAGTTCGGTTTGGCGTCATTGTGTCATGTCTTGATTAACAGCAACGAGTTCATTTATGTCGATTAGAGTCGTCTTTCGCGCTGACGGAATGAGAGAACAAGGTCACGTAAGGTGGACTTCAGTCCACGCGAAATGTGTTGACGGGGTGACTGAAGTCCCCCCTACAAGTTAAGGTGTCGCCGCTCGGCCGCTGCCAGAGTCGATTCGCAGCAGAAACCAATCCATGAACGAGAAACCCTTCTTCCCCTGCGGTCGGACCCGCCGCGAATTCGTCTGGGAAATGGGAGGCGGCTTTGCCGGGACGGCGCTGGCTGGTCTATTGGCCACCGACGGGTTCGCACCGCGGGCCATAGCCGCAGAAGCCGCGCTCAATCCCTCGGCACCCCGCCCCGGACACTTTCGCGGAACCGCCCGCAGTATCATTTTTCTGATGATGAACGGCGGCCCCAGCCAGGTTGACACATTCGACTACAAACCCGAGCTCCAGAAATACGCCGGGCAGGCACTGCCGGCCGACAAGAAATACATCAATTCAGGAGGCCGCAAAGTCGGTTTCCTGACGCCGGCCTTCCGGCCGTTCCGTCCCGGCGGCCAGAGCGGCCTCCTCATTTCCGATTATTTTCCGAAGGTCCGCGAGCACGCCGACAAGCTCGCCGTGATTCGATCCTGTCATACCGACAGTCACGCCCACGGCTCGGCGCTGGTCGCGATGAACACCGGCAAAACATTCATCGGCCGGCCGTCGCTGGGGAGCTGGGCCGTGTACGGTCTGGGAACCGAGAATCAAAGTCTCCCCGGCTACGTGGTGATGCTCGACAAGCGCGGCGGTCCGATCAGCGGGCAGCCCAACTGGTCGAGCGGCTTCATGCCGGCGGCATATCAGGGAACCCTCTTTCGTCCCGTCGGCAATCCGATTCTCGACCTCCGCGGCCCCGAACAGATTTCGACTCCTACGCAGCGGGCGCAGCTCGATCTTTTGGCGCGGCTCAACCAGGAACATCTCGACGCCCGTCCCGGCGGGCACGAACTGGCTGCCCGCATTGCCTCCTACGAACTGGCGTTCCGGATGCAGTCGGAAGCTCCCGCCGCAGTGGACCTCTCGCAGGAAACCGCTGCGACGATCGCCAGCTACGGCATCGGCCAGAATCCCACTGATGAGTTCGGCAGGAATTGCCTCGTGGCGCGGCGTCTGGTCGAGCGCGGCGTCCGGTTTGTGCAGCTCTATTCCGGCGGCGGGCACCTCGAAGAAACGTGGGATGCCCACCAGAGCGTCGAAAAGAACCACGGGCAGCACGCCGGCGAAGTCGATCAGCCGATCGCCGCTTTATTGACGGATCTTGAGCAGCGCGGTCTGCTCGATTCGACGCTCGTCGTCTGGGGAGGCGAGTTCGGTCGGATGCCCTTCAGCGAAGGCCAGGGAGCGCCGGGACGCAACCACAACCCCTACGGGTTCTCGATGTGGTTTGCCGGCGGCGGAGTGAAAGGGGGCATGGCCTACGGTGCGACCGACGACCTCGGATTCGAAGCGGTCGAGAATCGGGTGCACCTCAACGACATCCACGCCACGATTCTACACCTGGCCGGCTTCGACCACGAACTGCTCACGTACTTCCACGAAGGCCGCCACCAGCGCCTCACCGACGTCGCCGGCCGGGTGATTCACGACATAATCGCGTGACTGATAGGAACGGAAAGCAACTCGCTTTTAGCGGCAGCAGCGTGAACGGCCGACGGGTTCCTCACGCCGCCTTCTTTTTGGCGTTTTTCGCCGCCGGGTTCGCCGGAGTCTCCTTTGGCAGGCTGGGGGGCGCCTGCTCAGCATTCCATTTGTCCCACAGGCCGCGCAGCTCTTTGGCTTTCGCCGGTTCGTCGGCCGTCAGGTCCTTCGATTCGCCGATATCGCTGGCCAGGTTGTACAACCCCACCTCGGCAGCCGCCCCGGGTCCGCGCGTCAGCTTCCAGTCGCCGTGACGGATCGCCCACTGCGCGCCAAACCGCCAGTAGAGAGTTTCGTGTGGTTTGCCGGCATTCTCGCCCGTCAGGTACGGGATCAGATTGACGCCATCGAGTCTCCAGGCCGGGTCGATTTCGCTCCCGGCAGCAGCCAGCAGCGTCGGCAACAGGTCCAACTGGATGATCGGGTTCTCATAAGTCTTGCCGGCCGGCAGTTTGCCCTTCCACTGCATGCAGAATGGCACCCGCACCCCTCCCTCCCAGGTTGTGGCCTTCACTCCCTTGAGGGGCCCATTGCTCGATGTGGTCTGCCTCGTCGGACCGCCGTTGTCTGAAAAGAACACCACCAGCGTATTCTCTTCCTGTTCGAGTTCGCGGATTTTTGTCAAAACCCGGCCGACCGCATCGTCGAGGGCCGACATCACGGCGGCAAATTTCTTTCGGTTCTCGTCAGGAATGTTCGCGAAGCGGTCGAGGTATTTCTGCGGCGCCTGGAGCGGCGCGTGCTGTGCGTTGAATGGCAGATACAGGAACCAGGGGTCTCCCTTGTGCCGTTCGAGCCAGTCGACCGCCCGTGCAGCGTACTCCTCGGTGGTGTAGAACTCGTCGCTGTCAATCTTCTGAATATTTCCCGAAGCGCGCGAATCGACGAAGGCGTTCGGGTGATAGTACGGCGTATTGGCCAGCGTCCCGAAGAACTCGTCGAACCCGCGGCTGGTCGGCCGATATTCGGGGCCCCGACCGAGGTGCCACTTGCCGACGGCGCAGGTGGAGTATCCCACAGCCTTCAAGCGCTGGGCGATCGTCGTCTCGCTGAGGGCCAGCCCGAGTTTGTCCCCCACGCTGTTGAACTCATGGCCGAACCGGGTCTGGTAGCGCCCCGTTAGAAACCCCGCCCGCGTCGGACTGCAGTACGGACCGGAAACATACCCCTGCGAACATCGAACGCCGTTCTTCGCGATCGAATCGATGTTCGGCGTCGGAATATCCTTTGCCCCCTGGAAGCCATATTCACCCCAGCCCACATCGTCGCTGAGAATCACCAGGAAATTCGGCTTGCGGTCCGCCGCGTGACACACGGTCGCCGGGGTGGTGAGGGCGCTGAGAAACCAGACGATGGACCAGCACACGTAGACAGTTCGCAGCATGGCATAAACTCCAGACGAGGTTGGAGAGGCCGGGTACGAAGTCAGCTTCAGAACGACGATGCGGGCGGGACCCGCCTGCAGGCCACCATCGTAAGCAATTGCGCCCGCCGGGGAAACCATCTTCGAACTCCACACATCGTAGGGTGGGTTTCAACCCACCCGTAATCTGCTTGTCTCAGCCAGACAGACGTTTCAATCACGACCGTTGAACCTGCCCCGGAGGCCGCGTCGAGATCTTTGTTCGCACCCACGGCCCGGGTGAGTACCATGGGGTGTATGAACAAGCACCCGCGGGGCCGCTCCACGAATGTCATTGCCGGACTGATTTGCACGGTAATTGCATTCGCAGGTGGCGGTTTCTACTTAAGCGTCGCTCTGGGATGGATAGACAACGAGGACGTCGAACCGATCGTCGAAATGATCGTCGGGACGACTGCTGTTGCAATTACCGCTGGCGCCCTCTGGCTCCTGATTCGCTATCTCAACAGGCATTGAGATCAGCGGCTCGGAAATCATTCCCCCGACGTGCCGTGAATTGCGGCTGGCATAACGACGCCGGCCACGGCAAAGTTGCTCGACTCGATGACAGTCGGGTAAGATTCACGAGACGGTTGACCCCGGGGAGTCGTCGATACTCGGTACTGTACTCAGTACCGAGTACTGAAACTTTGTTTTCTCGGCACCGCGTCTCACAATTCTGGAGCCTGTTTGCCATGCGGCATGTTCTTGATCTCCGACCGGCCGGTCTGGCCTGTGCTTTGTTCGCTGGAACGTACCTGGTCCTCAGCATGGCCCAGCTCGCCGCCGAACCGGCACTCCCGCTGGCCGCTGCTGCGGCTCGCGATGGCAAACTCGCCGCCGCGAAACCGTGGCAGCCCGCCTCGCCGCGTGCAGAAATCTCTCCTGCGTTCGCCTTCGATCCCGAGGGAGGACCGAAGCACGACGGCGCACTGGTCATCTCGGCCGACGAGCGCCCTGGACTGCATGGCTGCTGGCAACGATCGTTTGCCGTCAAAGGGGGGGAGTTCTACCACTTCGCGACTCTCCGGCACACAAAGAACGTTCCCCATCCCCGGCGGAGCACCAGCGTGCGCGTCCTGTGGCAGGATGATGCCGGGAACTCCGTTCCTCATGAGGGGCCGGTGATCGGCGGGTATCTCATTGGCTGGCAGCCGATGTCCGAGCCTGAGTTTCCCGCCGAACGGGGGACGCGCGACGATGGCTGGTCCGAATTCAGCGAAGTCTATCACGCCCCGCCGCGGGCGACCCGTGCGGTCGTTGAACTCTATCTGCAGTGGGCCTCCGATGCGCGCGTCGAGTGGAGCGGCGTGGAATTCGCGCCAACTTCGGCCCCCACCGGACGCAAAGTCCGGCTGGCGGCGGTCCATTTTCGCCCGTCCGGAAAATCTCCAGCCGAGAATTGCCGCGAATACGAACCGCTGATTGTCGAAGCCGCGAAACAGAAGGCTGATCTGGTGGTGCTCGGCGAGACGATCACGCTGGTCGGCCCCAATCGCCCGAAGTATGAGGACATCGCCGAACCGATTCCCGGCCCTTCCACCGAATACTTCGGCTCGCTCGCGAAAAAACACGGACTGCACATCGTCGTCGGGTTGTATGAACGGGAAAAGCACCTGATCTATAACGTCGCCGTGCTCCTGGGACCCGATGGCAAAGTGCTGGGCAAATACCGCAAAGTCTGCCTGCCGCGGAACGAAGCGGCGGCTGGCGTTACTCCCGGTGAGGAGTACCCGGTCTTTCAAACGAAATTCGGCAAAGTCGGGATGATGGTCTGCTACGACGGCTTCTTCCCCGAAGTGGCCCGCGAGCTGTCGAACAACGGCGCCGAAGTGATCGCCTGGCCGGTGTGGGGCTGTAATCCCGAACTGGCCGCCGCCCGTGCCTGCGAAAACCATGTGTATATCGTCAGCAGCACCTATGAAGACATCTCGCGGAACTGGATGCTGACTGCCGTTTACGATCACGACGGCCGAACGCTGGCCAAGGCCCGCGACTGGGGGACAGTCGTCGTCTCGGAAGTCGATCTCGACGAGCGCAAGCAATGGAACTGCCTGGGAGATTTCAAGTCGCAGATTTCACGCCATCGCCCGGTTGGCGCCGCCGAGAAACCGGCGGCGCCGTAACGTTGTGACAGGTCATCGCGGGTCGCTCGCCGAACCGTAGGGGGGACTTCAGTCCCGCGTGTCCTGTCTGGCGGACAGTTTCAATTCACCACAAAGTCACAAAGACACAAAGTGTTCCACAGATTAAGAGGATTGACGCAGAGGCGTCGAGCAACGTCGCCTTCTTGTCTGCGTTCATCTGCGTAAATCTGTGGATCAGGTTTCTCGTTCTTCGTGTCGTTGGACGGGCTCCTCGCAGAATGGTAGGGAGCGACTTCAGTCCCCCAGTCGCGGCCAGCGGGCACTCGCCGCGACACTTCGGATTTGCCCGGAAACCCGCCCGTGGTAAACTCCGCACATGATCGGATCCGGCATGCGAGCCCTGCTACGAAAGCGCCCAGCGAACCGGGTGACCCCCGCGTTGGTGGTGGCGGCACTGACCGTGCTCCTGGTGCCCGCGAACGACAATTCGCTGATTGCGCAGCCGATTGCCCAGCCGGCGCTCGACCGGGCTAGCGGCGTGCGATTCATGCTGTTCCGCGGGGCGTTCGGGGAGATTTGCCAGGCGCAATTCGGCAATGTCGCACTCCACTTCGATGTCTCCGAAGTCGTCGCTCCCGCCGGACCGGCCCAGGACGATGAAGCCTTCGCTGCTGCCGAGTCCGGTCCCAGAAAGCGCGTCAATCTTGTTCAGGGCTCGGCGGACGAATTTGTGTACGGCATCGATGCAAACGCCGCCGCCGTCCGCACTCGTCTCGAACAGACGCTGCGGCGCCGCGTCGCGGCAATCGACAAGCTCTGCAGTTTGACCGAAGCACAACGCAGCAAGCTCAGACTCGCCGGCAGCGGAGACATCCAGCGGCATCTCGGTCGCGCCTCCCTGCTCAGGCAGAAGTTCGAAGCCTGCCCCGAATTGACCGACATTAATCAGTTTCAGAATTGGTGCCGGCAACTCTCCCAGGAAGCCAGGACGCTCGACCGGGCTGTCAACTGCGGCATCTTTGGCAATGAGTCGCTGTTGGCGAAGACCATGCGCTCGACCCTGACCGCCGACCAGTTGAAAGAACTTCAGGACGATCAAGGTGCCTTGATCGCATCCGGCGAGAGCAATGCCGCAGTGGCGGCCAATTGTTGGGAGACGCTTGGGCTCAAGCTCGAAAAGCTCGATACCGACGCTGCGGGCCCACTCGCGGCATTCCGCAACAAGTACCGCGGGGGCATGCGGATTGTCGATGTCCGTTCGAAAGGTGCTGCCGGCGATTTCGGAATGCGGTCGGGCGACATTCTCGTCGGGCTGCATCACTGGGAAACCGTCCGCTGGGAAGACGTCAAGTTCATCCTCGATCAGACGGCGGTGCTGAACGGTGCCGACGGGATCAAGTTCTTTGTCGTTCGCGGTCAAGACGTCCTGTATGGCAACTTGAGGCTGGCAGCGCGGCCGAAGTAACTCAGGCCGCCCGGCAGCGTTACCTGATTCTGTCAGGACCGGAATTTGTGAACATTCCGATCGGTAAGGAGTGGGAGTTTCGACCAGTTGACTTCCGATTCGCGCGGTCAAAAAGCCCTGGCAGGATCCTCGGATGAGTGATTGCAAATCACGAATACGGTTGCACGCCGGGGGACCGTTCCTGGCGAAGTCGATCGTTGCGATTGCTTTGTGCCCGATCGTCGTGCAAACCGGCGTGGTGCTCGGCGAGCCGCTTTTGCTGAAGGCGATGGTTCGGGACAGCGGCGTTCGCATTCTGACTTTTCAGGGGCCCCACGGCCAGGTCTGCCAGGCGCAGTTCAACAACGTCGTGCTGCTGTTCGACCACGTGGAACCGGGTCAGGAGCCAGACGATGAAGAAGCTTTCGGTCCATCAAGTCGGCGCTCCGAATGGCAAGTCAGGCTCGTTCAGGGGACTGCTGATGAATTCGTGTTCGGTACCCGCCAAACCGCCGCTGTGGTCAGCAGCCGGCTGGAGATCATACTCCGGCGTCAAGTGGGAGCGATTAACGATCTTTGCGATCTGACCGATGTCCAACTCCAGAAAATCATCCTGGCCGGGCGCGGGGACATCCAGCGGCTCCTCGATCGCGCGGCCAAACTCAAAGGACAGATTGAGAGGCCGGTGGAGATTGGTGACGTCGAACAATTTCAAGCCTGGTGCATACGCTTAGGCCAGGAATCCGCGAGACTGGGAGCGACGCTCAATTCAGGGCCGTTCGACATGAACTCCCTGTTCGCAAAGACTCTGCGGACGACGCTGACTTCGGAACAGTTGAAGCAACTCAAGGACCTGAAGGGGATTCTCCTGGCCTCGACCACGCCGCCGGCCAACGGCGTTCGCCTCGCTTTGGCGCGGGTCGATGATCCCCAGCGCCTGGACACAATTCTCAAGGAGTGGGATCTGGCGGCGGCGGGAATTCACCGTCTGGACTGCAACTTCATCCGGATGAAGTATGACCCGGTTTTCGAGGTCGAATTCCGTGGCGAAGGTTCCCTCGCCGTCGATCGAAGGGGGCGAGCGCTCTACAAGATTGCGGCGGCGGACATCATCCCGGGAGTTCAGAGCAGGAAGGTCGGTCGCGGTGGTGCCCCATACGAACTCAAATCCGATTCTCCCGAACGCTTCTATTGGACCGGCGAGACCTTCATCAAAGTTGATGATCGGGAACATACGTATGAAGTGGCCCCGATTCCACCTGCCCGCCAGCATGCCGAATTTCGACCTGAGCCGCCGGCACTCCCCGAGGAAGTCGGTTCAGACGGACGAAGACGCCAACCAGCGACGGATTCGGATTTGATCGCAGGGTTCGGCACGTGGTTCGACGAACCTCTGTTCGGTTGGACGAAGCCGTTTCTTCTGGGAATGCCGACGGACGAGCTCAAGCGCCGTTTTAAGGTCACTCTTCTGAGCGAAGACGACGCGGAAGTCCGCTTGGAACTTGAGCCGATGTGGCCCCGCGACAAGGCGCAGTTCAGCCGCGCACAATTGATTCTCTCAAAGGTCTTCTACAGGCCGCGTGCCCTCAAGGTGGTTGGCCCCAGCGGAGCCGAAACGGTTCACGTCTTCAGGGATGTGGCGGTTGATACACCTGACGATCGAGCGTCTCTCGACCGCCCCGACTTGGCACGATTCCGCAAAATTGTGAATGACCGGGTCGCCCCGCGATAGTGCCTCGATTTCGAAGCTCGACCGAAACGCTGTGAGATGGCGACCGAGATCCAATGATGAAGCGGTCCCGACGGGAGTAGATCCTTCATGCAGCCGTGGAATCTGGTGTATCTGGTTGGCTTCATCATTTATGTCACAATTCGTGGCATCTACAAGCAGCGCACGAAAGGAATTGTGACGGCGGTCAACCGCGTCGATGGGCTGGAGAGGTTTCTCATGATCCTGGTAATTCCCGGCGCCCTGCTGTTGCCCGTAGTGTATCTCTTGACCCCCTGGCTCTCATTTGCCGACTACCACTTGCCCGCCGCCGCCCCCTGGCTGGGTGTCGTTCTGATGATCGCGTCACTCTGGCTTTTCTGGCGTTCGCATCATGACCTGGGGCAATTCTGGTCGGTGTCGCTCGAACTGCGCGAAGGGCACCGCCTGATCAGAGAGGGGGTGTATCGTTTGATCCGCCATCCGATGTATTCCTCGATCTGGATCTGGTGCCTGGCCCAGGGACTCATGCTCGAGAACTGGCTGGCCGGCTGGTACGCCCTCGTCACCTTTGCGGTGATGTACTTCATTCGCACGCCGCGAGAAGAACAGATGCTCTGCGAAGCGTTCGGCGACGAATACCGCGATTACATGCGCCAGACCGGCCGGCTTTTCCCGCGATGGAAAAGGGCCGGACCAGTCTCCCAAGACGAGCATTAGGGTAACGCTCGACTGACCCGAATTGGGGCGGCCCGGACTCTGAAGATGCAGCAGCGGCGGCACTTGACATATTCCTATACAGGAATATAATTCGGCCATGTCGCGAGCCGCTACCACCCTCGACGCGTTCAATGCCATTGCCGAGTCGAAGCGTCGGCGGATGCTGGGCGTTCTCGTCGGCGGCGAGCGGTCGGTGAATGACCTCGTCACGGTGCTCAAATGGACGCAGCCGCAGGTTTCCAAACATCTTGGCGTCCTGCGCCAGGTCGGGCTCGTCAGCGTGCGTCACGACGGGCGGCAGCGGTTTTATCGAGTCAACGGCGCCCGTCTCAAGCCGATCTACGATTGGGTCGTCACATTCGAAAGATTCTGGGAGCACCAGCTGGAAAGCATCAAGTCGCGGGCCGAAGCCAAAGCACGAGAATCGCGGTCGACTACATCTTTGAACTAGGATCGGTGGCAAATCAATGTGATTGAGAGTCGTCTTTTCGCAGAGAGGGAGTGAGATACTGTAGGGTGGACTTCAGTCCACCCGACTCGTGATCTCAGGGAATTGAAATCTCATGTGAAACGACATCACGGGTGGACTGAAGTCCACCCTGCCTCATCTTTGTCGCCAATGTCTGTCCAACCTGTTCCTGCAACCTGAAAGGAAACCGATGTCCTCCGAACTTCCCGAAAAGTGTGTTCTCAACATTCAGAAGCAGATCGAAATCAACGCACCGCTGGCCGTCGCGTTTGAGGCGATGCTTGAACAATTGGGCCCGGGGAATAATACGCCCCACGGCCCGATGCCGATGAAACTCGAGGCCTGGCCCGGCGGACGCTGGTTCCGTGACCTGGGCAATAATGCCGGCCACTTCTGGGGGCACGTGCAGGTGATCAAGCCGCCGACGTTGCTGGAAGTGAGCGGGCCGCTCTTCATGTCTTATCCGGCGATTTCCCACGTGCAGTACCGGCTCACCCCACAGGGTCAGGGAACGCTGCTCACGCTCAATCACCGGGCCTTGGGGGATATTGCGCCCGAGCACCGCGAAGGAGTCAAAGAAGGTTGGGGGCACATGCTCGCCGGAATGAAGGCCATCGCCGAGAAGAAGAAGTAGTAGACCCATATTGAGAGAAGTCAACATGGACAGCACAGGTGATTTGCCGATTCCTGCGACCGTGATTTACCCCAGCGGATCGTTCGTCCCCCCTGCCCCACAGGAGCTGGCGGCGCGGATTCCCAACCTGGAAGTGCTGGAACTCCTCGGTCAGGGGGGAATGGGAGTTGTCTACAAAGGCCGGCAACCGCTACTCGATCGCCTGGTCGCCATCAAAGTCCTGCGACCCGATCTGGGAACCAGCGACGAGTTCCAGGTCCGGTTTCTCAAGGAAGCCCGGACGCTCGCGAAACTGCTGCATCCCTATATTGTCACTGTCTTCGACTTCGGCAAGACGGGCGACCTGTATTACCTGGTGATGGAATACGTCGAAGGGCCAACGCTCCGTCAGTTACGCGCCGAAAATGGTCTCACTGAGCGGGACGCTCTCGATTATGTCCCGCAGATCGCCGAGGCGCTGGAGCACGCTCATGAGGCGGGTGTTGTGCATCGGGACGTGAAGCCCGATAACGTCCTGGTCGATCGACGGGGCCGGGTCAGGCTCGTCGATTTCGGCCTGGCCTCTCTGTTCGGTCCAGGTCCGGGAGGGACGCCTTTGGAGAGCAACGTGGCGGGAACCCAGGGCTATATGGCGCCGGAGCAGTTTGCCAGCCCGCAATCCGTGGACCACCGCGCCGATATCTACGCCACCGGCGTCGTGTGCTACGAAATGCTGACCGGTCAACTGCCGAAATGGGATCGACGGCTCCCCTCTTCCATTGCAGGAACCGATGAGCGCCTCGACCCGATTGTCCTGCGGGCCATGGAGCGGGATCGAGAGCGGCGCTATCAGCAGGTGGGGCACCTGCGCAGCGATCTGCTCTACGTGGCCCGCACTCCCGAAACGACAGTGCGTCTGGAACGCGAAGTCGCGGCGCCCCCCGAGCAGGTGTTCGCCGCCTGGACCGATCCGGCAGAGATGACCGAATGGTTTGCTCCCACCGATGAGTACAAGACGCCGATCGCCGAAGTGGATTTGAAGGTTGGCGGCCGCTACCGGATCGGGATGCTCCCCCCTCAAGCCGAACGGCCGAATGTCGCGGCCGGCCAGTTCTGCCGCATCGATCCGCCGCACCAGATGAGCATTACGTGGGCCTGGGAGTCGCCGCATTCGCCGGACCCGCGCGAGACGCAGTTGACGCTGGAATTTCAGCCGCGCGGCAAGTCAACGAACGTGGTGCTGACGCACGAGCGCTTTCGCGACGAAGAACAGCGCCGCAAGCACTTAGAAGGCTGGACCGGGTGCCTGGGCCGCCTGGCACGAAAGTTTGCGAGCTAGCGAAGGTCTCAGCGTGACTTGTTGCCGCGACTTGTCGAAACGCGCGGTAGACGGGTAGACTAGTTGGCTATCGGGCCTGGCGTATCCGAATCACATAGCAGAGAAGGTGTGTTTGCAATGGCAAAAGTACAACGAGGCAGCCGCAGTCAGGCCATTCGGGAATATCTGGCCACAAAGCCCGAGGCCGGTCCCAAAGAAGTCATCAGCGCCCTGAAGGCCAAAGGGGTGACGGTGACAGTAGGCTTGGTCAGCAACATCAAGTATGGTGGCAAGAAGACCAAAGCCCGCCGGGGGCGCCCCCTCACCGTGCGTGCCGCGGCACGCCGCACGAGGAAGTCGAGCTTGACCGTCGATCAGCTACTGGAAGTCCGGCGTTTCGCCAATTCGCTGGGCGGTGCCGAACAACTGCGCCGGGCTCTCGACACGCTCGAACAGTTGTCGTAACGTGCGCAGCGGGCAGTAGCCAACAAACGCCGTGCTCAATCTTGAGCGTGGCGTTCTCTTTTCCGCGCCGTGACGGCACTAGTGAAAGTCTCTATAATGCCTCGCGAATTGCGTTTCCTCGAACTCACAACAGGAGCTGTCTGATGACTATCTGGTGTCGAGTCAAAACGTGGTGCGTGGCCGCGACGTTATCCCTGTTGCTGGCGGCCGCGCCGGCACTTGGGGCTGACCCGGCACTGGTCGTCTCTCTCAAGAGCTTCAACGAACTGACAAACGACGCCCAGTATCTGGGAACAGTCCTCAATCAGCCGCAACTGGGCGCGATGCTCCCGGTGCTGGTCGCAAACGCCGCCGGCGGGCAGCTTCCCAAGGGCTTCGACACGACCCGGCCGATCGTGGGATATGTCACGCTGTCCCCCACCGGCCAGACTGACGGAGGGGCCTTGTGCCTGCCGGTCACGAATGCCAAGGACTTTGCCGCCGCCCTGGCAGCCATTCTCCCCGACTCGACGAAGGACGGCGACACGACGACCTATCAGATACCCAACAGTCCCTTCCCCGTGGTGGGCAAGGCGGGACCCAAGTATTACTACCTGTCGGTCCTGCCCGACGCGCTCCGCGAACTGCCCGATCCCGAAAAGCTGACGACCACCAAGGCTGACATCGCCATCGAAGTCAACCTCGCGAGAATTCCCGACAATCTCAAGGAATCGTTCTTGAGCCAGGGGGAGGCGGCTGCGGTTCTGCCCGATTCGCCCGACCTGTCGGAAGACGATCGGCGGGCCCAGGAACTGGGACAGAAAATCATGCTGGCCGGGGTGCGCCGGCTGGTCATGGACGGCGATCGGTTGAGCGTCGGCCTCAATGTGGACACCGCAGCGAAGAATCTGGCGCTCTCCATCGGTCTCACGTCAAAGTCGGGAACGGCACTGGCCGCTGCCTGCTCCAATCTCAGCAAAACCGAATCCCCGTTTGGCGGACTCATTTCGCCCCAGACCATCGCCAGCCTGGTTTTTTCTGCGCCTCTCAACGACGAAGGGCGCAAAGTTTTTGATCTGATGATCGGGGGCTTCGAAAAGGGGGCCGTCCAGAGCGTGCAGCGGAACCAGAAATTTTCCGATAGTGACCGGGCCGCCAACGAAACGTTCTTCAAACGCCTCTCCGAGATGATGAAGCAGACTGCCGGGCTCAGTCGCGTTGACCAGGCGCTCGTCGTCACGCCGGCCGGCGCGGGCAAGATTCAACTGACTTCGGTTTCGAAAGTCGCCAAAGGGAAACAACTTGCTTCCCTGCTGGAAGAGGCTCTGAAAAAGGACGCAGCCAGGTCGGGTAGCGAATTGAAGCTGGGAGTCGCGACGGTGGCGGGAAGCCGCGTGCACTCCGTCAAAGTGCCCGACGACGGGAAATCACCATTCGGGGATCGTCTGGCGCACTTCGTCGTGACTCCCGAGCTGGCCGTCGTCGTCGCGGGAGGGGACTCGCTGGTGGCCCTCCGCAAAGCGCTGGAAGCCAAGCCGGCGAAAACCCCGGCGCCGATTGCCTTACGCGTCAAGCTGGCGAATCTTCTGCCGACTCTCCCTCCCGCTTCAGCTCTCCCGGCGGAGATCACGCAAAGCGCGCTTGCTGACGGCCGGGATGAAGTCAACCTGGAGATCGCCGGGCAGACGACCGGCACGAAGATTCGCCTGGAAATTCAGGAAGGGGTGCTCAAGCTGATCGGCCTGGCGGCCAGCCAGCGGTAGCACAATTCCCGAAAAAGATTGAAGCCGAAAGTAGCCGTGCCGTTTCCTTCCGCTCTTTAAAAAGCGAACCCCCCGCAGTGATGTATTGCGGGGGGTTCTGCATTCAGCGTCGGGCCAGCAACGCCGAATGATTCAGGGTCGTTCCCAACCCGTCATTGGCCGGTGTCGCCGGCGTCTCGCCTGGTTCATTGCATTTGGATCGGGGGTAGTCGTGGTGGTCGTGCCGGTTATCGTTGTGGTGGTCGTCAGTGACGCTCCATATTCTTCAAAGGCGACTGACGCAGTTTGGGACATCATCCCGCAGTTTTGCAGTTGGTCAAGCAGTTTTTTATTTTTCGTCGGCCGGAGGCGTTCCCCATTCCGCTCCCAGCACTATTTCTCAAGTCGCGGAAAAAATGATTGCGAGTGAGCGGGATTCTCCCAGATAATTCCCAGTCGTCAGTCCGACTGAATGAGTTCGATCAATCGAGACCCTGCGACCGAGCGGTGGATGCAATGAGGCAAACGGTGTCGGGCGCTGCCCGCGGATGCCAGGGGAACTTGGGCGCTGCGGACGGCGACGCCCAGATCGACGACCCAACTTTTCTAACCTGGGGAAAGAACCATGACAACCAAGAAGCAGATCGTGTGGGCGATAGCCATCGTCGCCGCTCTTATCGTCGTCGCTGCCATCGTCGTGTATCCCAGAGTTGTCGCCGAAGCGCCGAAGGATGACGCTCAACTCTCGGAAATCAAGTTCAACGGCCTCATGGGCAGCCGCTACACCGAAATCCTGCCGGTGTGGGGCAATGCCTTGACCAGCAACTACATGGCCGGTGTCTACAACACCACCGGCCTGAACGGCGCCAACCCGACCGGTGGCGTTGACAGTTCCCCTGCGGCCATCCTGGGAAGGATCGACATGAAAAAGGTCCAGGAAGACATGCGTGCGCTGAGCACGGTGATGAACGGACCGCGCCTCTGGACGATCGACCATCTCGGTGTGAAGGTCGGCAACCAGCGCGATTTCCAGGGGCTCAAGGCACACTGGGTCATGTGGTTCCCGATCCCCGACGAGATCCGCAAACACAAGGATCGCTCCTACGCGGTCATGCACGCCGAACGTAACACCAGCATGGGCATCAACAAAGGATCTCGCGCCTACATCTTGGATGACCCCGAAGGCAACTCGTGGGTCATGAAGTCGGCGGGCTTGATCATCGACCCCAACCAGAAGTTCGACGATCTGAAGGATTTGGGTTCGCGCCTGAAGCCGCCTGCGGGCTGGAAGTTCCGCTCCCCCATCCTTGAACAGGATCTGGTCTTCATGACCGACAACGGCAAGACCATGATCACCCAGGACGAGTTGGGCAACACCTACGACCGAGTCGGCGGCCCCTACAGCAATTTCAAGCCATAGTCCGGATTCTTCGCCCGCTTCTAGTTTCGGTGGCTGCATCGACCTTATACCCGGGAAGACCAGTGTCGATCTGTGTCGGTCGACAGAAGAGATTCCCAGAGGTTGGCCGCGCCTGAGACAAGCGAGCCGGAACGTCGTCGCCGAGCGTCCGTGGTGCGTTGCGCGAGCAGACGGCGGGGGCCGAGGAGAGGCGAAGAAGCTTGTGCGGCGGGCTCAGCCGCCGACGGCGCGAATCCCCGCAGCGTTTTTTTGGGGGGGGGAAATCCTTGCAATCGCGCCTTCGCGGAGCTACCTTCAGCCGCTGGTGTCGTAGCCGCACCCCTGTGGCGGGCCATCTGGCAAAGATCCGTTCACAATGCATCTGCGGCGCCCCAAGGGGCGGCCCGCGGGGGGGGAGTCCCGATGACGCTCATAACGAACTCTGCAGGATCAAGGCCCGCCGTGACCAGCACCGGCCAAGGTCGGTTCGTCGTGGTGTGGGAAGATGTCCATAGCCCATATCTGAAGGCGCGATTCATCACGGCTGAGGGTGAGGCGGACGGACCCGAGTTTCAGATGAGCACGACTCCCCGTGCCACCCGACCAGCCGCCATGCAAAGGCGCGATCTCGGCGACCCGGAGTTTGCGGTCGCCTGGAACAGCGAGGACACCCGTCAGGTGTTGATGCAGAGATTCCGCGGCGATGGCACGAAGGTCGGCGGAGAAATCGTGGTCAGCAGCACGGAGGTTCGCGTCGAGGACACGCCCGTGATCGCCAGGCTGTCCGACCGGATCGTCGTGGCATGGGCCACCGCGGGAAGTGGCGGTGAAGGTCTTCGCGCCTCGTTCTTCAAACCCGACGGCACGAAAGTCACCGAGGTCAGGATCGACGCCGACAACCCGGTCAACATGGGCCCGATTGCCGGGGCCGCGCTGGAGAACGACACCTTCGCAATCGTCTGGCACGGTGGCGACAATGTCGCCGCGGCGCGTCCGCACCTTCAGATCTTGCGGTCCGACGGGACAAAAATCGGACCCGAGAAAGTGCCCCGTATGGGGCGCGGTCCGATGGCGATGTCGTGGCTGCTGCCCGTGCTCCCCAACGAGCGGGGCGCCTTCGTGGTCGTGAGTCAGGACGGCAATCTCGTGATCACCAAGCTCTTCACCGCCGACGGTACCGATTTCTTCGAATGGAACGTCACGCACCGCGACGACAATACAATCGCCGGTCAGCCAGTTGTGGCAGCGATGCAGGGACAGTACATCGTGGCGTGGACGGAGAGGTTCCTGCCAGAGATCGGCGACCGGACCGAGGACAACGTCAAGGCTCAAGTGTTCAAAGAGCCCGTTGGACCCGACGAACACGACGCTCCCGGGCCCGTGATGAGTATCGGGGCAGACGGCCTTGGCAACCAGGATCAGCCCGCCATCGCTGCGGTTTTCAGCGGCGACGACGCCCTGGTCGCCGTGGCGTGGATGGATGACAGCGTCCTCGGTTCAGATGCCAACACCCGCTCTCTGAAGGCCACAACCCTCCAATTCCATTAGTCCCTTGGTTAGTTGAAATTGGTGATTTCTCCTGGATGGATTTCAGGCGGTCTTCTTTCGTTCGTCAAGCGGTTGCGGGTTTGCCATGCGTTCGAGCGCGGCCACGAGTCGCGGCAACTGCCTGTGGGAACAGAGCTGCCGAGCCGAAAGGGCCTCGGCAGCCTGCTTCCAGCACTCAACGATCGATCGTGTTATCCGGCGCCATGACGGCCGTGATGTGCAGTGACGCCAGGTGCACTTCAATCAGCGCCAAGGCGAGAGTATCGGCGCCAGTAATCGTTTCATAATGGCCGGTCTTGAGACTGGCGCGCGGGAGGGGGCGGTCCTGAAAGAAGAGCTCAATGGCAATAGTTCCCAGCGCGCGCGCCCGGGCGAGATATTTCGGCTGAGCCGTAGAGCGCCACGCGGCTAATTCCAGGCTGATCGCATGACCGTACGTCATCGGCCAGGCGTCGGCGTCTTCGGGCGGTTCAGACTCGAGATAAGCGTCGGCCGCCGCCGTGATCAGGTCGCGATAGCCGGTCTTTCCGGAGTTTTCGTAGCGCGCTACGCACATCATGCCAATCATCGCCGTGGTCGCTCCGCCGTACCGAGCGTCCCAATGCGAACTATGCTTCGCGGAGGGCGTCCCCGTCGCCCTGTCGGCCTCGACGACAAATCCACCGCTGCCTGCGACTTCGTGTTTCCAACTGCAAAACAACTCGTCCTCTCGATTCACGAAATCGCGCAAGCGCGCGGCGAGCGGCATGGGGACGCGGCGCGCCGCGGCGGCGCAGTCAATCGCCATCGAGAGGGTTTGCGTACTGGCATATTTGGCGTCAGTGCCTCGTTGAGGGATCAGACGCGTCTCGGGGTGCCGTTTCTGCTCGTAACGGTTCACGAGCGTTTCAATGGCCTGGAGAAACGTCATGTCCTGAGAATGGGCATACGCATCGGCCCAGGTACGAATGTAGAAGCCGGCGTGGCGGGGGTAGTCCATATTGTCAGCGGGGCCGTGTGACCAGAACCTGGCATGCCGATCAAATGCTCCTGTCGCTTGATTGGCAATTTGATGTTCCCAGAGCCCCCGCGCGAATTTTTGGCAGGCCTCAGGGGCCAGTTCGTAACACCGATCCCACAGTACCCACGGCCGGGCGAACTCGTGGACGGCATCCGGTTGTTTGGGATAAGGCTCGTCCAATTGAGTGTTCCAATACATATGCTCGCCCCAGGCCAACAGATGAGTTTGGGGGGAGGCCGCATGTTCGAGAAACCATTTGAGTTCAGCGTCGGCTGCCTCCGCATAGATTGGCTTGCCAGACAATCCACTGAGCACATAGAGCACTCGCAGCAAGTTCTCGTCGTGGTGTGGATTCGCGCCCACCA
>Ga0137463_1000081_pt1 | contig 39403 bp, 33 predicted proteins | sample EasRivERMGT800_2_FD_102333 | JGI IMG/M metagenome (GOLD analysis project Ga0137463, IMG submission 102333) | Soil microbial communities from meander-bound floodplain in the East River, Colorado, USA - East River MetaG ERMGT800_2 | ecosystem: Environmental > Terrestrial > Soil > Floodplain ...
CTGCGTTACGATCTGTCAGTTCCGCTGTGCCGGGTGGTCGCCATGTACCCGGACCTGCCGCGCCCTTTCAAGCGCTACCAGATCGCCCCGGTGTGGCGCGCGGAGCGCCCGCAAAAGGGCCGCTACCGGGAATTCTTTCAATGTGACATCGATACGGTGGGCAGCGCATCGATGCTGGCCGACGCTGAAATCGTGGCGGTGATCTACGAGGTGCTCCGGCGGCTGGGCTTCGCTGACGTGACCATCTCGATCAACAACCGCAAGATTGTGGACGGGATCGGGCAGTATGCGGGCGTCCCGGAATCGCTGCGCGCCGGGTTGTATCGCTCCATCGACAAATACGACAAGATCGGGCTGGAAGGCGTCCGGCGCGAGCTACTGATGGTGGGCGTGCCTACCGAACCACAGCAAGCCTATCTCAAAGTGATACGGGAGGCATTCCAGGGGAAGATCGGCAAAGGCGAAGCTGACTTACGCGCGGCGCTGGTCGCGGCGGGCTACGCCGAGGAATTCGCATCGACCGCCGCCGTCACGACCAGCGCCGATATTCAGGCCGTAACGGAATTCTCGCCCAACGAACTACAGGCGCTGACAACAGGAATTGCAGGCAACCGCGCTTTGGAGTTCCGCCAGTTCTATGCCACCGCCGCCGAGATCATCCCTGAAGACGTGGTTAACCGCCTGCTCGATCTGATCCAGATTTCCGGGCCGACCGGCAACATCTTGGACGGCCTCGAAGTGCGTCTGAAAGACTTTCCGGCAGCCGTCGAGGGAATCGGCGAGCTGCGCCAGCTGTTTAGCTACCTCGCAGACCTGGGCGTGCCGCAAGATGCGACAGCGCTCAACTTTGTGATGGTACGCGGGCTGGAGTATTACACCGGGCCGATCTTCGAGACGACCATTCGCAAGCCCAAAGCGATGCCCAGCATCACTGGCGGCGGGCGCTACGACAACCTGATCGGCATGTTTGCGCCCACCAGCTTCCCGGCCACCGGCACCAGCTTTGGCATCGAGCGGATTATCGACGTGATGGACGAACTCAATATGTTTCCGCCGGAAATCCGGTCAACCACGGCCGAAGTGCTGGTCACGATTTTTGACGCGCAGACGGCTGCCGCATCGCTTCGAGCCGCGACAGCCCTGCGTCGGGCGGGGATCAACACGGTCGTGTACTCAGAAACATCCGGGCGGCTGGGCGATCAATTGGGCTATGCCTCGGCCAAAGGCATTCCGTTCGCGGTGATCCTCGGCCCGGATGAGGTCGCCGCCGGGAACGTCACCCTGCGCAAGCTGGGGAAGACGGCCAAAGACAGCCAGCAGCAGTTAGTCCCATTCGATGACATGGCTGCGGCGCTGGAGAAGTGGCGATAAACGCAAAACTCGGAGAGCGCATACGCGCTCTCCGAGTTGCTTGTCAGGGGTGGATGATGGGTTTCGAACCCATAACCTCCACATCCACAGTGTGGCGCTCTGCCGTTGAGCTACACCCACCATACGGCGAGGTTTATTGTAGCGCAGCCTCACAGGGACGGCAAAAGCGTAGGGACACGGTATGCCGTGTCTCTACTTTTACCAAGTGTCCATCAGCTGTTCATGATCTTCGCCATCACGCCGTCCAGCGCCGCGCGCGGCGGGCGCATCGCGTCTGTGGTTAGCAGCGCCAGCGGCGTGTCGGTCATGTTGTTGGCCTCGGTGATCGACGGGCTGTCCGGCTCGATGTAGATCAGACCAGTGATGAAGTGCTGGCCCATCCGCGCATCTTCCAGCACGTGGTAGGCATTCATGCGGTTTGTCGGGTCGTGGCGCGCCGGGTCAAGCTTCTTGAGGACGATTTTCGACCCATCGTGCAGGGTCACGACCTGTTCCTCGCCTTCGGCGTAATCGACCGTGATTTCCTCGTAGGCTGGCACGTAGGCAATATCCTGAAGCGTCTCCTGATGCTGCTTGCCGTAGGTATAGCTCTTGGTCGACTCGTCGTGGTTGTTAAACGTCACGCACGGGCTGATGATATCGAGAATGGCAATACCCTGATGGCTGAAGGCCGCCTTGAGCAGTTCGCGCACCTGCTTGGGGTCGCCCGCAAACGAGCGCGCCACAAACGTCGCGTTGGCCGCCAGGGCTTCCAGACACAGGTCAAGCGCGGGAAGTTCGTTGACGCCCGCATATTTGAGTTTCTGCCCCTTGTCAGCGGTCGCCGAGAACTGGCCTTTGGTCAGGCCGTACACGCCATTGTTCTCGATGATGTACACCATCGGGATATTGCGGCGCACCATGTGTTTGAACTGGCCCATCCCGATGCTGCCGGTGTCGCCGTCACCGCTCACGCCGACGGCCTTGAGCGCGTGGTTGGCAAACACCGCACCGGTCGCCAGCGACGGCATACGACCGTGCAGACCGTTAAACCCATGCGAGCGGTTCAGAAAATAGGCAGGCGACTTGCTGGAACACCCGATCCCGCTCAATTTGATGATCTGGTGCGACGGGAACGACATCTCCCACGCCACTGCGATAATCTGGGCTGAAATTGAATCGTGCCCACAGCCCTTGCACAGCGTCGACGCCTTGCCTGTATAGGCGCTGCGCTCAAGACCTAAAGCATTAATTTTCGCTGCTCCGACACCCATTGGTTACTTCTCCCATTCCATAACTTGTTCATATATCCAACGCGCGCTAAACGGCAGCCCGTTGGAAAAAGCGATAGACTGCACTTTGGCCCCCAGATCGGGGTATTCCATGTGGATCAGCTTTGCCATCTGGCCGTCCGTATTGTTCTCAATCACGTAGACGCGGTCATGCTTCTCGATAAATTTCCGCGTCGTACCGTCCAGCGGCAAGGCACGCAGCCGCAGATAGTTGGTCTTGACATCCTCCGCCTTCAATTTGTCGCGCCCCTCGATAATCGCCGGGTGATTTGATCCATACGAAATCAGCCCGATCTTCGCGCCCTTCATGCTTTCGAGGACAGGCTGGGGCACCAGCGTGCGGGCGGTATCGAACTTCCGGGTCAGGCGGGCCATGTTCCCGGCCCAATCCTCCGGGCGCTCGCTGTACTGCGCCTCTTCATTGTGACCCGAGCCGCGGGTAAAGTATGCCCCCAGCGGGTGATCGGTGCCGGGGAGCGTGCGCCAGCCGATCCCGTCGCCGTCCACGTCCGCGTAGCGTTTGAATCCGCCCAGCTTATCCACATCCTCAGCCGACAGCACCTTGCCGCGATCCATCGGCACGTCCGGGTATTCGAATGGCTTGCTCATCCACAGGTTCATCCCCAGGTCAAGGTCGCTGAGCACAAAGATCAGTGTTTGCAGCCGCTCGGCGAGGTCAAAAGCCTTCCAGCCGAATTCAAAACACTCGGCGATAGTCCCCGGCAGCAAAACTACGTGTTTAGTATCGCCCGTGCCCAGAAAATAGGCTTTGAGGACATCGCCCTGCTGGGTACGGGTGGGCAGCCCCGTGCTTGGCCCGATGCGTTGAATATCCCAGATCACGGCGGGAACTTCGGTCAGGTAAGCCAGCCCGGCGAACTCGGACATCAGCGCGATGCCGGGGCCGGAGGTCGAGGTCATGGCGCGCGCGCCGGCCCAGCCTGCGCCGACGACCATTCCAATCGCCGCCAGTTCGTCTTCGGCCTGTACCACCGCATAGCTGGCCTTGCCCGTCTCCGGGTCGTGGCGCAGTTCCGCCAGATAGTCCTTGAGTGAATCGACGAGACTGGTGGACGGCGTGATGGGGTACCATGCGGTGAACGTCACCCCGCCAAACACTGCACCCAGCGCCCCCGCCGAGTTGCCGTCCATGATGATCAGGCCAGAAGTCTTATCCATCCGCTCGACCATATACGGGTCGGATTTAGCCAGATGATCCTGCGCCCACTCGTAGGCCGCGTTGACCATCGCCATATTTGATTCGACGGCTTTGGCCTTGCCGCTGAAGTGGATATTCAGCGCCTCGCGAATCTCGGCCAGCTCGATGTTGTGCATCGCGGCCACCACACCGACATAGACCATGTTTGAAACGTAATCGCGGAGGGCTGGCGGCGTGTCCGACGCCGAGACCAGCGCCTTGACCGGCATGGTGTAGTAGGTGATGTCGTCACGGTCAGGCGTGATTGCCCATTCCTCCGGCGTATAGCACACCCCGCCGGGAGGCAGGGTCTGGATATCCTCCCTGACCGTCGCCTGGTTCATCGCCACCAGAATCTCGCTGTGCTCGCGCCGCGCGACGTATTCATCCTTGCTCAGTCGAATGGAAAACCACGCTGGCAATCCCTGAATATTCGATGGGAATATGTTCTTCCCGTTGACCGGGACGCCCATCCGAAACAGGGCGCGGATCAATGAAGTATTGGCCGTCTGGCTGCCTGTGCCATTCACGGTCGCTACCACAATCTGAAAGTCGTTAATGATAGGTTTCGCGCTCTTCTGACCGGTCAGCCGTTCAGCCGCTTGTACTACCTGGCTCATGCTGGGTTGCTCCTTATCGATGGCCGTGACAGGCCATGATTCTTTTTTGCATGGGTACTGTTGAGGATTTGTATCTTAATGATAACCAATTTGTGTAAGGATAGGGTAAAAAGAGTGTCTTTTGTCATGTGGCTGAGGCTCAAGTTGCGAGTGCAGTTTCCACGAGCCAGTGAACAAAAATCCGGCGTGGCCGCCCTCAAAATGGTGGCCACGCCGGATTTCCAGTTGAAATTGACACATTGGCAGTTTCTATGCCTGACAGGCAGCGCTCTCCTTTATCAGCCCTGTCACCTGCTGCTCCACCTTACCCCCTCCTGGCAGCTCAACTTCGAGCTTGACCAGTTCGCCGCCGAGCGCGGAAACAATCACCGGAATTCCCCTCGCCGCAAACGGGGCTGTCTGACCGGCTGAGAGAATTTCGTCCGCAGCCCCCCGTGTCAGCCACGCTGTGCCAGAAATGACCTGTATCTGGCCGCTCGCCGCTGGCGCTCGGAACAGAGCGCCCTCACGCACGCTTACCTGGATCACGCGCCGAGTAGATCCTGCCCGTTTGACTGGGGCCTTCGTTATCGTCGTAGCCATGCCAATATCTCCTTGTGAACCAGTACCCGCTGAAATAAGCAGGTTGCATCCCACGTTGACCAGATCTTATCAAAGCCATCAGGTAGTTTACATATGCAATCAAAGGCATTTGCATATAATGACTTAGAATAGTAAACTATTTTGGTATGGATACTTTAATTTTGGAAACTACCGAGAAATTGCTAGATCAGGTCGGCTGGAACCTGCTGCGCGAGCTTCAACGCGACGCGCGGATCGGGTACAGCGAGTTAGGCAGGCGGGTAGGGTTGTCCTCCCCGGCAGTGGCTGAACGGGTCCGCAGGATGGAGGAGGCGGGCATCATTAAGGGCTACCATGCCGAAATCGACCTGGAGCGGGTCGGGCTGCCGGTCGTCGCCTTCATTCTGATCAGGGTCGCGGGGACGGCTTGCGCCGAGACCAAACAGCTTCTGGCGCAGATGCCTGAAGTGTTGGAATGCCACCGGCTGACCGGGGCTGATTCACTGCTAGTAAAGGTTGCTGTTCCGCACGTGACGTATTTAGAGGAACTGATCAATCAGATCGGGGTTTATGGCGAAACCAATACGTCATTACTGCTGTCGTCGCAAGCGCCCAAACCGATACTGGGGCCGGTCGCGCCGCTGGCCGAATAACGCTTAGCCGCCGGGTGTCGGCTCGACAGTACCGCCCCCCGAATCGCCCCCGCCGGGTTCATCCGGCGTGGGGGCGGGTGTCGCTTCACGCGGCTTGATAAAGCCGGGTGCCAGCCCCAGCCACAAAATTGGGTCAACCGGGTTGCCGTTGACGATAATTTCAAAGTGAAGATGTGGGCCATTGGAGCGGCCCGTCGCCCCGGCCAACCCGATAATCTCGCCGCGCCGCACCATCTGATTGGGCTGAACGAGAATCTGCGACAGGTGCGCGTACTGCGAAAACACGCCATAGCCGTGATCGAGGATAATCACGTTTCCCCGGATCGACAGTGTTTCAGCCAGCACGACGCGCCCGTCGGCGGTCGCCAGGACGGGCTCGCCAATCGCCCGCCGGAAGTCCACCCCGGTGTGCCTGGCCGCCAGAACCCCGCCGTTATAGACCCGATTGCCGCCAAATCGTGATGTGATAATTCCACCCGGCACCGGGACGGCAAATGGCCAATCCAGCGACGCGGGGTGTGTTCGCCCGGTGTATACCGCGGCCAGCTTATCCAGCTCACTCTGGTTGAGCTTGGGGTCGAGCAAGTCTTGCAACCGGTACGGGATAGACACTTGTTCATCGCGAAAATCAAACGCGCTGACTTTCACTACCTCGTTTTGAGTGAGTGTCGCGCCCGTTGTCAGGTCTGTGGCGCTGATGCTGATTGCGTGCTCGCCGGGCTGGGCATCGAGGCCAAATGAGAACAGGCCTTCATACCCTGTGCCCGCCCAGAACATTTCTAGCGGCTCCCCGTCCATCGTCGCCGTGACGATTAGCGGGTAGCCGCCGCTGACGTGCACATACCCGGCCTGGCCGGGTATGAGCTCCAGCGGCGCGACGCTCACCGTCAGCCCCGGCGCGACCGGAGCAGCCACCGCCTGCCCCATCGGGAGCGTTGTGGCTACCCATGCCAGTATGGCGATCAATACCAATAAGCCAAGCCAACGTTTCATAGGCTGAGTACCAGGTGTCCCCACTTATCTGCCTGCCCGATCCAGCCGGGCGGGATCAGCGTTGTCGCATCTAATTGAAAGATCACCGCCGGGCCGACCAGGCGATTTCCCGCGCGCAGCCGGGCGCGATCATAATAAACCGCCGCCACAGGCCCATCCGCCGAGAACCAGACTCTTCCACTGGCAAGCCGGGCCCGCGCCGGGTCGGGCGTGCCCGTTTCCAGCGGCGTAAATTTGGGCTTGGGCGTAATGCCCACCGCCCTCAGCCGGACATTGATCGCTTCGACGGCGGACGTGGGCTGGCGATACCCGTAGCGCTGTTCGTGCGCCGCGTGGAATGTCTCCACCCAATCGCCACCAGCGGCCACCTCAATCTCGTGGGACTGCCCGACGTAGCGCATATCCAGCCCGCGTTCCAGTCGAATATCCTGCAGGTTGATGCCGTCACGTCCGAAGTCGACCTGCGCGCGGGCTTCGAGCGCCGCGAAGATTGTATCCAATGCCGAGGTGTTTAGCATGGCCTCGTCGGCAAACACGGCCTGCGAGGTGTTGGTGACCCAATCCGAGATAGCCATCCCCATTGCCGAGAGCGTCCCCGGTGCGCGGGGGATAATCACCTGCGGGATTTGTAGCGACTCGGCCAGCGCGCAGGCGTGCAGCGGCCCCGCGCCGCCAAATGCCACCAGCGCAAAATCACGCGGGTCAAAGCCTCTCGCCACCGATACCGTGCGGATAGCCCGTTCCATCGCCGCGTTGGCAACCTGAACAACCCCCAGCGCGGCCTCCTCCGGCGAATCAACTTCCATCGCCTGTGCCAGTTTCGTGATCGCTGTCCGTGCTCGTTCTTCATCCAGCCGCATCTCGCCGCCGAGGAAATGTTCCGCGTGCAGCCGTCCCAATACGAGGTTGGCATCGGTGGTGGTTGGCAGATCACCCTTTCCATAACAGGCCGGGCCGGGGTCAGCCCCCGCGCTGTGCGGGCCAACCTGCAAAGCGCCTCCGGCGTCCACCCGCGCGATGCTCCCGCCGCCTGCGCCAATGGTGTGAATATCGATCACCGGCAGGCGCAGCGGCATCCCACCGATGCTGGCTTCCCGCGTGTGGGGGATGCTCCCCGGCAGCAGCGTCACGTCGGTCGATGTGCCGCCCATATCGAAGCTGATAACATGATCAAAACCGGCCTGCCGCGCCGCGTGAAACGCCCCCAGCGCGCCCCCCGCCGGACCGGAAAGCGCCGTGCGGGCAGCTTGCTGTCGTGCCGTCGCCGTGCTAATCACCCCGCCGCTCGACTGCATGATGCGCAGCCGCCGTCCCCCCAGCGACTCTTCCAACCGATCCAGGTAGCGGGCCATCAGCGGCGAGACGGCGGCATTGATCACCGTCGTGCTGGCGCGTTCGTATTCGCGGTATTCCGGCAGAATTTCGCACGAAAGCGAAGTGGGGAAGTCCGGTCGGAGCGCATCGCCGATCATCTGCTCGTGTTCCGGTCTCAGAAACGAAAACAGCAGGCATACCGCGACGCTTTCGACGCCGCTGGCGCGCAGTTTTTCAACCAGCGCGGGCAGCGATTCCGGGTCAAGCGGCGTGAGAATTGAGCCGTCGGCTGCCACACGCTCATCGACTTCAAAACGCAATTCTGGCGGCACGAGTGGGGGAGGTTTGGTTGGGACCAGCGCATACAGATCGGGGCGATTCTGCCGCCCAATTTCGATAATGTCGGCAAACCCACGGGTGGCGATAAAGGCTGTTCGCGCGCCCTTGCGCTCGAGCAGGGCATTGGTAGCAATAGTGGAACCGTGCACAATCACCGCGTCGCTCGCCAGCCTTAACTGCTCGACTCCGGCCAGCAGCGCGCGCGCCGGGTCGTCAGGGGTGGTCAGCCGCTTGTGCTGGGTGATCTGCCCACCGCTGACCAGCACAAAGTCGGTAAATGTGCCACCAATATCAACACCCAGCACGGATGGGGAAGGGGCCATAAGAAGATTACACGAAGGTCAAAAGCATAAATCTATGCGAAATCACCCGCCGGGTGATCGTATAACCCAGGCGGGTGATTTCAGGAGGCTGGGGGACAGGGACTCGAACCCCGACTAATGGATCCAGAATCCACTGTTCTGCCGATTAAACTATCCCCCACTATTTTGCCGATTGTACCGCATGGCCCAAACCTCAGCAATGGATCGCTGCTTTTGCTCGATTTATTGTTCTAACGCCTTGGTCGCGATGCCTAGAACCTTGTTGACACTCTCTTCCAAATCGCTGGGAGTGAATGGCTTGGGGATGAAATCATCTACCTTGGCAATATACCTCGCCAGAGTTTCGTCGATTGCTTGTGCCTTGGCGGTGACTACAATGACAGGAATGGTTCGCATATACTCATCGTCTTTCATGAGTTTATAGACGTCCCAGCCATTCATCTCGGGCAACATGATATCAAGCAGAACCACATCCGGTTTCACGCGTTGAATCAACGCCAGACCGTCCGGGCCGCTCCTTGCATCAAGCACTTCAAAGCCCTTTGACCTCAGTATGAGTGCGATGAGCTTGAACATATCCTCGTCGTCTTCAATGCAGACAACCTTGCGGATTCTCGTTTCAGCCTTCTTGGTTGCCATCGTGCTTCACCTCCCTGGGTGACTGGATCATATCGTTTGTTTGAGCATTTGACTTGTTTGTCACACCGAATATTCGCCCGGCTCACCCAAGACCCTATTGATGATGTTTATCAATCGCTGCCTTCTGCCTGGCGTCTAACGACATGATCAGAGTCACCGCCACCACTAATGATGTTGCTGGCGCGGGGCAACAAATCGCAGCGACTCACAGGAACAGCCAAGAGCAGCGGCCTGAAGTTTTTGGATGGGAATATGCTATCGGGTGAGACAGTACTAATACTTGCCAGATTTATTGCTGTAAAGACTTCTCCGAAATGCTCAGAACCTTGTTGATGCCTTCTTCCAATCTGCTCGGGCTGAACGGTTTGGTGATGTAATCGTTCACTTTGGCAATATGCATGGCCAGGGCTATATCGATTGGCTGCGCCTTACAGGTAACCACAATGACTGGAATGGTCCGCATTGTCTCATCCGCTTTCATAATCTGATAGACTTCCCAACCATCCATGCCTGGCATCATAAGGTCAAGCAGGACGACATCGGGCTTTGTGCTTGAAATCAACGCCAGACCTTCCGGGCCGCTCATCGCGCTATGCACCTCAAAGCCCTTTGCCTTCAGTATAATTGTGATGAGTTTTACCATATCCTCGTTGTCTTCAATGCAAACGACCCTGTGGATTCTCGGTTCAGCCTCAGTTCCCATAATGCCCCACCTTCTCGAGTGTTCGGATCAAATAGCTTGTTTTGAAAATCTGATTTACGTTGTCACGATGAACCTTCGCCCGCTATACCCAAAACCCTGTGGACGCTGTTTACCAGCTGATCAGAGCTGTATGGCTTGGTGATATAATCCTGCACCTTCGCAATGTTGTGCCCAAACACTTTGTCAATGTTTTGGGCCTTGGCACTTACCACGATCACCGGGACAGTACGCATGTATTCATCCGCTTTCATGCGCTGATAGACTTCCCAGCCATCCATCTCTGGCATCATGAGGTCAAGCAAGACAAGATCGGGCCTGACCGTGGAAATCAAGTCGAGACCTTCAGGCCCGCTCATGGCGCCCAACACCTCGAAACCTTTCGTCTTGAGGGAAAGACTGACCAGGTCAATCATGGCCGGGTCGTCTTCTATGCAGATCACAGTGCGTTGCGGTCTGGGTTCCGGTTGGCGGGCGTGGAGTTCCCGACTCAGCAGTCTGGACAGCGCTGTCTGCGCCCCTGGGTCATCGGCCAGGCCGGACAGGCTGTGTAATCGCTCAACGACAGGCAACAGCCGAGCCGCCTCGGCTTCTGATCCTGTATCCTCAATCAACCAGGCTCGCAGCCTGTCGAGGTTATCGTCGTGATGTTTCATAGCTCGTCATTTTCCTGCATCAGCGTTCGAAGCCGCGATAATCCTACCGATATTCTTGACTTAATCGTACCGACGGGCACATTTAACACCTCGGCGAGTTCCGCCAGCGAGAGGCCTTCGACGTAGCGCAGGATGACCGCTTCGCGCTGCAGAACCGGCAGCCTGCCTAACAGGGTCAACATTTGCTCAATCTCGCGATGCTTGGCGACCTTTTCTTCGACAGAATCGTCTTCATCCGGCAGCCCATCTAATACATCATTCCCTGCAGTCGGGTAGCGCCCTTCGGCCCGGTTATGGTAGTTGTGTACCAGGTTAACGGCTATTGAGTATAGCCACGGCTTAAAGGGTCGAGGGTAGGTGTAACTTCCGATGGCGAGAATAGCCTTCATGAATGCTTCCTGGGTTAAATCCTCGGCTTGCAGGCGGTTGCCCCCCAGCATCAGGTACAGGTAGCCTACCAAGCGGCTATGATGCCGCTCGACGAGACGGGCGAGGGCCTCTGTGTTTCCCTGTTGGACGCTCAGCGCAATCTCTTCGTCGATCACTGGCGCTTTCCGTGTTGTGATCCCTAATACAAGTCAGGCCCGAAAAGGTTCAGAGCAATTTCACTCTCAATAAAGGAGGTTGAGGTGTTTATTGGGTAATCATAGGTGCGTCTAAAAGTGCGCACCCAGGTTGTATGTCAGAGCCTGCTATTCTCCCTGGAACAAACCTGAAACAAGCATAGCATAACTGCCAAACAGTGGTAGTGACATTTATCTGCCAATTTATGACGAACAGGGAAAGGCTTGCAGGTTAAGCCGGGGCGTGCCCGCATACCTGCCGCATGGCAGTCGGCTGGAAGCATCCACTGCCCTGAGCTATAATGCCCCGCATGGTCAATCCATTGGCAGGCTTCGAGGATCGCATCCAGCGGCTGGTCGAAGGCGGGCTGGCGCGTCTGCTGGCCGGACGGCTTCACCCGCGTGAAGTTGCCGTCCAGCTCGCGCGCGCAATGGAAGATCATGCCATCCGGGATGAGAGTGGGACACGGGTAGCGCCAAACACCTTTCTGGTGCGCCTCAACCCTGCCGATCAGCGCGCCATTCTGGATGCCAGCCCTGAATTAACCTCGACGCTGGCAGACGAGCTGGTCGACCTTGCCCGCCGCAGCCAACTGATGATGGCCACTCTGCCAACCATCAAGCTGTTGGCTGACGCCGCTATCGATTTGCACCACGTCGCCATTACCGCCTCCCATGTGGTGCATGAGCACGAATCCACCGAAGCGATGAGCAAGGCTGTGGTATGGGGAGTAAAAGAATCGGCGACCCCTGCCGCGATGCTCATCCTGCAGCCTGACAGAGCCATCCCGCTCGACCGCCCTGTGCTGAACATTGGCCGCCACCGCGACAATCAGATCATCCTTGACCAGCCCAATGTGTCGCGGCATCACGCGCAGATCAGGCTGCGCGCAGGGCGTTACATTCTGTTCGACCTAGGCAGCCAAATCGGAACGCTGGTCAACGGCGAGCGGGTGCGGGAGGCCGTCTTGCAGCCCGGTGACGTGATCGGGCTGGCGGGAACCAGCCTGATCTACGTGGAAGACAGCGTGCCATCGCCTGAATCGATTGAACCCGATAAGTCGGACACTGGGCCGCTCGCTTAGCCGTAACTGACCACGAGTCCTATGCCCCTCGACATCGTCTTGCTTATTTTGCGACTGGCGGCTGCGCTGGCGCTTTATGCATTTCTGGCCGCGCTGCTCATCACCCTGGCCCGCGATGTGTCGTCGGCCACCCGGCAGGCACAGTTGCCCACCCGTGGCGGGGGCGCACTGGTTATCCTTGAACACAATGACGTTTCGCTTGAAGCTGGCACCCGCTACCCATTGGCCGCCCTGACCACGCTCGGACGCGCCTCGACCTGTTCGGTGGTCATCCCGGACAGCTTTGCCAGCAACGATCACGCGCATGTTTACCAGCGCGGCGGGCAGTGGTGGCTCGAAGATATGCACAGCCGCAACGGAACCGTCCTCAACGATGTGCCGGTCAGCGAGCCGATGGTGCTTTCGTCTGGCGACGTGATCAGTATCGGGCGGGTCAAACTGCGGGTAGAATTCTGATGGGTTTCGAGCGTCGAAATTGTCTTTGCAAAGGGAGGCATCATGAGCCAGCCTGACGTACGCATCGCTGTGATTGGCGGGTCGGGGCTGTACCGGATGCCGCAGCTTACCGGTGTCGAGGAAATGGCCGTCAATACCCCTTTTGGACGCCCCTCGGACTCAATCATTGTGGGGACGCTGGCGGGTGTTCGGGTAGCATTTTTGCCCCGCCATGGGCGCGGACACGTCCACATGCCGTCAGAAGTGCCCTATCGCGCCAATATCTTTGCTTTGAAGACGCTTGGCGTCGAAAAAGTCATCTCAATCAGCGCCTGCGGGTCGCTGCGCGAGGATTATGCGCCGGGCCACATCGTCGTCCCTGACCAACTATTTGACAACACCCGTGACGAGCGTGGGCGAACGTTTTTTGGCGATGGACTCGTCGCGCATATCGGGGTCGCCGATCCATTCTGTCCTCAGACCAGCCGCTTGCTGGCCGAGCATACCCGCGCCGCCGGGGGGACGGTTCACGAAGGTGGCGCGTTTGTTACCATCGAAGGGCCGCGCTTTAGCTCCAAAGCGGAAAGCAATGTCTACCGTTCGTGGGGATTGTCACTGGTGGGGATGACCACCGCGCCCGAAGCCTATCTGGCCCGTGAAGCCGAGATGTGCTACGCCGTGATGGCGCACGTCACCGATTACGACGTATGGCACGAAAGCGAACAACCGGTCACCGTCGATACGGTTATCCAGCGGCTAAACGCCAACCTTGAATTAGCCCAGCAATCGATCCTCACGCTGGTCCCGGCGCTGGCCGAAACACCCCGCACCTGCGCCTGCCAGCACGCGCTGGCATCCGCCATCATCACCGACCGGGCCAGCGTCCCGGCGAAGACCATCCAACGCCTCAAGCCGCTGGTCGCGAAGTATTTCAGCTAATGCAAAGACTCTGGCACGCCGGATCAAGATTTGGTTGGTTTCTGCCGGACGCGCCCCATGCGCGGATCATCGCGGCGCGGGAGCGCGGCTTGCTGCTGCTGGCGGCTCTGTTTGTCATCGTCAGCCAGGCCGGGCTGGCGCTGGCCCGCGCCGAAAGCCCGCTTTCCTTCTGGCCGATCCTCGTCTGGATGGCGTGTTGCGCTGCTCTGCACCTTGCGCTCAACACGCTGCTTCCCAATCGCGACTCGGCGATAGCCCCCGTCGCCATGCTGCTGGCCGGCTGGGGGCTGGTGCTGATCGCCCGGTTGGCCCCGCCATTTGTCAGCCGTCAGGCCGTCTGGCTGGTGATATCTACGTTAGCTGCTATCGGCGTCGCCTTATTGCCTCCGGCGCTGCGCCAACTGTCGCGCTACCGCTATTTGTGGTTGTTATCCGGCCTGGTCGTCCTGGGCGCAACTCTCGTCGCAGGCGTCAACCCTTCCGGTGATGAGCGCGCCCCGCGCCTGTGGTTGGATTTCGGGGTCATCTTTCTCCAGCCATCTGAAATCCTCAAGCTCCTGCTGGTTATATTCCTCGCCAGTTTTCTGGCGGATAAGCGCGACCTGATCCTCAGCACACAGATCCGGGTTTATCGCTGGCTGATACCCTCGCCTCCCTATTTCGCCCCGATGGTGTTGATGTGGGGCTTTTGCATGGTGATGCTGGTCTGGCAGCGCGATCTGGGCGCGGCCTCACTGTTCTTCCTCATCTTTCTGGCAATGGTCTACGTCTCGACCGGGCAGGCAGGCTATTTGCTGGCAGGATCTGGTCTGTTGGGGTTAGCGGGAGTCATCGGCTACGGCCTATATGGCGTCGTGCGCCAGCGGGTTGATACGTGGTGGAATCCCTGGCCGGAAGCTTCTGACCGCGCCTTTCAGATCGTCCAATCGCTGCTAGCCGTCGCCACCGGCGGGATCTTTGGACAGGGCGTCGGGCAGGGGCAGCCAACGATGGTGCCGGTGGTGCATTCCGACTTTGTGTTTGCGGCCATTGCTGAGGAATGGGGTCTGATCGGCGCGCTGGCGGTTATTGCTTGCCTCGCCGTGCTGGTGCTGCGCTCGCTGCGGATCGCCGCACAATTCCCGGACAAACCCTTTCACAGCCTGCTCGCGACTGGCATAGGCGTGGCGCTTGGCGTGCAATCGCTGCTGATCATGGCTGGGGTCGTCAAGCTCGTCCCGCTGACCGGGGTGACACTGCCGTTTGTCAGCTATGGCGGAAGCTCGCTGCTGTCCAGCTTTATCATGATTGGGCTACTGCTGCGCCTGTCTGACCCCGCCGGCAGTCTGGCGCGCCACGACACCGCCCCGATCATCCACAAAACGGATCTGGCGACGTGACCACGCCGATCCTGCGCCTCGGACGGCTGTTTTTGCTGGCGTTTGCGCTGGTGGCGGCGGCGGCGGGATTCTGGGCCATCGCCGCGCGGGATGATCTCATTGCCCGCCATGATAACCCGCGCAACGTGCTGGCCGAACAACAAATACAGCGTGGGGAAATCACTGACCGCAATGGGCAGGTTCTCGCCGAAACGACCTTCACTTCCGAAGATGTTGCGACCCGCACATATCCTCACCCGGAGGCAGCGCCCGCCGTCGGCTACTACAGCCTCCGTTATGGGATTGGTGGTGTGGAAGCCGAGCTTGACCCTCATTTGCGCGGCACACTTTTCCTGACACCGTCGCAAGCGCTGCTTGACCGCACCCTGCACCGCCCCCTGGTGGGTGGTGATGTGCAACTGACGCTCGATGTCGCCACTCAGCAAGTTGCCGCTGCGGGGATGCAGGGGCGCAAAGGAGCAGTGGTAGCCCTGAATGCCGTCAGCGGAGATGTCCTGGCGCTGGTTAGCGCGCCATCATTTGACCCAGCGAAACTGGATGAGCAGTGGGACGCTCTCACCGCTAACCCGGATTCGCCGCTGCTTAACCGCGCCACGCAGGGCTTGTACCAGCCGGGAACGGCGTTTTTGCCGGTTGTGATGGGCGAAGCGCTCAACCGGGGGCTTGTCACGCCCGAAACAGCCTGGGATGGCGGGCTTGAAACACAAGTTGCTTCATCCATACTGCCTTGCGCTGGGGCACCGCCCACTCCGATCACCCGAATCGAAGAGGCGCTGATATGGGGCTGTCCCGCGCCGATCCAGAAGCTTGGTGCGCAGTTGGGCACGGATAGCCTCGCCATCGGATTGGACGACTTTGGGTTGAATGCAGCACCGGCGTTTTCACTGCCCACCATCGCCAGCGCCGCCACAAATGGGCCAGATGATGTTGGCCTGCTGGCGGTGGGCCAATCGCAACTCACGGTTACTCCCCTGCAACTGGCGCTGGTCGCCGCCGCTTTTGCCAACCACGGTCAGATGCCGGCCCCGCGCCTGGTGGAAGCGACCCGCCCGCCGGGTGGGGAATGGGCCGATGTCCCGGCCAGCGGAACACCGCGCGGCACGATCAGCCGGGCAAATGCTGACGCGATTGCCGGATTGATGCACACAGCCGTCTCGGATGGCGCGGCTCACGCTGCCTACGCGGATAGATTATCAATTGCGGGTCTGTGTGGGCTGGCGATTCGCGGCCCGCAGCAACACTTTGATACGTGGTTTATGGGGTTTGCGACCCCGCCGAGCAGCAGTGTGATTGCCATCGTCGTGCTCCTCGAAGACACGAAGAATTGTAGCGAAGCGGCGCGTATTGGGCGGGAGGTACTCCTCGCGGTGGTCAATGAGAACTAAAAAGCGCAGCCTCAAGCTGCGCTCACCACGTATAAAACGGTATTACGGCATCAAGGTTTGCGCTTCAACACGAAGCATATCCACCCGCTGCGCGGCGGGTTCGTTGCCGCCCTGGCGGAGCTGTTCGGCGATCTGCTCCATCACTTCCAGCAAGCCTGGGTTGACTTCGGCCTGGCGCTCGCGAAGCGCCTTAAGCGACTCTTCCTCCGACTCCATCGACAGCAATTCGTTGATCAAGCGGATTTCGGGCGGCGCGGCGGCCTGGATCAGTTTGAGCACCTCATCGCGGATTTCCTTGAGTCGGCTGGATACCTCCACATTACCCGCCTTACGCGCTTCATCCAGATTGACCTGTAACACTTGAAGGAACATGTCGTCGATGCGGTCAAGATTCGATGCAATCGCGCCGGGGATGTCTGGCGCTTGCAGGAGCATTCGGAGCGTATCGGCGGCGCGCTGCAGTACGGCGCGCGACTGGCGCTCGTATTCAGCGTTGATCTCCAGCAGGCGGTTGCGAAGCTGGTTGAGGGGTTCCTTTTCGCCTTCCGGGGCCTGTTCGATGCGATTGGTCAGCGTCTGAAACGTCGTGTAATCCAGCAAATTACGGGCGATAGTCGCCAGCGCGTCCACCTTGCTGGGATTACCGACCGCTTTGACCAACAAATCGACAAAACTGTCGCGGGTGAGCTTATCACCCAGCGCTTCGAGTTCCTGTATCGCTTCGGCGACGGCGGCCTCATGCTGTTTGAGTGTCATTCCGGCTTCGGTGGTATCCAGCAGGCGGGCGCGCACGTTCAACAGCCGCAGCGAGCGGCGAGCATCCCCTTGCTGGGTAGCCGCCTGCGACGCCGCGGTAAGCAGCTCCAGAAAAGTCAGGTCGAACGATGCCTGATTGTCCGCCAGCAGAGTTTCAAGGGTCGCATCGTCCGCTTCCACAATCTGGCCGATCAGTTCGACCTTGCGGCGCTCCTGGTCAATCATCTCCGGCGTGATGCCGTCGGCCTCCAGCACCTGGTCGATCAGGCCTTGCAGCGTCAGCGCCGTGCGCGGCTGGAGCAAATAGCCCTTGGGCGCTTCTTCGGGCAGGGAGCGCATCAGGGCGTTGGTGAAATCGCCGATCAGCTTCTCACGCTGGGTTTGTTCCATCCCAAGCTCCATCGGCACGTACACGACCGCCATCTGTTTGGACGCGTCGTGATACAGCAGCGGCGTGCCAATCATCCCCCGGTAGCCGCAGTGCGGGCAGGCAATGACGTTCACACGCCCACTGAGCAGTCGCTCCTTGGCGGTCGGGTCGCGCTGAACATCGACAATTTGTTCAAGGATGGCGCTAAACGGCTGCCCGCACTGCGGGCAGCGTATCGAAGTTGAAGCGGGTCGAGCCATTAAGTTGATCCTGAGCGAAAAGATAGGGCGCAATAAAGGCGTACAGCACAGGCAGCGATTGTAACACGGGGCGCCTCAATCCGGCGAAAGTGGCAGGGTGAAATGCACCGATGTACCGCCGCCGTCCCGGCTTTCCGCCCAGATCCGCCCGCCGTGTGCATCGACAATCGAGCGCACGATGTACAATCCAAGCCCTGCGCCCTGCGTCTCGCGTGACAACGCGTTATCGACCCGGTAAAAACGGTCAAAAATGTGCTCCTGCTCGGCGGGCGCGATGCCAATGCCCTCGTCGCTCACGGAAATTTGCACAGCTTCCTTCACCACCACGCCTGAAACCGTAATTGTGCCGCCGCTGGGCGAATACTTGATGGCATTATTAAGCAAATTTGCCAGAACTTGCGCCAGGCGCTTGCGGTCGGCGCGCACGACCGGAAAATTGGTCGGAAAACTGGCTGCAAAGGTGTGCTGGCTGCTCTGAGTCCGGTATTTTCCCACCATTTCGGCGGCCAGTGCATCACAGGCCACGTCGTCGATTGAAAGTTTTAACCGCCCCGATTGCAGACGAGTCGCGTCCAGCAAATTGTCGATCAGCTCGGCCAGCCGGTCGGCCTCCTCCTCGATCACCTGCAAGCTGTCCTGCGCCGTTTTGCGATCCCAGTGGGCATCTTCGCGCCGGAGGGTGCTGGCGTAACCCTTGATCAGCGAGACCGGGGTCTTTAGCTCGTGAGAAATCACGGAGATAAACGTACTCTTGGCGTCATCGGCGGCCCTGAAGCGGGTGATGTCCCGGACATTGCCGATCACGTTTCGCAAGCGGCCAGCCATGTCAAACAATGGCGCGTAGGTAATCCCCACACTGACGGTCGATCCATCGAGCGCCAGCAGATCGCCTTCAATGTATAGGACGCTTTGCTCGTCCAGCGGCCAACCCCCGGCGGCGGCCTCGGTCAGCGACATCCCGGTGTCGCGTTTGGCCCACTGGACGATTTCGTCGTGCCTGCCGCCTTCCGCCTGTTCGACTTGCCAACCGGTCATGCGGGCCAGAGTCAGGTTGATGCTTTCAACGCTGTGATCCGCCTTGAGGATCATGATCCCGTCGGCGCTGTGGCGCAGGATGGCATCCAGCCGTTTCTTCTCGGTCGAGACTTCTTCGTATAGTCTTGCATTTTGGACCGCGATGGCCGCCTGGTTGGCAAAGTTTTGCAGCAGTTGGACTTCGTTGATCCCGAACGACCCGCCGCGCTCCCGAAAAATATAGACCACCCCAACCAGTTCCTCGCCGAGCGCCATCGGCAGCGCCACCACCTGGTAGAACCCCAAACCGGCGGCCTGCGCCACCAACTGCATCTTCCGGTCGAGTTCGGGTATACGAAATGTCCTCGGGTCTTCGTGGGGGATGTCCGTCAGCAGCGGCGCAAAGAAATGCAGCAGCGCCGGCTTGATGCCGTAGCTGGCGCGCACGGCAAACGTCTCGCCTTCGGCCAGCGCGATCAGCCCGGCTTGCCCGTCGAGCATTTCGGTTGCTGCCTGCAAGATGCGGCGCAACACTTCGCTGAGACTGAGCTGCGAAGTCAGCGCGCGCGAAATGTCCAGCAGATAATCCCGCTGGCGGATGAGATATTGAGCCATGCCTGCATTGTACTCAACAAAACGACAGCCGCGCTTGCGGCGCGGCATTTTCTAACAAGATTCTATTGAGGTAGCGATTCACCAACAGATCAGGGGGATGCTAGTGAATACCACGTACAGCCCACGCACGCGCAATCAGGTCTATTGAGCCGTCGGGTTGAATGGGCAACCTGGCCCGGATGGTTTCTCGGAGCTGGGTGCGGTCGTCCTCCGTCAAGGCCATTGCATAGCTTGGCGCGGGCCCCTGCCCGCCAAGGAACGGCGACCAATAATCGTCAAAGTCACTGAAATGAGTGGCAATATCAATAGGACGTGCTTCCGCTTGCCGAAGCCCGGCGCTCAGGAAAAGTTCAGTCAACGGCTCTGGCTTACAAATCGGAAAGCGGCGAACCTCATCCAATTCAAGCACGTCAGGGTTTAGCGCAACCGCCGCATCCCAGAAAACGCGCATCATCTGCATCTGATCCGCATAATCCCAGACGTAAGCCGCCACTACTCCTTTAGGCGATGTTGCTCGCCTCATCTCGCTGACCGCTCGCTTCTGGTCTGGGACAAAGTTCAAAACCAGCCCAGATACGACCACGTCGTAGCTGCTGGCGTCTTCCGGCAAATTCTCCGCATCTCCCACCGCGAAACTGGCCCGTTTATCAACGATATGCTCACGGGCGAATGAGATAAACGCCTCTGAGCGGTCGACACCTTTGACTTCACGAGGCTGAGCCACCTCTAGAATAGTGTGGCTGAGCGCCCCTGTGCCGCACCCCACATCCAGCCAGCGACGTTCGGCGGGGATATCGAGCCAGCTCAGAAATTCACGGGCTACCCGTCGACTCCATCGCCCCACATACGGTTCATAGCTTGTTCCACTATTCCACTTATCCGTGGTCAACGGCTGTCCCTCCAACACGCCCAGCTAAAGTTTCGCTTCAATGGCCGAAATCGAATCCTCAAAGATTGCCAACGCTTCTTCGGTAAGAGTCGGGTCGATCAGCAGCGCGGGCATCATCCGCACCACCGAGTCACCCGCGCCGAGCAGCAGCAGGCCATGTTCAAAGGCATGGTCAACGATCTTGTCCCGCAGTTCGCGCGCCGGTTTGCGTGTTTCGCGGTCTTCCACAAACTCCACGCCGATCATCAACCCCTTGCCGCGCACATCGCCAATAGACGGATGGCGGGTCTGTATCTCGCGCAGCGCCGAGAGGATATGCTCACCCATGCGGGCAGCGTTGTCCATCATGCCATTTTCAATCAGCTTGATCGTGGCGATGGCCGCCGCGCAGGATACCGGGTTGCCGCCAAACGTACTGCCATGTGACCCCGGCTCCCACGTCATCAGGCTCTTGCGGGCGATAATCGCGCCGAGCGGCATCCCACTGGCGATGCCTTTGGCAGTAGTGATAATGTCCGGCTCTACACCAAAATGCTCAATTCCCCACCATTTGCCGGTGCGACCCATCCCACTCTGGACTTCATCCGCGATCAGCAGGATGCCGTGCTTATCGCAAAGCTCCCGCAGCGCCGGGAAGAAGGCCGGGGTGGGGACGACATAACCGCCTTCGCCGAGGATCGGCTCGATCACTACCGCCGCCACATCCGAGGGCGAGACGCGCTTGCCCAGCACAAAATGCTCGATATAGTCGACCACCGCCTCACCATAATCCTTGAAACCACCCAACTGAAGCACCGGATGGTATGGATCAGGGTATGGAACATGCGTCACACCCGGCATCAAGGGGAAGAAACCTTCCTTTTGCAGGTGCTTGCTGGCTGTCAGTGACAGCGCACCGAGCGTTCTGCCGTGAAATGCGCCAAAAAAGGCGATGAAATGCTGCCGTCCGGTGCTGTAGCGCGCCAGCTTGATAGCTGCTTCAATCGCTTCGGCCCCCGAATTGGTAAAAAATGTCTGCGCATCTTCCTTAAAGGGGGCAATTTCGTCCAGCTTTTCGGCCAGATCGATCACCACCTGGTAATAGAAGTCTGCCGCGCAGATGTGGAGAAACTGTTCCGCCTGAGCCTTGATGGCCGCGACGACCTCAGGGTGCGAATGCCCGGTCGAGGTGACCGCGATCCCGGTCATGAAATCGATATAGCGGTTGCCGTCCACATCCCAGATTTCAGCGCCCTGGCCATGATCGATCACCAGCGGGTAGCCGCGCGGCAGGGACGGGGACAGCACTTGCTTATCACGTTCAATCAGCGAGCGGGCGATAGGACCCGGTGTGTTAAGGCGTGAGCCGGCGTGAGTTTGTACAGTCATAACCGTTTGTGTCCTCTATTGTTAGTGGTAGCCGGTTGGCTACTGTGCCCCGGACGCGTATTTCCACGCATCGTTTACATCGTCCAGCGTGATCATACCCATCAGTTGGTTGCCATCCACGACGGGTAGCGCGGCCAGGCGGGCTGACATCATCTGCTGCAGCGCGATCCATAATGTATCTCGAAGTTGGAGCGATGGGAAGATCGTCCGCATGGCGTGGGCCACAGTCGCTTGCTGGCCCAGCCCGGCGTGTCGGCGGGCTTCGCGGTAAGTCAGCAGGCCAACCAACCGCCCTTCGACCACCACCGGCATCACGCGGTCGCTGGTAAACAATTGGGTGAGCAGAGGACGGGACAGGTTATCCCATGGGGCCAGAGCCCGCGCCGGGCGGTTGACCCCGGTACCGGGGATGATGACATCGCCGACGTTGACACGGGCCAGCGCCCAGCGCCGCCGCACGAACACGTCTTCACTGTGGGCCCCCATGAATACACCCAGCGCCACGATGATCAGCGCAAGGTTAGGGTTAGGAAACTGGCTGAAGGGCGGCCACCCGACCAGCCCTATTGCGAATAATGCCAGGCCAATCACCCGGCCTACCCACGCGGCGATGCGCGTCGCCGTCAGGTAACTGGTGACCAGCGCCAGGCCCGCTCGCAAGATGCGCCCACCGTCCATCGGAAAAGCCGGGATCATGTTAAAAATGAAGAGAAGTGCATTTGCGCCTACCAGATAAAGGAGTAAGCCATCAATATCGGGGCGAGGGAAAAAAAAGTCGATGGCTTGCGAATTCGCAAAGGACGTGGGATAGCTGACCAAAACAAAGCCCGCCAGCGCACCTCCCAGCATCAGATTCATGAGAGGCCCGGCAAAGGCAACCGCCAGCTCCTGCCCGGCGTGAGTAGCAGGTGTTTCTAATTCGGTAAGCCCGCCAATCGGCAAGAGTATGATCCGCCGAACATTGAGCTTATAGACACGTGCCTGCCAGCCGTGCGCCAGTTCATGCAGCAATATGCAGCTAAACAGCAGCAGTATCGCGACGATTCCAACCAGCGCGCCCTCGATATTGGCCGATCTCTCCCAACCGTACCACGCGCCCCACACGAACGCTAACCCCAGCGTGATGTGGACATCCACTGCGATGCCGCTTATTGAACCGATTCTAAACGTTCCTGATTGGAGCACGGTCGGAATACCCTGGGGGAGCTTTCACTTACTTAATCTGGGCGCGGGAAGCTCAGGACGGCCCAGCACGGAACGCCCCTTCCATTGAATATCGCGTCCGGTGGCGAGTCTGATCATCCCGTCGAGCAAAATAGCCGTGATAATGATCCCTCCGACCGGATACAGCAGGCTTGTCCAGGGGGGGGTGCGGAAGCCAATCACCCTGACGAGTGACAGGTAAATCAACTGAAAGCCCACGGCAGCACTCATCACAGCGACGGCGGGCCAATTTTCATTAAGGACTGCCGCGGCCAGCACAAAGGGCGGCAACACATTGATGGCCGTATTCACCACCACGCCAAAGGCCGACACGGCCCATCCACCACTGATTTGAACCGCCGCTTTGAGCGCACCTGCCCAGATTTCCTGCAAATTGGTATACAGGCGCACCCGCATCACATCCGCGCCGTCAGCGATAAACATCCGGAATCCAGCGCCCTTGACCGATTCACCCATCGCATAGTCGTCCATCATCCGATCTTTGATCCCTTCGTGCCCTTTGACGGCGTCGTAAACGGATCGCTTGATCAGGATAAACTGTCCATTTGCCATACTCAGTGGAACGTTGGGGTCATTAACACGATGCGGTGGATACACCAGCAGCAGCAGCGGCAGCCCGGTTGGCATCACAATACGCTCCCATAGACCGCCCATTTCGTACCAGGGCTGAAGGGTGAGCATATCAATGTTATTAGCCAGCGAAAAGGCCAACGTTCGTGTGATCAAGTCTGGCTCGGCCAGGGTGTCAGCGTCCATAAAGCACAGCCACTCGCCGTGGGAAGCGTTAGCCCCGCTTTGACACGCCCACTGTTTGCCATTCCACCCGTCGGGTCGGCCCCCGGTTTGAACGATTTTGACACGCTGATCTTTGACCTGATAGCGTGCCAGAATATCGGGCGTGGCGTCTTTCGAATCGTCGTCGACGAAGATCATCTCCATGTGTGGATAATCCTGGCCGGCGATACCGCGCGCGCAGCGGTCAATGTTGCGTTCTTCGTTGCGGGCGGGAACGATGGTCGAAACGGTTGGCAGTGACCCGGCGGGCAACGCGCTGCGGGTCAGCGTGTTCTTAAATTGTGTGCCGATCCAGGCTACAGCGGCTGGCACGCCTATGACCGCCAGCGCATATGCTATCCACAACCACAACATGGTTGGTATACCCTCTTTTGCTTCGGTTATCAGCCGTGTTCGGATGGACTGTGATCAGGGCTGGCAAATCCAGGTCAGACGAACCGTTTTTCTTGCTAGTGGCGAGATTGGTTGCGGCGATCTGGCGCAAGCCAACTCACGAGCGGGCAATGCCGTAGATCAAGACCCCCACCATCGAAATGAAGAAGCCGGTCAGCATCCCCAGCGCTTGCAACCAGCCAAACACGATGGCGCCCGATGTATGCGACCCTACACCCATCACATCGGCCAGCATCGCCGCCCCAGACATAACCAGACCCGTCATACCTAAACGCACCCCAATATCACGCAGCAGAGTGCGTGGGCGTCCCCGATGGATCAACCCATACGCGACGATGTAACTCCCCAATACGACCAGAAACAACCCAACCAGGATGGTCAATATCTGAGCAATGCCAATATCAGGCGTGGTATCCAGGTTGACCGCATACGGAAAAAAACCCAGAAACAGGGTTACACTGCCCAGAACAATTGTGAAGATGCCCGTTTGTGCCAGTCGGTTCATAGATTATTGGGTCGGAGACGGCATGGCAAGCCTGATACTTCCCCATTGTAGCATATTCTCAGGGCCGCCCATCAGGGAAGGCCCATGCGCAGCACTCTAAGCCAGTTTCCGCCAAAAATCCCGCCGATTTGCTCGGTCGTGTAGCCCTTTTCGCGCAGGTGAGGCTCTAGCTGGGGCAAATCGGCGATGCTATTGATCCCGACGGGTACACTTTCCAGCCCGAATCCGCCGTCAAAATCCGTACCGAAGCCAACGTGCTCGGCGCTGCCCGTGATCTGGCAGATATGATCGACTGCGCTGGTCACGTCCGCAAGTGTCACTACCTCGCGCGAGTCGCCCTTCTTCCAGCCAGGTTTCATAAAGGCATTAAACGGGACGATGCCAACCACACCCTGCCGCTCGGCAAGAAGGAGGATCATCTCATCCGACAATCCCCGACTGGTTGGCAGAAATCGTCGCGGGTTCGAGTGGCTGGCAATCATTAGGCCTGGATAGGCTTCAACTGCCTGATAATAGGCTTCTTCCGCTAGATGGCTCAAATCAAGGATCATCCCCAGCCGCGCCATCTCAGCCAGCAACCGCCGTCCATCCGGGGTTAGCGGCCCTGGCTCGTGTGTTCCCCCTGCGTAACGAGTTGACTCCCAGGCAGGACCTATCAGCCGCACGCCGTGCTCGTACCACTCCTCTACCTCTTCAGGCTGGCGGATGCAGTCAGCGCCCTCCATCAGTGTGACCAGCCCAATTTGATGTTCATCTTGTTCTTTGCCGTCATCCCATGTATGGAGCACTTCATCCAGATCCGCCCGCGTCATTACGCGCCGGAACTGGGGATGATCGCCAGCCAGCGCGTCATAGGCGTCTACCTGCCGCCGTGCGATAGAATACGCCTCTTCCTGGGTAGTGTAAGTCAACGTGTCCCATTCCCCCAGACGCTTGCGCGCGGGTGAAGCGAACAGTGTCGCCATAATGACAGCGACGCGGGCCGACAGCCAATCTTCCAGACCCAACAGGCTGTTGTCGTTTTGAGTGGGGGCTGACGTACCGGCCTCGCGCTGCCGGATGGCCGAAGCGCTGTGGGTGTAATCGCGGCCAAAGGTCAGGATGTTCCAGGCGAGGTCCTCGTGCGCGTCAACGATGAGCATGGGGATCATCCTTAGAGGAGATGCGCCGTAGGTCAAAACACAAACGCCCCATAAGAGGGGGCGTCCGTTAACACCGGGTGACAAGAGGCAATCAAGCCTTCTTGGACGAGTCTTCGACTTCTTCTTTCTTGTCGTCGCCAGAGCCTTCGTTCAAGCCTTTGCGAAACGCGCTGATCGCCGAGCCGAGTTCTTTGCCAACTTGTGATACGCGACCAACTCCAAACAGGAGCAAGACAATAAACAGGATAACCACCAATTCAGGAAAACCAATTGCGCCCATAATAATCTCCTGAGTGTTAAGCACAACACTCTCTGAGAGTATACCACTTTTGACAAGTGTATCCAATCGGGCGTGTCAGCGGCCTCCACAATGCCTCACACGGCAATTGTAAGTAACGATATTAGACAATATCGCGACTTACACATCATAGTCTTTCTGGTGACTTTACGTAGGTTTACTTTCCGAAATTAAATAGGGGCTGCCCCGAATTTGGAAGGTATTGAGTAAAATACCACACAACGCCGAAACTGAGTGCAAATGACACCCCGCTTATTAAGGCAGTGAGGACAATTGCGCGGGACAATGAACTACCAGTTCGTGTCATACCAAAAACGGCTACCCCACCCGTCACAATGCCTCCCCCAAGAATAAACAATCCTAGCGCACTCAATGCAACCTTTGGAAGAAAACTGAGAAAGAAGCCGAATATTCCGAATATTCCTGCTGTTGCGCTTAGCAGTTCATTGGTAGCCGAACGGCGTCCCCGTTCAACGCGTTCTTCGGCGCGCGCTTCTTTGATTGCTTGCTTGATTACATCTTTATCTGTCGGCATGTGACTCCCCCGATTTACCGCGATCAAAGCGTGAAACATCTACGGCACGACATGCACCGGCGTTCCGAGCGGCGCCCAAGTGTACATCCATGCCGCATCGCCTGTCCGCAGGTTGACGCAGCCATGACTCATCGGGTGGCCGAAGTTATTGTGCCAATACGTGCCGTGCAGCCCGTAGCCCTGATAAAAGTACATCACCCACGGCACGCCGGGCAGATCGTAGCCGGGGCCAACCATCCGCTGCGAGTCAAGCTTGATATAGATCGCGAAATCGCCAGTCACGGTCGGCGTACCCGGCAGCCCGGTTGACGACAGGAACTGTCCGAGGAGGTTGCCGTTTTCGAAGGCATAGGTTGTTTGCTGTGACAGCACCACCAGAATGTGCTTGCCTTCGCCCATCCAGACGGCATCCGTCCCCCCGGTGCCCGTGAGCGGCGGTGTGACTACTAGCGCTTCGGGCTGGGGCGTAGACGGCGGTTCGTCGGGAATTACCTCACTGCCATCCGGGATTTTGAGTTGCTGCCCTACATAAATGGTGTCCGGAGTGACGATGTCGTTGACGTAAGCAAGCGCCTTCAGCGCAACCCCATAACGCGTGGCAATACGAAACAGCGTATCGCCGGGCTGAATGGTGTAATCCCCTGGATTTGTGGAGACTTCGGGCTGCGTCGAGACTGGCGTTTTAACCGGCGCGGCGGCGGGTGGCTCGGCTTGCGACTCAACGGGGCCGCCAACGGCTGGCGCGGAAGATGGCGCACTCACAGCAGGCACCACGAGCGAATCACCCGCGCCAATCGGAGCGCTGGACAAATCGTTCATCTGTGCCAGATCAGAGGGCGCAACACCGTAAAAAAGGCTGAGATCCAGCAGGGTGTCGGCGGGCTGGACAGGAACGCTGTTGTCATCTGTTTGCGCCAGGGCTGACCCGGCAGACGGCGACAGCACGAGCGCAATCAGCGCGAGATAAGCAATCAGGGTAATTCGTCTTATCGTAATCATGAAAAGCAACCTAGCGCATATTGTGCCATCGCCTCATCATAATGCAAAACGCAGTATTCTCAAATTGCCCGCGAGCACCGGAACGGCGCTCCGAAGGCTCTTTAACGCTTTGCACAGGCGCACAATCTTTCTTAAAGCGGCATATGATTGCCAAGCCCTCATAACGAACGGTGAGGCGTTCTCCTCACCCCAGTATCGCCTCAAAAAGCGACCTGACTTTCACAGAAGTTTCAGACGTGCTATTATCCCGCCATGTTCCTCGCGTTATTTCGGTTCTCAGACCGCCTCGGGCGCGTCATCGTCAAGTTGAGCGCCTTTGCGGGTGATTGGGTTGCGCTACTGGTGTCACAGGCTGGCGACTCGCTATTCCGGCGCTTGTCAGTAGGGACAAACCTGACCACCGACTCGTCGCGCATTGAGACCCAGATTCGCTCGCTCAGCGGTTTGATTGTCGTCCTGCTGGCCGGGGTAGCCGGCCTGACGCTGTGGGCTACCAGCCCGCAGGCTCAGCCGCTGATCCAGATCCTCACGACAGGTTCCACTCCCGCGCCCAATGCTGGTTCGGTGGTTTCCGCCGGCCAACCCGGTGTTGCTTCGTCATTTCGGGTATCCAGCGGGACACTCGTCTTTTCGATGTTGGCGGGCGCACATGAGAATCTTTTTTCGCTGGCCAGCGGGCAATCAACCCCGGTGCGGCTCACCACCTCCCCGGATGATGATCGCTACCCCGCCTGGAGCCCCGATGGCCAAAAGATTGCGTTTGCTTCGCACCGCGACGGCAATTGGGAAATCTACGTGCTGACAACTGCCAGCGGCGAGATCAGGCGGGTCACCAACGATCTGATTTACGAATCGCGGCCATCGTGGAGCCCGGACAGCCAGTGGCTGGCTTACGAAGGCTATGGGCAGGGCAACCTGGACGTTTATATCGTAAAGGCGGACGGCAGCGAAGGCCCTTACCCGGTAACACGCAGCGCCGCTGCTGAATTTGACCCGGCCTGGACGACCGACAGCGCCGGCAGGCGGATTGCGTATGTGTCCAACCGAACCGGCAACCAGGATATCTATGTTATTTCGCTGGATGATCCCCGGGAAGACAAAGCCATCAACTTGACGAACACGCCTGACGCTGACGAATACAGCCCGGCCTGGAGCCCGGATGGCACGAGCATGGCCTATGCCACCACCGTCAACGGCATTCCCCTTGTTTATGCGGTTAAAATTGACCAGCCATCCCAGCCGATACTGATCGGACAGGGACAATATCCCGCCTGGTCGCCGGATGGACTGGAACTGGCGTTTGTGAATCAGCGCTCGCAGGGTGATTTGCTGGTCACCGGGCAATACAGCGCCTTTAGCGCATCCGTCCAGGCATTCGAGCTTTCCACGCGGGCGCGCAGCCTGAGCTGGTCAGCCGCGACGCTGCCCCAGCCGCCACAGGGCAGCCTTGCCTTTGCCGCCACGTCGCCGATTGGCGCACCGTACGAAGAGATTATTGCCGCGGGGCAGTCGCCTGATGTTCCATTCCGGCTGATCAGCCTGCCGGGTGTGATCGGACAATCGCAAGCGGTGCTTAGCGATAAAGTTGACTCGTCATTTATGGCCCTCAAAGAAGCCATTAACCGCGAAGCCGGGTGGGACTTTCTGGGGCGGCTCGATGAGGTCTGGTGGTCGCTGGATCGCCCGGTCGAGCCAGGCCAGGCGTTTCAGAACTGGCATAAGGCTGGCCGCGCATTTGATATCATCCAGACTTACAATCTGGGCAACCCTGCCCAGATTGAAGTGGTTCCCGAACAAGACGGCCCCTCGACGACCTGGCGGTTGTATGTGCGGGCCGCGGTTCAGGATGGGTCGTTGGGTGAGCCTCTGCATGATGTACCGTGGGATTTCGCATCACGCACGGGCGGAGATGTGTCCGCCTATGAACATGGGGGCAAGCTCAAGCCGTCGATTCCAGCCGGTTATTACGTCGATTTCACCCGCGTGGCCTCGATCTATGGCTGGACTCCAGCGCCGGCTGATTCCACCTGGCGTTATAACTGGCCGGGCGTGCTCTACTGGCAGTATGAAAAGCGCGACGGGCTGGATTGGTGGTCGGCAATGCGCGAATTGTATTCTGAGGTTGACCTTAAGAAGGTGTTCAGTACGCCAACGCCCGCCCCGGTTGAGGAGATCAGCCTGACCAGCATCCCTATCGTGACACCCAAGCCGGGCGCAACTCCGACCAAGGCCAAGACACCGACGCCGCGCCCGACATTGGCTCCTTCTTCCACGGCGACGCCTTAGTAAGGCCGAGGCATGAACACCAGAACCGGGCTGATCTTCATCGTTATTGTCGGGACCATCGTGGCATTGGTATTCCTGGCGCGACCAGGCGCCGATTTACCTGTTAACCCCGGCTCTGGATCGGCGATTTCCGCGGTCATTTCTGCGGGTAGGCAGCCGACTGCCGTTATCCCGCCGGCGGCCAGCGCACCGACCCTGCCGACCCCAACTGACGCGTCGTCGACGCAGCCCCCAGGGCAACCCAGCGCCACACCACTAAGTTTCGATGTGAACCAGCTCCAGACATTTATCCCCGCCAATACGCTCTTACCGGAAGATGCGACGGCAACCGCATTGGCCCCGGATTGGCGGCCTCCGGCTGTGTTTGTGCCCATCGCACACAATCCCTGGGATCACTACTGGTTTATTCGACCGGTGGCGTCCGACCACAATAACGAGGGGCTTGGCTTTTACCCGTTCGGCTCGAATGGCGATCTGAACGATCTGCGCATCCATCACGGAATCGATTTTCCCAACCCCATTGGCGTCGAAATCCGCGCCGGTGCCGACGGCACCGTGATCTGGGCTGACAAGGGCCATTATAATGAATTTGAAAGCATCACTTCCTATGGCAACTGTGTTGTTATCCAGCACGATTTTGGCTATAAAGGCCTGCCTGTTTATACCCTGTATGCCCACATGTCGGCGATCATTGCCGTCAAGGGCCAACGTGTCAAATCCGGCGATATTATCGGGTTGATTGGCGCTACCGGGCAGGTCACCGGCCCACATGTTCACTTCGAAGTAAGGGTTGGGCGCGACTCTTATTTTTCCGTGCGCAACCCCGTGCTGTGGATGGCCCCTTACGTGGGCACGGGCACGGTTGCCGGCAGTATGCTCTTTCCCAGCCGCAAGCCAGTCAACGATGCGGTGATCGTCCTCATCAACCGCGCCACAGGTCGAGTTGTTCAGCGCACGACAACTTACGCGGGCTTTGGCGCAAACGGTGATGACAACTGGAAAGAAAATTTCACGTTTGGGGATATTCCGGCTGGGCATTATATAGTCACCAGCCGCTTTGAAACGACAACGTGGACAGGCGAGGTTGAGGTTTTGCCGGGAACAACCAACTGGGTTGATCTAACGCGTACCACGGCTGTAGAACCGGCGCCTATCGACACACAGCAGCCATAAACGCCACCGGCAGCGCTTTTTGTGAGTATAATTAGACTCAATTCGTGCTATTAATGGCCTGAAAACCTCGCAGGTTGCCACCCATGCTGTCATTCGACGAACTGGCTCAATCACTGCCGGACCTGGCTGTCCGTGATCGGACGATTCTGAAGCAGGCGTTCGATTATGCGCAGGAAGCCCACAAGGGGCAGAAACGTGCGTCTGGCGAAGACCATTTTGTCCATTGTGTAGAGGTGGCGCGGCTGCTGGCTGATCTCAAGCTCGATACCGATGTTATCGCCGCCGGGCTGCTGCACGATGTCGTCGAAGATACTCCCGTCACCACCGAGGATGTTCAGGCGCATTTTGGTGAGGATGTCGCCCGGCTGGTAGCCGGTGTGACCAAGATGGAGCACGTCTCGCTTGATACCGAACGCGTCGGCAAAGGCAAGCCGCGCGACCGCGAGGCAGAATATCTGCGCAAGACGCTGCTGGCCATGAACGACGATGTCCGCGTTATCCTGATCAAGCTAGCGGATCGCCTCCATAATATGCGCACGCTGAGCCATCTCAGCCACGACCGGCAGCAGCGTATGGCGCGCGAGACACTTGAAATTTTCGCCCCGCTTGCCAATCGTCTGGGCATCTGGCAGTTCAAGTGGGAACTGGAAGACCTTTGTTTTCGCTATCTTAAGCCCGATGAATATAAGAACATCGCCGCGCTGATTGATGAGCGCCGCGCCGACCGGAATTTCTATGTCACCCAGATTCTTGAGCGCTTGAAGTCAACCCTGACCGAGCACACCATCACCGCCGAAATCAGCGGGCGCTCGAAGCATATTTACAGCATCTGGCGCAAGATGGAGCGCCGCCAGATCTCGTTTGAACAGGTCTATGATGTACGTGCGGTGCGCATTATTGTGTCGGACATGGCGGCCTGTTATCAGGTTTTGGGGCTGGTACACCAAATGTGGCGGCCTGTCCCTGGCGAGTTTGACGATTACATTGCGGCCCCGAAAGACAACTTCTACCAATCCCTTCACACCGCCGTTTATCTCGAAGACGGGAAGACCCTTGAAGTCCAGATCCGCAGCCTGGATATGCATCACAGCGCAGAATACGGCGTCGCTGCGCACTGGCGCTACAAGGAATCTCTCGGCAGCAAGAAGCGTGATGAGCCGTTCGAGCGCCGGATTCAATATCTGCGTGACCTGATGGAAGTGGGGCGCGGCGTCTCCGATCCAAACGAATTCCTGGACGCCATGCGCAGCGACGTGTTCGAGGATCGCGTCTACGTCTTTACGCCCAAGGGTGACATTATCGACCTGCCTGCCGGGTCAACACCCATTGATTTTGCCTATCACATCCACACCGATGTCGGTGATCGCTGCCGGGGATCCAAAATCAATGGCAAGCTCGTCTCGTTGGATACACCGCTCCGGGTTGGCGACCGGGTAGACATCCTGACGGCCAAGCGCGGCGGCCCTAGCCGCGATTGGCTCAACCCGAATCTCGGCTATGTGAAGACCAAGCGCGCCATTGCCAAGATCCGGCAGTGGTTTCGCAAGCAGGATCGGGAAAAGATGATTGCCGCCGGGCGCGACGCGCTTGACCGGGAGCTCAAGCGGCTGGGGCTGGAAAAAATGTCTTACGAGCAGATCGCTGAGTTATTCAATATCGACAAAACCGAAGAATTGCTGGCCCAGATTGGGTTTGGGGATATTCACCCACAGGCAATCGCCACGCGGCTGCTCGATATCGAACGCCAGAAAGCCCCGCCTGAAGACACCCTGCCCATTACCACGCCTTTAACCCCGGCTTCCAGCGGCGCAGGCATCCAGATTCAGGGTACGGGCGGGCTGCTGACAACGCTGGCGCGCTGCTGCAACCCGGTTCAGGGTGATGCTATCATTGGCTATATTACGCGAGGGCGTGGCGTGAGCATTCACCGCAGCGATTGCCGGAATGTTTTGAACTTACGCGATCAGGAACGGCTGATCAGTGTGGACTGGGGGAATGGTGACGACGGGCACTATTCCGTTCCGGTAATCATCAATGCCTATGACCGGGAAGGGTTGATGCGCGATATCGGGTCAACAGTGGCCGATGAACACATTAATATGGAAGAGTTCAATGTCAGGACGCACAACCACATCGCCTCGTTTTCGATAACGATGCGTGTCGAAAGCGCAGCCCAACTCAGCCGCGTTCTATCCCGCATTGAACGCCTGTCCAACGTCATTGAGGCTCGGCGGCGTACTCACTAGCTCTAAAACACTTACAAACGCAAAACTACACGAAGACCGTTTAGTGTCCCTGTGTCAGGCGACGCCCGCCTGTATGGCTTCCACCAACCCGGATTCGACGGCTTCTTTGGCCCGTGTGATGGCGTTGCTTATCGCAAAAGCGTTTGAACGCCCATGGGCGATGATCACCACGCCGTTTACCCCCAACAGCGGCGCGCCTCCGACTTCAAATGGATCGAGTCGTTTGCGCACTCGCTGAAAGGCCGGTCGGCTTAGCGCCCCACCCAGCAAGGTAATCGGGCTGGCCCCAATCTCCTCGCGGACAACATCGGTGACAAAACGGGTGGTCGCTTCATACATCTTGATAAACACGTTCCCGGTAAACCCATCCGCTATGATCACGTCGGCGTGACCGCGTATTACTTCCTTGGGCTCGATATTGCCTATGTAGTTGATGGCTGTCATCGTTAGCATAAGCGCGGCAGTTTCCTTGACGAGGATATTCCCCTTTTCCGCTTCCTCGCCATTACTCAGCAAGGCGACGCGCGGCCTTTCGACATGTAAAGCCAGCTCGGCATACAGGCTTGCCATGATGGCGAACTGGACGAGAAATTCGGGTTTGCAGTCGGTGTTTGCGCCTATATCCGCAACAACAACCTTCTTAACGCCCAACGGGTAGACAACGGTCACTGCCGGGCGCAGAACACCTTTGATCCGCTTGAGGGTGTAGAGCGTCGATACGGCCAGTGTGCCACCGGTATTTCCGGCGCTTACAAAAGCGTCAGCCTTTCCATCGGCCACCAACTGGGTGCCGACATGTATGGACGAATTTGATTTGTGCTTGGCGCTCTCGGCTGGCTTGTCAGTCATTTCGATAACTTCGCTGGCGTGCACAACTTCCAGCTTTAAGCCAGCCGCTTTATGTTTCGCCAGCTCGGCTTTGATCTGGCTTTCATCGCCAACGAGGATGATCTCGTCACCCAGCGCGCGGGCTGCTTGAACCGCACCCGCCACGTCCGGTGCGGGGTGTGCATCGGTACCCATCGCATCGACCACAATTCGCATGGATGTGCCTCTTTTGACCGTGTGTTGAAGTTAGTTGAACGAGAAAAGCTCCGCGTCGCCCTCGCGCTGGCTGTGTTCCAGCATATGTTTGAGCAGCAGGGTTTCGCGGCGCACCAATGCATATTCCAGGCGCAGCAGATCACCCAGATTGTCACAAGACAGCAGCGCCTGTTTTTCATGGTTGGGCAGTGGCAGAACAATCGCCGCTAAAAATGCGAGCGCCATGGGACGGTCAGGGATGGTTTCCAGCGTAAATGTCTCATCGCTGGCCTGTTTGAGCATTGCAAGATAGGTTTGCAGCGTGCGGGTCAGGGGTTGTGCCACGACGGCGTTGGCCGGGTTGTCTTCCCCAGCGAGGGGCGCGTCTTCCACCAACCCTATGAGGTGGGGTTTATGCCGCTGTATCGCATGAATTTTGAAGCGCTGATACCCAATTGTCTGGATGTTGATGCGATAGTCGGATAATCGCTCCACCTGGGTGACGTAAGCGGATGTGCCAATCTGGTAGAGGCGAGCCTCCGGGGCAACTTCTTTGCCTTCCTGAATCAATACCACGCCAAACGGGTGGTGAGTTTCGATGCAGCCGCCGATCATCAGGCGGTAGCGCGGCTCAAAAATATGCAGTGGCAAATTCATGCCTGGAAACAAAACGGTATTAAGTGGAAAGAGCGGCAATTCTCTCAATGGTCCCATGAAAAACCCCGGCGATCAGGCATCCTAATATCCTTTGAAATGACTGCCCCCCATGCTATAATGAGCGGCGCGCCTCGGTGGCGGAATTGGCATACGCAGCAGGTTGAGGGCCTGTGCCTTAGGGCGTGGAGGTTCGAGTCCTCTCCGAGGCATCACAAAGCCTTCTCGTGATACGAGAAGGCTTTACTTTTCTACGTCGGCGGCGCCTCGGTGTGCAGCATGGCTGAAAGACGGGCTACCAGGCCGATCAGGTCGGACGTGTAGGTGCTAACGTAATCTTGCGCCATCTGGCGGGCCAGATCGATGCGGTTTGTCAGCTCAAGCGGCTTGACATGCGGCCTGAAATCACGCATGGTGACAATCAGGCGATTGTCGTCGTCGGTCATGACACCCCAGACCAGATCTTTGGTGTTGCCGTCGTCTTTGGCGCTCATGAATCTCCGGATACTGGAGCCTTTGGCCACCCGCCCCACATTAGAATATACCTCATCACCCTTTATAACTTCATTCAGCATCGTGAATTGCTCGGGGATTACGATGAGTAGCGCCTGAAGCCAGTTAGGCAGACGTGAGAGCCGCTTGAGAATGCCGATATTCAGGCTTTCCCCCCTCATCGCTACCGCTTTGTTGGCTGCCAGCACATAGCTGAAAGCGCGCAGGTTGCCGATCAAGTAAGTGCGTTTCAGGATAAATTTGCGGAGCGCCTCAACCCCTTCTGGCGTATCGGGTGGTTCGATCTTGCGATAAGCCTGATAGGCATCCCAGGTCTCGTCCCACACCCACACCAGGCTGTCCGCCAGATTGCGGAAGGTGATCGGGTAAATGCGTTCCTGCGGATCGGTCAGGGCGGCATCGACAGGGATAAGCAGGGCAGGGTTAATATCACGCCCGCGCTCAAGCGATTGGGCGATGGTGGCAACCGCTCGTTTTTCAGCGGCAGTGCGCGCGTTCGCCCGGAAATCATCGATGCTTTGCTGGACGGACGACGACGGCTTGTAATGGGCTGCGTGGAAAATCCGTGTGATAACGAGCAGATCGTTCACCGTCAATCGCGTGCCGTTTTTGATAAGCATTTCACGGAGTTCAAAAATCAACGAGATGTCATAAATGGTCGTCTCGGCGGAAATTTCAGGCACTTGCTGGCGCGGCTTTGCTTCGCGGACGAAGGCCGGAGACGGCTTGAGGGTAAGCGGCTGGATTGGTGCCGACTCGCCAGCGGCCAGCGTAATACACCGTTTGCACCACTGGATAGCGGCTGTGGTTAGCACTTCGGCCATCGCCATAGACCACGTCCCGTCAAAATAGACGTGCGATTGGTCAAAAATAACGCTTTTTTCGGCACGCATGATGGTCAGCGCATGGTCGCCAATACCCCGGTGAGCGCGGCGCAGCTCGGCCAGTGACATATCACGCGCACGCTGATCCCAGTTGACGATGATCGGTGCATGGGCGAGTTCTGCCAGGGCGCTCTGCGTCTCGGTGGGTAGCAAGCCCCGCAAGAACTTTTGATGCTTGCGAGGCGTCTCTGCCAGCAGAATATCAACCCAGTGTTCATCACCCATCTCCGCCTTGCTACGGTTTTCAAGCATATGTTTGAGCTGGCCTTTGATCCGTGAGGCGGGAGACATGTCCAGATAGCCAACCCATTCGTTATCTGACTCGCGAAAGAGTTGGATGCCACGCAAAACCAGGGGCGCCCCGGTTTCATCGATAGGTTTGCTGTTGCGGAAGAGCAACGGCCAATGTGTCCCACCAGGCCCGTATATATTTGGTGCGCCTCGGTCGTCACGGTCGACAACGCTGATCAAGTGATAACGCCCATCCAGCACGAGACCTATCTTCACATCCCACAGAGAAAGTGGTACCTGCGTATCGCGGAAACGGCCCGGCGCTAGTTGGCTGAGGAGAGACATCTGGCGCTGGAATTGCTCTCGGCGCTGGCTGGCCAGCGCACGAAAGCGGTCAGATACCGCCTCACGCAAATTGGCCGGGAGGGCATCCAGGCGCTGCGAGAGAAACTGCTCGAACGCGGCGTGGCGGACATCCGCATACGTGCCATTTAGAGGTGCCCGGTAGGGCCGGGTCACTTCCCACTGGCGAAGGATATTGCGGAATGGCTCGGTGTTCGACAATTGCGCTTCATCGGCAATTTCGGAGATGAGCCGCAACGTCGTCCATTCATCCCAGATGACCCCCATCAGGTCATTGTAGCCCCATAAAAACTGCATCACGGTCATGACCCACGCGGTCAGATCGTCGAGTTCGGTTGCCTCGGCGGGACGACCTTCATCGTAACCCGTGGTTTCGTTGGTATGATGGGCGAGGTCTTCACGCAGACCAAAATGGAGATAAAACTGCCACGATCCCTCCGGGTGGCCCATGGGCTTGCTCGTCAGGGCAGTGTGGAGGTTTTGGTAGCCCTGCAAAATAACGCCGGGGATGGTGATAATTATGCCATAAATAATTTGATCGACCAGTTGGCGCAGGTCAAGCCGGTTTGCCCGGGCCAACTCTGCCTGAGTGCGTACTCGCCGGGCTTTCAGCAGAGTCAGACCGCTGCTGAACAACCCGCGCAGCGTTGCCGCATCAAACAGATATTCGAAATCAGACTCTGGGCGCATCGACCTTCACTTCACCGGGCAAGATCAGGTTGTGTACGCTCAATCCTAGCATCACCCCGACGGCAACGCCAGTCAGCCTTCCAACCAGGACGGGCGAGATCATTTTTATTCACCATACCACCAGCCATCTAAACCACGTGCGACAGCAATACTGCTCCACAGCCGGGTTGGGTCATAGCGATACGAGTCCCATGAATCTCTGCCGCTGACAATATCGGACAAAGTTAAAGCCAGCGCGTGATTGATGGGCGCCAACCGATCCATGGCCCGGGCGGCCTGGGCGACGGCCCCATTTAACCAGGCTACTTCGGTGCGTTTGTCGCCAGCTCGGAGCGCGGCAAGCAGCGATGGAAGCTTTTCCCCGCGCCCGGAAGCGACGCGTGGCAGAAGGATCGGTTGCAGCAGAAAGTTGGGCAGCCACCGTGTCAGCATCGCCAGAAGTCGGGCGGGGATGCCTGGCAGATTGACGAGCGGAATCGACTGAAGCTTCGCGATAGCGACGGCCTCTCGCAGAGCCGACATCTCAAGGCCAAATAAGCGGCGCTCTTGATAAACAGCCAACGGTGTCCTGTCGAGGATCGCCGGGATGACATTGCCAAGCATATTGAACAGCAGTTTTGACCATTTGAGCGAGGCCGATTGTTGAACAACGGAGACGGCCAGGGACGTGCTTTGCAAACTGGTTAGCACCATCTGGAATGAGGGTGAATCGGACGCGATAGCTACGCCCTGCCGTTTCTCTTCAATAACCGTTCCTGGCGTGAGGACCGATACAGGCGTAGTGATGGTCGCGGCGACGATCTTATCTTCGCCAAAAGCGGCCGTCAATGATTCCTCATTGCCAACCCCGTTTTGAAAGCAGGCGATGGGCGGGACATCATCCAATGCGGACTGTAAGTCGTGGATCGCTGGAACCGTATCGTAAGCCTTCATCGTGAATGCAATCCAGCCGTACGAGGCTGGCTGGAGCGCCTCGGCAAGGCCGGTACAGATCCGGATTCGCGGCACTTTTTGCGGCCCGCTAACGAGTCGTAGGCTCAGGCCATCGCTAGCGATGGCCTGAGCGAGAGGGCGGCGTCCAAGGAGGGTAACTTCGTGGCCGGCCAGCGCCAGATGTCCGCCCAGATAGCATCCGATAGCGCCAGCCCCATAAATCAATATTCGCACGATCTGCCGGTCCGGTCTACCCGAATCAGGGCGTACCCGCAGCCGACGACGGCGCGGATAATTGGGGCAAATACTGAACCCAGTCGTCGATTGTCGTTACGTTCCCTTCATTTCGCCACTTCTTCACCAGATCCGTGAATTGCTGCTGAATATTATCCTGTTTTTCGGAGGTGGTTAGCGGCACTGACGTTTTGCCATATACCTTGATGATATGCCAACCAAATTGGCTTTGGACTGGCTGGCTAATTGTTCCCGGCTGAGTAGCAAATGCCACATCGGCGAACGCTGTGACCATATCCTCTTTGCTAAACCAGCCCAGATCGCCGCCACGATACGCATTTGAAGTATCTGTCGACAGGGCGGCAGCCAATTTCTCGAACGATTCCCCTTTGGCAATTCTGTCTAAAATGGATTTTGCCTCATCCTGGGTGGCTACCAGAATGTGCGCCGCATGCACCTTTTCACGCGTTTGGGCTGGTTCAAGCTTGAGCGCTGCCAACAGCCGCTCACTCACAATCGAAGCCCGTATTGTTTCGTACCAGGCCAGCTTGAGCTGTTCAGGCGTCAGCCTGGTCACATCCGCCCC
>Ga0137463_1000082_pt1 | contig 39326 bp, 30 predicted proteins | sample EasRivERMGT800_2_FD_102333 | JGI IMG/M metagenome (GOLD analysis project Ga0137463, IMG submission 102333) | Soil microbial communities from meander-bound floodplain in the East River, Colorado, USA - East River MetaG ERMGT800_2 | ecosystem: Environmental > Terrestrial > Soil > Floodplain ...
ACCGACTTCGCTATCAAACCACGCCATCCGATGGCAAGTCGCGAGAATCTGCGGCAAACTCGTGATTCGGTCGAGCGCGGAACCGGATCAGCAAAGGACTTACGACGTGGATGCAAAATGTTGGTGAGCCACTGGTTCGCCGAAAATTGAAATGAAGCCCCGGCAGGGGCGACATAGCGAAAATCTTTGTGCTCACTCAATGCGATGGGCGTACGCGCGGACGTCGCGACTATCAGGATTGCCGTCAGGCGGCGGTATGCCGCCCCGCTGGGGCTCTGCCAACCATAGCGCGGATTCCAGTGGCTCGCGCCACTGGCTAGATTATGTCGCCGCTCCGCGGCTTACGCTGATTCACAACGGTGCGCGTTGGAGCCGGGACGTCGTGTGAACTCGCCTGATTGCGCGGCTCAGGCGCCGCCATCCGGGCTCGACTTGCCAGTACCGTCGCACTGCTCGAAGACCAGCGGATGATCGGAGCGCGGGTCGCCGATCCGCAGTGCGATCTTCCCGGCCAGTACGTCGGTCAGCAGTTCGCCGCAGACTTCGGCGCGCCAGCCCTGCATGAGGCGGGGGGTGCCGCCGTTCTTGTCGCCGTAGACCTTCCAGCGCGCCAGATGCCTGAGATCGGCGGTCGTGCCGACCAGTCCCAGCGAGACTTCCAACTGGGCGCAGCGATTGGCCAGCGCCATGCTGAGCAGCTGCGCGAGGATCTGCTCGTCCTGGTCTTTGTCGCTGCGTTTGACTTCAGGCCACTGATCGCGAGGGAGCGCCAGTGCGCGGGTGACCGCCTCGAGCAGTTCGGGACCGGCTCGTCGGTAATCCGAACGGTTCATGTCGCGCGTGGCGAGGAGATCGTCGAGGTCGCGAGGCTGGCGGCGCGCCAGTTCGATGATCAGGTCGTCGCGAAAGATGCGGCGCACCGGCTTGTCGCGGCGCAAACCTTCACGCTCGCGCCATTGGCAGATTTCGCGCGCCACCGCCAGTTCGCGGGCCGACAGCCCCTGTGCGCCGGGGAGCTTGCGCCATGTTTCGCGGGCCGGCTCCTGTTCGAGTTCGCCGATGAACCGCTCGAATTCGGCCTGCGCCCAGGAAGTGCGCCCACGGGCCGCCAGGGCCCCCGACTGCCGCGCGTGGATTTCCAGAAGGTGCTCGACGTCTTCGAGGGCGTAGGCGATCTGCCGGTCGGTGAGGGGCCTGAGTTTCCAGTCGGTCCGAGTCTCCTTGCCGTGCGTCCGCAGCCCCAGAACCCGCTGGACGAGCGATGTGTAACTGACGGGAAAGCTGCGGGTCAAGAGCCCTTCGGCGATCTGTACGTCGCACAATTTGCCCGGCCGGGCGCCGGCGCACCACAGGCAGAATCGTACTTCTTCTCGCCCGCCGTGGACGACGACGTTGACCTCCCCTCCGGCCATGAGCGCCCACCAGCTCTTGAGGTCGCGCACCTGAAACGGATCGACCGCCGCCGAGCGGTCACGGGTCGCAAATTGCAGGAGGCACAGCTCGGGACGATACGTGTGTTCCGACAGAAACTCGGTGTCGAAGGCGACTTCTCCTGCCTGGCGAATATGGTCGCACAGTTCTTCGAAGCGATCCTGATCGGTTATCAGCCGGTGCGGCATTCTGACAGAATTCTTTTGCGATTTATCGGCCGCGGAGAATGGCCGTACGAGAGCCCGATTGTTCTGGAAAACCTGAGCAAAACCTGGCGGTTTGCGCGTCCATCCTGTCGAATTCCGGGGCGTCATGCAAGGGGCCGGCTCATGATCCGCCACTCGATCGAATCAGAAAATCTGCCGGCGCGCCGCTTGACAGCTATATATCGCACGGCTATATATAGAGTCGCAATCTATCAACCGGCGCTCTCACTCACGTCATTCGCCGGACGTCATTTCGACCCGAGGTTCAGCATGGCCAATTTCAGTCCCGAGCTGATGCGCGGGAGTCTCGACCTGATGGTGCTGTCGATCCTGGCGACCGGTTCAAAGTATGGCTATCTGCTCCAGCAGGAGCTGCGCGATGCCAGCCGCGGCCTCGTCGATCTTCAGGCCGGCACTCTTTACCCGCTTCTGCACCGCCTCGAATCCGACAAGCTGATCCGCTGTAAGTGGGAAGCCTCCACCGGCCGGCGCCGTAAGTGGTACGAACTCACCGAGGCCGGGCGCAAGCGGCTGTCGGCACAGGCCCGTGAGTGGCACGCCTACGCCGAATGTATCCGGGCGCTCCTGGCGCCAGTGGCCGATGCACTTCCCCGGCCGGTTTGAGGAACTCATGCCCGAACACGATTTTGAATTGTATCTCTCACTTCTGAGCCGTTTCCTGCGGCTCAAGGCCGTGCAGCGCGACGAGATCGCCGACGAGCTGCGCGACCATCTCGAGGCGCGTCTCGAGGAGTTAGCGGCGCGGGGGCTCTCGCGCGACGAGGCGATCAAGGCGGCGCTCGATGAATTCGGCGACGCCGCCGAGCTGGCCAATCACTTCACCCACGTGGCTCACGTCCGCAAACGGAGAATCATCATGCGCTACACGTTCGGCACCGCCGCAGCCCTCGCGGCAGCAATCCTGATCACCACCGCCTTCTGGCCCGAATCGAAGCAGGCTCCCGTGCGAGTTATGGCCGTCGTCGAGGCCCAGGATCCCGGGAAAGGGGCCGCCCCGGCGACGAAGCTGCCATTCCCTGGTGGGATTGGAGACAACTCCGACAAAGCCGTCGTCGAGGCGAAACTTTCCCGGCGACTGGAGGAGGGGTTCGAACTGGTGGACGTTCCGTTGCGAGACGCGCTCGAATCGCTGAGTGAGCAGCTCGGGGTGGACATCATCATCGATCAGAGCATTGTCGGCGGGGAAGGCATTAATCTCGATGTGCAAGTGAGCGTCCAGATCCGGAGGACGAAGATTTCCGGACGCGCGGCACTGGACCTGGTGCTCGAGCCGGCCAAGCTCAGTTACACCTTCCGCGACGGCCTGATCATGGTGACCACGCCCCAAAATGCCAACCAGATTCAGGTCTACAACGTTCGCGATCTGGTGCGACAAGCTCACGATAGCTACGGCGGGTCCGGAACGCCGATGGGCGGAGCGCCTGGCATGATGGGACCCGGAGGTCCGATGGGGCATTCCAGCATGTTGTCGAGGGGAGGAAGCGGCGGGATGATGATGGCCGGCATGGTTGCCGGCGGAGGGGCCCACGCGGAAAGTTCCGGTGGGATGGGAGGCATGGGTGGCGGTATGGGTGGCGGAAATGCCATCCGTGAAACCAACTCGCTGGCCGAGCTCATTGCCACGACGATCGATCCCGCGTCATGGGATGGTGAAGGGGGGCACGGTTCGATCATCCAATATCAGGAACTGCTGGTCGTCAAAAACAGCCAGACGGTGCATGGCAAGATTCGCGCCCTGCTCGAGATGATGCGCGAAACGGCCCAGCGGCCCCCCGGCAGCACCGCCGGTGCTCCTGCGGGGATGAACATGCCTGCCGCCGGTCCAGGCGCAGCTCCTGGCGCGATGCCACCCGGAGCACCTCCCAGGCGCTGAAGTTAAGGGGTCGGGAGTCGTTTCTTCAGGCATGCGTGCCCACGGTCATGCATTCTGCTGGTGACTGTGGTACGGCGGACTACAGAGACCTCGTCACCTCCGGGGTTTTGTCCGTAGTGGCGAGTGCGCTGAAGGTTGCTCCATCCACCTGCGGGGGCGCCGTCGCAGCGGTTCTGACTTGCTCGCGGTGGTGGACTTACGGATTTTTAACGGCGCTGACCTTCGCGCGACACGTCGTTTTGTGGACAGTCAGATCTGGCAGTCGCGCGAGGTTCAGGAGAGGGACTTCGCGGCGCCGAGTGAGTATGCTTGGCGTCTACCAAGGTTTCCTGTCCTGTTAACTGGAGTCATGGAATGGATCAGATCAGTCGTCGCAATATCATTGGATTGGCCGCCGGCGCCTTCGCCGGCGGAGTTTTAACGGGCCATGCCGATGCCGGCGATAAGTCCCCGGCCGACAAGCCGGAGGTCGGCCCGCCGCCGTCCGCCGCCGGAAAGACAGAGTCACCTTACAAATTCCGCATGGGAACGGCCCCGGCCCGCCAGTACCGCAGCAGCTCGATCCGCGAGCACAAGCTGCACGATTTTCCGATGTCGGCGTCGATGTCGGCCGGATTGATTCGCCTCGCAAAAGGCGATTTTCGGGAGCCGCACTGGCATCCGAATTCCGACGAGTGGCTGTTTGTGATGAATGGAAAAATCCGCATGACGATCGTCAATGGGAAGGGAGAGGCGTCGCGGTTCGATTGCGGTCCCGAAGACGTCGCTTTCACGCCGCAAGGCTTCGGCCACTACGTCGAAAATATCGGCGACTCCGAGGCCTACGTGATGGTCGTCCACAACAACGCCGAGTTTTCGACGGTCGACCTGAGCGAATGGGTCGCCGGAGGCTCGGCGTCGGTCTTCGCCGCGACTCTCAATATGTCCGCCGGTGCGCTTGACGGCGCTCCGACAGACAGGGTGTTCATCGGCAGCGCAAAGCAGAAATGACAGCGCGCCGCAGGCGGATTCGAATTCCGGTCCTGCCGGGCACGTTCGGTGACTGTGAGCTGACTGAATCACGACGTAGCGGCACTTGCGCCGTGCATCCGTTCCACCAGTGAATGCATCTGCCGGGACATTTCGTCCGCCGGCAGGTGCACTCGCTGGCCGTGCCCCGGCAGGACCCATTCAAATTGCCGTGCCGCCAGGCGGGCCATCGATTCAATCTGCTTGTCCCACGAATACCAGCAGTAGTCGTAGAAGGCTTCGAGCTCGCGCCCGTCGCGATCCCAGGCCAGGTGATCGCCGGTGAACAGAAATCGGTCCTGATACAACAGCACGCAATGCCCGCGCGTGTGTCCCGGTGTGGGAATCGCCAGAAAATCGTTGGCCAGCTCGATCGGATCGTTCCCGTCGAGAATCATTTCGGCATCCGGCTGAGACGCCAGCTCTTCGCGGTGGATGATCCGCTGGGCACGAAAGTGTGCCGCGAATCGGGCTGCGTCGGCGACGTCGTCGCGATGGGTCAGAAAGATGCGGGCGATCCCGCCGCAAGCTTCCAGCCGCTTGACCAGCGGCGCGACGAACTTCGGCGAATCGATCAGCCAGTTCCCGGCCGGATGCCGCACGAAGTAGCTGTTTCCTCCATACGATTTCGGCGAATTGTAGCCGCAATACGAGACCGGCTCTTCAACCGTCAGGGGAAAATCGGCGGCGGTGCCTTTAACGTCCACAGTTCCCTGGCAGCCGATCGATCCGGTCGGGCACGAGAGCAGCGCGTGCACCGCGTCCCGGCGATCGGTCGGCGCTTCGGGCTGGCGATGAACAAACGAATGTCCGGGGCCTTCGGCAAACACCGCCGGCGCAATCTGCCGGCACGCGTCGCAATCGATGCAGGTGGAATCGACGAAGAACTCGCCCGGCACGTTCTCGTGCACACTCTTGCCGACGTTTGCCATTCCAGTTTACTCCAGTCCGCCCCTACGACCCAATTTGAGTTTAGCAACTGCCGCGAGACGAAGACACATTTCCTCTCCTGGTGGCGAATGGCAGGTGATCGACGGTCCGAATTCTCACTGAAGGCAGGAGACGAACGGACGGAAATTCCACTGGAAAGTAATGGAACGCGCAATCGTCGCCTCTGTCAGCGTCACAAGTCCGCTCAGCAGCCGGATTCAATCGAACCCGCTGGGGACAAGACCGTCGAGGCGATATAATGATGGTAACCCGGTCTCCTGCGGGCGACGGCTGGCAGGCCATTTCCCAGGTTTTCAAATTCTCATGCCCACGATTCTCGACCGCGAAGAGTACATCGAGCAGGCGTACTTCTTTCGCGTCTTCCGCGATCGCCTGAGCGAAAACGTGCCGGCGCAGGAAATTCTGGCGACCATCCACGAAGAGATTCTGTCGACCACCAAGCTCCCGCTGGCCATCGAATTCCTCAAGGGAGAGATTCTGCACACCGGGCTCTTGAGCGTCGGGATGGTGCACCTGTCGCATTACTTCACGGCATTTCAGGCCTTCGTCATCGCCCGCGCCGAAGAGGATCGATCCCGATTCAATCAGAAGACTGCGCTCGAAGTGCTGCGTTACGAAGCCGAGTACCGCGCCAAATCTCCCACGCCGGCGGGGTTGTTTACTTACCAGTTCGAATCGATCAGCCGGAACAAGCTGGGCTACGACCGCGGCATGGAGGCCATGGCGCAAGACCCGATCTACGACGACACGTGGCGCGAGTGGATCCTGCGGACCAGGTTGCAACTGGGCGCGCTCGATTTCGCCGACCTGATGTACCTGTGCAGTGAGGAATTCGTGAACGACAACCGGCGGTCTTCGGGGAACACCGACTTCCGACCGGCGCTCCCCATGCTGTTCGGCCCGAAGGAAGGGCGGATCGCCAAGGCCAATCGGGGCAAAGACCCGCTGTACATGTTTGCCGCGCTGCAGCGGCAACTCGGCTATCCGGCCGTACCGCGCGTCGTTCCGCAATTCGGCGCTGAACTGGAAATCCCCGCACTCCAGGCGAAGCTCGTGCAGCTTGAGAAACGGCTGCACCTGGTGGAATCGGAACTGAAGGGGAGCCTCGATCTCTCGCAGTTCTACGTCAAGCCCGACGCCGACGCTGCCGGGCGCAACGACGAAAGTCCCAAGTCCCCCTGACAAAGCGCCCGGAACCCGGCCGTTACGTCGGGTCATCCATGGAGCCTGCGGTCGTAGAGTCGGCCGAACGCGTACAGCACCAGCACCGCCGCCATTCCCAGCATGGCATCCCCCAGAACCCGTGAGCTGGCGACCAGCCCCAGAATCGGCGCATACCACGGCAGCGCTCGGGGAGCGGCCGGCCGCTCGGCTCCGCCCGACTCGATGTTCAGTCGCAGATGAGAGTCCACCGGGATTCGCTGCTCGTCGGGGGAGGCGACGTCGAAGGCCGATCGCGCCTGTTCGCGAACGAAAGCCGGATCATTCGTCTGCGCCTCGATGACTTTCTCGAGACGATCGACCTGCTTCTCAACCGAAAACAGCTTCCAACGGTTCGCCTGGTAATCGCGGCTGAGATTGAAGTAAGCGACCAGTTTGGGAGCCAGCGACACTGTGCCGTACAGCACCGCCGACGTGAACAGGCACAGCCAGAACGCCAGCGACGTGATCCAGCACGGCTGCGGTGGCTGGGCGGTGCGGTGCGAGGCGGTGGACATGGTGCGGAGGTAGACCGTCGGAGGAGCAAACAACCGCGCGAAGAAACACGACTTGTTCCACCACGATCCCCTCTCTCAGAGGGAGAGGGAGACGCGTGGAGCGCTGTGCTTTGACCGCGGCGGCGCGACTCGAGCGCCATCGGGAATTATCGACACTCCCGGGGTGGCGACCCGCTGCCGCCAGAGCCAATCGTTATTTCCGCCACAACTTGCCGCCGTAGACCGCTTCGTCCCCCAGCAGCTCCTCGATCCGCAAGAGCTGATTGTACTTGCAGATGCGGTCGGTCCGGCTGGCCGAGCCGGTCTTGATCTGCCCGGTTCCCAGGGCCACAGCCAGGTCCGCGATCGTCGTGTCTTCGGTTTCGCCGCTGCGATGACTCATGACGGCCGTGTAGCCGTTGCGGCGGGCCAGGTCGACCGCGCTGATCGTTTCGCTCAACGAGCCGATCTGGTTGACTTTGACGAGGATGCTGTTGCCCACCCCTTCGTCAATCCCCTGCTGCAACCGCTTGACGTTGGTGACGAACAGATCGTCGCCGACAAGCTGGACTTTCTTGCCGAGCGCGTCGGTGAGCTTCTTCCATCCCTTCCAGTCGTCTTCCGAGCAGCCGTCTTCGATCGAGCAGACCGGGTATTTCGCCGACCAGCCTTCGAGCAGCTTGACCATCTCGTCGCTGCCGATCGCCTTGCCTTCAAACTTGTAGGTCCCCTTCGATTCGTCGTGGAACTCGGTCGAAGCGACGTCGAGGGCGATCTTGATCTGCGACCCCGGCTTGTAACCGGCCTTTTCGATCGCCGTCATGATGACGTCGAGCGCCGCCTGGTTGTTGCCGAGTGCGGGAGCGAATCCTCCTTCATCGCCGACTGCCGTGCTCATCCCTTTTTCCGAGAGCACCTTCTTGAGGGCATGAAACGTCTCGACGCCGGCCCGCAGCGCGTCGCTGAAAGTGTCGAAGCCGAGTGGCATGACCATGAATTCCTGAACGTCGATGCCGTTGTTGGCATGGGCGCCGCCGTTGATGATGTTCATCATCGGCGCCGGCAGGTACTTGGCGCCGACTCCGCCCAGGTAGCGGAACAGAGGCAGGAAGCTGGCCCGGGCGCCGGCGTGGGCACAGGCCAGCGAGCAGCCGAGAATGGCGTTGGCCCCCAGCTTGGTTTTGCGATCGGTCCCATCGAGTTCGAGCATTACCGAGTCGATCGTCAACTGGTCGGTCACGTCCAGACCGATCAGTTCGGGAGCGATCTCTTCGTTCACGTTGTCGACAGCCTTGCGGACCCCCTTGCCGAGGTAGCGGGTCTTGTCGCCGTCGTCGCGCAGTTCGAGTGCTTCGTGCTTGCCGGTGCTGGCGCCGCTGGGAACGGCGGCCCGGCCGATCGTTCCGTCCTCAAGTTCGACATCCACCTCGACCGTGGGATTCCCCCGGCTGTCGAGGATTTCGCGGGCAAAGACCGATTCAATGATGAGACTCATGGCTTGCTTCCTCAATAAAAGTTGGCCGATATGTCAGACGCCTCACGGGCGAGCGTTTTCCAGTCGCATTGTGGCTAGTTGTTGCAGAAATTGCCACGGCTACCGTCTGATCCGGCCCTGCCCTGGAGCATAACTATTTATCCCGGATAGCAGACGTTTTCCCTCTCCCTCCGGGAGCGGGGCGAGTTGAGCGCAAACGTCGAGTGTTCCCTCCCGGAACTGCCAACTTACGAGGCAGGAAATGGTTCCTGATTCACCGTCGCCAATGCGACAGCGACCGGCTAGACTCGATACGAAAGCGTTTTGTCTCACCATCGCCAGTTTTTGCCCGGCAGGTTGATGCCTCCCGCCAATACCGACTCTACTGCCGTGATGTCCGAACGCGGCGACGCGCCCACCGCTCTGACGTCGCGCGCCCCTCTGGAACCGATGGATTCCTCGATCACGTCGATTCAACCGGGGGGCGGGACGTGCATGCAGCTCGAACTGGCCTGGGGGCACGTCCGGCGCTGGTACCTGAAGACGTTTTGCAAAGGCTACGTGGTCCGGATGGCGGCGCTCCGCCGGGGAGACAAAAACGTCTGCCCGTTCGAAGTCCTCGATCCGCGCGACGTCAAGTTTTACCGCAACCTCGGCGGTTACTCCTGGGATCCTCAGGACGACCCCTTTACCTGGCGCGACCGTCTCGGATTTGCCCGGGCGGGGCTCACTGAACTGTGGATGATCTCGGGGACGTTTTTTGTCATCGCCGGGATCGTGGGCTGGTTCGTCCCGTGGCTGGCGATCGTGCCGGGTTTCCTCGGGCTGTGCATCGTCTGGTTTTTTCGCAACCCGCGCCGGGTCGTACCGGCGGGAGCGGGGCTGGTGGTCTCACCGGCCGACGGCAAAGTCGTGCACATCGAAGAGCTTGAATTCGACGAATTCATCGGAGGGCCGGCGCTGCTGATCGGCATTTTTCTGTCGGTCTTCAACGTGCATATCAACCGCACGCCGGTCGCCGCCCGGGTGATCGGCTTGACCTATCGCCGGGGGAAGTTTCTCAATGCGCTCCGACCCGAATCGGCCCGCGAAAACGAGCAGGTGGCCATACGCCTTGAGGAAAGTTCAGCCCCTCACCGCCGCATGATCGTCCGGCAGATTACCGGAGCCATCGCCCGCCGCATCGTCTGCTGGGTCAAACCGGGGGACGAACTCGCGGCCGGCGAGCAGTTCGGTATGATCAAACTCGGCTCGCGAACCGAACTTGTCGTCCCGCGCAACGCAGAGCTCACTGTCGTCGCCCAACTGGGACAGATGGTCAAAGCCGGGGAAAGTGTGTTGGCGCGGTACGAGGTGAGATCTGCTGAAACGACTGCATCGTTGCCGTCGCGATGAATTGCTGGAGAGATCGTCATGAAACGCTTCCGCATCCCACGCCGCCAGAAGATGTTCGCCGTTTTGCCGACGATGCTCACCCTGGGCAACGGGGTCTGCGGATTCGGCGCCATTACGTTTGCCGCCAAGGTCGGCCTGGCCGAGCGCATGGGCTGGGGAAAGGACAACACCGATTACCTGTGGATGGCGGCGGTTCTGATTTTTCTGGCGATGGTCTTCGACATGCTCGACGGCCGCGCCGCCCGCTGGGCGAAACAAACCAGTGAATTCGGAGCCCAGCTCGACAGCCTGTGCGACGCCGTCAGCTTCGGCGTTGCGCCGGCGGTGATCCTGGTGAAATTCTCGGCCAACGCCCATCCTGCGATGCCGATGCTCGCGGCGCGCCTACTCTGGGCGATTGCCGTGCTGTTCGTCGTCTGCGCCATTCTGCGGCTGGCACGCTTCAACGTCGAAACCGACGAAGTCGATACGCACGAATACTTCAGCGGTCTGCCGTCGCCGGCTGCCGGCGGGACGGTCGCGTCGTTCATGATCGCTTACCCTGAGATCCAGGAACTGACCGCCGGCCCGCTGGCCCAGGGTGCCGGTGCATGGGAGCGGCTGACTCACGCCTGCGCGTCGTACTTGCAATCGGGGCTCGAATTTCTGGTGCCGATGGTGGCCTTGGCCTGCGCCTGCCTGATGGTCTCGCGCGTGCGGTACGCGCACGTCTTCAACCAGTGGTTCCGCGGCCGTCGGAGTTACCAGCACATACTGACGTTGCTGGTCCTGATCGCCGCCGGCTTCATGGTCAAGGAATTGGCCGTCCCCCTGGCCTTCTGTGCGTTTGCATTCGGTTCGCCGCTACGGGCCGCCTGGTCGAAAATCGCTCATCGTAGCGGCGGCGAACCGCCCCCCTCGCTCCCGGTGGTCGGGCCAGACCCCGACCACGATTCCGAAGCCGGCGGTCGCACCGCCGTCTGACGCAAGTCTTTTGTCATAGGCCAGGCGCATGTCAGATGTCTGACAAAACACACAGGTTCGCCTCGTCCACTGAAACGCCGGCACCGGCCTCACGGTGGAAGCGATGGATCATTCCGTCGATGGGGCACGGAGGGTGGAAGCAGCGGTTCCGATGGCTTTGCCTGAGGTTGCTCGGCTACTACGTGCTGATTGTCCTCGGCATTGCCCTCTTCCAGAGGCACCTGATTTACCGACCCACCCGCGTCGCCTTGATTCCAGCTCAAGCCGCCGGCTTCGCGCCGGACGCAATTCACGATGTGGTTCTCACGACAGACGATGGCCTCGAGCTTCATGGCTGGCATCTGCTTCCGACTGGAAAGCGCTGTCACGACAGCGCCTCCTGCGATGCCGAGTTGCAAGCTGCGCAGCGAGTCGTGCTCTATTTCCCAGCCAACATGGGCAATCGGAGTGACCGGGCAGCAGAGTGTGCGAGCTTTACGGCACTCGACGCTCATGTCCTGCTTTTTGACTACCGCGGGTACGGCGAAAATCCCGGCACGCCTGGCGAGGAGGCCCTGGCGCGCGACGCGCATGCCGTCTGGAACTACGCGATCAACGTGCGGGGACTGGCACCCGAAAGAATAATCCTCTTCGGCGAGTCGCTAGGGGGAGGTGTCGCTACGCGACTCGCCGCCGAGCTGTGCGACGCCCGAACGCCTCCGGCTGGATTGATTCTGAGCGGCACGTTTTCGTCGCTGGCCGACACGGGGGCGAACCTCTACCCATGGCTCCCCGTCCGCCTGCTCCTTGTCGATTGTTTTCCGTCCGAGAGCCGGATGGCAAAAGTCTCGTGCCCTGTTCTGCAATTCCACGGCGACCGGGATGAAATCGTCCCATTTCAGCTCGGTTCCCGCCTGTTTGAAGCCGTCCCGGCGCGGTCGTCCAGTGGCATCGCCAGGCAGTTTGTCAAAGTGGTTGGTGGCGGACATAATGACTTCCCCGAACCGACATTCAGGGAGCCAATCAGGGAATTCTTCGAGACTGTGAAGAATCGGTGAATTCGCAGAAACGGCTGCACCGCGCCCCGAACGCTCGCGTTTTCCCTCGTAGAGGCTGCCACTTCTCAAGCTGCAGAAAGGAGCCTGTGTGGGCACATCACTCTGGGACGCAGTCAGCCAGCTTTCTCTGCAGGACCAGGTCTTCTTCGCATTTGCTCTCCTGGTCGCATTCGGGTTCGAATTCATTAACGGATTTCACGACACGGCCAATGCCGTGACGACGGTCATCTACACGAAAACGCTCAAACCCAATCCGGCGGTTTTGTACTCCGCCGTCTGCAACTTCCTGGGGGTACTGCTGGGGGGAACTGCCGTCGCGTTCAGCATTGTCAACCTGCTCCCCGTCGACATGCTCATCGAGAACAACTCGGCCCGCGCCGTCGTGATGGTTCTGTCGCTGCTGCTATCCGGGGTGATCTGGAACCTGGCGACGTGGTGGTACGGCCTGCCGGTTTCCAGCTCGCACACGCTGATCGGTTCGATTCTCGGCGTCGGGCTGGCCAACAGTCTGATCACCCGGCACGACGTCTCGGGGGTCAACTGGAGCAAAGCGGGAGAAGTGGGGCTGTCCCTCATGATTTCACCGCTCATCGGCTTCGGCGCGGCGGCGGGTCTCCTGCTCGTGATGAAGCGCCTGATCCGCGAGCCAAATCTGTACCATCCTCCCGGTGAAGGGGACAATCCGCCGCACTGGATTCGGGGCGTGCTCCTGGCGACGTGTGGCGGCGTGAGTTTTGCGCACGGTTCGAACGACGGCCAGAAGGGAATGGGATTGATACTTCTGGCCCTCATCGGATTTCTGCCGACTTATTTTGCTCTGAACGTGCAGCATCCCGAACTGGCCAGCGACGTGCGCAATTCGGCTATCGCCATCAACGGCATCCTGGAGAATGCTCCCGAAGAAACGACCAGCCTGCGTGCGGATCTGGCTGCCGTCGTCGCCGACCTGGAAGGCAAGGACAGCTTTGCCGAGATCTCTCCGGCTGATCGCTGGGGCGTGCGGCAGTCGATCTACCGCTTTCGGAAGCAATTGCGGGAGACCCCGCTCTCTCCGGCGACCGAACAGGCCATCGCTCCCCATCGCCACCACTTCGCGCAGGCGATCGAGTATGTACCCTACTGGGTGGTCTTCGCGGTCGCTCTGGCGCTGGGGGTGGGAACCACGATCGGCTATAAGCGGATCGTCGTGACGGTTGCCGAGAAGATCGGCAAGTCGCACCTGACGTACGCCCAGGGGGCCGCCGCGGAAGTCGTGGCGGCCTTCACGATCGGCCTGGCAGACGTGGCGCACATGCCGGTCAGCACGACGCAGGTGCTGTCATCGGGAGTGGCGGGAACGATGTGGGCCAATCGCTCGGGCCTTCAGGGAGAAACGGTCCGCAAGATCGGCCTGGCGTGGTTGATGACGATGCCCGCCTCGATCGTCCTGGCGGCGGGATTGTTCACCCTCGGAGGTAAGCTGGTCCCTACCCCGGTCCCGCCGCAACCCGCTGCCGCCGTCGTTTCGACCCTCGATCCCTCAGACGTTCCGTAGCGGTCGATCGATCGCCAAACGTCAGTCGCAGAGTACGCCAGACTCGAGCCAATTTACGCCACACGGACCCCGGTTCCATTCGATGCCGATCGTACGCGGCGGGACTTACGACAAGCGCCGTCGAATTCCTTCGTGCAACCTAATGGGATTTACGTAACACTGCGATCATCTGCAGACGCAGCAGATAACATCGATCGCGGTGGCCAAAGATGAATAATCTCAGTGTGAATAATTCTCGGGAGTGCGCGCATCTGCGCTCTGGAAAAATGCGCGGCCGCAAAGAACCGTAGCGACACGACTTCCGATACATCCGGCACTCGAAATGACGACTGCGATCAGAGCGCGCAAATCGCGCCCCAAACTCGCCGATTGCGACGCAACTTAGTGCTGCTCTTCAAGAAACATCTCACACAGGCGTATTCATTCCGCCAAGACTTTTATTCATTCGGTTTCACTGATGTGTGGCGCAACCGATTGTCGCCGAATTCATTGCGAAGAAATGTCAAACTGGGCAAGCAAAAAACAGGGCATTTTCCGGCCAAATTTGACATATTTTCCAATGACCACCTGTGGATCTGGCGAACGCGGTTCCCTCGTTGTTTGCGACGTAAGTCGGCGCTGCCCCTGCCGCTCGCGTTCGCCGCGAGTCATCGTAAGTCTGAAACGTCGCTCGTCGCCGTGAGGTCATCATCGCGCCGCACCGGCGGTCCCGGTCAACTGCGGGCGCTTGGTTGCGTAGAACCCGACATTCGATTCGCTGTCGACGACGAGTTGATTGTCTGCAAATTTCAGCGTGACAGTCAGGGTAAACGGCGTTTCGTAGAAACAGATCCTGGCGGTGTAGGTGTCGGCGGCGGTCCAGGCGCCGCAGGCGGCGGCCGGTTGCTCGGGAAACTTTCCGTAGGCGAATCGTCCGGTCCGCCATGTGCCGTTCCCGGACGGCAGCCGCTGGTCGCTGCCGTCGACCCGCGAAATCACGGTCATGTCGCCGCTGGCGTCGCCACGATCGAGCCCCAGCATTTCGATTTTCTCGTCGTTTGCCGGGAAGCTGTATTTTGTGCCGGCAATTTTCGCCGCAATCTCAGAAGAGGGCGCCCCTTTCTGCACAGGAAGTACAAGCCCCGCGAGCCGGTTCTTGAGCTGCTGATTGGCCGCCGGGTTGGCTGCGATCGCCGCGGGCTGCAGCGCCGGCAGCAGTTTGTCCCACACCAGATTCAGGACCGCCTGCATGTCCTTCAGGCCGCTGGTAATCGCCAGAACGGCGTCCTGTTCGGGCATCACCAGGCAGTACTGTCCGAACGCGCCGTCCCCACGATACGCTCCATGGCGCGACCGCCAGAACTGGTAGCCGTAACCCTGGTCCCAATCGCTCTGCGGACTGCTGCCGTTCGAAGTCTGGCGCGCCGTGGCCGCCGCGATCCACGCCGGGGAAATCAACTGCCGGCCGCGCCACATTCCTTTCTGCAGGTAGAGCTGGCCAAATTTGGCAATGTCTTCGGTCCGGACGCTCAGGCCATACCCGCCGAGCGAAACTCCCTGCGGGCTCATCCCCCACGTCGGATTCTCGATTCCCAGCGGTTCGAACAGCCGCGGACGCAGATAATCGAGAACCGTCATCCCGGTCTGGCGCTGGACGATCGCCGAGAGCATATACGTCGCCGGCGTGTTGTACAGAAAATGCGTCCCCGGCTTGAACGGGACGTTTTGTGCGAGAAACGTCTTCGTCCAGGCTTGAGTCGTCCCGGCAAACTTGGGTTCGGATTCGTGCCCGGTCGACATGGAAAGCAGATCGCGAACCCGCATCCCCGGAAGCTGCTTGCCCGGCTCGGTCGGCAGGTCGTCAGGGAAGAACTTCACGACCGGGTCGTCCAGGCTCAGTCTCCCCTCGCCGATCGTCAGGCCGACTGCGGTCGAGGTAAAGCTTTTGCTCAGCGAATACAGTTCGTGCCGCGTTCCGCCATCGTACGGCGCCCACCAACCCTCGGCCACGACGTGCCCATGCCGCACGAGCATGACGCTGTTCAAGCTTGCAAGCTCCCGATCGGCGGCGTCGATAAACTCCAGCAGCGCCGCCGACGAGACCCCCTGTTCCTCGGGAGTGCTGCGAGGCAAAGCAGATGAATCGGCTCCCCGGGCCGCATTCAGACAGCAAAAACAGAGAAGGAGTGCGGCGAATGTGGTGATTTTCATGTTCGAGTGCCCTGCCTGCTGGAAAAAACGGGGATCGTTTCCGAGCCGCAAATTCTAACACGAAGCCAAAGGGCGCAGCCAGCGCCGGCGGCGGCGGCCCGCGGCCTGCATGCGTGGAGACCCGCGCCCGCGCCTGATATAAAAACGCCAGATGCAGTTGTGTCGTATCTATCTCACCCGGGAGAATTGATCATGAAATCGAAAATGCTGATCGTGCTGACGGCAGGTTTGTTGATTGGAGCCCAGGAAACCAACCAGAATCCGGCGATCAAAGAAGTCCGCCAGGCGATCGGCGTGCTGAACGACGCCTTTACCAAGCGCGATGCCGACGCCATCCGCAAGCTGATGATCGACGAACATCTGTCGATCACGCCGTACTACGGCGGCCTGGTGACCAAGGCGGACCAGCTCAAGGCACTCCCCGACCTGCAATTGATCGATTACGTGGCCGGCGAACTCAAGGTGACCATGCTCACCGACGACGCGGCACTCGTGACGTATCCCCTGACTCAGAATGGAAAATTCAAACAGCGGGCTCTGCCGATCAAGAACTACGCCTCGGCGGTCTGGATTAAGCGCAACGGCAAGTGGCTGGAAGCGTCGTACCAGGAAACTCCGCTCAGCGGCGATTGAGTTTCGCGGCTCCCGATCGTCGACGGTCTGTGCGCTGATCGCTCCCATCTCTGCGTTGACATGCACTGCCCTGGTCGCTACTATGCAAAGCGATATAGCTGCCGCCTGAGTGCGGCGTCGCCATGGAGGTGCGGGATGGCCCCCTGGGTCACGCAGTTGCGAAAGGGACTGGCCGAGCTCAGCGTGCTGGCTGCGCTCGAACACGAAGAGGCTTACGGCTACCAGATTGTCGACCGGCTCAAAGCGGTTGCCGGCCTGGAATTGACCGAAAGCACCGTCTACCCGCTGCTGGCCCGCCTCGCGGCGGGACGATTTTTGAGCGTCCGCACCGTCGACTCACCCAGTGGACCGCCGCGGCGCTATTACCGGCTGACCGAACTGGGCCGGAAGCGCTATTACAGCCTGGTTGGTCAGTGGAAGACCATCCGCGAATCGGTAAATCTCATGATTGAAGGAGCAAAGTCATGACCATGATGACGTTGGAACTCGCCCCTCCGCTGCAACGGCTCGTGAACGAACGACTGGATGCGATCGACCGCGTCCTCCTGATGTCGGGTGTTTCGCGGGATGAGCGACAGACGACTGTGTCGGAGGTCGATTCGCAGATTCACGAAATGCTGTCGCAGCGGGAAGGAATCGACCTCGAGCGCGGCGACCTGCTGGCTGTGCTCGCGAAGATCGACCCGCCGGAGGCATTTCTCACCGACGAGATCTCCGCGCACGCCCTCCCAATGCTGGCTGTCTCGGCACGAAAAGCTCCGGCGGCCCCCCTCAAGCCTCAGCCGCCGGTCCTGGCGATCGTCAGCGCCCTGGCCGGACTGTTCGGTGGCATGTCGATCATCGGGGTCATCGTCGGCTATGTCTACGAGTCCGAGGCGATCGCGCTCCTGTGCGGGATGATGGCGCTCCTGATGGGAATCCTGGCGACGATCGGCGGTGTCGTCAGCATTTTCAAGCTGCGCGATTCGAGCGAGCAGCAGTTTGCGTTGCCGCTGGCGGTCTTCGCGACGCTCTTCCTGCCATTGGCGTTGCTCGACATTTCACAGCTTTTCGTCGTGCAATTGTTCGACGAGCTGGGGCTGTTCCTGTCGCTGGGGTTCAATATCCTGCTCTCGAACGCGATCGCCATCTACGCCGCCTGGCGCTTTCTGGCATCAAGGTTGGCGCGACCGGCGGTTTGACGAGGGGGCATCCCGAGGATTGAAAACGGCTGCGAGTAGAAATCGATCGCCGGTCGGGATGCCTGCGGTCACATTTGGCAGCACGACGAATCGCGCCGAGCTTCGTCAGCCCCGAATGGGGCGGCAGTTAATAGCCAGGGGCGCGATCCCCTGGATGCGTCGAAGAGACAATCTGAGCCCTGTAAGGGCGAAAGTAAAGACTTGATACAACAGGAACGCCGCGATTCCCGTCCCGGGTTTTAGACTCCAGATAAAAGAGCCCTCTAAATGACAGCGCCGAGTTCTGCCGCCCTTACAGGGCTCGCGTGTTCCTTTGGCCGTCTACCAGGGGCTCGCGCCCCTGGCTATTAGCTTTCGCCCCATTCGGCGCTCGGAACGATTCGGGTGGATCCTGGATGAGGCGATTAGATTAATGCTAGGTGTCAACGCGCGCCGACTGGCGGGACTTCCGATTAGCTTTAGTCCTTATCTTGAAGCCGGCGCAGCCTGATCCGCACGCGTGTCATTTGTTTTCGCCTTCCCTGGCGACCGGCTCGGCGGGGGCAGCGGGGACAAACAGTTTGCGGTTGCCGTCGTCGTTTGGGTCGTCGGGGCGGGCGTAGTCGCGCCACAGCCAGCGGAGCATGTCGGGCATGATGGCGCCCCCCTGCTTGTTCGAATGGGTCCCGATCCCCCAGGTGTAGTTCAAGTCGTATTTCTTTTCGGTGAGCGCCTCGACCATCTTCCGGTTCTGGGCGTGCCAGTCCCACTTGGGGTCGTAGCCGCCGCCACGGCGCCGGCCGCGGTTGTCGTTCAGGCCGTCCTGCAGAAAAACGCGGATCGGTTTGGGCTCAGCTTCGCGGATCAGGTCGGGATAGACGTGCCCCCCCCTGATATTCGTGAAGCTGCCGATCGTGCTGATCACCTTGCGGAACTGATCGGGGCGCTGCCAGGCGACGGTGAAGGCGCAGATCGCCCCTGAGCTCGCACCGGCGATTCCCCGATCATTCGGGTCGGGCGAAATCTTGTACTCCTTCGCCAGTTCCGGCAGCAGTTCGTCAATGATCAGCTTGGAGTAGGTGTCGTTCAGGGCGTTGTATTCCACCGGCCGGTTCGTCGTTCTGTCTCCCCACTCTTTCGAATTGGCTTCCGGCTGATCGGCTCGATGCCCCGGATTGATGAACACACCGATCGTCACCGGCATCTCGCGGCGGTAGATCAGGTTGTCGAAGACAAACGGAATGCGGTAGTCCCCTTTGGGATTCAAAAAGGCGTGCCCGTCCTGAAAGATCATCAGGCAGGCCGGTTTGGTGGCATCGTACTGTGCCGGCACGTAGACCCAATAGTGCCGCGTCGACTCGGGGTAGACGTTGCTGGCGAGCGTCAGCGGCCCAACGATTTTCCCCTGCGGCACTCCGTCATGCGGCTCGGAATCGGGCCCGAGGCGATAGACGTCATCGGTCGGAGCGGCGAGCGCGGGCATCACAAACAGGAGACTCACGGACAATACGATTCCGCAGCAGGCGAATCTCGGCATGGCGCACCTTGAGAGAAAATCTGGACGGACAGCGATGGTGAATTCTCCGCCAGAGTAGCCCCGAATTCCACTGAACGCCAGCAAGCGTCGCAGGCCAGGCTGTGCCTGACGGGTTTGTCGCCTCGGGCTCAAACGCCATTGGCATCACGCACAGCGTGACCTACAAAACTGGTGGCTCCCCGCCGTGCGGCTCCATGTGCACCAAAACGCTCGACACCTGCGGGAGCGCTTCGCGAATGGCGGCTTTGACGCGACCTCCCAGCGCATGCGCGTCGGCCAGCGGCATCGATGCGGCCGCCTCGACGTGGATCGTGACGCGGTAGGTCATCCCCGAGCGGCGGACAAACAGCTTCTCGACGGCGCAGACTCCCGGCACTCCCCGGGCGATCTGGCGGATCTGATCAACCACTTCGCTACTGGCTGTCGCGTCCATCAAGTCGCGCAGCGCCGGACGCAGCAAGACGAGGCCGTTGTAGGCGATCACCGCCGCGGCGACGAGCGCGGCCCAGTCGTCGGCGGATTCCCAGCCGGGTCCGCCCCACAGGGCCACCGAAATGCCGATGAACGCAGCGGTGGAGGTAACCGCATCGCTCATGTGGTGCCAGGCATCGGCCCGGACTGCCTGGCTTCCGATTTCAGCCGCCACGCTCTGCACGCGCCGCGAGACCAGCCCTTTGACGACCACCACAACTGCCAGCACGGCCAGAGTCCACGGGGCGGGAAGATGGTGGGGCGTCAGAATTTCGCGCACCGCCTGGATGGCAATCGCCGCGGCTGTTCCCACCAGCATCAGCGACACGACCGCAGTCGCCAGCGTTTCGGCCCGGCCGTAGCCAAAAGGAAATTCGTCGTCGGGATCGCGGCGGGCGATCCACAGGCCCCCCACCACGATCAGCGATCCGAAGATGTCGGTCCCCGACTCGACGGCGTCGGCAATCAGGACGTAGGAATTGCCGACGATTCCCGAGACCAGTTTGGTCAGGGCCAAGAGCGCGTTGACGAGCACCCCGAATTGAGCCGCCCGAATCCCCCGCTCTGAACGATCTGCCATGCGGGTAAATTACCAGACGCCCCAGGGGCCCGACACCCTGCATCATTACGCTCGATCGGTCACTCCAGTGACTCCTGCGGGCACGCCGAGTGGCGAGTTGGCCGGGATTTACCGGCTTCACCTCCAGGAGTAGACTGGCGGCGTGGCTCAACCTGCCTCTCCGGATACCGATCTCACTTCAGCCCCCCCGCCGCGGCGCCGGCGCTGGTGGCCGCTGTCGCTCCGGATTTTCCTGGCAATTGTGGCGGTGTTCGGAAGCTGGTCGGCCTGGCTGGTGTGGCAAGCCTATCGCCAGCACGAAGTCGGGCGCCGGATCGCCGCCGCGGGTGGAATCGTCGAATACAATGTCGACTACGACTCTTCCGGAAAGTTGGTCGCGAATTCGCCAACGCTGATTCCGACCTGGCTGCGCCGGATCGCCGGCGATGACCGGTTTGACGTCCCCACTGTGGTCCGATTTTACGGGGCCAATCGTCCCGAGGCACATCCCGACTTTGCACGGCTTCTCGGTCCCCTCAGTGAAGCGCGCTCGATTGCGATCGACGGCTACCGAATGAATTCCGCCGATCTGGAATGCCTGGCACAAAAGAGCAGCTTGCGCTCGCTGGGTCTTACCGAGATGCCACTTGCCGACGAGGATCTGGAAATTATCCAGAGCTTGCCGCTCCGCTGGCTGTCGCTGCACCGGACGCGCATTTCAGACCACGGGTTGTGGCACCTCTCCCAGATGCAGACGCTGGAATATCTCGATCTGACGCGCACCCGGGTCGGTGATGCGGGGCTGGAGTTTCTGGAAGACCTGCCCAATCTGCGCCGGCTGATTCTCAACCGCTGCAAAGTCACGCGCGCGGGAGCCGACGCGTTGCGCTTGAAGCTCCCGCAGTGTCAGATCCAATGGGAACCGCTCGAACTGCGGAAATAGCGAAAAGGGGGTCGGGAGTCTTTTCTCGGACGAACCGCTTCGTCAATTGCGTGTCAGATTTGCGGTTTCATTTTCCGAGACGAAAACTCGATCCACAGATGACGCAGATTCACACAGATGAAGCAGAGGACGCATTCCCGTCCTATGCGGCTTTGCGCCTTCGCGTGAGATTTTTTTGATCCGACAGGCTCGCGGCAAGTCGCCAAGTCGCCAGGCAAAATGAATTACGGACGGAGAGGAACCACGAAAGACACGAAAGACGCGAAAAAGGACGAAGAAGACGAAAACTCGATCCACAGATTGCGCAGATTTACGCAGAAAGAGCAGAAATCAGGTGAACTGGCCCATCTGCGTGAATCTGTGGATAACTTTCTCGTCCTTTGTGTCTTCGAGGCTTCGTGGTGAATCCCGACCAGTCATGCGCAGTAGGAATTCCCGCCCCTCGCGGGTCGATGTGCGCGCAACAAAAAACCTGCAGCCGCTGTCTTTTGCAAGACGGGCGAGCTACAGGTCTTTTGTATGATTCCGGCAATAACCTACTTTCGCACTGGTAGGCACTATCATCGGCCCCAGGAGCTTAACTGTCGTGTTCGGAATGGGAACGAGTGTGACATCCTGGGTAAAGTCACCGGAAAATTGCGGATGCGCTACGAGCTCGATGTCTTGCGACGCCGAGCAGGCGCACTTCACCCGCAGGTGTATAAAAATGGCAGCGGCAGAGTGTACCTTAAAACTCACAAACTCTTAAAAAACATGACGCGCTCACTTTGAGAGTCTTGAATCTTAACAAGAGCCAAGAATCAAAGTGGTCAAGCGTTCGTCCGTTAGTACCGGTCAACTTAAGCGATTGCTCGCCGTACATCGCCAGCCTATCAACCTGGTCGTCTTCCAGGGGACTTTCGAGCAGTTGCTCTACGAAACCTTATCTTGGGACTGGCTTCGTGCTTATATGCTTTCAGCACTTATCCATACCGTACGTAGCTACCCTGCGATGCCTCGAGCGAGACAACAGGAACACCAGAGGTACGTCCCTCAAAATCCTCTCGTACTAAAGAGAAAATCCCTCAAGTTTCGTACGCCCACAGCAGATAGGGACCAACCTGTCTCACGACGGTTTAAACCCAGCTCACGTACCACTTTAATCGGCGAACAGCCGAACCCTTGGGAGCTTCTTCACCCCCAGGATGTGATGAGCCGACATCGAGGTGCCAAACCGCTTCGCCGCTATGGACGCTCGGAAGCGATAAGCCTGTTATCCCCAGAGTACCTTTTATCTGTTGAGCGACGGCCTTTCCATCCAGCACCGCCGGATCACTAAGCCCTACTTTCGTATCTGTTCGACTGATAAGTCTCACAGTCAAGCACCCTTCTACCTTTGCGCTCGGCGCCTGATTGCCAACCAGGCTGAGGGTACCATTGGGCTCCTCCGTTACTTTTTGGGAGGAGACCGCCCCAGTCAAACTGCCCAACTGACACTTTCCACCGTCCGGATTCACGGCACGGTGTTAGAATTCAAATAGGTTCAGGGTGGTATTTCAACGTCGGCTAACCTATAGCTTGCGCCACAGGATCATCGCCTCCCACCTATCCTACACAGAAACTACCTAAACCCAATATCAGCCTACAGTGAAGGTTCATGGGGTCTTTCCGTCTAGCTGCGGGTACGCGGCATCTTCACCGCGACTACAATTTCACCGGGTCGCTGGTTGAGACAGTGCTCCAGTCGTTACGCCATTCATGCAGGTCGGAACTTACCCGACAAGGAACTTCGCTACCTTAGGACCGTCATAGTTACGGCCGCCGTTTATTGGGGCTTCGGTTGCGAGCTTCATCCCGACGAATCGGGACTGACCCTCTTCCTTAACCTACCAACACCGAGCAGGCGTCAGACTCTATACATCCTCTTACGAGTTCGCAGAGTCCTGTGTTTTTAGTAAACAGTCGCTAGAGCCGATTTACTGAGACCTGTCGAGGCTTTAACACCCCAGCAGGCACCCCTTCTCCCGAAGTTACGGGGTCAATTTGCAGAGTTCCTTAACCAGCGTTCTCCCGAGCGCCTGAGGCTACGCGCCTCGCCTACCTGTGTCAGTTTTAGTACGGTCGCTGATAACATAACCCTTAGAGGCTTTTCTGGATTGTCCTGCAGATGACTTCATGATCGTAAATGCACTCGGGTCCAGTCCTCGGATGTTGTGGCGGATTTACCTACCACTACTTTGGACAGTGCCACGGGCTCTTCTAGCCGCCCGATCACCATTCAGACAACGTCCCCCCATCAGTATTTATCAGCGGCGCAGGAATATTAACCTGCTATCCATCGTCTACGCCTTTCGGCCTCGACTAAGGGACCGGCTAACCCTGGGCGGATTTACCTTCCCCAGGAAACCTTAGGCATTCGGCGGGCAGGATTCTCACCTGCCTGATCGTTACTCATTCCGACATAATCACTTCCAAGTCCCAGCACCGTTCCTTACGGTACGGCTTGTATCTGACTTGGAACGCTCTCCTACCGCTCAGCTTGCGCTGAACCCGCTGCTTCGGCGTCTTGCTGACTCCCGATCATTATTGGTATTAAGGCACTCGACCAGTAAGCTATTACGCACTTTTTAAATGGTGGCTGCTTCTAAGCCAACATCCTGGCTGTCACTGTACCCTGACATCCTTTTTGACTAGGCAAGACTTTGGGGCCTTAGCAGGCGATCTGGGTTGTTTCCCTCTTGACCCTGAAGCTTATCCCTCAGGGACTGTCTCCCGAGTTAGTCGTTACGGTATTCGGAGTTTGGCTCCGCAGGATAACCGGGTAGGTCTCCAAGCGAATTCAGTATCTCTACCCCCGTAACGTAGTGACTCAAGGCTAGCCCTAGAGCTATTTCGGAGAGAACGAGCTATCTCCTGGTTTGATTAGACTTTTACTCCTCCCCACAGGTCATCCCCTAGTTTTTCAATACTAGTGAGTTCGGTCCTCCACGCAGTCTTACCCGCGCTTCAACCTGCCCATGGGTAGATCACCAGGTTTCGCGTCTACCTCCATTGACATATTCGCCCTATTCAGACTCGGTTTCCCTGTGGCTACGGCCCGGAAGGCCTTAACCAAAGCCAATGAAGGTAAGTCGTCGGATCATTATGCAAAAGGCACGCCGTCACCCTGGTATTGCTACCATAGGGCTCCGACCGCTTGTAGGCATGTGGTTTCAGGTTCAGTATCCTCCCCTAACAGGGGTTCTTCCCATCTTTCGCTCGCGCTACTTGTTCACTATCGGTCGTCAGAGAGTATTTAGCCTTGGGAGATGGGCCTCCCAGATTCAAACCAGGTTCCACGTGACTGGTTTTACTCGGGGACACACCAGGAGTCGATTTGTGCTGCATACGGGACTGTCACCCGCTGCGGTTCCGCTTTCCATCGGATTCTGCTCGCAAATCGTTTTGTAACTCCGTATAGGTGGCCCCACGACCCCGCCAGGCCGAAGCCTGACGGTTTAGGCTTTTTCCTTTTCGCTCGCCGCTACTGGGGAAATCGAGTTTTCTTTACTTTCCTGCGGTTACTTAGATGTTTCAGTTTACCGCGTTAGCCTCATGCACTTATTTAATTGGGTGCATGATAATTCAGGGATCTCGGGATCAACGCCTGTTTGACGGCTTCCCCGAGCTTATCGCAGCCTTCCACGCCCTTCATCGCCTTCTGACGCCAAGACATCCCCCACACGCCCTTAGTAGCTTGACCACAATGATCCTTGCCTCTTCGACCATTCCGCCTGATTTCAGCCGCGATTTGACTCGCCCGCGCCGATCTCAGAGCGTCAGGTCTAAAAAACAAGTTGCTACCGCGTTTGTCAGCTTTTGCGGACTGACAAACGGTTGGTAACTCGCCATGTTCCTAAGAGTTTGTTTTTATTCTGACACGCTCGGCACCGAAAAAAATGTTTCGGCGCATTGCGCATCGAGTATAAGATGCCACTCTTGCCGCTACCAAATTGCCAAAGAACAAACCGCAAAACAAACGACCCGAAAAAGTCGCACGGGTGTCATTTTGCGGCACAACCTCGGATGGGCTGAAGCAGACCCGAAGGCACCCGAAAGGGGCGTTCCCATTTGAACTGGGCTTCGAAACTGCTTCAAACCATCTGGTCCGGCCGCCCGCCCCTCGTTTTCTCCTCGCACGCAACGTCAATCAGTGGGTTCAACTGCGGGAGGGGCTATGTTAGGTTGTCGGCATTCGACCGTCAAGGATCAATCGCCGCAAAAAACTGAGAATTCACGAACCCGCTGCTGCCGCCCGTCACTTGACCCAACCCTCGACCCGACCTGCACGCCTTCCAGATCTCCCAGATTCACAAAACCCCCGCAAAACCGCTGAATTCGAGCGATCTTGCCCACGCCTCGATTCCTGGCTCCGCCGAGCATCGCGTAAGAGAATGGAGACGACCGGGATCGAACCGGCAACCTCCGCGTTGCAAACGCGGCGCTCTCCCAATTGAGCTACGTCCCCAGGGGCAACTGCGGATTTGTCGTGAAGAGGCAAGCTCGATTCAGGTCTGTCGTCTGATTGCGACTCGAAAACTCAGAAGTCGCTTTCGCAGGGCTTGCCTCTTCACGCTTTTGCAATGGGCGCACTTGGATTCGAACCAAGGACCTCAGCCTTATCAGGGCTGCGCTCTAAACCAACTGAGCTATGCGCCCGGCACCAGATTGTTGCAGCCCGGCTGTTTTTCTCAGCCGGGCTGCGACAACGACGTATTCTGGCGATTCACAGGCGGACTGTCCAGTGTTTCTCACGGAAGAATCCCCCCTGGGAATACGACATTATCGGCCGCGGGCAGGTTCGGGGGTGAGCATCCGTTAAGCGGCGGCACTGCATTTCTCTGGTAGCCCGACGCGTCAGCGACGCGCTGCTGGAAGGGCAGTTGCTCCACACTAGCTTCCGCCTCGCTCACGCGTCGGGCTACCAGCGGACTGGCCCATCCGTGGTTCATTCCACTTCTTCCGGTGCGTGAATCCGCAGGTTCTCGCGGGCGCGGAGCCATTTCGGTCCGCGCAGTTCGTGATCGCCGTCGCCGACCGGGAGCATTTCGGTCGGGCTGATCGACAGGCTGGCGGGCATATTGTGCGGCAAATCCTGGGCGCGGACGATCCCGGCCCCCAGATCGGTGAGCTTGAGTTCGAGCCGATCGTAACCCCGGTCGAGGTGATAAATCCGGCGGACGACCGAGTCTCCGCGTGCGGCCAGAGCCGCCAGGACGAGCGCCGCCGAGGCCCGCAGGTCGGACGCCATCACGCCGGCGCCGCTCAAGGCCGGCACGCCGTTCAGGATCGCGCAGGGGCCTTCGCGCCGAATCGACGCCCCCATGCGCGCCAGTTCGGCGGCGTGCATGAAGCGGTCGGGAAAGACCTTGTCGGTAATGATGCTGATGCCGGAAACCGTCGTCAGCAGCGCCATGAGCTGCGCCTGAACGTCGGTTGGAAAGCCGGGGTAGGGGAGCATGATGCAGTCGGAAGCCCGCAATTCGTCGCGCACGGTCACGCGCGCCGCGCTCCCCACCGAATCGATTGTCACGCCGATTTCCCGCAGCTTTTCGACGACCGCCGTCATGTGGTCGATCTCGACGTTTTCGAGGACGACGTCCCCCTTTGTCATCGCCGCGGCAATCATCAGCGTGGCGGCTTCGATGCGGTCGGGAATGATCGTGTGCTCGCAGCCGGTGAGCGTTTCGACACCTTCGATGTGCAAAAACGGCGTTCCCAGCCCGGTGATTTTTGCCCCCATGCGGTTGAGGTAGTTCCCCAGATCGACCACCTCGGGTTCGCAGGCGGCCGCTTCGATGGTCGTGACGCCCTTCGCCAGCGTGGCGGCCGTCATCACGTTGCAGGTGCCGGTGACCGTGCTGCCGAACGGACCTCCCAGATAAATTTTCGCACCACGCAGCCGCTTGGCGCGGGCGAAGATATAGCCGCGTTCGACGCGCAGGTCGGCACCGAGCGCCGCCAGCCCCTTGAGGTGCAGATCGACGGGGCGGTCGCCGATATTGCAGCCCCCGGGGAGCGAAACGCAGGCCTGCCCGCGCCGCGCCAACAGCGGGCCGAGGACGCAGATCCCGGCGCGCATCCGCCGCACCAGTTCATAGTCTGCCAGGCACGGTCCCGAATTGACCACTTCCAGTCGCAGGGGCGCCACCGAGAATCGATCGACTCCCTCTTCGCCGGGAACGCCGAACGGAAAGGAGACGTTGTGCGCTTCGACCGGCGGATCGGTGTCGATTGCCGGAGGAACTTCAGGTGCCGGATCCGATTCCGTGAAACGTTCGCCGTTTTCGGGAAGGATGGGAACGGGGAGTCCGTCGCGCGTGGCTTCGACCCCCAGCGCGGTCAGCAACTGGCAGAGGGTCGTGACGTCGACCAGTTCGGGAACGCCATGCAGCGTCGTCGGCCCTTCTGAGGCCAGGACGGCAGCCATGATCGGCAAAGCAGAGTTTTTGGCGCCACTGACGCGCACGCGGCCGCGCAGCCGCCGTCCTCCGTGAACGACAAACATGTCCATCCCTGGACCCTCCGTAACGTACGTGACTCAAACGGGGGCGGATAATCGCTGAAAAGGGCGTTTCGACGCAATGCCGGATTTTGCCATGCGGGTGGCTTTGGTCGCCCGGGCCGGGAGTTGATTGGCGGCGAATTGAGGCGAAAAGCAGGGTGGACTTCAGTCCACCCGAATTGGGGACCATCGGCGGCTTACGATTGCCTGTAATCGCGACAACAATTCAAACCGACCCACTACCGAATGTCGCACCGGGTGGACTGGAGTCCACCCTCCGGAAACGCGCCCTTTCGCGGGACCGAAAGTCGACAATCGGTTACTGCACCGGAGCGCGCCCTAAACTGTCGATGGCGGCGAGCACTGCCGGAAGCGTCGCCTGCGGTGCGATCGGGGGGCCGATGATGACCAGCGGGTCTGAGGTTCCCGCACCGGGCGGGTTCCGGCCGTGTGGGCCGGAGGCCGACGTGCAGAACACGGGCAAAACGGTCGCCAGCGGTGCGGCGGTCCGCCAGGCGTCGATCAGCCCGGCAATGTCTGCCGCGCAGGCGGGTTGATTGACCGTCAACCCGACCATTTTCCCCTGCTGCAGGGTTTCGGTACCGATCTGGCGGGCGTGGCCCCAGTCCGGGGAGCCCGCGATCGGGGTCAGGGAAATCATGCCGGCATGCTGCGCCCAGCGTTGCAGCCAGGTCCGCTGCGCTCCATTCGACTCGACAAAGATGACGCGCGGATAGCGGTCAACGGCAGCCACGAGGTCGAGCGCGGCGGGAAACAGGTCGGCATTTGTCAGGAGCAGCACCGGGCCGTTCGTCGGCATGTGTTCGATGCCGATCGTGCGGAGCGGGTTGTGTCCGCGGGCGCGCACCCAGATCGCAGTCCGCAGGTAGAAGTCGGGGAGCCGGCTGACCAGCACGATCAGCGCGCCGAGCGTCATCACGCTGGTCGACATGAACAACAGGTGCGGAATCTGCCGCTGCTTTTCGAGTGCGCCGATGTACTCGTCGAGCAGGACTTTGTCCTTAAAGATCGCTTCGTGGTTCCCGACGGGGGCGTCCACGAGGCGTTCGAAGGCGAACGTCATCGCAAAGAAAATCGCCACCGAGATAATGCCACCGACAACGTTCAGGAAATTGCTCGCTGAAACGACGTTTCCCTTACTGTCTTTGGGGGCGCGGTGCTGGAGCAGCGTGTAGAGGGGAACGAGGTAAAACCCCGCGCCGCAGCCGATTCCGAACAGCGAAATCACAAACATCACCGGCGCGTGCTTGATGATGCCGGGAATGAACGTGCAGAGAATGATGGTCGCGGCGCCGACGGGCACCAGTCCCAGTTCGATCCGGTGCCCCGAAAGATAGCCGGCCACGATGCTCCCCACACCGACTCCCAGGCCGACCAGCACGAACAACAGCGCGACGCGCAGCTCGGATTCCTGGGCTGCTTTTTCCAGCCAGTCGGGCAACACGCGGGCCAGAAATCGGTCGAGCGACGAGACTGGCTCCTGGTCGGGCTTGTCGAGCAACCGGGCTTCGGCGGCACGGGCCGTGCGGAGCTCTTTCGTCAATTCCCCCTGATACAACAGGGTCTGCCGCAGAAACAGCGTCATGAACACGCAAAAGGCGATTCCGGTGACCGACAACATGAGGGGCTTGGAGCGCCACAGGATGCCCAGGTTGGCCTGAAGCGGCTTCCACCAGTTCCACGAGACGGGACGATCAGGGGCCGCTGCGGCCATGGGCCGCATGAGAAAGGCGGTGATCGTTCCCAGGAGGGCCAGCCCCGTCAACAGGGCGCCGATCATCCACTCCCGCCCGGGGTGCAGTTTTCCGTCGACGATTTCCCCCTTGAGAAGCGAGTACATGATCCCGCCGGCCGAGGTTCCCAGGATCTGGGCCGTGAAACTCGTCCCTTCGAGCATGCCGTTCCCCCGCGACAGAACCGAAGGATGCAGGATCTCGGGCATCGCCCCGAGCTTGGCGGGAACGAAGAAGGTGCTGTGCATCCCCATCAGAAACACTGTGGCGATGACCAGCCCCGCACTCCAGGAGGCCAGGGCCGGGAGGCTGGGGGAATCAACGGCGACGAAATGCGGCAGGCTCAATCCCAGGAAGGCGAGAGCCATCATGGCCACTTCGGCCACTTTCCAGAACACGATCACCGAGCGCTTGCTGAACCGATCGCCGAGCGGACCGGCATACGACGAAAACAGCAGAAACGGCGCGATGAAGCAGGCGGTAACGATCGAGACGACTGCCTTGTCGTCGATCGATTTGATCTGAACGTAACGAACCAGCATGTCGGCGGCGTAAAACACCGCCACCATGTGAATTGCCTGGTCGTTAAACGTCGCCGTAAACTGGGCCAGGAGCAGCCCGATAAACGTGCGCGACGTGAGGTTTTCGGTGAGCTTTTGTTGCATGCATTAACCTTGAGATCGAAGGTTATAGCGAATGTCACGCCGCCGCTGTAGGGCGCTTGCGGAAGGGGACCATCGCACTGCGTGCGACTCCGGAAACGGCTCTTCATAACCCCCGCCGGAATCAGGCATAGGCCTCTCGGGGCTGCGTTTGCCTTTCAGAAAAATCGTGGGTAGACTGAAAAGTCGCGCGAAGTGCCGCTCGGCACGGGCCGCGGGATCTTGCGGGCTTGGCATCTCCTGCGGAAGGCGCTCGTTGTTTTCCGGTTGACGCTGCACGTGGTCAGCGTGGTTTTATGATCAGGGGATGTTTGACATGGCACAGGGCACCATCAAGAAACTCGTGAAGGACCGCGGGTTTGGGTTCATTTCCACCAACTCCGGGAAGGGGGACGTGTTCTTTCACGTGTCGGCGGTGGCCGACGGCGCATTCGACGCTTTGCAAGAGGGACAGAGTGTCGAGTTCGAGATTGTCGAAGACGGCGGCAGCGGCAAAGGCCCGCGTGCCGGAAACGTTCGGCCATCCTGAAGGAAAGCTCTGGAAACGCAAATTCTCGAAACCCCGGCCTGGCGTCAGGCCGGGGTTTTGCTTTTTTGCCGCTTGTCGAACTGCCACAAGCGGCCATAAAATCACGCTGACACGCGCATGACCCGGTGATTGACTGTGAGCCTCCCGCACGGAGGAGAATCATGCGCTGCGCCCCTTCACGACCGACCGGCTTCACGCTCATCGAAATCCTGGTCGTCGTGACCATTATCGCTGTCATGGTGGCGCTGCTGCTCCCGGCCGTCCAGCAGGCTCGGGAGGCCAGCCGCCTGTCGCACTGCCGCAACAACCTGCGGCAGATCGGCCTGGCGATTCTCAACTACGAAAGCCAGCAGCGGATCTTGCCGTCGAGTTCGACCAGCCAGATCGAGTTCGGCATCTGGAGTTCGAATCCCACCGACTATCACCTGCACAGTTGGGCGGCGATGATCCTCCCCTCTCTCGACCAGGGGTTGGTCTACAATCAGATCAATTTCAACGTTTCGGCGCTCGCTCCCGCGAACACGGCTCCCGGTTCGGTTCGACTGGCGGGATTCCGGTGCCCGTCCTACACGGGGCCGCCGATCAGCCAGTCACCGCTGTACGGCAGACTCTCAAACGCGTATGCCCTCAGGAATTACGCCGCGTATGGTGCGACTTCGGTGGGAAATCTTTACCAGCAGCCCGACGGCGTGTTCTACGCCCGCTCGAGCACGCGCATGGCCGATATCAGGGATGGGACGTCGAATACAATCTTCATCGTGGAAACGCGCGAGCCGAGTGCGGCGGTCTGGATCGACGGCGGGACGTCGGCCGTCGCCTCGCGGCGCTATCTCGACTCCAATCCTCCCGGTTACGCGGGACCTGAGAACTCGCTCAACTACCAGCCCTATTACGTGGCCAACGGCCAGGGGATCGACTCGCTGTTCGGCCCGTCGAGCCAGCACCCGGCGGGAATCAGCCACTTGTTCGGCGACGGTTCGGTGCGGGTGATTTCGCCGAATATCAATGCGCTCGTGTACGACTCGCTGGTGACGCGTGCCGGCGGCGAGCCGCCGCCGGAGGCTTATTGAAAGGATGTCACAATTGCGGTTGGCAGGACCGCATCTCATGGGGGGTCGGTGTGGCTGGGGCAGATCGGGAAAGTACCGAGTACTGAGTGCGCAGTACTGAGTACGAAGTGCGGTGTTCGGAATCCGGAATGGGGCAAAGAAGTAAGAACCGCGGATGACGCCGATGGCCGCGGATGACGGACGGACAGAAAGTGGGGGAACACTAATCGACACTGATTTTCACTAATCGATTAGCGTCGATCAGCGGAGATTAGTGTTCTTTGAACCCAGTTTCTTTTCGTCATCTGCGGTAATCCGCGTTATCCGCGGTGACCGGTTTGTCCTTGTTTTGAGTTTCTTTACGAGCAGGTACGGCGACCTGCCCCACGGTCGGGCGGGTGAACCATGGCACGCTGGCTCGTGTCTGTTGGATATTGCTCTTTCTTCTGCGACAGCGCCAGCGAATAATAGCTAAGTCGGCGACGCGGGGCTGTGTCGTAACCGTGGGTTGTCAAACAGCTTGCCGCCGGCGGTGCGAAGGTCTTCTCAGAGTTTGCCGTGTTTGATAACATCCCGCCCCCAATCCCCTCGTTCACTCCCCTGACTGGCAACGACTGCCCCGTTCGTTTTCCATGAAGACTCAATCACTTCACTTTCCCGCCCGGGGAGGTGAGGAGACCTTCGTGGAGACCGCCCATCGGTCTCCACATATTTCACCCGCCCCTTCGTCCTCGGCTTCGTCCCCTCGCACGTCGATGGTTCGTCGTTCCCGGCGCCGCCTGCTGCGCAAAAATCTGCGAAACAGCGTTTCCGACGGTGCCGCCTTCAGTACGATGGTCGGGATCGGCGAAACGTATTTCCCGGCGTTCGTTCTGGCTCTGGGCATGGGGGAGATCGCGTCGGGGCTGATTGCTTCGATCCCGCTCCTGGCGGGAGCCGTGCTGCAACTGGTTTCGCCGACGGCCATCCGCTGGCTGGGGTCGAACCGCCGCTGGGTCGTGGTCTGCGTCGCGCTCCAGGCAGCCAGCTTCATCCCGCTGATTATCGCAGCGGTCGCCGGTGGCACGCCGCTGGTCGGGGTCTTTGCTGCCGTTTCGCTCTACTGGGCGGCGGGCCTGGCGGCTGGACCGGCCTGGAATACGTGGATGGAAACGGTGGTCCCCATGTACGTGCGGGCGCCGTTCTTTGCGATGCGCACCCGCTTCGGTCAGGCAGGGACGCTCGTTGGGTTTCTGGCCGGCGGCGCTGCCCTGCAATATGGCAAGCAAAGCGGCCACGTGCTGGGAGCGTTTGCCGCCATCTTCACCGTGGCGGCGATCAGTCGCTGCCTGTCGGCCCGGTTTCTGTTTCGCCAGACCGAAGCGGCATCGGTGTACGGGGGCCAGCGCAGCGTCGGACTTCTCGAACTGTGCCGGCGGATGAAGGCCGGTTCCAGCGAGCGGATGCTGCTGTACTTTCTGACGGTGCAGGTGGCAGTCCAGATTTCCGGGCCCTATTTTTCGCCGTTCATGCTCGGCCAGATGCACATCTCGTATCTCGACTACGTGGGCCTCTTGGCGGCCTCGTTCGTCGCGAAAATCGTCATGCTGCCGGCCTGTGGTCGGTTTGCGGCAGAGTTCGGCGCCCGGAAACTGTTGTGGGTCGGCGGAATCGGCATCATGCCGGTGGCCGGCCTGTGGCTTTACGCGCACGACTTCTGGCAACTGGTGGCGATCCAGTTCATTGCCGGCGCCGTCTGGGCGGCGTACGAACTGGCCATGCTGCTGATGTTTTTCGAGACGACCAACCGCGAGGAGCGGACGAGCATCCTCACGCTGTTCAACCTGGGGAACTCGACCGCGCTGGTAATCGGAGCCTTGATCGGGAGCGTCGTCCTGAAGTTGCTCGGGCAGTCGCACGAAGCGTACTTGGCGCTGTTTGGCCTGTCGTCATTCGCGCGGGCTGCGTCGCTTTTGGTCCTCAAAATGACTCCGGCCACTTGCGGCCCGACCGAAGCGTTCGACGAGCCGCGACTCCAGCCGGCGACGATGCCTGCCGCTGTCACCGCGACTGTCGCCGCACCGTCGAAGTGACGCTGGCGACGTGAGCCGTCACTCAGGCAATGGATTACCCCTGGTTTCCGGCAGGAACGGGAGCACCAGCAGGCCGACGAGAAAAACGCCGCACATGCACACTCCGGCTCCACGGAGCGATTCCTGAGAATCGGCAAACAGCCCCAGAAGCTGGGCCTGAATCAGCGGACCGGTCGCGGCGACGAAGCGCCCCACGTTGTAGCAGAAGCTCGTGCCGGTCGATCGCAGGTAGGTCGGGAACAACTCGGGAAAGTAGATTGCATAGCCTGCAAACAGCGAAAGCTGGCAGAACCCCATGATCGGGACCATCCAGAAAATCTGGTTGATGTCTTTCAAATACCAGAAGACGGCGGCCGTGCTGATGAACGCGGCAATGAACCCCATGGCAAACGTCGGCTTGCGGCCGATGCGCTGTGCCACCGCCCCGAACCCGAACATTCCCAGAAATGCGCCGATGTTGATCATCATCGACGTCAGACCCTGCCAGCGCGACAATCGACCGTTGATGGCCGGTTCGGCGAGAGCTTTTGCCGCCGCAAGTTCCGCGGGAAACTTCTGCCCCTTCGGAGGATTCAGTTCGTAAGCTTTGGCAGATTCGAGCTGGAATATCAGGTTCGAATCGCCAGCCTTTCCGATCTGCTCATCGTAAACTTCCGCTGCAACTTTCTTGCGCAGCACCGCGCGCGTCAGATCGGGAGTGAAAAATCCGACGGCCCACAGCCCGATGACCCCCGAACAGGCCAGCACCAGCCCCAGCAGGGCGTGCTTCTTCCACCGCGGATCTCGGAACAATTCGGCATACGACCCCAGTTGCTTCGCAACGGCCCCCTCATGCGACAATTGTTGCCAGCGTTCCGGCTCCTTCAGCCGGCGCCGGATCACGAGGGCCAGCAGGGCGGGAATGGCGCCGATCAGAAACATCCAGCGCCAGGGGCTGGTGACCAGCCCTTCCTCTTCGGCAATGCCGAATCCGATACTGATTAATGCCGCGCTGATATTGCCGAATGCCGAGAGGGCCTGCAGCAGCGCCAGCGTGTACGGCCGGGCTCTTGCGGGCATGACTTCAGCAACCAGGGCCACACCAACGGCAAACTCGCCGCCGACTCCGAGGCCGGTGAGAAACCGATACAGTGCGAAATCCCAGAAGCCACGTGACAGAGCGCTCAGACCGGTGCAGGCCGAGTAGATCAAGATCGTCATCATCATCGTCTTCGCCCGGCCGATCCGATCGCCGAGGACGCCGAAGATCAGGCCTCCCGTCGCCCACCCCAGGAGGAAGATCGACGTGGCGTAGCCTCCGTAGACCTTTACCAGCTCGGCGAATTGTGCCGGGTCTTCGAGCTTGGGGAGCAGTTCTTTCATGGCGGCCGGGCGGGCCAGCACAAACAGTTGCTGGTCGAGGCAATCAAACAGCCAGCCCAGTGCGGCGACGACAAGGACGAACCAATGATAGCGGCTCAACTCCCGATACCAGGGACCGGAAGCCGGGCCCGTTTCCGCGGGAGGCGGGACGTCGTCGAAGCCATGCATGCAGGTGTCTCTCGGTGAGAAACGCCGGCGACTTGCCAGCGGTGCTCAACCAGTACACCGGATGCCTTCCGGTTAATCAAGCGCCGGACCACGATTCGACAGCGCGCCGTTCGGGACGTCCTTATTCCGGCAGGCGCTGCTCGGGGGTCGAATTCTGGGGCGTCTCTTTCGGCAGGAGAGTCCGAATCCATCGCAGCGCGCGATAATCGGGAACCAGCTTCTCGCCGGCGGCGATGCGTTCTTTGGCGTGGTCGAGGAGCCGCTTCGCCCAGACGAACTCGGTGGCCAGAATCCCCAGGCCGAGCGGGATGACGACGATCGCCGGACCCGGGGCAACAATCATCACCGTTCCGACCCCCACGACACTCGTGCCGAGGGCGAACACCGCCGCACGCCGGACAGCTTTCATTGTCGCCGGGCCATACCCAGCCCCAGCGGTTTGCGCGGCGGGCTCGCCAGTCGAGTACAGAGGTTCCTTGAGTTCCGTCATGGCAGCCCTCCGCGGGCGCGTGATGAGTGCGGGAAGGTAAAGTGTTCCCTCATTCATTATACGCGTCCCAGGCCAGTGGGGTTCAAACAATTCGTTTAGTCAGATTCCCGATATCGTCTAGTCAGATCCCCGATATCGTCGCGAGCAGGGATTGGGCGGCGGAATCAGTTCAAGGCGGCACCGAATGCGGCGGCGACGCGTTCGGGAACCAGGCTGCTGGGAGCGGGTTGGCCTTCACGATCGACGAACCGCGCAGCCAGTGGGAACGACCCCTGCAACAGGTCGTAGAATGGAGACCCCTCGTTGGCGGCGACCCACGAGCCGGCCGCTGTTTCCTGCTGCTGCAAGTCATTCACCGCCGCCAGCATCCGGGAGTTCGTCAAATCGTAGGCCTCCATGCCGTCGCGATGGTGCATGCCGGGAAGCGTCCAGAGGTTTTCGGTGTCAGCCCACAGATATCCCGGGAACCAGAGATCGTAGTGCCAACCCGCCGGCGACTCGGTCGAGACCAGGCACATCCGCTCGGCGTCCCATCTGGCACGGGCCTGCGGCCAGAACAGAATCGCCGCCGAGATGACTTCGTTGAACTTCGGCACGCGGAGCGCCCGGTCCAGATCACCTGCCACGACCGATGACGGAATGACATAGTGGGAAAATCGCTCACCGAGAGCCGATCGAATAATCGTTCCGTCCTCGACCCACCGAACGTTCTGGTGCAACGGGGCGAGCGACGCGTCGACGGCCGCGCTCTCGGGATCGGTGCCGTCGATCAAACCGGCAATGCGCTCGAACGCTTCTTCATAAATCGCCTGAGTTGGGACACCGCCCGCCGAGCGGGCGTTCATCAACTGTGTCAGTCCCTGGAAGAGCCGCTGCGCCGGCGGGCTTCCCCAGCCCCCGAAGTCTCCCATGACGGCCGCTTCGACAATCTCCCGGCGATGCGCCAGCGCCGGGTGGCTATGAACGAGGACGTAGACCGAGAGGATGCCATCGACGTCGAGATGATTGTTGACGGCGACCGTCCAGTCGCCTGGCAGCGGCGAGTCGAGAAACCGGAAGCAGATTTCGGTTGACGTATCGGCCCGAAAGTTCCGCGGCGTGCGATTAGGTCGCCAGTGACTCAATTCGAGATCGGTTCCCTCGCGATAGTGCTGGCCGCCGCTGCCGTCGCAGAAAATGACCTTTTCCGCCGCCGGCGGTGGCTCGCCGAAACTGAGGATCAGAAAGCGATTGATCATCGTTGGTGCACCCGCTGTGGAACAGAAGGCATCGATCGATCTTAAGCGATCGCGCGGCGGAAGACATCCTGTTTTTGATCGCTTATGCGGCGCGGTGCCGGCTGCCGTTACGGCCTGTGGCGCAATCACCGAAGTCGTACGGATTCCGCACAACTTTGTCGGGCTCGATCTGCGAAAACAGGCATTCGAGTTCAGAGCTGCAAAGCGGGGCAGGCTCGGGAATCAGGCCGCAGCGATGTGCCGCACGCCCGATCACGTCGGAGGGCGACAGCCCGCCTTCGCGCAGCGCCTGAATCGGGGCCGCCGCATCGCGCTTACTGAGTTTGGCGCCGTCGGCATTCACGATCAGCGGATGGTGATAGAACGCGAGTGGCAGCCGGCGCTCGAGCAGGCGCGCCAGGAGAACCTGGCGTCCCGTCGAGGAGAGCAGGTCGTCGCCCCGGATGACCCAGTCGATATTATCGCAAAGATCGTCGACCACGACGGCAAACTGGTATGTCCATTGGCCGAGCCGGTCGCGGATGACCGGGTCGCCGCACTGTGATGAGGGGCGCTGCGCCTGCCAGCCGTGCCGCGCGTCGAAGAAGCGCACGTCGTCGTCGGGAAGACGGACGCGGAGACAAGTTGCCGACGTTTCGGAAAGTTGCAGATCCCGACACGTGCCGGCATAGCGCCGTTCGGCCGAACCAGATTCGGCTATCGAATCTTTGCGGCTGCAGCGGCACGCATAGACGAGACTTTGATCGCGAAGCCGAGTCAGCGCCTCGTGGAATCGCTCGTCATGCTGCGTCTGCTGCGACCAGCGGCCCCCATGAGCCGGTTCGAAGCCGAGCCATTCGAGGTCTGCCTGCAAGGCGGCCAGATGCTCGGGGCGGCAGCGAACGCGGTCGTGATCCTCAATGCGGACATGGACGGCGGCGCGGCACCGGGCTGCCAGGCTCCACACGTAAATCATCGCCGCCACGTGCCCCAGATGGAGTTGCCCCGTCGGGCTGGGAGCGAAACGAGTCTTCATGGCCGATGGGACGAGACGTTATTTCTTGGCAAGGTCTTCGGCTTGCGGCAGTTCCTCAAGGCTGCCGATTCCGAAGACCGACAGGAACCGGGCCGTCGTGTGGTACTGCAGATCTTTGCGGCCGCCGGGGCCGCGCTCGATACGGATCAGATCGCGGCGCAAGAGCTGACGCAGCAGGTTGCCCGCAGTCTGCTTGCCCTGCGATTCAATTTCCGGCTGCGAGATCGGCTGTCGGTAGGCGACGAGGGCGAGGACTTCGAGAACATCCTGCGCCAGTTTGACTTCGCGCGGCCCTGAGCCATACACCCGGTGCCGCAGCCGATCGTACTCGGGGCGCAATTCCAGCCGGTAGCCACCGTCGCCGAGACGTATTTCGTAGGGCCTGCCTTCGGCGAAGTAAGCATCGTTCAATTCGTCAACGGTCCGTTCGACGAACGCCGCGTCCGAACTGCCGCGCAAGAGCGCCGCAATCTTTCGGGCGGTCAACGGCGCGCCGCCGACAAAGAGAGCCGCTTCGATGACCTGGGCGGGGGTGACGTTTGAATTCTGGTTGAGATCCTCGACGGGCGGACGCTGCGTTCCTTTTGCCAGTCGCGGACCGGCAGTGGGGGTTGGAACAGCCTGAGCGGTCGCGGCTTCATTTCCCGATTCGGCGGCCGGAGCCGCATCGCTCGCGGCGGGAACTTCCGCCAGTGAAGTTGACCCATCAGGGGTTACCGCCGCGGCATCGGCAGGCGGCACGGGCACGGCCGGGTCCGGAATCTCGTCGCCGGGTCCTTCTTCCCAGGCGACCTCCTCCATGGCGTGGAGCGCCTTGAGGTACGCCTCTTCAATATCGGCCCCGGACCATCCGTCGCCGCCGATTTCCGGTTCGGCCAGCGAGTCTGGATCAGGGGATAGATCGGATGCTTCGTCAATCATCGGCGATTCCGGGTTCGAACGGGGCGGACTATACCCCCGATCGCCGTGATGGCTCAAGGTGAGTTGCGCTGGGGCGCAACGTTTCTCTGGTAGCCCGACGCGTCAGCGAGGGATCCGCTGCGAGAAGGATCGTTGTTTGGCCCAGCGCTGGCTCGTCCCTCTGACGCGTCAGGCTACCAAACCCGTCGAACGCGTCGGGTTTACCCGATCAAGAATTGGGCCGAGGGGATACCCCACGGGAAGACGGATTCACGCGGTTCCGGCAGCGCGGCTTGGTATCCTGGCTCTCAAGCCGGTACTCTGGCACAAAGAGCAGAACTGAACTGCCAAGTCATTGCGACAGGGTGATCCATGGCCGCCGAACTCGATCTGAATCTCGACTATCAATTGAAGCTGGAACCGGGACTCGACGAGTTCGGGATCGGGCTGATTGGAGCGGGATTCATCATTCGGGACAGCC
>Ga0137463_1000083_pt1 | contig 39176 bp, 41 predicted proteins | sample EasRivERMGT800_2_FD_102333 | JGI IMG/M metagenome (GOLD analysis project Ga0137463, IMG submission 102333) | Soil microbial communities from meander-bound floodplain in the East River, Colorado, USA - East River MetaG ERMGT800_2 | ecosystem: Environmental > Terrestrial > Soil > Floodplain ...
CGCGTACGGAATCCGTGCCGCTCACCCCGAACTGACCGGATGCACGGATCTCTATCACGAGGCTGCTGTCCGTCGAGAGTACGGGGCCGGGTGCCACCGGGTTATAATTTGCAGCCGCCTCACCATCCGCATCCCGGCTTCTCGTCCCGACAACTGGAACATGTCCAAAAAAAACAAGCACTGCCGCGTGTTGATCCTGGGATCGGGACCGGCGGGTTACACGGCCGCGGTCTACGCCGCCCGTGCAAACCTCAAGCCCCTGGTCATCACCGGTCTTGCACCCGGCGGGCAACTGATGACGACAACCGATGTCGATAACTGGCCCGCGGATGCAAATGGTGTGCAGGGTCCGGAGCTGATGGAACGCTTTCAGAAACACGCAGAGCGTTTCGAGACCGAAATCGTTTTCGATCAGATCCACGCCGCGCACCTCGGTGAAAAGCCGGTCCGCCTGGAGGGCGACGCGGGCGAATACACCTGTGATGCCCTCATTATCGCCGCCGGGGCCTCCGCCCGTTACCTCGGGCTTGATTCGGAGAGCAAGTTCATGGGCAAAGGTGTGTCCGCATGCGCCACCTGCGACGGTTTCTTCTACAAGGGCCAGGATGTCGCCGTCGTCGGCGGCGGCAACACTGCGGTCGAGGAGGCGCTCTACCTTTCGAATATCGCGCGCCAAGTCACGGTGGTACACCGGCGCGATAAGTTTCGCGCCGAAAAGATCCTGCAGAGGAAGCTTTTCGAGAAAAAGAACGTAGCAGTGCGGTGGAACCACGTGCTGGACGAAGTCCTTGGCGACGCCAAGGGGGTGAGCGGCGTGCGTATCAAGGACGCTCAATCGGGCAAGACGCAAAAGCTCGACGTGCAAGGGCTATTTGTCGCAATAGGGCACACACCGAATACCGCGATTTTCGAGGGGCAGCTGGAAATGCGGAGCGGATACATCGTCACGCGCGGCGGCGCCGAAGGCAACGCTACCGCGACCAGCGCTCCCGGCGTGTTTGCCGCAGGCGACGTTCAGGATCACGTCTACCGTCAGGCGGTGACCAGCGCCGGAAGTGGATGCATGGCGGCACTCGACGCCGAGAAATACCTCGAGAACCTGTCTTGAGTTGCACGCAGAAGCACGCGTCGGCCGGGCCTTCGGAGTATTCCAGACGGGCCTGATCTTGCGCAAACCCGTAAAAAACGGCCTGCCCGAGGACGAGGTTGCGCTTTTTCGCGAGGCGGCGCGCGGCGCCACGCCCATCAAGGTTTCCGCGCGCGCCCGGCGGCAAGCCCAGTTACCGCCGCCGCTGCCGGTCCAAGCGCTGCTCGATGCACACAGTACGCTTGCCGAGAGCGTGATCGGTCCGATCCCGTGGGACCAGTCACTCGAAACCGGGGAAGAGATCCAGTTCCTTCGTGACGGCCTGGGCCGCGACGTGCTGCGCAAGATGCGGCGGGGCCACTGGGTGGTGCAGGACCATCTCGATTTGCACGGCGTGAATCGCGACCAGGCGCGGCTGCTGCTCGCCGGCTTTCTTCCCTCCTGTCTCAAGCGTGGCCTGCGATGCGTGCGAGTGGTGCACGGAAAGGGCCTTCGCTCGCCCAACCGCGAGCCGGTTCTGAAGGGGGTGGCCAGGCAGTGGCTGGCCCGGCGCGACGAGGTGCTCGCATTCTGCGAGGCTCCCGCGAACCAAGGGGGCAGCGGAGCGCTGCTTGTGCTGCTGAGATCGGGGGCCCAGGCCCGCGTCCCCGATCGCTAAATCGCTGCCTCTCCGGTTTCGCCCGTGCGGATGCGTACCACCTGCTCCACCGTCGTCACGAAAATCTTGCCGTCGCCGATCTTGCCGGTGCGCGCGGACTTGATGATGGCTTCGATGGCGCTGTCGACCATCTTGCCGGTCACGACAACTTCGATCTTGACCTTCGGCAGGAAATCCACCACGTACTCGGCGCCCCGATACAATTCGGTGTGCCCCTTCTGGCGTCCGAATCCCTTCACTTCCGTTACCGTCAGACCCGTGACACCAACCTCGGCGAGCGCTTCGCGCACCTCGTCGAGCTTGAACGGTTTAACAACAGCTACTATTTTTTTCATGATGGCCTCTTGCCGCTCTTCTGCGCCCGGCAAGTATAACAAACGCCCGCGCCCGTCAAAATGAGTATTTGAAGCTCGGCTTCACGAACCATGGAAAGCACTCACTCGTACCGTTCGCGGTAGCGGGAAGTAATGGGGTATCGCCAGTCCTTCCCGAACCCACGGTGCGTGATGCGGATGCCGACGGGCGCCTGGCGGCGCTTGTACTCGCTGCGGTGGATCAGCTCGACGACGCGTTTCACGTCTTGCGCATCAAACCCCTGCGCCACGATCTGCGCGGGACTGACGTCGTTTTCCATGTATGCGGTGATGATCGGATCGAGCGCTTCGTAGGCGGGCAGGCTGTCCTGGTCGGTCTGGTTCAGGCGCAGTTCCGCCGATGGAGCCCGGGTGAGAATCCGCTCTGGAATCGCGCGGCCGAGGCCGTTGCGGTAGCGGCAGAGGCGGTATACCAGCGTCTTCGAAATGTCCTTGATCACGGCGAATCCACCCGCCATGTCGCCGTAAAGCGTCGCATAACCGACCGCCATTTCAGACTTGTTGCCCGTGGTGAGCACGATCGCGCCGGACTTGTTCGACAGCGCCATCATGATGGTGCCGCGGATTCGCGCCTGAAGGTTTTCCTCGGTAGCGTCTGCCGGCAATCCCGCGAACTCCTTGGCGAGCGACGCGAGAAACGCGTCGAACACGGTCCGGATGGGAATCTCGTCGTAAGCGACCCCGAGATTCTTCACGAGCTCGCGCGAATCATGGACGCTCATGTCCGAGGTGAACTGGGAGGGCATCATCACGGCCTTGACGCGTCCCGGCCCCAGCGCGTCGCAAGCGATGCACAACGTCAGAGCGGAATCGACGCCCCCGGAAAGACCGAGCAGCGCTCCGGGAAACCGGTTCTTGTCGAGGTAATCGCGCACGCCCAGGCACAACGCCTTGTAAACTTCGGCCTCGAGCGAGCCCTCCTTCTCCACCGCGCCGGGCTGCGGGTCGCCCCCTGACACGGTCACCAGCCCCAGCGCCTCCTCGAAAAGCGGCAGCTGAATCGCAACTTCGCCCTTGCGATTCAGCGCGAAAGAGGCGCCGTCAAACACAAGCTCGTCCTGTCCACCCACCATGTTGGCGTAGATCAGCGCGATGCCGGTCTCGGCAACGCGTTCGCGCATCACGTCGTAGCGCGAATCCTGCTTGTGCATGTGATAGGGCGAAGCATTCAGGACGAGCAGCACCTGCGCCCCGGCATCCCGCGCCGCCAGCGGTGCCTTGGCCTCCCACACGTCGGCGCAGATATTGATTCCGACGCTCACTTTGTCGGCCCGGGGCCGGGTGGTGAGCGGCCCTTGCAAACCCCAGGTGTCCTCGCAGATATTGACGCCGAAGCTGAGCTCGCCGACCCTGAACACGCAGGGGCTGTCGCCGGGTTTGAAGTAGCGCTCCTCGTCGAACACGGTGTAATTCGGGAGCGTGTGCTTGTGGTAGGTGGCGATGACTCTCCCGTTTTCGACTACCGATGCCGCGTTGTAGCGCCCGGACTCCGTCTGATGGGGATGACCGACTACCAGCGTGATTCCGCTCACCTTGCGCGCGAGATCGTCGAGCGCGCTTTCGCAATCGCGGTAAAAGCCATCGCGCAGCAGCAGATCTTCGGGCGGATAGCCGCAAAGCGCAAGCTCCGGGGTGAGCAACAAGGCCGCGCCGGCCGCGCGCGCGCGATCGCAATACTCCAGGATCTTCCCGGCATTGCCGGCGAGGTCGCCGACGATGCAATTGATCTGGGCGATCGCGATTTTGACGGCGCTCGTCATGGCGGCAAGTTTACCACCCGGGCCCATGCATACGCGCCGCGCCGGCCTCTATAATCCCGCACCATGAGCTCGATGCCTCGTCCCCGGCCGCGAGACCGGATCGCGCAGACGCGGCGTCATCTGGGAGCAGGTTGATATGAAGGAAGACACGCCCTCGGTAAGGGTCGTCGATACGCTCGGAAACATCGAGCCGGAAACGTGGAACGCCCTCGCCGGCGGGCACCCCTTTATTCGGCACGAGTTTCTTCACGCCCTGCACGAGACCGGATGCGCCTGCGAACGCACCGGCTGGATGCCGCAATACCTCACGCTCTGGCAGGGATCGTCGCTCGTGGGCGCGATGCCCCTGTACCTCAAGTTGCACTCCTATGGCGAGTATGTGTTCGATTGGGCCTGGGCGGAAGCGTATCACCGCCATGGGCTCGAGTACTATCCCAAGCTGCTCGGCGCCATACCGTTCTCGCCGGTCACCGGGCCGCGCTTGCTCGCGCGGGACGGCGCCACGCGCGCGCTTCTCGTTCGCGCCGCCCTGCAACTTGCGCAAGGGGTCTCATCGCTGCACGTACTGTTCCCGCAGGAGCCCGATGCACGCGAGATGGAGGCGGCGGGCATGACGCTGCGCCGGTCGGTCCAGTTTCACTGGAAAAATCAAGGCTACGCAAGCTTCGAGGGGTTTCTCTCGGACCTGGTCTCCGCCAAGCGCAAGAGAATACGCCAGGAGCGTCGCAAGGTACGGGAAACGGGCGTGCAATTCCGGCGGCTCGTCGGATCGGAAATTCGCGATGAGCACTGGAGTTTTTTCGCGCGCTGCTACAACGGCACCTATCGCGCGCATCACTCGACTCCGTACCTGAATATCGCCTTCTTCCGGCGCCTGGGAGAGGCGATGCCCGGGAACGTCCTCATGGTACTCGCCGAGCTCGACGGAAAGCCGGTTGCGAGTGCGCTCAATATCTTTTCGCAGACAACGTTGTATGGGCGCTATTGGGGCTCGGTCGAGCACGTGCCGCTGCTTCACTTCGAGACTTGCTATTACCAAGCGCTGGAGTTCTGCATTGAGCGCGGAATCCGGAATTTCGAGGGCGGCGCGCAGGGCGAGCACAAGCTCGCGCGCGGCTTCATGCCGGTCCAGACCTGGTCGGCGCACTGGCTCAAGCACCCGCAGTTCGCCGACGCGGTGGAGAAGTTCCTTGCGCGCGAGGCGGCCGGAATCGAGCACTACGCGGACGAGTTGAACGAGCGCAGCCCGTTTCGTCGGAAGGCGTCCTCTGGAACGGAGGGCAACTAGCGTGTCAAGACCTGGCGGGTATTCGACCGGCTTGCGCCAGTGTCTTCGACACGATTAGCGCGTCGCCGAAGCGCTCCCGGAACGGCACCTTTCCCTGCGGCTCCATCCCTTGTCGATCGCGGCAACGGAAGCTTACTTGCTCTTCGGAAATCCACCGAGTAGCGCCGCAAGCTGACGCGCAGGGCGTTGCGCAGGCGCCGCATGCGGCGGCGCCTGCGACGGCTGATAGGGCGAGTTGAAGATCGGGTCGATGCCCTTCTTTCCCTGGCTCGAGTGCGTCAACCGGTCGCGGTCGCCATTGCGGGGCCGGCGCTCGCGCGCGCCCGGATCGCGGCGGTTGCGCGACGACCCCATGATCGACGGCGCCACGCTGAGATCCGGCTCGAATCCCGGAACGATTTTTCTGGTTATGTCCACCTTGATCATTTTCTCTATTGCGTTGAGCCTTTCGTGCTCTTCCGCGCACACCAGCGAAATGGCCTCGCCGCTCGCTCCGGCCCTGCCGGTGCGGCCGATCCGATGAACGTAGTCCTCGGGAACGCCGGGCAGCTCGAAATTCACCACGTGCGGCAGGTCCTCGATGTCGAGTCCACGCGCGGCGACATCGGTCGCCACCAGAATCCGGACGTTCCCTGCCTTGAAGTCGGCGAGCGCCTGCAGCCGTTCGGGCTGGGTCTTGTCGCCATGGATCGCTGCCGTGTGGATGCCGTCGCGGTTGAGCTGATAGGCGAGACGGTTTGCCCCGATGCGGGTGGACGTGAACACCAGCACCTGGCGCAGCTCCCGCGACTGAATCAGGTAGCCGAGCAGCTCGCGCTTGCGCTCGCGCCTGACCGGATGTACCAGGTGGGTAACCGATTCCGCTGCCGCGTTGTTCCGCGCGACTTGAACCAGCACCGGGTCATGCAGGAACGAATCGGCGAGGGTACGGATCTCCCCGGTAAGCGTCGCGGAGAACAACAGGTTCTGGCGCTGCTTCGGCAGCAACGCCATGATGCGCTTCACGTCCGGAATGAAGCCCATGTCGAGCATGCGGTCTGCCTCGTCGAGCACGAACGCCTCGACACGCTGGAGATTCACGGTCTTCTGCTGCACGTGGTCGAGGAGCCGCCCCGGCGTCGCCACCAGGAACTCGACGCCCTGGCGCAGCGCCGCGGTCTGCGGCTTCATGTCGATCCCGCCGAACACGACAGTGCTGCGCAGCGCGACGTATTTGCCGTAGGTGCGCACGCTTTCCTCGACCTGCGCCGCAAGTTCCCGCGTGGGGGTGAGGATCAGCGCACGCACTGGATGCCGCGCCGGCGACGCACTCGTGTTCGCATGCGGCGCCAGGCGCTGCAGGAGAGGCAGCACAAATCCGGCGGTCTTGCCGGTGCCGGTCTGAGCACCGCCCATGACATCGCGTCCCTCCAGGACCAGAGGAATCGCCTGCTCCTGAATCGGAGTTGGCTCGGTATATCCCTGCTCCGATACCGCCTTCAGCAGCTCGGGCAGCAATCCCAGTTCAGCAAAACTTGGCAAACGAACTATCTCCTTCCGTCCCTGACCCGGGCCGGAGAAGCATCAATCAATGGCGGAAAGTTCGCGGACAAGGCGGGTGACAACCGGCGCATTATAGCAAACAAGCTCCAGCCGGGCCGCGTGACGCGAGGAGAGACCGTCAGCGAACACAGCCCGGGCTGAGAAGCGGCGGCAAGCAAACGGGCATGCCGACAGGCGAAATCCCTCAACCCACTCCATGCCGCGCCAGCGCCCAGGCAACGTGCTCGCGCACCAATGCCGACGGATGCTCCGCACGCGCGCGCAGCGCGGCTACTACGCGCTCGCCCGTCGGCGCATTGCCCAGGCCGACGGCGAGGTTGCGCATCCAACGCTCGTAGCCGATCCTCAGAATCGCGCTACCCGACATTTGCTCGCGGAACCGGCTTTCGCTCCAGGCGAAAAGGTCGGCCAGTTCGGCGCAATCGAGGCCGTTGCGGACGCGAAAATCCGGCTCCTGCGTGATCTCGGCGTACCGGTTCCAGGGACAGACCAGTTGACAGTCGTCGCAGCCGTAGACGCGGTTGCCGATGAGGGGCCGCAGTTCGACCGGGATGCTGCCCTTGAGCTCGATCGTGAGATAGGAAATGCAGCGCCGCGCATCGACAACGTACGGCGCGACGATTGCGCCCGTCGGGCAGACGTCGATGCATTTGGTGCAACTGCCGCAGTGCTCGCGGGCCGGCGCGTCGACCGGCAGGGGCAAGTCCGTATAGATTTCGCCCAGAAAGAAAAAAGAGCCCGCCTCTCGCGACAACAGCAGCGTATGCTTGCCGCGCCAGCCGATGCCCGCCTTGCGCGCGATTTCGACTTCCATCACCGGCGCCGAATCGGCAAACACGCGGTAGCCGAATTCGCCGGCCTCATTCTCTATTTTTTTCGCAAGCTTCTGAAGCCGCCCCCGCAGCACCTTGTGATAGTCGCGCCCGAGCGCATAGCGGGCGACAAACGCCTTGTTGCCGTCGGCCAGAACTTTCCAGCCGTCCGTCGCCTTGGGCCGGTAGTCCATGCGCGCCGAAATGACGCGCAGCGCGCCGGGAACCAGCGCCGCGGGCCGCGTCCTTTTGGCGCCGTGCTTTCGCATATAATCCATTTCGCCATGGAAGCCGCGCTCTAGCCATGCGGCGAGTCGCGGTTCCACTGCCGAAAGATCGGTATCGGCGACCCCGACCGCCTGGAACCCCAGTTCGCGACCCCATGCCCTGATGGCCGCGGCAAGCATCGCGAAATCGGCGGGTCGCTTTCGCCGCGCCCGGCGCACTGTCTTCACGTGACTCATTCTTCGCATCATATCCAGCCGCCCTTGCGCGCGCACCGGACCATGCGCCTGCCGAACGAAGCGGCGACGGCGCAGCTGGGCGCTCAGCTTGCCGCATGCATTGCCCCCGGCATGCGCATCTACCTCTACGGCGAACTCGGAACCGGAAAAACGACCCTGGTCCGGGGGCTCCTCAGAGCCTTGGGGTTTCGGGGCCGGGTCAAAAGCCCTACTTACTCGCTAGTTGAACTTTATGTGCTTTCTAGATTACACTTGTACCACTTTGATTTCTATCGATTCCTTAATAAGAAGGAATGGAACGATGCGGGACTGTCTGAATACTTCGAAAACGAAGGCGTGTGCGTCGTCGAATGGCCGGACAAGGCGGGCGATGCCATTCCGCCGCCCGATCTCGAGCTTACGCTCGCGCACGCCGGCAAGGGGCGACACGTTCGCATCCGCGCGGTCAGCGAAGCGGGAAACCGGTGCGTAGCGAGATTGCCAGACAACTGATCGTCGGCGCAAACTGGCTGCTGCGCCTCGCGCTCATCGGATTTGTCGTCCTGGTTCTTTCCCAGTTCTTCGTTGCCGTCGCGCACTCGGCGGAACCGATACGGGCAGTCCGCGTCTGGCCCGCCCAGGACTACACGCGCCTCACAATCGAATCGAGTGAGCCAATCCGTCACAACCTGCTCATGCTGAAAGACCCGGAGCGGCTCGTGCTCGACCTCGAGGACGTCGACCTGCCGAGCGCCCAGCGGGAACTTGCCGGCAAGATCCCGCCCATTGATCCCCACATAGCCAATTTGCGGACGGGACAGTTCAAGCCCGGGGTGGTGCGCGTCGTGCTGGACCTCAAGACCGCGGTCAAACCGCAGATCTTCACGCTGGCACCGATCGGGGACTACGGGCATCGCCTGGTGCTGGATATTTATCCTGCCGAACCGGTCGACCCTCTCATGGCGCTGCTGCAAAAACCCGAACTGAAGCTCGATGAGTCGCTCGGCAAACTCTTGGGGCAAATCTTTCCCGGAGCGCAAAAGCCCGGCACCGCGTCCGGCGACAGGCAAGCCAAGCCGTCTGCCCTGGAACCGCCCAAGCCCATGGTCAACCGCCTCGTCACGATCGTCATTGACCCCGGGCACGGCGGCGAGGACCCCGGAGCCAAGGGGCGCCGCGGCACTTATGAGAAGAACGTGACCCTGACGATCGCGCGAAAACTGAAGACTCTGGTCGATGCCGAGCCCAACATGCGCGCGCTGCTCACCCGCGACGGCGACTATTTCATTCCACTGGATCATCGAGTCGAAAAGGCGCGCCGAATCAAGGCCGATCTTTTCGTTTCGGTCCACGCCGACGCCAATACCAAGACCAACATACGAGGTTCTTCGGTATTCGCTCTGTCGGAGCGCGGCGCAACCAGCAAGACCGCGAAAATACTCGCTCAACGAGAAAATAACTCCGATCTGATTGGCGGCGTGAATCTGAAGGTTGAGGATCGCTATGTACGCATGACGCTCGCGGATCTAAGCCTGACCGCACAGATCAGCGACAGCCTGAAGCTGGGGCGCGCGGTGCTGGGGGAGTTGGGAGGCGTCAACCCGCTGCACCGGGACGACGTCGAGCAGGCGGGGTTTGCCGTCCTGAAAGCACCCGAAATCCCATCGATTCTCGTGGAGACGGCATTCATCAGCAATCCTGGCGAGGAGCGGCGGCTGACCGACGAGGCTTACCAGGAAAAAATCGCTCACGCGATCTTGCGCGGCATCAAGCGCTACGTCGCCAAAAATCCGCCGCTCTCCCGTCCCACCCTCGCCGCCAGCTCACTCAACTGATCACACCCGCGATGCCCGGTGGCGCCACCGGGCACACGATATACGCGTGAGCGGGGATGTGTACGGTTCAGGATCCTGCTTTGTACAGCCTGTGCCGAATGTACTCGACGACGAGCGGCACCATTGACAGGACAATGATGCCGAGGATCACCAGCGTCAGGTTCTGCTTGACCATCGGCACGTTTCCGAACCAGTACCCGGCATAGAGCAGCGAAAGCACCCACGCCAGCGCCCCGGCCAGGTTGTAGGCGGTGAAGCGCACATAGTTCATGCGCGCAACGCCGGCCACAAAAGGCGCAAAGGTCCGCAAGATCGGAATGAAGCGCGTGATGACGATGGTCTTGCCCCCGTGCCTTTCGTAGAACGCGTGCGCCCGGTCGAGCGCCTTGCGGTTGAAGAATCGCGACTGCTCCCAGTGGAAGACCTTCGGCCCGAGAAACCATCCGATCGCGTAATTGACGGTATTGCCGAGCACGGCGGCGGCCACCAGCAGCAGCGCAAGCAGATGCACTTCGAATCCGCCGGTCGCGCCGAGCGCCCCCGCGACGAACAGCAGTGAATCGCCGGGAAGAAACGGCGTCACCACCAGTCCGGTTTCGCAAAAGATGATCGCGAACAGCAGCAGGTAGATCCAGGCGCCGTGTTGCTGCAGCAGCGTGGCGAGATGGCGGTCAAGGTGGACCAGCAGGTCCCAGCCGTAGAGCAGAATTTCCACCGCGGCATTCTATCGCGTTCGCCCTATAATTGAACCTTGCACCGGCTCGGCACGGACGCAGAAGCGCCGGTCATCCCGTGCAAATAACACAGTCCTCTCTCATGCCGTCTATCCGCCCGCTGCCCGAGACGCTGATTAGCCAGATCGCTGCGGGCGAGGTCGTCGAGCGGCCAGCCTCAGTGCTGAAGGAATTGCTCGAGAACAGCCTCGACGCCGGGGCCACGGACGTCGGCGTCGCGCTCAACGAAGGCGGCATCAAGCAGATCCGAGTCGTCGACAACGGCTCGGGCATCGGACAGGAAGACCTCGTGCTCGCGTTCGCGCGGCACGCGACCAGCAAGATAGCGTCGCTCGCAGACCTTGAGCAAGTGCGCTCGCTGGGGTTTCGCGGCGAGGCACTCGCGAGCATCGCCTCGATCGCGCGCGTCTCTCTGCTCAGCAGGGCAGAGGGAGCGGCCCGCGCTTATTCTATCGGCGCCGAAGGCGGCAAGACCGGCACAGTGCAGCCGGCTGCGCACCCGACCGGGACCGCGGTCGAGGTGAGCGACCTTTATTACAATACGCCAGCGCGCCGCAAGTTCCTGCGCAGCGACGCCACCGAATTCGCCCATTGCGAGGATGTATTCACGCGCGCAGCGCTGTCGCGTCCCGATGTCGCCTTCACGCTGCGGCACAACGGCAAGGTCGTCGCGCGTCACGCGCCATCCGATCCGGCCCGGCGGGTCGAGGCCGCCCTCGGCGAGGAGTTCGCGCGCTCGATGCGCATGATCCAAGCCGACGGCGGCACGCTGCGCATATCCGGATTCGCCGGCTCGCCCGCCTACACCCGCGCTTCGCGCGACGCCCAGATCGTTTTTGTAAACGGACGCTTCGTGCGCGATAAAGTGCTCGCGCACGCGCTTCGCGAAGCCTATCGAGATGTCCTGCACGGGGAGCGCCATCCAGCCTACGTGCTGTTCATCGAGATCGACCCGCGCGGCATCGACGTCAACGTGCACCCGGCGAAAATCGAGATTCGCTTCCGCGAATCACGTGCAGTGCACCAGTTCGTGCTGCACGCGGTCGCCAAGGGGCTTTCCGGAACCGCGGCCGAGACTCCCGCAGCGCTCGCTTCTCCGGTTGCCCTGGCGTCGCACGCGACGCAGCCGCGCTTTGTCCAGACCGCGCTCGGCCTGGCGCAGCCAAGTGCCAGCTATACCGCAATGTTCGCCCCGGCTCGCGCGACCCGGCCGGACGACGCGCCGGTGTCCGGCGCCCAGGGATTGCCTCCTCTGGGCTATGCGTTGGCGCAATTGCACGGGATCTACGTTCTTGCGCAGAACGAGCAAGGGCTCGTTCTGGTCGACATGCACGCGGCGCACGAGCGCATTCTCTACGAGAAGCTGAAGACTGCGATCGATTCGCGCGCCATGAACACACAAAAGTTGCTCATCCCTGCGACGTTCATTGCCGACCGTCTCGACATGGCCACCGCCGAAGAACACGGCTCCACGCTCAAATTGCTCGGCTTCGACGTCGCGCCTATCTCCCACGCCGCGCTTGCCGTGCGCGCGATGCCCGCGATGCTGGCCGCAGCCGACGCCGCGGAGCTTGCGCGCGCGGTTTTGAAAGACATCCGCGAATACGGCGCCAGCCGCGTACTCACGGAACGCCAGAACGAGCTACTCGCCACCCTCTCCTGCCACGGTGCGGTGCGCGCCCATCGTGCCCTGACCGTGCCGGAAATGAACGCGCTGCTGCGCGAAATGGAGGAAACCGAGCGCTCGGGGCAGTGCAATCACGGCCGGCCGACGTGGTACCAGATGAGTCTTCCGGATCTGGACAAGCTTTTTCTGCGCGGCCGCTAGCTCCATGTCACGCGGGGCGCTTCCTCCGGCCGTCCTGCTCATGGGTCCGACCGCAAGCGGCAAGACCGCACTTGCGATGGCGTTCGCGCGCCGATTTCCGATCGAAATCATCAGCGTCGACTCGGCGCAGGTCTATAGGGACCTGGACGCTGGCACGGCCAAACCGACGGCGGCAGAGCTTGCCGAGGTCCCCCATCACCTGATCGACATCATTGAGCCCACTCAAGCCTACTCGGCGGCCCGGTTTCGCACCGACGCCATCGGACTGATACGGGAGATTTCCGCGCGCGGCCGCATCCCGCTCCTGGTCGGCGGCACGATGCTCTACTTCAAGGCCCTCCGCGACGGGCTTTCCGAATTGCCGCAGTCCGACGCCGCTGTGCGCGCGGAGATCGACGCCGAGGCAGCGCAGCGCGGCTGGCCGGCTTTGCACGCGGAACTCGCCAGCGTCGACTCCGCGACTGCCGCGAGGCTCAAGCCGAACGATACGCAGCGCATTCAGCGCGCGCTGGAAATTTACCGGCTTACCGGACAACCCATGTCGAAGTTGCTCGGGCGGCGCAAGCGGACGGGGCTCCCCTTCCGTTTGGTTCAGCTCGCGCTCGTGCCGTCCGACCGCGGCGCGTTGCACCGGCGCATCGAGGCGCGCTTCGATGCGATGCTCAGGCTGGGCCTGGTGGATGAAGTTCGCTCACTAAAGGATCGTTACGCACTGCATCCTGGATTGCCTTCGATGCGCTGCGTCGGTTATCGTCAGGCTTGGCAGTTTCTCGATGGCAGTATTGGCGCCGGCGAGCTGCGCGACCGCGGATTATTCGCCACGCGCCAGCTGGCGAAGCGTCAGCTTACCTGGCTGCGCTCGATGCCCGGCGTCGAGACCTTTGATTGCTTCAAACCCGGGATGGAAACCGTGACAAGCGAAAGAATCGAAGCCGCATTCGGCAGCTGAATGAAAAAAGGGCAGCTGTCGCGGCCGCCCTTCATCGCAAACGCCCGCAATCAGACCATCAACGGCACGATCAGCAGCGCGACGATGTTGATGATCTTGATGAGCGGGTTGACCGCCGGGCCGGCCGTGTCCTTATAAGGATCGCCCACCGTGTCGCCGGTGACCGCGGCCTTGTGCGCGTCGGAACCCTTGCCGCCGTGATGGCCATCCTCGATGTATTTCTTGGCGTTGTCCCAGGCGCCGCCGCCAGTCGTCATCGAGATCGCAACAAACAGCCCGGTGACGATCGAGCCCATGAGCACGCCGCCGAGCGCCTGCGGCCCAAGGGTCAGTCCCACCACGATCGGCACCAGGACGGGAAGCAGCGACGGCACGATCATTTCCTTGATTGCTGCGCGCGTGAGCAAGTCCACTGCGACGCCGTATTCGGGCTTCGCGGTACCTTCCATGATTCCCCGGATCTCCTTGAACTGCCGGCGCACTTCGATCACCACCGCGCCGGCGGCGCGACCCACCGCTTCCATCGCCATCGCGCCAAACAAATAAGGCACCAGACCGCCGATAAAGAGGCCGATGATCACCTTGTAGTTCGAGAGATCGAAAGACAGCGTCTTCCCGGCATGCTCGAGCGCGTGCGTGTAGTCGGCAAAGAGCACCAGGGCCGCGAGGCCCGCCGAGCCGATGGCGTAGCCTTTCGTGACTGCCTTGGTGGTGTTGCCGACCGCATCGAGCGGATCGGTGATGGCGCGCACCGAGTCCGGCAGTTTCGCCATCTCGGCAATGCCACCGGCGTTGTCGGTGATCGGGCCATAGGCGTCCAGCGCGACGATTATCCCGGTCATCGACAGCATTGAAGTCGCGGCGATGGCAATGCCGTAGAGCCCCGCGAGATTGTAGGCAACGAGGATTGCGGCGCACACAGCGAGTACCGGCCAGGTCGTCGCCCGCATCGAAACGCCCAAGCCCGCAATGATGTTGGTCGCGTGGCCTGTGGTGGAAGCCTGCGCTACGTGGCGCACCGGCGAATATTCGGTCGCTGTGTAGTACTCGGTGATGATCACCATGAGCGCGGTCAGCACCAGACCGACCAGCGCCGCACCCCACAGGTGCCAGATCGTAATCATCTGTTGAGAGCCGAGAATCTCGAACGGGACCTCCTTCGCCACGTTGCCCATGATCCAGTACGTTACGGGGACAAAGGCGATCGCGGCGAGCACGCCGGCGACGATGAGTCCGCGGTAGAGCGCGCTCATGATCTTCTTGCCCGGCTGCGCCTTGACGAACATGCAGCCGATAATGGAAGCGATGATTGATACGCCACCCAATGCGAGCGGATAGATGAGCGCGGCGTCCGTGGTGGTCTTGACCACCAAGGCGCCTAGAAGCATTGTCGCGATGAGAGTTACGGCAAAGGTTTCGAAGAGGTCCGCCGCCATGCCGGCGCAGTCCCCCACGTTGTCGCCGACGTTGTCGGCGATCACGGCCGGATTGCGCGGGTCGTCCTCGGGAATTCCCGCTTCCACCTTGCCGACGAGGTCGGCGCCGACGTCGGCCCCCTTTGTGAAGATGCCGCCGCCGAGCCGAGCGAAGATCGAAATGAGCGACCCGCCGAATCCGAGACCTACAAGCGGCTTGATGATGTCACTATATGCGGCGCCGGGTGCCGCTGAATTGGCCATGATTGCGTAATAGCCCGCGACACCGAGCAAGCCGAGGCCCACGACGAGGAGGCCCGTGATCGCACCGCCGCGGAAGGCAAGCGTCAGCGCTTCATTCAGCCCGACCCGGGCAGCCTCCGCGGTACGCACGTTGGCGCGAACCGAGATATTCATTCCAATATAACCGGTCGTCCCCGACAGGATCGCACCGACCGCGAATCCCCAAGCGGTCGCCCATCCGAGCCCCGGAACGAGGCCGATTACCAGGAATAGGATCACGCCGACGACGCCGATGGTGGTGTACTGGCGGTTCAGGTAGGCCATGGCACCGGTCTGAATGGCCTGCGCGATCTCGCGCATGCGGTCGTTGCCGGCAGGCTGCTGCAGGATCCAGGATATTTGCCAAGCCCCGTAGGCAAGCGCCGTCGCGCCGCAGATGATGGCTAACCAGAGACCTCCGCTCATTAATCTCTCCCCTGAATGAGGCCCTTGTCCCGGGCCTGAATGGATGAAAGGCGCGGAATTATAGCAGCAGCGATTGCGAACGAGCTCAGATCCGGTATGCGGGAAGCTTCTTGGGAACGGGCGCGTTCTTCAGCTTCACGTAATCGGGCAGCCCGTTCCTGAACGGCGGCGGCGCTTCGCCTTGGATCAGCGGGGAGAGATACACGCGGCACTTCGGCGTGATGTGGAATCCGTCCGCGGTGATATAGTCGCGCGGCATTATCTTTTCCTTGTTTGCGACGTCGGCAAGATTGGCGACGCCTATGCGCCAGCGGTAGGGTTTGTTCGACAAGCGCTCGATCACCGGCATCACTGCGTTCCTGCCCGCGATCGCAAGCTTGACTGCGGCGACGCCGAGTTTGTAGGACTGGTCCACGTCCACTTTCGAGGCGATGTGCCGCGCCGCGCGCTGCAGATAATCGGCTAGCGCCCAGTGGTACTTGTAGCCGAGTCGGTCCCGGACGAGCCTGGCAACAATCTCTCCCGCGCCGCCGAGCTGCGAATGGCCAAAGGCGTCCTTAAGCCCAGTCTCGGACAGGAACTTTCCTTCTTGGTTGCGCAGACCCTCCGACACGCCGATCGCACAGTACCCGTCGCGTTCCACGACTTCCTTGACCCGCTCAAGAAACTTCTCCTCGTCGAACTGGATTTCCGGAAAAAGAAGTATTTGCGGCGCGTCGCCTTCCCGGTCGGCGGCGAGACCGCAGGCGGCGGTGATCCATCCGGCGTGCCGACCCATGACCTCCATGACAAATACTTTCGTCGAGGTCTTCGCCATCGAGGCGACATCGAATCCCGCCTCGCGGATCGAGGTCGCGACGTATTTCGCCACCGAGCCGAAGCCTGGGCAGTTGTCGGTGATCGCAAGGTCGTTGTCGACCGTCTTGGGAATCCCCACGCAGATGAGCGGATAGCCAAGTTTTACTCCGACTTGCGATATCTTCCAGGCAGTGTCGGCGGAGTCGTTACCGCCGTTGTAGAAGAAATAGCCGATATCGTGGGCGCGGAATACTTCGATCATGCGCTCGTATTGGGCGCGGTGATCCTCGATGCCCTTCAGCTTGTAGCGGCAGGAGCCGAATGCACCCCCGGGCGTGGTCTTCAACCTCGCGATGGAGTTCGCCTGTTCTTTGCTTGTGTCGATCAAGTCCTCCGTGAGGGCACCTATGATGCCGTCGCGTCCGGCGTAGACCTTGCCGATACGGTTCTTGTGCTTACGCGCGGTTTCGATCACGCCCGCGGCGCTGGCGTTGATGACGGCGGTGACGCCGCCTGATTGAGCGTAGAAAGCGTTCATCTGTTTCACGGTATTGCGCAGACTACTTCATCGCGGCGAAAGCGCGGGCGCGGATTTCCTCGACCGAGCCGATGCCTGAGATATTGCGATACCTGGGCGCACGGGCGTCGCCTTGCTCCGCCCAATTCGAATAATAGTCCACGAGCGGCCGGGTCTGCTGCCGATAGACCTCGAGGCGCTTTCTGACCGTTTCTTCCCTGTCGTCGTCGCGCTGGACCAGGGGCTCGCCGGTGATGTCGTCCTTGCCGGAAACCTTGGGCGGATTGAACTTGATGTGATAGTTGCGTCCCGATGCCGGATGCACGCGGCGCCCGCTCAGGCGTTGGATGATCTCGCCGTGGTCAACGTCGATCTCCAGGACGAAATCGAGATCGACGCCCGAGTTGCGCATCGCCTCCGCCTGGGGAATGGTGCGCGGAAAACCGTCGAACAGGTAGCCTTTCTTGCAATCCAGGTGCTTCAGCCGTTCCTTCACCAGCCCGATAATGATGTCATCGGAAACAAGCTGCCCCGCGTCCATGACCTTCTTTGCGGCAAGACCGAGCGGGGTGCCCGCTTTCACCGCAGCGCGCAACATGTCACCGGTGGAAATCTGCGGAATGCCGAAGTGTTCCCGGATGAAATTTGCCTGCGTGCCCTTACCAGCGCCCGGTGGGCCGAGAAGGATCAGTCTCATTATTATCCTCGGCAATTACGGCGGAGCGCCTCCCCCGGCGCCCCGGAACCAACCTTACCGTTTATGGCTGGCCGGGTCAAACAGCACGCGCACGCGCTCCAGGTCCTCCGGCGTGTCCACCCCTGGAAGCGGCGCGTCCTGCCGCACTGCAACGGCGATTGCATATCCGTGCCAGAGCGCGCGCAACTGCTCGAGCGCCTCGCATTCCTCGAGAGGAGAACGGGCGAGACTGGGGTAGGCGCGCAGAAATTCGGCGCGATAGGCATAGATGCCGATGTGCCGATAGCACGGAAGCCCCGCCGGCAGCGTCGAAGTGGAGCCGGCGAACGCATCTCTCGCCCAAGGAATGGGCGCGCGGCTGAAATAGCGCGCAAGCCCGGCATGATCGAGCACCACTTTGACCACGTTGGGATTGAACAGCTCGGCGGCGTCACGGATCGGATGGCAGGCGGTCGCGATCGCCGCGTCGGAAGCATCGGCGAGCAATGCGGCGACTGCGCGGATCAGCCCCGGCTCGATCATCGGCTCGTCGCCTTGGACGTTTACCACCACGGCCTCGGGCGCCAGATCAAGGCGTCCCACGACCTCCGCGACGCGATCGGTCCCCGTTGGATGATTTGCCCGCGTCATTGCCGCCTGAAACCCGTGATTCTCTACGGCGCGGGCAATTTCGTCGTGGTCGGTCGCGATATAGATCTGCCGCGCCCCGCTCTCGCGCGCCCGCTCGGCCACGCGCACCACCATGGGCTTGCCGCCCAGGTCGGCAAGCGCCTTTCCGGGGAGACGAGTGGAGGCGAACCGTGCCGGAATGACGACCGTGAAGCTCACGCGCGACGGTTCCCGAGAGACCGCTCGGCCTACTCGACTTCCTCGGCCGGCTCGAGTTTGCGTGCCTCATCCTCCAGCATGACCGGGATGTCGTCCCGGATAGGAAACCCCAGCCGATCGGCCTTGCAGATCAGCTCAGACTGGGTCTTTCGGTAGACGAGCGGCCCCTTGCAGATCGGGCACACGAGGATATCAAGCAGGCGCGCGTCCATGTATGCGTCTAAGAATAAGGTCGGCCAGGGCAGGATCGGGCTCGGCGTCGACCCGCAGGGCGATCAGGTCGCGCCGCCCGAATTGCCGGCATTTTACCGCATCCTTCTCGGTCATCAGCACAAAGTCGCAGTCGGCGAACTCGAGATCCTCAAACCGGAACGGGTGGTGATCGGGAAACGCATGCGGTGAAAATATCAGCCCCATGCGCATCAGCTCCGCAAAAAACCGTTCCGGATTGCCGATTCCGGCCACGGCGTGAAGCCTTCGTCCCGAGAGCTCGGAGGGAGCCACCTGCTTCCCCGGATCGTCCACGCGGCAAAACCCCGCCGGCCTGAGACTCATCCGGAACGCGCCGGGCCTGGTCTCGCCGCCGTTAATCACGATTGCATCCACGCGCCGGCTCGCCGGCTCGCGCAAAGGCCCGGCCGGCAGCAACAAGCCATTGCCGAAGCCGCGCTCGTCCTCCACGGCGATTTCGAAGCTGCGCTGCAGCCGATAATGCTGCAGGCCGTCATCGCACAGGATCAAGTCGCATTCGAGGTGTGCGGCAAGCATTGCCCTCGCGGACGCGGCGCGGTCGGCTCCGATCCAGACGGGACAGTCCGCGCGCTCGCAGAGCAACAGCGCCTCGTCGCCCACTTGCCCGACGTCATCGCCCCGTGTTACTGCGCGCGGTCCGGCGTGGGTTCCGCCGTAACCGCGGCAGACGATACCTGGGCTCCACCCTTGGCCGCGCAACTTCTCTGCAAGCCACAGGACCAGAGGCGTCTTTCCGGTGCCGCCCAGAGTCAGATTGCCGACGACTATCACCGGGACCGGCAGGCTCACCGAGCGCAGAATCCCGGTGCGGTAGAGCCAGCGGCGTAGCGAAACCAGGAGGCGGAATATCAGGCTGACCGGATACAGCAGGATGGAAACCGGGCTCAGCCGGTACCAGTGGCGCGCGGCGAAATTCATGGGCGGCAGGTGTTCCGGGCTGCGCCTACGCGGGCCGCGCCGTGCGCTATTTCGTTGCCTGCTCCACCGCGAACGCAACCTGGCCGTAGCCGGCCCTGCGCGCCGCGTCCATGACTCGGATGACCGACTGATGGGTGGCGTTATTGTCGGCGTTGATGACGACAATCGCGTCCTTCATGCCGGCCCCGGCGCGGCGGAGCTCCTCGGCCAAGTTCGCCACGTCGCGGAACTGAATCGGCTTGCGCTGCAGCATGTATTGGCCGCCGGCGCTGATCACAATACTGATTTCATTGGCGCGATCAAGCTGCTTTTCAGCTTCGGCGCTCGGCAAATTGATTTGCAATTCGGCAAACTTGGAGTAGGTCGTGGTAAGCATCAGGAAGATGATGATCACCAGGAGCACGTCGATCATCGGAATCAGATTGATCTCCGGGTCTTCCTTCGGAGTGCGCGCGAACTTCATGCCTGCGTTCGCGCTGGTTGCTGAAAGTCGAAGCGCTGACCGTGAACGACGTCAACCAGCTTCGCGGCCTGCTGCTCCATCTCGATCACAAACCCCTCGACTTTTCCGCGAAAATAGCGGAAGAATATCGTTGCTGGAATCGCGATCACCAAGCCGAACCCGGTGTTGTACAGCGCTACCGAAATGCCGTGCGCGAGCTGCAGGGGATTGGCTCCGGAGGGCGACTGCGAGCCGAAAATCTCGATCATGCCGACCACGGTGCCGAAAAGGCCCATCAGCGGGCTGATCATGGCAATGGTGCCCAGCGTCGTCAGAAAACGCTCGAGTTCGTGTGTGACCGCGCTCCCGGCTTCCTCGATAGCGTCCTTCATCACTTCACGCGAGCTCTCGGAATTGCGCAATCCGGCAGCCAGTACCTGGCCAAGGGGCGAATCCTGTGCCAGCCTTGCCAGTGTCTCGTCGTTCATGCCCTGCTTGTGGTAGACGGCTACGACCTTTTCGATCAGGCCTTTCGGTACGATCCGCTCTTTGCGAAGAATAATGAACCGCTCGATGATCAGCGCCACGGCGGTGATGGACACGGCAAGCAGGAAATAAATGGGCCAGCCCGCAGACTGAATGATGGCAAACAATGATGCTCTCCAGTCGAACAAAAAACGCGCACACTCTAGCCTGCGACGGGGGTTTCGGCAAGGTGAAGATTTTAAAGAAATTGTCCGGATCAGTTGCAAATCGCTTGAAAATTTGCGGATTTGAGATCCAGCGCAGGAAGCACGCAAATTAGTCCGTAACCTTATCCACAAATACTGTGGATAAGGTTGTGCATACTTGAAAAAAAGAAAGCGTAAGTGAATCGCGCGAAAGGATTTTTTACTAACTGACCAAAAGTTGATCTGCTGATTTTGTTATTCTCTCTCAACAGCTTATGTGTAATCCTTCGGCCGTCACCTCAACCGCTCATAGTGCGCCACCGGCCGGAATCGCACTGTGGATAGGTTAGACTCGCAACATGCCACAAGAACAAGAACTGGCGCGGGTTCCCGGGCCCCTTCCCTCTGAAATTCTTACAGTTTCGGCGCTGACCCGGGGTATTCGCGACCTGCTCGAGCACCGATATCCGCTGCTCTGGGTCTGCGGCGAGATCTCCAATCTCACTCTTGCCAAGTCCGGGCACGCTTATTTCGTCTTGAAGGACCCGCAGGCGCAGGTGCGCTGCGTCATGTTCCGCCACCGGCACCAATATCTGGACTGGGTACCGCGCGACGGCATGAATGTGGAGGCGAGGGCGCTCGTGACACTCTACGAGCCGCGCGGCGACCTCCAGCTCAATGTCGAAACCATGCGGCGCGCCGGCCTCGGCGCGTTGTTCGAGGCTTTTCTCAGATTGCGCGAAAAGCTCGATAAAGAAGGACTGTTCGACGCCGCAAAAAAACGCGCCCTGCCCGCATTCCCCCGCGTGATCGGGGTAATCACGTCCCTACAGGCTGCGGCGCTGCGCGATGTGCTCACCACTCTACACCGCCGCAATCCTTCGATTGCCGTGATCGTCTACCCGGTGCCGGTCCAGGGTGAAGGTGCGGCCGATAAAATCACCGCCGCGCTCGAGCTTGCCGGGAGGCGCGGCGATTGCGACGTGCTGCTGATGGTGCGCGGCGGCGGCAGCATCGAGGATCTTTGGGCCTTCAACGAGGAAAGCATTGCGCGCGCCTTGCGCGCCTGCCCGATTCCGGTGGTGACCGGTATCGGCCACGAAACGGATTTCACTATCGCCGACTTTGCCGCCGACCGGCGCGCGCCCACGCCGACTGCCGCGGCAGAGCTGGTCAGCCCCGAGCGCGCCGCGCTGCTCGCGGCCATCGGCGAGCTGGCGATGCGTCTCGCCCTGTGCGTCAAACGCGAACTCGAAGGCCGCATGCAACTCGTCGATCACCTCGGCCGGCGCCTTGTGCACCCGGGGGAAAGACTGCAGGCCCAGGCCGAGCTGCTCGGCCAGCTGCGGCTTCGGCTCGCACAAATCGCGACTCGCGGCCTTTCGGAGCGGTACTGGAAGCTCGGCGAGTTGGTACAGCGCAGCCGCGCGCGGATACCCAACATTGGCGACCTGTCGGGAAGGTCGACGCAATTGCTCGCGCGCCTGCGCACAGCTGCAAGCGCGGGAATCGAACGCGCCACCGCCCACTACGCGCGCCTTGGCGAGAGCCTCTCACATCTCGATCCCGCCGCGGTCCTCGATCGCGGCTACAGCGTGGTCCGGGACGCCTCGGGCCGGATCGTGCGGCGCGGGGCGAGCCTGATCGCCGGCGAAACCGTCGATATCACTTTCGCGCAGGGCGGCGCCACCGCTCGCGTCGAACGGTCGCGCTAGCAGTCACCATGAGCTTTGGATTGAAAATGCATCGCCACGGAATCGGAAAACTTCTCGCCCCGATCAGGCAGTTTCAATCGCGAACAGCCGACGGGAAAGAAAGGCTGTGGAAGGTCTGGTGGCTTGCCGGCATCCCGGTCGGCTGGCTGACCAGCGCATTGGTGTTGTTTTCGGAAGGCGCGCGTTCTGCGGGCCACGGCGGCTGGGGCGACGCGCTGGATGTTGCGAGGTTCCTGACCTATCTCGCTTGGTTCCGGCTCGCCTGGCGCTGCTCCCGCAACGTGGGGCACCCGGCATGGACTTCGATGGCGAGAGGCGCGCTAGTGCTCGGGCTGGTGTTGTCGGGAATGGTTTAAGCCTTTGCCTTCGCCGCAGGCTGGACTTTTCGTGCATGTGGACAATAGGACCCGGCGGAGCGCCTGCAAGCCCCATCGCGGCGCAAGGGTTTGAATGTCTGTGCTTGCAATCGGACTCGCTTTGGACAGAGAATGACGCGGGCCGCCGGGTGGCGGGCCGCGATCAACGGGAGACCTACCATGAGCAATCCGCTTGATTCACTGTGGGGGACGATCATTGCAGGCCTGATCCTCACCCTGATTCTGCACAATATCGTCTCGTACGCCCTGGGAGGCTGACCATGGAATGGTTACCTGCGATCTCGCGCTGGGTCCACCTGATGGCCGGTGTAATGTGGATCGGACTGCTGTACTACTTCAACTTCGTGAATGTCGCTGCGGCAAAGGCCGCGTCAGCCGACGGCACCTCGGCCGGCATCTCCAAGCACGTCATGCCGCGCGCACTGCTGTACTTCCGCTGGGCCGCGGTGGTAACCTGGCTCGCCGGCGCCTCGCTGCTGGGCTCCGGTTTTCTCGCGGCTTTCCTGCTGCAGAAATCGCATCTGGCGATAGGCATCGGCGCCTGGCTCGGCACCATCATGCTTATCAACGTTTGGGGGCTGATCTGGCCCAACCAGAAGAAGATCCTGGGCATGGTATCGGCGACCGACGAGGAAAAGAACAAGGCGCGCCGCGTCGCTTTCCTTGCGTCGCGCACCAACACCGCGTTGTCCATTCCCATGCTGTATTTCATGGCGGCCGGCGCCCATAGCGCGCTGTTCTTCGGATAGCTGACAGCGCGGGGGAGGCCTTCTCTTCTGCGCGCTTCGCAATCAAGCAGCGGATGGCCCTGCGGCCATCCGCTGCTTTTCCGCCGCCCGCTAGCGCGCCGCCGGCGCCTTATCCAGGCCCGCGATGCTTGCGCCGGCCGCAATGCCCTTTTTCGCGAACCAGCCGCGCTCCATTTCCAGTGCGTACTTGGCCCGGTCCGCAGCGCAATGAGAAGTCTCCGTCCGGGGCTGCATGTCTGAAATGCTGACGATTTTCCCCTTCTCGTCGATGAAAGCAACCGAGAGCGGGATAAGGGTATTCCTCATCCACATGCAGTGGACTTCGGATTGCGGAAACACGAACAGCATGCCCTCGCTGGGGCCAAGCGACCGGCGGAACATGAGTCCTTGGGCCCGGGACTCGGACGTGAATGCCACTTCGGCGCGAATCAGGTGGATGCCGGCCGAAAGTGTCGTCACCGGCGTCTGTGCGCAGGCGCCGCCCGACGCGAACAGGGTTGCGCCGATCAACGCGGCCGCCAAGCTTCTCACGAGGTCATTCGATCCGGAGCGAACAATAAAAAAGGCAGGGATTCAGCCCCTGCCTTGGATTCGTCAGAAGACGAATTACTTCTTCGCGTCGTCCTTCTTCGGCTCGCCCTTCTTGGCGTCCTTCTTTGCGGTCTTTTTGGCGGGCTTCTTTTCAGCCTTCTTGTCGGATTTCTTCGCGTCCTTCTTCATTTCATCTTTCTTGTCCATGGGCTGGGCGCCGACGTGGGACGCGGCAAATACCGCACCGCTGGATACGACAAACGCCGCGGCGACCAGGATGGAGATCAGCTTCCTCATGTTTCCCTCTCTGCGTGGTTAAGGATCAGGTTGCGACCGGTCCTTTGGTTCGGAACCAGTCCCTCCCAGTAACGCCCTTCCCACCCTGCGGTTGACAAGCGAGCCGGCACTGCAATGTGAATATCGAGCCGGACGAAAGTCCTGCCTGGCCAACTTCAATTGTAAAATCAATCAATTAGCTGCCTTGGCTTTCTTGACCTTTTTGGCCGGCTTGGCCTTCTTTACCTTGGCCTCAGGCTTCGGCGCGTCGGTCTTTGCCTGCGGCTTAACGCTCTCCGTCTTTGCGGGGGAGGGCGCGGCAGGGGCCGTGGCCTGCGCGGCCGCAAACCCGCTCACGCCCGCGAAGGTGGCTGCAACGAGCAGGGTAATGTTCTTCTTCATGGCTCCTTTCCTTTCGAAAAATGACACTACGAATCGTGGCCGTTCCCAGGTCACGGCACGACCGATCATCACGTTGACCGAGTCCGACGCAGAGCGAGGGTTCCGCCACGCCGGGAAATTCGGCGCACGCGGCGATTCGCTATAATAGCGGCCTTCCCGGATCAGGCTACCTGTCTTTCCCGCGCGGCCGCAACGACACTGGATGCCTGCGCCGACCGTTTCCGTTCATCCCGAAAATTGCAGGAGCATTCCGTGAGCAAAATCAAGGTCAAGAATCCCGTTGTCGAAATGGACGGCGACGAAATGACGCGCATCATATGGAAGATCATTCGCGAGAAATTGATTCTTCCCTACCTCGACGTCGACCTGAAGTACTACGATCTGGGGGTGGAGGCGCGCAACAGGACGAATGACCAGATCACCATCGACTCCGCCAATGCCACAAGGCAATACGGCGTTGCTGTGAAGTGCGCCACCATTACGCCGGACGAAGCGCGAGTGAAGGAATTCAACCTTAAGCAGATGTGGCGCAGCCCGAACGGCACGATCCGCAATATTCTCGACGGGACGATCTTTCGCGAACCGATCATCTGCAAGAACGTTCCGCGCATCGTCACGCACTGGAACAAGCCGCTGGTGATCGCACGTCACGGCTTCGGCGACCAGTACCGCGCGACCGAGATCAAATTCGACGGCCCGGGCACGATCAAGCTCAGCTTCCAGCCAGAGGGCGGGGGGCCGGCCGTGGAGCGCGAGGTGTTCAAGGCCCCGGGCGCCGGTGTGACCATGGCGATGTTCAATCTGGACGAGTCGATCATGGGCTTTGCGCGCGCCTGCTTCAACTACGCGCTGCAGCGCAACTACCCGATGTATCTCTCCACCAAGAACACCATCCTCAAGACCTACGACGGACGCTTCAAGAACCTGTTCCAGGAGATATTCGACTCGGAATTCAAGCAGAAATTCGAGGCGGTCAAGCTTACCTACGAGCACCGCCTCATCGACGACATGGTGGCCTCAAGTCTCAAGTGGAGTGGCGGCTACCTGTGGGCCTGCAAAAACTACGACGGCGACGTGCAGTCGGACACGGTCGCGCAAGGGTACGGCTCGCTCGGACTCATGACGTCCGTGCTGATGTCGCCCGACGGCAAGGCAGTCGAGGCCGAAGCCGCGCACGGCACCGTGACCCGCCACTACAGACTGCATCAGCAGGGCAAGCCGACCTCGACCAATCCGATCGCTTCGATCTTCGCCTGGACGCGCGGGCTCATCTTTCGCGGCCGCATGGACAATACGCCGGAGGTGATCGGATTTGCGGAGACCCTGGAAAAGGTCTGCGTCGATGTCGTCGAGTCCGGAAAGATGACCAAGGACCTCGCCATCCTGATCCGGCCCGATCATCCGTTCCTGACCACTGATGAATTCCTGACTGCGGTTGACGCCGAACTCAAGCGCCGCATGCACTGAGGGATCACCGCTCCCCGGCTCCGGCGGGAAAAGATGTTCCAGCGGGGGGCGCAGCAGGCTGTTACATTCCAAAAGAAATCGGCCGCGCGAGGCGGCCAAACAAAAAAAGATCATTCGCCCCCGGTTTCCCGGAGCCGAAAATCAAAGGGGGCGTATTGCGTCGGGCGGCTACGCCGCCCGAGCGAGCCGGTTGCTGCTAGCTCGGCGACTGGATGTTCGAAGCCTGCTTGCCCTTCGGGCCTTGCGTGACCTCGAACTGGACCTTTTGTCCTTCCTTGAGCGTCTTGAATCCGCTCATCTGGATCGCGGAGAAGTGCGCGAACAGATCTTCGCCACCGTCATCCGGGGTTATAAAGCCATAACCCTTGGCATCATTGAACCACTTAACCGTACCTGTTGGCATAGAGCCTTCCTGAAAAATTAAACCGGGAAACGTCCCCGAACTATGCCTGCACTTCAACGCAGCAGAGGGATTTAACGCCTGCAAACCGCATGGAGGACAAACACAGGGAAGGCTTTTACGCGCTTTGGGCGGCGGCGTCAAGTGCCCGGGGAGAACGTCAACCCCTTGTTCCGCCGAAGCGTTTAAGGTTGCGTGCGGCGACGGCAGAGACTACATTACTGAATCAAGTTCTTCTGCGGAATACGGGCATTTTCTATCGAAAGCGAGGGCATGGAGCCGAGATCTTTCGTTCGGGAAACCGGCCATACCGGTTTGACGGACACTAGCTTCTGGCATAAGTTAAATGAAATATGTCGACCCGTCTGCGAGAAGGCGTTCTGCTCGAGCCCAAGAAAGCCAAGCTCAAGCCTCCCCCTCTTTTCAAGGTCGTCCTCCTGAACGACGACTACACCCCCATGGAATTCGTGGTTGCGGTGCTGCAGAGGTTCTTCTCCATGACGCGGGAACAAGCCACCCAGGTCATGCTCAAGGTGCACCGCGAAGGAATGGGAATCTGTGGCGTGTACCCCAAGGACGTCGCCACGACCAAAGTCGAGCAGGTCGTCGCGTATGCACGCAAGTACCAGCACCCGCTACAATGCGTTATGGAGGAGACTTGAAGTTGGGCAAAAGGGATTCGCATCCCTGTAGTTACTCCAGGCGAGAGGACAGGATACGATGATTGCGCAGGAGCTTGAAGTCAGCCTTCACATGGCATTCGTGGAGGCGCGCCAGAAGCGGCACGAGTTCATCACCGTCGAGCACCTGCTGCTCGCCTTGCTGGACAATCCGACTGCCGCCGAGGTACTGCGCGCCTGCGCCGCCAACATCGATGAGCTGAGAAAGGCGCTGGGGGACTTCATCATCGCGCACACCCCCACGGTCGCCGGCACAGAGGAGATCGACACTCAGCCGACGCTCGGATTCCAGCGCGTCATCCAGCGCGCGATCCTGCACGTGCAGTCCTCGGGCAAGAAAGAGGTCACCGGGGCCAACGTGCTGGTTGCGATCTTCGGCGAAAAGGACTCGCACGCCGTGTACTTCCTGCACCAGCAGGGCGTCACGCGCCTGGACGTGGTCAATTACATTTCGCACGGCATCACCAAAACGCCGCAATCAAAGGACGCGAAAGGAGGCGAAGCCGAGCAGGAAACGGCGGGCGAGGAGCAGCAGACGGGCGGCGCGCTCGAAACCTACACGCTCAACCTCAACGCGCAAGCGCTGGTCGGCAAGATCGATCCGCTCATCGGCCGCGAGCGCGAGATCGAGCGCGTCATTCAGACGCTGTGCCGCCGGCGCAAGAACAACCCGCTGCTCGTGGGCGAAGCAGGCGTCGGCAAAACGGCGATCGCCGAGGGGCTCGCGCGGCGCATCGTCGAGGGCCAGGTACCGGAAATCCTGGCGAAATGCCAAGTCTACGCGCTCGACATGGGCGCGTTGCTTGCCGGCACCAAGTACCGCGGCGATTTCGAGCAGCGGCTGAAGGCCGTGCTCAAACAACTGGTGGACAACCCCAACGCGATCCTGTTCATTGACGAGATCCATACGCTCATCGGCGCCGGTGCGGCTTCGGGCGGAACGCTGGACGCCTCGAACTTGCTCAAGCCCGCGCTGTCGACGGGCGCGCTTAAATGCATCGGCGCGACCACCTACAACGAGTACCGTGGCGTGTTCGAGAAAGACCATGCGTTGGCGCGGCGCTTCCAGAAAATCGACGTGACCGAACCCTCGATCGAAGAGACCGTGCAAATCCTGCGCGGCCTAAAATCGCGTTTTGAGGCGCACCACGGGATCAAGTACAGCGGCAACGCTCTCACCAGCGCGGCGGAGCTTTCTGCTCGCTACATCAACGATCGGCACCTGCCCGACAAGGCGATCGACGTCATCGACGAAGCCGGCGCCGCGCAGAAGATCCTGCCCAAGTCCAAGCAGAAAAAGGTCGTCGGCAAAACCGAGATCGAGGAGATCATCGCAAAGATCGCGCGCATCCCCCCGGCTTCGGTTTCCCAGGATGATCGGGCCACGCTCAAGAACCTCGACCGTGACCTGAAGGCGGTGGTGTTCGGCCAGGACAATGCCATTGAAGCGCTGGTCGCGGCAATCCGGACCGCGCGCTCCGGGCTCGCCAATCCGCAGAAACCGATCGGGTGCTTCCTCTTCAGCGGACCCACCGGCGTCGGCAAGACCGAGGTCGCGCGCCAGCTCGCGTATTGCATGGGCATCGAGCTGCACCGCTTCGACATGTCCGAATACATGGAGCGGCACGCGGTGTCCCGCCTGATCGGCGCGCCGCCCGGCTATGTCGGCTTCGATCAGGGGGGCCTCCTGACCGAGGCCGTCACCAAGAAGCCCTACTCAGTGCTGCTCCTCGACGAGATCGAGAAGGCGCACCCGGACATTTTCAACATCCTCCTGCAGGTAATGGATCACGGCACGCTCACCGACAACAACGGCAGGAAGGCCGACTTCAGGAACGTCATCATCGTCATGACGACCAACGCCGGAGCAGAAGCTCTCAACCGCCCGGTCATGGGCTTCACTTCGAAGAAGGAGCCAGGCGACGAGAGTGTCGAGATCAAGCGCCTGTTCTCGCCAGAGTTCCGCAATCGGCTCGATGCGACCATCTCGTTTAAATCACTCGACCACGATATCATCCTGCGCGTGGTGGACAAATTCCTCATGCAGCTCGAGGCGCAACTTCACGAGAAGAAAGTCGAGGCGGCCTTTACTGACGCACTGCGCGCGTATCTCGCCAAGCACGGCTTCGATCCGGCAATGGGAGCCCGGCCGATGTCGCGTCTCATCCAGGACACGATCCGCCGTGCGCTGGCCGACGAGCTCCTGTTCGGCAAGCTCGCCAACGGCGGCAAGGTGACGGTGGACATCGACGAAAGCGGCAAGATCGAGCTCAAGTTCGTGGAGGACAAGGTCTCCGAGGTCGCGTCGGAAACCTGATCGGCTCCACGCTTTCTGTAGAAATGGGCTGCCGCGGGCAGCCTTTTTATTTCGCCCCAGCTCGGCTCTTGACAGGGTATCCGGCGCCGTGGAAACTCGGTCGGACAGCAATATTGCGCCGCCGAGGAGACACCATGATCCGTCTGCTGCTTGCCGCCGTGCTCCTCGCGGGCGCGGCCCTTGCCCTGCCCGCCCTTGCGCAAGGCGCCGATCCCAGCTTCGAGCGCAATCTCGCCGCCGCCTGCGCCAACTGCCATGGCACCAACGGAGTGAGCCAACAGGGCATGCCGAACCTCGCTGGCCAGCAGAGAACCTACCTCGTCCAGCAGATGAAGGATTTCAGGTCCGGCGCGCGCCCCGCGACCCTCATGCATCAGATTTCGAAAGGCTACACCGACGAGCAGATCGAGGCGCTGGCCGCGTTTTTCGCGGCGCAGAAAGCGAAATAGGGGCAATCATGAGCCAGTTCACGCGACGCAAGTTCATCAAGGCCGCGGCTGCGGGCGCGGCCGCTTCAGCCGCTTCTTCCGTCATTTTGGGCTGCACAGCAGCCCCTGAGGCCAGGAAGCCCGTCGGCCGCGTCATCGTCATTGGCGGCGGCTATGGCGGCGCCACAGCGTCTAAGTACCTGCGCATGTGGAGCGAGGGCACGATAGAGGTATTCATGATCGAGCGAAGCACCGAGTTCGTCTCCTGCCCGATCTCGAACCTCGTGCTGGGGGGAAGCAAGCAGATGGGCGACATCACGCGCGGCTACGCCGGACTGCGCGGATACGGCGTGCAGGTAATCCGCGACGAAGTGACCGGCATCAACGTTGAAAAGAAGCGGGTCGGCCTGAAACGCATTGAGGACCTGCCCTTCGACCGGCTGATCGTGTCGCCGGGCGTGGACTTCATGCACGATCAGATCGAGGGCTACAACACGGAGGCGCAAAAGACCCTACTGCACGCCTGGAAAGCTGGGCCGGAAACAACCGCGCTGCGCCAGCAGCTGGAGACGATGCGCGATGGCGGCGTCTATATCCTCTCCATCCCCAAAGCGCCCTACCGCTGCCCGCCGGGACCGTACGAGCGCGCCTGCCAGGTAGCTTGGTATTTCAAGCAGGCGAAGCCGCGCTCCAAGGTGCTGGTCCTCGACGCCAACGAAGACGTCGTATCCAAGGGCCCGCTGTTCAAGGCGGCGTGGCGTGATCTGTACGGCGGCATTGTCGATTATCGCAACAACAACGATGTCAAAGCGGTCGACGCGCACGCCATGACCGTGAAGACCGACTTCGACACCATCAAGGGCGACGTGCTCAACGTGCTGCCGCCGATGCGCGCGGGCGATGTCGCGCGCACAGCGGGCCTCGTTACCGCCAACAACCGCTGGTGCGGGGTGGACTGGCTCACGTTGGAATCGCTTGCCCACAAGGGAATCCACGTGCTCGGCGATTCCACGCTGTCGGCGCCGGCAATGCCGAAATCGGGCCACATGGCCAACCAGCACGGAAAGATCGCCGCGGCTGCGATCATCGAAATCATGAATGGCCGCCAGCCGAACCCTCAGCCGGTGATCACGAATACCTGCTACAGCTTCGTCAGCGACAAAGAAGGAATCCACGTCGCCTCAGTGCACCGATACGACGCCGGGCAGAAAACGCTGCTCGCGGTGCCCGGCTCAGGCGGTGTGTCGTCGGGACGCAGCGAAATCGAAGGCGGCTATGGCTGGGCGTGGGGGCAGAATATCTGGGCCGACATGCTCGGTTAGTGCAAACCTGACGGTTTGCGCTTCCCTCGCGGGGTAAGATTGGAACGGGGGAAGAGGGAGCGCCCTCTTCCCCCGTTACCCCCAACGCCCCGCAGCGATCAGATTTTGCTGATCAGCTTTTTCCTGTACTTCCAAAACCGCCGGTGCCGCGAGCGCTCACGGCGAATTCTTCCACCACGTTCAGCTTGACCTGCACTACGGGGACCACTACGAGCTGCGCGATCCGGTCCATCGGCTGGATCGTGAATGCCTGACCCGAGCGGTTCCACACCGAGACCATCACCTGCCCCTGGTAGTCCGAGTCGATCAACCCCACGAGGTTGCCGAGCACGATGCCGTGCCTGTGCCCGAGCCCGGATCGCGGCAACACCACTGCGGCGTACCCCGGATCGGCGAGATGGATGGCGAGGCCGCTGGGCACCAATTCGGCCGCGCCGGCGGCGAGCGTGAGCGGCGAGGCGATACAGGCGCGAAGATCGAGGCCCGCTGCACCGCCAGTGGCGTACTGCAGCATGGCTTCGCGCAACCGCGGATCGAGGATCTTGACGTCGAGGTTTCTCAATGAGCTGCCTAACGCCCCAACAGCATCTTCGCGATGTGTGCGACGAGCTGGCGCGCAACAACGATCTTCGGTGCGCGCGCGAGCTCGTGTACGCCCTGATCGTCGAACAGCGTCAGCGCGTTGGTGTCCTTGCCGAACGCCTCCTGCGCGAGGTTCGCGGCGAGCAGAGGGATGCTTTTCTTATTGCGCTTGGCCTGCGCATTCGCCTTCATGTTCTCGGTTTCGGCGGCGAAGCCGACGCAGAACGGCGCATTTTTCATCGCCGCGACCTCCCCTAGAATGTCGGGATTCGGTGCCAACTCCAGGCTGAGGCTACCGTCGCCGCGCTTGATCTTGTGCGGCTTGGGATCGACCGGATGGAAATCGGCAACGGCGGCGACGGAAATGAAAACATCTGCGCTTCTTGCCTGCGCCATTACCGCCCGGTGCATATCGCGCGCGGTGAGCACGTCCTGTCGCTCGACCCCCGCCGGCGTGGCGAGCGAGGTCGCGCCCGAAACCAGCGTCACCTTCGCGCCGGCCTCCGCCGCGGCCTGTGCCACGGCGTAGCCCATCTTGCCCGAACTCAGATTGGTGATGCCCCGCACCGTATCTATCGGCTCGTAGGTCGGTCCCGCAGTGACGAGCACCTTCTTCCCGGCAAGCAGCCTGGGACCGAAGGCACCCGCGACTTCGGCGAAGATTTCCTTTGCCTCAAGCATGCGGCCCATGCCGGTTTCGCCGCAGGCCTGGTCGCCGGCCGCCGGCCCGAGAATAACGACGCCGTTCACGCGCAGGCGCGCAATATTGCGCTGCGTGGCCGCGTTTCCCCACATCTCGACGTTCATCGCCGGCGCGACCAGCAGCGGACAGCGGCGCGCAAGGCACAGCGTGGAGAGCAGATCGTCGGCGAGCCCGTTGGCGAGCTTGGCGAGGAAGTCGGCGCTCGCGGGCGCGACCACAATCAGGTCGCGGTCGCGCGACAGCTCGATATGGCCCATGCTGTCGGGCACGCGCGCGTCCCACATATCGGAGTAAACCGGCTTGGACGAGAGCGCCTGCATTGTCGTCGGCGTGATGAACCGGCAGGCGGCGTCGGTCATGACGACGCGCACGTCGGCGCCCGCCTTGACGAAAAGGCGCGTCAGCTCCGCCGCCTTGTAGGCGGCGATACCGCCGGTGATCCCGAGCAGAATCTGTTTTCCGGAGAGACCGGTCATCGCGATTCGTATCTGTGCGTTATGGCGTAAGGGTGCGATTCTAAGGGAAAAACCTCACCGTGGCGATTTCGGACTGGCCGCTTCAGGAACGCCCGCGCGAGCGGTTGCTCGCGCTCGGCGCCCAATCGCTCGCCGACGCCGAACTGCTCGCGATCCTTCTTCGCACCGGAGTCAGGGGTAAGAGCGCGGTGGATCTCGCGCGTGCGCTGCTCTCGCGCTTTGGCTCGGTCGCGGCGCTGCTCGAAGCGGACTCCAGCAGCCTCGCGGAAACGCCGGGCCTGGGTAATGCCAAGCTTGCGCAACTCCAGGCGGCACTGGAACTGGCACGCCGCGCCCTCAAGGAGGAATTGTCCTCGTGCGACGCGCTGTCCTCGCCGCGGGCGGTGCGCGACTATCTCCGCCTTTCGCTCGGCGGGCGCGAGCACGAGGTGTTCGTCGTGCTGCTGCTCGATGCGCAGCATCGAGTAATCGCGTTCGAAGAGCTGTTTCGCGGCACGCTGACGCAGACCAGTGTCTACCCGCGCGAGGTCGTGAAGTGCGCGTTGAAGGCCAATGCCGCCGCCGTGATCTTCGCCCACAACCACCCCTCTGGCATCGCCGAGCCCAGCCACGCCGACGAAATTCTCACGCGCTCGCTGAAAGCAGCGCTCGCGCTGGTGGACGTCCAGGTGCTCGACCATTTCATCGTCGCGGGAACGCGCACTCTGTCCTTTGCCGAGCGCGGACTGCTGTAGGGACTGCTTACCGCAGAGGGCGCGAAGGATGAGCGAATTCCCGGCTTGATATTCCCCGACTTACCGGCCTATAATTCGCCCCTTTCGTTCCGGAGCAGCACATGGCACGCGTCTGCCAGATTACGGGGAAGAAGCCGCAGGTGGGGAACAACGTCTCCCACGCCAACAACAAGACCAAGCGCCGGTTCCTGCCCAACCTGCATTACCGCCGCTTCTGGGTTGACGGCGAGAAGCGCTGGGTGTCCTTGCGCATTTCCACCGCCGGCCTGCGCATAATCAGCAAGAAGGGCATCGAAGCCGTTCTCGCCGACTTGCGCGAGCGCGGCATCGTCTAGTCCGAAGAGCCGCGATAATGCGCGAGAAAATCAAGCTTGAATCCACCGCCGGAACCGGCCATTTCTACACCACCACCAAGAACAGGCGCGCCAAGCCCGAGAAGCTGGAGATGAAGAAATTCGACCCCGTGGCGCGGAAGCACGTGATCTATAAAGAGGGGAAGATCAAGTAGCAAAAAAAACCCGCGATAGCGGGCTCTTTGTCTGTGCCGCGGCCTGATCTACATCTTAAGCAGCCGCTTCGCGTTGCCGCTCAGAATTTTCTCCCGGTCCTCGGCGCAAAGCGGCACGCTCTCCATCCATTTCGTTCCGGGCTTGTTCTCGACAAACGGGTAATCCACCGAGAAGAGGATCCGGTCGACTCCCATCTCCATGATGCAGCACAGAAGCGCCGGGTTCGAGAAGTTGCCGCTCGTGGTGATGTAGAAATGCTCGCAGAAGTACTGGCGAAACGACGCGGGACGGTTGCCTTCGCGTGCCAGAGCCATGTCGATCCGCCAGAGCGAGAACGGCAGCGATTCGCCCAGATGCCCGAGGATGATCTTCACGCGCGGATAGGCGTCGAAGACGCCGCTCAGCACGAGCCGGATGCCCTGCGTGGCGGTCTCGACGGTGAAGCCCCATGCCGCAGTGAGCAGCGAGGGAAAATCCTTCAGATAGTCCTTGTAATACGCCTCGACAACGGCCGGGTGAGGCACCGAAGGGTGCACGTAGAGCGGAACGTCCAGTGCCTGCGCACGCTCGAAGATCGGCCAGAACCGCTTGTCGTCGAAAAAGACCCCGTTGGTGGGCCCGTGCACCATGGCGCCCTTGAAACCGAGCTTGGTGACGGCGCGCTCGAGCTCATCGGCAGCCGCCCTGGGATCGGCCGTGGGCAGCGCAGCAAAGCCCGCGAACCGGTCGGGATGGGCGCGGACCGCCTCATGCAGCCGATCATTCGCCCGGCGCGCAAGCGGAACGGCGGTCTGCGCGTCCAATCGCTGAGTCGCTGGCGCTCCGTGGGAAATGACCTGGACGTCGATGCCGGCCTCGTCCATCTCCTTCAATCGCAGCGTGCCCAGATCCTCCAGTCGTTGGCGCGTCGCGGGCGACGGATCGCCACCGCGGAAATGCCTGGCCACCTCGGCGTCGTAGTAATGCTCTTCGAGCGCGATGATGAATGGTTTCTTTTTCGTTACCATGAATTGCCAATCTCCGATCAAGATTGAACGTGTGCCCGCACTGTATCAGCAGGGGCGGGACGTGTCAGCCCGGCACATGGACGCGCACGGTATTGGGGGGACGAACAAAAAACCCGCCAGCAGCGGGTTTTTCTGTATTCCCGCTTGCGCGGGAATGACGACTCTGCTCTACGCGTAGCTGCGCAGCCGGTGCGAGAACTCCACCAGCGGACGGATGCCGCTCGCCTCGGCGCGGTGGCACCAGTCTTGCAGGTGCCTGACGAGTTGCTCGCGCGTGGCGGTAGAGCGCTCCCACAGTGTCACCAGTTCCGCGCGCATTGAGTACACCGTCTGCAGCGCGCGCGACTTCGACAGCCCCTTCTCTAGATCCGCGCGCTCGGTTTCGCCGAGCGTCCTCTCGTCGCGGTGCAGCCAGCGCTTCAGGCTCTGCAGAACATGCACGTCGTGCGGCGCAAAGCGGCGCAGCTTGCCGAGTTCTTCGGCATAGGTCCGCTTAAGCGACTTGGCGTATTTCGCGAGCACGTCGTAGCGGTGGGTAATGACCGCCTGCAATGTCTCCGTATCCACCGCCGGCTTCGCCTCTGTGAAGCGCGGCGTCGGCGCCACCTTCTTCACCTGCACCAGGCCCAGCGCTTCAAGAATGCGGATGTACATCCAGCCGATGTCGAACTCGTACCACTTGTTCGAGAGCTTGGCCGATGTCGCGTACGCGTGGTGGTTGTTGTGAAGCTCCTCGCCGCCGATGAGAATGCCCCAGGGCACGATGTTGGTGCTCGCGTCCTCGGTTGACCAATTGCGGTAGCCCCAGAAGTGGCCGATGCCGTTTATCACACCGGCCGCCCAGAACGGGATCCAGACGATTTGCGTGAGCAGTATCAGCACCCCCGGCACGACGCCGAAGAGCACCACGTCCGCGACGCCCATGGTCGTGATGCCGAGGATCAGGTAGCGGGAATAGATGTTGCGCTCGATCCAGTCGTCGGGCGTGCCGTGGCCGTAGCGCTCGATGGTCTCACGGTTGTACGCCTCTTTAACATACAGGAACACCCCGCCCCAGAGCACGCGGTTGATGCCCACAATTTGCGGGCTGTGCGGATCGTCCGGCGTTTCGCATTTGGCGTGGTGCTTGCGATGGATCGCCGCCCATTCCTTTGTCACCATGCCCGTCGTCATCCACAACCACAAGCGGAAGAAATGGCTCACGACCGGATGCAGCTCGAGCGCACGGTGCGCCTGGCAGCGGTGCAGGAACACCGTCACGCTGACTATCGTGATGTGGGTCAGGAACAGGGCCGCAAGAATGAGGCCCCACCAGGGGAGGTCAAATACGCCCGAAAACAGCGGGTTGTCCATTGGACTCCTTGTATTTTGCCGCGGATTTTACGTGAATTTCCGCAACAGGCAACCGATACTTTACCCGAAACCGGAGGTTTTACCGTTATCAAGTACTTGCGCGAGGTTTCGGGTCAATTACTCGCGTTGCTTCAATTCCTTACGCGCTGCGCTCGAAAACGGCGGCGAAAAATCCGTCGGTGCCGTGCCGGTGCGGCCAAAGCTCGAGGAATTCGCCAGTATCGAGCTCGATTCGCTCCTTTCTTAGGACCTCGCCCGCCGGCCGCAGCGCGAATTGCGGATTTCCCGCTAGAAATTTCTCGCTGATGCGCCGGTTCTCCTCGTCGAGAATGCTGCAGGTCGCGTACACCAGCCGCCCGCCGGGCTTTACCAGCCGCGCCGCCGCGCCGAGAATCGCATTCTGCTTCTCGGCCAGTTCCGCCACGTCCCGCGTTGTCTGCCGCCATTTCATATCGGGATTGCGCCGCAGCGTGCCCAGTCCGCTGCAGGGTGCGTCTACCAGCACCCGGTCGATCTTGCCGGCGAGACGTTTCACGCGCGCGTCGTTTTCGCGTTCGATGCGCTGAGGGTGCACATTGGACAGCCCCGAGCGCGCAAGCCGCGGCCTGAGCTTCGCCAGGCGCCCAGGCGAGACATCGAACGCGTAGAGCCGCCCGGTCGAGCGCATCAGCGCGCCCAGCGCGAGCGTCTTGCCGCCCGCGCCGGCGCAGAAGTCCACGACCATCTCGCCACGTCTGGGAGCGACGAGGTCGCAGACCAGCTGGCTGCCCTCGTCCTGCACCTCGATGCTTCCGTCGAGATAGAGCGGATGCCGGTTGATCGAGGGCTTCGTTTCGAGTCTGATTCCCGCAAGCGAATAAGGCGTGGGCACGCCGCGCAGTCCGTCCGCGGCAAGCCGATCGACCGCCGCCTCTCGCGTCGTCTTCATGAGGTTTACGCGCAGATCGAGCGGAGCGGCCTGCAGCAATCCCTTCGCGATCCGCAGCAGGGCGGCATCGTCAAACCGCGGCCGCAGCCGCTCGAGCACCCAGTCGGGAAGATCGCATTCGATCTCGAAGGGCTGAGGTGCGCGCGCATCGCCCTTGACCACGGTCAGCCATTCGGTCTCGTCCCCCCGTAGCCAGGGTTCGAGTTCTCGCAGGTTCGCGCCCAGCAGCACCGTCCACGTCGCCAGCACAAGGCGTCGCGGCGAGCGCGTCGCGGCGGCACGCTCGAGCAGCCGGCGCCGGCGCAGCGCTGCGTACACGGATTCAGCGACGACGGCGCGGTCGTGCTGGCCGATTTTCGGGTGCGAGCGGAAGAACGCTGAGAGCGTCGAGTCTGCGGGTTGCTCTAGGGGCAGCACGGCGGCGAACGCCGCGGTGCAGGCGTCGAGGAGCGGGCGCGAGAAGCGCATCAATTGCCAATGCGCGTGAGGACCTGGTCGGCGCGGGTGCCGTCCTTGTCCACGACGAGGACGCGCACTGGCAAATAATCGTGCTCGCTCGCGAACCAGATTTCAGTGCTCTTGTCATCGGGACCATCGCGCTCCTTCGCGATGTGCAGCGTCTGCATCTCGCCGGCGGGCGTTGTCAGTTTCTCGGTGCCGACTACGTTGAAGCGGAACGGCGTCAGCCCGCGGCCGTCAGCGCGCACGATTTCGAACACCTTGCCCGCGGGCGGAATAAATGAAAAATTGTACGCGAGACTCAAGGGGTCCTGCGCCGATGCCGGCATCTCGATCGTTTCCGTCCTGCCGTTTCTCTCCTGCGTCAGCGATCGCGCGCGCCAGTCGAATCTGGCCCTTACCGGAGACCTGCTTCCGCGCTGGTCGAGAAATTCGTCCGGCCTGAGACCGCGCGGCGTGATGCTGCCGCGGCTGGTGCGCTTCAGCACCCCTATCAGCGCCAGGATTCCCTTCCCTCTCACTTCGGAAGTAATTGCGTAGGAATTGCCGTCGTGCTCCAGAGTCTCCACGACCTCGCCCTTCCCGCGAATCATGCCGTCGTATGTAATTTCATAGGTAAGCGTTACGCGGGGCGGCGGCGCCGCCTGCGCAGCAACGGAACACAGAAACAAAGCAAACAGGGCGTTTCGGCGGTACCTCATGGCGCTCGGAATCATTCTTCGGAAAGCAGCGTTTGTCTGGCGTCTGCTGCGTTAACGCGCACGGTCCCGTTTTCGACGACGAGCCTGTCCTCGAGGAACCAGCGCACGGCGATCGGATAGATTCGGTGCTCCTGGCTTAGAACGCGGGCAGCGAGCGATTCTTCGGTGTCGCCCGGGCGAACCGCCACCTCGGCCCGGATGATGACAGGCCCGCGGTCGACCTCGGGGGTGACGAAATGAACCGTGCAGCCGTGCATCTTCACGCCTTCTTCGATTGCGCGCCGGTGCGTGTGCAGCCCGGAAAAAGCCGGCAGCAGCGACGGATGGATGTTTATCAATCTGCCCTCATAACGTTTCACGAAACCCTGCGTGAGCACGCGCATGAAACCGGCGAGCGCGACGAGATCCGGCGCATGACCGTCGATCGCCTTCGCAAGCGCGGCATCGAAGGCGTCGCGCGCAGGAAATTCGCGGTCATCGACCACTGCGGTGGGAATACCCGAC
>Ga0137463_1000084_pt1 | contig 39058 bp, 28 predicted proteins | sample EasRivERMGT800_2_FD_102333 | JGI IMG/M metagenome (GOLD analysis project Ga0137463, IMG submission 102333) | Soil microbial communities from meander-bound floodplain in the East River, Colorado, USA - East River MetaG ERMGT800_2 | ecosystem: Environmental > Terrestrial > Soil > Floodplain ...
GGCGACCTTTTTCGTCCAGGCTTCGAAGGCGGCCTGTTTCTCATCAACCTCTTTCCAGAATTCGGCTGCCGGTTTGTTGATCGTCTCCAGGGTCTTGATGGAACGGAGCAATTCGGCGTCACGGAACGGCTTGAAGTCGCAGACGAGAGAAATGAGGGGCAAGTCTCTTAGGGGAGTCAGATCGACAACCGGCGTGCCAGTGCACCACAGGTGCGCCAGCGGCATTCCCTTGAGCGGTGTGAGGTCGGAAACTTGCGTGGCGAGGAAGTTCAGGGTGGCCAACGGCATCCCGCGGAGCGGCGACAGGTCGGCGACCGGCGTATATTCGCAGATCAGAATGGTGAGAGGCATCCCACGCAGCGGCGACAGGTCTGATACGTTCGTATATCCGCAGTACAGAGTTTCGAGTGGCATCCCCTGGAGCGGCGAGAAATCAGACACTGGGTTTCCGTCGCATCTCAAGTATGTCAGCGGCATCCCTTGCAGGGGCGACAGGTCCGGGACTTGATTGTGGTAAAAGATCAGAGTTGTCAGCGGCATTCCCTTGAGCGGCGACAGATCGGCAACCTGGCCCTGACCCGGGTTACTGCCGATGCAAGTGAGAGTCTTCAATTCCGGCAACGCCCGCACTGGCGAGATGTCGGTCACGTTGTCAGTCACGAATTTCAGCCCCGTGACATCGAGGAAGTCGATCGTGGGTGAGACGTTGCCGTCAAAGCCCGGATTGAACTCACGCAACTTCTCGGCGACCGCCTTCACCTTCTCGTCGGGGGATAAGTTGGCGATGCTCTTCATCCAATTCTGGAACTCGGCGTCGCTGTGCGGTCTGGCTGGTTGGTGTGGTTCAATTTCCTTCAGGGGACCGACCGCCAGAGCAACTCGAAAACCGAGACCGCTGCTCCGGCGCGTCGGGTCGTAGTCGTAGTGAACCGACGCGCGGCAGCCCGACGCAATGAATGCCCAATCGCCTCCCCGGCAAACTCGTTGGGAACCGGCGGCTGACGGGCCGGTCGGGTCGATCGCGGGTTTCTCTTGAAACTGCCCGTAGTAGTTCGTTTTCCACTTGTCCTGGACGAATTCCCAGACATTGCCCTCGATGTCGAAGAGCCCGAACGGATTGGCAGCCAATTCTCCCGCCTCGTGTGTTCGGCTACCGGAGTTCGTGACGCACCAGCCGGCTTTGAGAAAGTCTTCGTCCTTCTGGCCACTCCAGTATTTCGTCGTCGTTCCCGCACGGCAGGAGAATTCCCATTCGGCTTCTGTGGGCAAGCGGTAGACGGGACCGTCCAGCCGCGACGCCGTCGCACCGGGTCGAAAGGAAAATGGTTTGGGTTGCTCCCGCTGGTTCAGTTTCGTGCAGAACTCAGCCGCGTCGTTCCAGCTCACACTTTCCACGGGATGGCTGGTCGTGTCGAGATTTGCAACGAGGCCTTTCCCGGCACCCGTCGCAGCGAAGTGGGAGGGATTCGTCGCCATCACCTGTTCGTATTGTCCCTGAGTCACTTCATGGACTCCCAGGTAGATCGGTTGAGTGAGGATGACCTTGTGTTGCGGGGCTTCGCTGCGGATGCAGCTCGACCAATGCGCATCTCCGCTCACAGCCTGGATGGCCTCTTCAATTTCCGGCGGCGTACTTCCCATCGAAAATTCGCCCGGCGGGATGAGGATGAACTTCATGCCGAGGTTGTTCGTATATTCCACGTCGACCTTCAGGAACTTGGCCCAATCGGCCTGGTGTCTCTTCGCCTGCTTCTCAGTGAAGGGCGCAATCGCCGGCGCCGGCGCGTTCCTCGGCCATCCCTGCCAGCCATCTTGCCCGTCGACAACCTTCACGTTCTGCTTTTTGACGTCAGTCATCTCGACGGGTCGTTTGCCTGACAACGACCAGACCGCCAATGCCAGAACCAGCACTCCGAGAATGCCGCTGCCGATCAGCAGCTGTTGCTGCCTGCCCTTTCCAAACGACGACCCGGCCGATTTTTTTCGCTGGACCGGTTTCGCATCTGCCAGCGAGAGATCTCTCAGAAAATTCGTCAATCCCTCATCGGTCGAGGCTCCCAGCGACAGCGGCAAACTGCTCGACGGTGCCTGCCCTTGCGTCAGGCGTTCCAGATCGGCAATCGCTTCGCTGATTGTCTGGTAGCGGTCTTCGACTCGTTTGGCGACCATCCTGCGAAAGATCGCTTCAACCTGTTCCGGCACCTCTGCACGAATCGCCGGCAGGGACGGAATCGGCTGCTCCCGGTGGGCCAGGAGCTTTTTCATCAGCGTGTCCCCCTGATACGTCGCCCGGCCGGTCAGCAGATAGAACAGGGAGCAGCCCAGGCTGTAGATGTCGGCTCTGGCATCCGCCGTCTTCGTATCCAGGGCTTGCTCGGGGGCCATGTAATCGACCGTTCCCATGACGGCCCCGGTGTTCGTGAGTTCGGCTTGCGGCGCTGCATCGCCTAGCGATTCGATCCGCGCCAGCCCCATGTCCAGAATCTTGACGATACCCTTCTTGTCCAGCAGCAGGTTGGCAGGCTTGATGTCGCGGTGGACGATCCCTTCGGCATGGGCCGCTTCCAGACCCCTGGCTGCCTGCAAAACGTAATTGACGGCCTGCTCGACCGGGAACGGCCCGTTTTTCTTGACGGGTGCCGAGAGGTCGCTCCCCTCCACGTACTCCATGATGAGCAGGTGGACCCCATTGGCATTGTCGGCGTCAAAGGCGGTGACGATGTTGGGGTGGTTCAGTTTGGCAGCCGCCGTCACCTCGCGCTCGAAGCGCGCCACGACTGCAGGAGTTTTCAGCATGCCCGCCGGGAGCATTTTGACCGCCACGATGCGGTGCATGCGACGGTGCTCGGCCTTGAAGACCTGTCCCATCCCTCCGGCGCCGATTTTTTCAAGAAGGGTGTAGTTCCCCAGAACCAGCGATTTGCCCTGGCCGCGGTAGACTTCTTCGGCCTGAAACTTCGTCAGTTTCTTCTGGCGCACCAGCTCGCGAGCCAGTTCTTCAGCATCTTTGGGAGATGCCCTGGGGGGGATGAATTCCTGAAGCGTATCGCCGGCAAGGATCCCGCTCTCTTCGAGGTGCTTGACGAATTGTTCGAGAGGGACAGCCATCCGATTGGCCCGGAATGATGCGAATGATTAGGTGGCGAGTTACCGGGAGTCGAACGAGACAGAAGAATCTCCCCGGTGTGCCGGGCCATTCTACACGAGATCGACAGTGAGCACACCGCGGCCACCTGAGCCTGGTCCAATCACGAATTGTGCGGGTGAGTCGTCGAAACGCACAAACGGCGGTGGGGATTCGCGCTTTGACCGACAATCCATAGCGGAATTCGACGACGTGATTGCAAACCCTGCGTGCGTCTGGGATTCTGAATTCTGCCCGGCGCGCTCCGAAAATCGTTTCGATTTCTGTCCCCTCGCGGAATATCCGTTCGTCATGACTATGAAATGCGATCTGCACTGTGCGGCCCGCAACCGTGGACAGAGAACCAGTAAGGAACCCAGTCATGCCCAAATTCCTGTTTGTTTACCGCAACGCTCGCGATTCGATGAGCAAGTTGACTCCGGAAGAAATGCAGAAGAGCCTTCAGAAATGGGGAGCCTGGATCGGCGAGGGGATGCAGAAAGGCTGGATGCTCGACGCCGGCGATGGCCTCACCGACGAGGGCCGGGTTGTGAATGCGAAGGTCGTGCTCGACGGGCCGTTCGCCGAATCCAAGGAGATCGTCGGTGGTTTTTCGATGATCCAGGCAGAGACTGTCGAAGAGGCGGCCCAGCTCGCGAAAGGTTGCCCCATCATCGCCGCGGGGGGTTCGGTGGAAGTCCGCCGTCTGGCCGGTTACACCACAAAGATGTGAATCTGAACGGCAGCACGCTTTCCGCGAGTGTGAGTTTCTGTAGGGTGGACTTCAGTCCACCCGTGGAGGCATTTCGGCGTAAGGGTAGCGACCCAATTGCACACACCGAGCGCAACATTTGCCCCCAACGGATGACTCATCGTGAACACCTTCCAGCGCCACAGGCTAAATCCTGAATTCCAACAGCTGCCGCCTCCACATGTGAAGGCGCACTGTGTGGACTGAAGTCCACCCTACAGAAACGCCTTTTCGCTCTCGCGAAAGGGGACATTCGGTCAAACGCTGGCAACAGCCCCAAAACCTTGCACGAGAGGACATCATGAAACCATACCGACTTTGCGTTATTGCACTATCGTCAGTGATCCTGATGGGATGGATCGCCTGTGCCGAGGATAAGCCGGCAGCAAAGACCGACCCCAAAATCTCCGCCTTCGAAAAGATCAAGGCGCTCGCCGGCGACTGGGAAGCCGTCAGTGCCGACAAAGAGCACGGCCACGGCGGCGGCGGCGTGAACTATAAGGTGACGGCCGGTGGCAGTACCGTTCTCGAAACCCTGTTCGGCGGGACGGATCATGAAATGATCACCATGTACTACATGGACGGCGACACCCTGACGCTCACGCACTATTGCATCTTGCAGAATCGCCCGCTGATGCGTGCCGAGCGGCAACTCAAGCCCGATCAGCTCGTTTTCAAGTGCCAGGACGTAGACAACGCGAAAATTGCCGACCAGGACCACATGCACCAGGCGACATTCACATTCGTCGACGGCGACCACCTGAAGACCGAGTGGGTTCTCTATAAAGGTGGCAAACCCGAAGGGACTCATGGTTTCGAACTGACTCGGAAGAAAAAGAAATGAGTCCCCCCAGGCCCGCCGGCGCGCGACGGCGGGCCGGCCTCCTGCGGAATCGGCAATGTCCACGACTTCTCCCGAACCGGTCGCTCCTCTTGTGGAGCACTTCTTTCGCCATCAGGCGGGGCGACTGGTTTCGGTGCTGACGCGAGTCTTCGGCTGGCGCAATTTCGACCTGGTCGAAGACATGGTGCAGGTGACCCTCGTGGATGCCATGCAGTCGTGGAGCGCCCGCGGCGTTCCCGACAATCCGGCCGGCTGGATTCATCGCGTCGCTCGCAACAGAATTCTCGACGCGCTCCGGCGCGACAAAACCGGCCAGCGCGTCCAACAGGAATGGGCCAGCGCCCGGCATTCCCGCGACGCAGAGCTGACCGAACTGTTTCTCGAGTCGGAGATTGCAGACAGCCAGTTGCGGATGATTTTCGCCTGTTGTCACCCGCACCTGTCACGGGAGAACCAGCTCGCTCTGACGCTCAAGGCGCTGTGCGGCTTCGGCAATTCGGAAATCGCCCGCGCGCTGCTCGTGGGCGAAGAGACGATCAAAAAGCGCCTGCAGCGTGCCACGCGCGACCTGGCCGAGCAGCACGTCTCCCTCGAGCCCCCCGGTGTCGACGAACTCGCGGCCCGGCTCGATGCCGTCCATCAGGTGCTGTATCTGCTGTTTAATGAAGGCTATTCGTCTTCCGGCGCCGAGGCTGCGATTCGTACCGATCTGTGCGAAGAGGCGGCGCGGCTCTGTCATCTGCTCTCTTCGCATCCGCGATTCGGCACTCCCGCGACGCAGGCGCTGATGGCGCTGATGCTGTTCCACGCTGCCCGACTCGATGCGCGTCTCGATCAGCACGGCTCGATTCTGCTGATGCAGGAGCAGGATCGCGGAAAATGGGACCAGCGCCTGATCCGCCGCGCGCAGGATTTTCTCGACGAATCGGCCGCCGGGTCTGTGATCTCACCCTTTCATCTGGAGGCCGGCATTGCCTCGCATCATTGTACGGGGGCGAGCTACGCCCGGACCGACTGGCCGGCGATTCTGCGGCTGTACGACGCATTGCTGACGATTCATCCCTCGCCGGTCTACCAGCTCAATCGCGCGGTGGTCGTGGCCGAGATCGACGGTCCCGCAGCCGGCATCTCCGCCCTGGAGGAGGCTGGCCGTGACCCGGCCCTGCGCCGCTATCACCTGTATGACGCCACGCTCGGCGAGTTCCACCGCCGAATCGGCGACATGGCCCGCGCCCGGAAATACCTGGAAACTGCCCGGCAGAAGACGAATTCTCCTTTCGACCACGAGCTCATCGACCGGCGCCTGCTGCAATGTGCGGGCGGGAACAACACTTGATCGTGCGAGTCGCAGCCACGCGTTTCCATCCGCCCGCAGGTCAGATTGTGCTTCTGACCGCCGTCTCCAAAATTCCCAGTGCCACGCCCTGCAATCACATTGCGAATGCCGGTTCGTGGACCGGAAAATCGGTGTACCCTTTCGCTGTGGGCGAAGACCAGTCGGACATCGGCGCTGGCTCGGCAAGTGGCCAACCATTCCTGAACCGCTCCACGAGGTCCGGGTTGCTGATGAAGGGGCGCCCGAAAGAGATCAAGTCGGCATACCCTGCGGCAATCGCCTGCTCTGCCGTCTCCTGCGTGTAGCCGCAGTTGCCGATCAGCGGTCCGTGGAAGACTTTGCGGAACTCGGCGAGGGTCATCGGCTCACCCAGTTTGTGGAAACCGAATGCCAGCCCGTCGACGACGTGCAGGTACGCCAGCCCGAAGTGGTCGAGTTGGCTGGCGACGAACGTGAACTGCTCCCGGTAGTCCGCCGACCCCATGTCGTTGAATGGTCCGTTGGGCGAAAGGTGGACGCCAACCCTGTGGGCGGGCCAGACGGACGTGACCGCTTCAGTCACTTCCTTCAGGAGGCGGTAACGATTTTCGACGCTCCCGCCGTACTTGTCTGTGCGGTGGTTCGTTTTCGACTGGAGGAATTCGTCGATCAGGTAGCCGTTGGCCGCGTGGACTTCCACGCCGTCGAACCCGGCTGCCTTTGCCCGCTCGGCGGCGCGCCGGTAGTCCGCCACGACGCGTGGAATCTCCGACGTTTCCAGCGCCCGCGGGACTTCGTGCGGCTGCTTGCCGATGGGCGTGTGGATTTCTGGCTCGTTGATCTTGATGGCCGAGGGAGCGACGGCGAGTTTGCCACCGTGGAAACTGCTGTGGGAGGCGCGTCCCGTATGCCAAAGCTGCAGGAAGATCACCCCTCCCTGTTCATGCACGGCGTTGGTCGTGTGCTTCCAGCCTGCCGTCATCTCGTCGGTGTAGATGCCCGGCGACTCGTTCCAGCCGTTGGCCTCCTCAGAGATCGTGGTGGCCTCGGTGATGACCAGGCCCGCGGCACCGCGCTGGGCGTAGTATTCCGCCATGAGGCGGTTCGGGAGGCGAGCGGCTCCGGCCCTGCCGCGGGTCATGGGGGCCAGTGCGATCCGGTTCGACAGGGTCAGGTCGTGCAAACGAAAGGGTTGAAAGAGGACGCTGTCCATTGCTTGCTCCTGTGTTGGTGGTTGTGCGGAAACGACGATCGTTACACCTGGGCCATGCCACCATCGACCGCGAGGTCGACGCCGGTGATGTAGCTGCTGTCGTCGGAAGCAAGGAACAGCGCGGTTTTCGCGATTTCCTCACTGCTCCCCATGCGCCCCAGTGGTACCTGGCCGGTGATTGCCTGCTTGAATCCATCGACCTGTTCTTGACTCATTCCCGTCTTGCCGAAGATCGGCGTGTCGATGGGTCCGGGGCTGATGGAATTGACGCGGATCTTGCGTTCTTTGAGGTCGGTGGTCCAGGTCCGTGCGAAAGAACGGACCGCCGCTTTGGTGGCGCTATAGACGCTGAACCCTTCCAGACCCTTGGTCGCGGCAATTGAGGCGTTCAAGATTATAGAACTGCCATTTCGCAGGAGCGGCAATGCCGTTTGCACGGTAAAGAACAGACCCTTGACGTTTGTGCCAAATTCGCTGTCGAACTGATCTTCAGTCACCTGCCCCAGCGGAACAACGGCGCCGTGGCCGGCGTTCGCAAAGACCACGTCGAGATGGCCGTATTTGTTTTTGATGGTGGCGAACAACCGGTCGAGATCGGCCAACTTTGACACGTCTCCCTGCACGGCGAGCACCGACGGACCAACGGTTTTTGCCGCCTGATCGAGAGCCTCCTGGCGACGGCCGGTGATGACGACCTGGGCCCCTTCCGCGGCAAACAATCTGGCGGTTGCCAAACCCATCCCGCTATTGCCCCCCGTGACGAGTGCGACTTTTCCAGTAAGTTTTGCCATGACGCTGCTCCTTTAAGGGGATAATTGCCCTGCATCTGGGATTACCGGCGAGAGACCTGAGTCTTACACGGAATATGGCCTGGTGTGGCCAGGTGTTCACGTCAGGGCGTGTTCAAGTGCGACGGCCCGGACGACTTTGATCCAGCGCACGATCGAGATTAAATGCAGCGCTGATCAGGGCCAGGTGCGTAAATGCCTGCGGGAAGTTTCCCAGCGCTTCGCCGCTTGCGCCCGTTTGCTCCGAGTACAGGCCCAGATGATTGGCGTATCCGAGCACCTGCTCGAACATGAGTCGTGCATCGTCCAACCTCTGTCGATCGGTGTGGCCCGCGCGAGTGAGTGCTTCGACGAGCCAGAACGAGCACAAGTTGAACGTTCCTTCCTCGCCTCCCAGATCGTCGAGGGAGGCGCCGGGATTGTAGCGGTACACCAAACCGTCGGCGGCCAGGCCACCCGCCGCGACCGACCGGCGAATCGCGTCAACGGTGCTCAACATGCGTGGATCATTGGGGGCCATGAAGAACACCAGCGGCATCAGCAACGTCGAAGCGTCCAGGGCATCGGAGCCGTAGGATTGAACAAACGCCTTGCGGTCTGAGTTCCATCCCTGAGACATGACCTGTTCGTAAATCTCGTCGCGCACTTTCAGCCATCGTGCCCGGTCCGCCGGGAAGGAGCGTTTGTCGGCCAGTCGCAGACTGCGGTCCAGCGCGACCCACGACATGAATTTCGAATAAACGAAATGACGCGAGCCGCCGCGCACTTCCCAGATTCCGTCGTCCGGTTTCTGCCAGTTTTTGCAAAGCCAGTCCACCAGGCGTCGCAGTCGGATCCAACTGTCATATCCGATGGGTGCTACGTATTTGTTGTGCAGATAGACCGCATCCAGCAGCTCGCCATAGATGTCCAGTTGCAACTGCCGATTTGCCGCGTTGCCAATCCGCACGGGCGACGAGCCGCGATATCCCTCCAGATGGTCGAGGGTCTGCTCCGGGAGCTCGGATCGTCCGTCGATGCCGTACATCAATTGCAAGGGACTGGCGTTGTCGTCGTCGGCGTCTTGCCAGCGGTCCTTGAGCCAGTCCATGAAACGCGCGGCCTCTTCGGTAAAGCCGATGCGCAACAGGCCGTAGAGAGTGAAGGCCGCGTCACGAATCCAGGTATACCGATAGTCCCAGTTGCGTTGTCCACCGAGCGACTCCGGCAAGCTGCATGTGGGGGCGGCGACGATCGCGCCGGTGGGCTCGAAGGACAACAGCTTGAGCGTCAATGCAGAACGCTGCACGATTTCCCGCCAACGACCCGAATAGGCGCATCTGGAAATCCAGCGCCGCCAGAAATCGACTGTGGCGCGAAAGAGATCCTCCGCCTGCCCCACCCCGGGGCAACGTGTCAGCGAATGCTCGGTAGCCAGACGGCGCAGGACGAACGTAATACTTTCACCCTCGTCGAGGGTGAAATCGGCGACCACACCGGCAGCGATCCGATGCAGTGGCACCGACGAAGCGAGCCCCAGCGTCAGGTCGGGACTCTCGAAGTGGGCGCCATGTTCGCCGAGGTGAATTTGCGGAACTGCGCGGGCATAGTCAAATGCAGGACTGCACTCGAGGTGAAACGACACCTTTCCGCGGACGACTCGCACCCTGCGGACGAGCTGATCCGGCGCGGCATCCGCAGCGCCGACCGGCATATAATCCTCGATCTCGCCAATTCCGTCCGCATGCAGGAATCGCGTGATCAGGATGTTGGTGTCGGGCCAATAAAATTGCTTGTTGCGAAAATCGTCGCCCGCAGGAGAGATGCGGAACCGCCCGCCCTTCTGGGCGTCGAGTACGGCGGCGAATACACTCGGCGAGTCAAAATACGGCATACAGAGCCAGTCGATCGAGCCGTTCATCCCGACCAGGGCGGCAGTCCGCATGTTGCCGATCAGGCCGTAGTTCTCGATGGGCTGATACTGTGACACCGTCACGAAATCCTCCCGCAGGGCCCTTCTCAGAGCGATGGGTGCGAATCACGCAGAATTCGTGCCATGAGGAAGATCGGCACTCGATTTGCATCTTCATCGGCCGTTACGTGGTGCGGGGCGTGATTACGGCCGATTACCTGAACGTTCGGCGGCCAATGTGGTTGCCAAACAGTCGAGGTATGCGCTCGGATGCCGGCAGCGAACCGCATGGCTGGGACAAGTGTGACGTATTGTGTTGTCGGGGTGCGTGCCGATAGGAGCCGGCACGTCATGTCGGTGAAGTTGTCCCTTGATGACGCGCGCTATCTGAAAAGCGTGCTTCACAGAGCAGCCATTTTCCAGAAGGTTGTGATCGAACGGGACGAACCGCAATTTGCCAGCCAGACGCCGAAGATCATCGTGGATGATCGCGGTCGAGATGCCGGCTGACAGGGATGACGTGGACCCGAAGATTACGACGACGCTCTCCGCCTGGATGCATGACGATCTGCCGCAATGTCTCAATAGGCGCGTCAATGCGCCGCCAGCGGCAGTCGGATTTCGAAGGAGAGGCCCGTGGGCGTGTTCGGTTCGCAGCGCAGCGAGCCTTGCAGTTCGCGTGCCAGCCGGTGGGAGAGGGCCAGCCCCAGGCCGACGCCGGGGGCCGATTCGGCCGCTTGCGATGAGGATTTCTGAAACGGCTGGAACAAAGCTTTGCGGGCCGCCGGCGATAATCCGGGACCGAAATCGGAAACACGGACCAGGAGCTCTGCCTCGTCGGTGAGCACGTCGCATACGATTCTGGGATCGACCGCGTCGCGCGCATACTTGCACGAGTTGTCGATCAGATTGAACAGGATCTGCTCGAACGCCAGCGCGTTCGTCGTCAGTCGGACGGATCGCGCCGAGTCGGCGATCTGAAACGTCAGCGTCAGGGGAGTCTCGGCGACGCGCTGTTCCAGCCGCGGCCGGCAGCGATCGATCAGGTCGCCGACAGAGAGCGTCTCGTTGCGGGCGGTCGAGCGGCCATGCTCCAGGCGGGCGTACGCCAGCACGTTTTCCACCAGGTGCGTCAGCCGATTCGCCTCGCGGTGCAGCGTCTGAAAGTAAGTCTGCTGCTGCGCAGGTTCGGTCGCCAGCCCTTCACTGAGGATTTCGGTGTAGAGTCGAAACGTCGTGAGGGGAGTCCGCAGCTCGTGAGTGACTGCCGAGACAAATGCGGCCCGGCGTTCGCTCAAGGCCAGCGTCTGGCGCATCAGCCAGCCGAAAGCGAGAGCCGCGGCCAGGAGCAGCCCCCAGACTGCCAGGTAAGGGATCGGCCACGACCCGGGAAGTTCCGCTGCCAGCGGCTCGACTGCGATTGGCAGGGAGACCATCTGCCAGCTGGCGGCGTGGCTGTCCAGCTGACGGCCGGCTAGCTCCTCGACACGCCGCAGCTTGAGCGGGATTGTTGACGCATCGAGTTGGTCGGTCAGCAGTCGCTCCCACTCCGGCCAGTTCAGCCAGCAGACTTCCAGCGTTCGATCAGTTTCTCCGGGAGCGAGCGGAAGTTGCCGGGCGCAGACAAGTTCCGTTCCGGCCCACAGCGGCTGGAGCGGATCGGCGTTCGGCGGTGGGATCGGACCAGGGGCTCGTTGCGAACCGGCGGCGATCTGCTGGACCTGCTGAAGAAACTGATTGCGGTTCTGGAGTTCCTGGCCGCTCATGCTGTTTCTGGCTGCCTGCGGCGTGCCGGCCTGGGGCATTGCAGCCACAACTTGTGCAGTGGCATGGAACGTCATTGGGTTGTTGGATCCGGCAACAGTGATCGTGATATCTTCGTTCACCGGACCTGCTTCCATGGGGGCGATTAACGTCAAGGGGAGCACGTGCGCCTTTCGCGATCCCTCCGAAAGCCGAGTTTCGAACAGCTGAGGCGATTCGGCCGCTTCGATTTTTTGAATCGCAAAGCTTTTGGGTCCGCGAACGACAAAGTTGAGCGTCTTGCGTTCTCCGGGACTCATGGCACCGAACGAAATTGTCTCGGGCGACACCGCATATCCGATTTCCGCCAGGGGTTTCAGCGCACGTGGCGGGGTGATGACCCACGTGATCAGGTCTTCACCGGAAGCTTGTGCGGGATTCCCGGAGGCATCACCTGCGGGAGCCCTCGATCCAGATGAATCTGTTGCAGCAAGAAGTTTCTCCCAGGGTGCACTGGCCAGTGGAGAATCACCCGGGAGCTTCTCCCAGTCGCTGCCTGGCTGACTCATGCGAATTGTCCACTCGCCCGCCGAGTTGCGCACCGCGTATCCACTGATGAGGCGGTGTGCGAGCATCGGCCCGCCGGTAACGCGATTGCTGAACGCGGGCCGATTCGTTTCGATCGCCAGGAGCGGAGCGACAAGCGAATCCATCCGCCACAGCGCATTGCGAATTTCGCTCTCGCGCAAAGCCTGCTGCCGTGCCTGGTCGGCACGCCAGGCCGAGTGTGTCAGCCAGCCCACTGCCGAGGCGGTTGCCAGGAGGCAAATCCCGAAGATGGACCAGGCGAAGCGAGGGCGGCTCATGGGAGTGGCTCATGCGTGGCCTGAAACTGGTAGCCGCGGCCCCAGACGGTCTTCAGGACTCGAGATCGTGATGCATCGTCACCGAGTTTTTCGCGCAGGCGGGTGATGTGCATGTCCACCGTCCGCGTGTTCAGTCCCTGGGGACTCAACCCCCAGACGCCGGCCAGTAGTTGTTCGCGGGAGACCGTCTGACCCGCGCGCGCCGCCAGAAATACGAGCACCTCGGCTTCTTTCTCAGAGAGCTCGACCGCATTGCCGTTCTCCAGGGACACAGTGCGAGCCAGCATGTCGATCGCCCCACCCTCGAACACGACGCTGACTGGTCCTGGCGACCGTGCCGGTGTGCGGCGCAGCACCGCATCAACCCGCGCCAGGAGTTCGCGCAGGCTGAAGGGTTTCACCACGTAATCGTCGGCCCCGAGCTTGAGGCCGTCGACCCGCTGATCCTCGGCGCCGCACGCCGTCAGCACGATGATCGGCAGCTCGGGGCGCGCGGCGCGAAGGACTCTCAGAATCTCCCAACCTGTGTTCCCCGGCAGCACCATATCGAGGAGCACCAGGTCGAAATTGCCAGAGAGCGCCTGTTCCAGTCCTTCGTCACCGCGAGCGGCCTCGGTCGGTTGATGACCGGCCGCCCGCAGTGCGTCCATCACTCCCCGGCGGATGGCCGCGTCGTCCTCAACGACCAGAGTTCTGGGTGACGGTCCCGATCTGTCCATTATTCTGAATTGCGGAAAAGACATCGGGCTGCGACAGCCCGTACCAGGGATCATTGAGTGGGCTCAAAAACAGATCCGCGTAAACACGACTGACCAGTGTCTCCCGCTCCGGCACCGGGCGTTCGCCGACGAACCAGTTGTGGATCTGCACATGCAGATAATACTCGTTTCGGACCGAATCTTCGCGGATGACGCGACTGAGATTCCGCACCAGCTTCATCATCGGAGTCTCGACAATCATCTTCGTCATCGCCAGCCTGCCGGCGACTGCGGCCGGCGGCCCTCGTTCGGCGACCGCGCGGCCCGCCTCGCCGTCGAGAACCGGCTCATTCCCCGCCAGCACGGCGGCATTCGTCCAGACCTCCGGCGGATGATCGACCCCCAGCGGCAGTGCCGGCGAGATGTTCCTTCTCTGGCAATGATCCTGCCACGACTGCGACAGCGCCTGCACCCGGTCGCGGTGATACGCCGAGCGCTGCCGCAGGAAATCGGCCCCTTCAAGTCCCGCCAGTTGCACGGCAACCGGGCCCGATTGCTGTAAAGCGCGGACAAAGGGGGCCGATGCGTACAGGCCTGGCAGAATGTCGATCGGCCGTCCCTGGTCGTCCAGCACCAGGTGCAGGCTGTTGCCGGTGATTGTGCGCCGGATCTGGCGGCCGTCGCCGAAGTCAATTGTGATGATCGGTACCGCGCGCACCGACTGCCAGTGCAGGACAAACTTGTTCGCCAGCAGCTCTCGAACCGCGGGATTGGGATAGAGCGTGGTGCGGAAGAAGCGGCTGTTCGCGCAGCTCAATTCGTCGGTCAGGTTCCCCAGGAGCCGAAGTGAGAGAACAGGTTTTTGTTCCCGCTTCGCGGACGCCAGCGCCTGTTCCAGATCGGTGTGCCAGAAGAGCCCGCTGTACTGGGCATCTTTCTGCTGGGCGACGGCATCCAGAACGGGCGACCAGCGGGACAATTTTCGAAGCTCCGGCTGATTCATCAATAAGGTGACTGCTTCCTGCCCGTGCCGGCGCAGGGCTTCGATGGCCGGCTCGCTGACGGAGGGATCCTCCGAAAGTGCGCGGGAAGCCAGCTGAACGAGTTCGGGGCTCGCCGGTGTCGCTCGAGCGGCAGCCTGCTGACCGACCTGAACCTGGCCGGGGCCCACCTGGGCATTGGCTCCGTTCGCTCCCCACAGCAGCCCTCCCACAATCGCGACCCATCCGGCGATTCCGATCCGCCACCATTCCTGTCGACGCGTCTTCATCATGAGTCTCCTTGAGGGCAACACCTGGAAACAAAGAGCCACAAAGCGCTCTGGTTCACTGGTGTCATCTTACGGGAAAACTCGACTTTCAAATGTAACGAACGTGTAACGGGTGGAATGACGAATTCCGAAGCACGAATGTCTAAAACGGATAGCCCATTGCGGTGCAGGACCGACAAATGCAATCGTTCCACAATTCAAGGCTGATGCGTCGCTCGCAATGGTTTTCTTGCCATCGCTGCCGCTTGTCTGGCCGCCGCCGTTCGCATAACGTACTTGCGCGACGCGAAGTGCTGACCACACGCGACCACCGGGGAAAGGATCGTCGTCGGCAGTGCCCTTCGGATTGTTCGATCTCTGGCTCTATTTCGCCGCGGCGCTCGACCTGGGGTTCGCCCTGGTCGCCTCGGGGCACGCGATTCTCTTCAAACGGGATGTGCGCGCGACGATTGCCTGGGTCGGGTTGATCTGGCTCGTTCCCTTCGTGGGGGCCGGACTCTACGTCTGGCTGGGAATCAATCGGATCCAACGCCGCGCCCGATCGCGGCGCGCGCGCCGCCCGGATGCGAAGTCGGTTTCCATCCGCGAACCCGGAATCTCGCCAGAGCAGGCCGGCTCATTCGGATCTGAACATGCGAACTTACTGTCGCTGGTCAAGCTGGTCGGTGAAGTCACCAGGAAGCCGCTCCTCGCGGGCAACCAGATCGAGCCGCTGATTGACGGCGACCAGGCATTCCCGGCGATGCTGGCGGCGATCGACGCCGCGGCGCAGAGTATTTCGCTGAGCACTTACATTTTTGACCACGACCAGGTGGGCGAACGCTTTGTCGCGGCACTGGAACAAGCCGTCGCGCGACGCGTGGAAGTGCGTGTGCTGATCGACGACATGGGAGCGCGGTACAGTTGGCCCCGGATCACCAGGACGTTACGCCATACGGCGGTGACCTGGACGACGTTCATGCCCCCCGTGATTCCCTGGCGGTTTCAGCACACCAACCTCAGGACCCACCGCAAGATCCTGGTTGTCGACGGGCAGGTCGGCTTTACCGGAGGCCTGAACATCCGCGAAGGCCACTGCCTGGCGATGAATCCCCGCTTTCCGGTCCGTGATATCCACTTTCGAGTCCGGGGGCCGGTTGTGTCCCAGATGCAGGATGTGTTCACAGACGATTGGGCGTATTGCACCGGGGAAATCCTGGAAGGGAATCGCTGGTTTCCCGACATTGCCCCGCAGGGATCGGCGCTGGCCCGCGGGTTGCCTGACGGTCCTGACGAAGATTTCGAGAGCTTCCGCATGACCCTGTTCGGCGCGCTCGCGAGCGCCGAATCGTCGATCCTGATTGTCACTCCGTATTTTCTGCCGGATGCGGCTTTGATCACCGCGCTGAACGTCGCCGCGATGCGCGGGTTGGCCGTCGACATCGTCCTGCCCCAGCGCAACAACATCTCCCTGGTCCAGTGGGCTGCGACGGCACAGTTGTGGCAGATCGTGGAACGAGGTTGCCGGGTCTGGTTCTCGCCTCCGCCGTTCGACCACACCAAGCTCATGGTCGTGGATGACCTGGCTGTGTTTGTCGGCTCTTCCAACTGGGACCCGCGAAGTCTGCGACTCAATTTCGAATTCAACCTGGAATGTTATGACCGCAACCTGGCCTGCGCGCTCAACGAGCTGGCCCGGGCGAAGATCGGCGGTGCACGGCAGGTTTCGCTCGCCGAGTTGAACGGCAGAAGTCTGCCCGTCCGGATGCGCGACGGTATCGCGAGGCTCTGCTCACCATACCTGTAACCGCGGGGCGATGCAATTCCCATCGACCGCTTGCCTCCGCCGGTCGATCTGCTCATGATTGAGTGAGAACCTCACTGACACCTCGACGATTCTCAGTCCCAGAAACGCAAGCACATGGCCTTACCGAAGCGGATCCTGGTTCCCACCGATTTCAGCGCGGCTGCCGCGGGAGCGCTGGATTATGCCAAAACTCTGGCTGAAGCGGTGGGCGCGTCGTTGCAGGTGCTGGCGGTGATGGACGATCCGCTCCCCGGAATCAAGATGGCCGATCACGTTTGCTCGATCCCGGCGATCCGCCAGCAGATCGAGCGGGAAACCAGCGAACATCTGGCCAAAGTGCTGACGCCTGAGGATCAAGCGAAGTATCGAGCCGAGTTGACGGCGGTGTGGGGGAACCCCTATGCCAAGATTCTCGAGTTTGCGAAGGACCACGCCAGCGACCTGATCGTCATGGGGACGCATGGCCGGGGGGCGATTCTCCACGCGCTCCTGGGGAGTGTGGCGGAAAGAATCGTGCGCCATGCGTCGTGTCCGGTGTTGACGATTCGTCCCGCACCCGAGACTGCCCCCGCCAAGGCGGTCAGTGCGGCGCTGGCCGAAGCGATCGCACCAGCTTGATCGCTTCGACGAGTGTCGCCGGGAACGCCGACAGGAGCACGACGTGCACCCAGTTCAATTGCGGTGCCCCGGCGATACCGATCCACGGGCGCAGCGGTGGAAAATACACGACGCAGAATTGCAGCAGAATTGAGGCCACGATCGCCAGAAAGAGTGCGGGATTGCTGAAGAACCCGAGTCGCGGCCAGATGTGCCGGTGACTGCGACAGGCCAGGGCGAATGCGAGTTGCGAAAACGCCACGACGCAGAAGGCTGTCGTCCGTGCATTGCCGAGATTCTGCGGGGCGCCCCGGTAAGTCACGTGGAATGCCACAGCGCCTGTCGCAGCGATGATCGACCCGTGAAACAGAATCGTCAGCCCGCGCTTCCAGCCGATCACCGGCTCGTGAGCAGGTCGCGGCGGGTGCGACATGCATCCCGGATCGGGGGGCTCCATCGTCAGGGCCAGAGCCGGAAGTCCGTCGGTAATCAGGTTGATCCACAACAACTGGATCGGCCGCAAGGGGACAGGCCAATCGACGAGGGTGGCGAAGAACACGAGCAGCACTTCGCCCGAGTTCGTCGCCAGCAGGTAATGCACGACCTTCCGGATGTTGTCGAAGATGCCGCGTCCTTCCTCGACCGCGTTGACGATCGAGGCAAAATTATCGTCGGTCAGCACCATATCCGACGCCTCTTTCGTGACGTCCGTTCCCGCGAGGCCCATCGCGATGCCGATGTCTGCCGCCCGCACGGCAGGAGCGTCGTTGACTCCGTCCCCGGTCATGGCGACCACCGCGTTACGGGCTTTCCAGGCCTGAACGACGCGGAGCTTATGTTCGGCCGTCACCCGCGCGTAGACGGCGACGTGTTCGACGCGGTTTACCAGGTCGCCGTCGCTCAGGGCGTCGAGTTCCTGCCCGGTGAGGGCGACGTTGCCCGACGAGAGGGCGATCTTCAACTCGCGGGCGATGGCCAGCGCCGTGGCCGGATGGTCTCCGGTGATCATGACCACCCGGATCCCGGCCGCATGACACTTTGCGATCGCCAATCTGACTTCATCGCGCGGCGGATCGATCATGCCGACGAGCCCGGCCAGCACCAGATTCCGCTCGCAAGCATCGTAATCCCTGGCGTCCTCGACATCCGTGGGGAGTCCATCACGGCAGGCCAACGCCAGGACGCGCAGCGCGCGGGCCGCCATTTCCCCCGCGGAAGTCAGAATCTCTTCCCGCCGGTGCGGCGCTAAGGGGAGAACTTGCCCCGCAAATCGCTCGTGAGTGCATTTGCTGAGGATGACTTCGGGAGCTCCCTTGGCATACAGCTCGACGTTCCCTGCGGCATTGTGCAGCACGACGCTCATCGTCTTGCGTTCGGAGTCAAAGGGGATCTCATGCAGCACGTGCCGGCCGGAATCTTCGAAAGGCAAACCGTATTTGAGCGCCGCGACGATCAGCGCCCCCTCTGTAGGATCTCCCAGAACCTGCCAGGCGCCTGTCGAAGCCGTCTGGCGGATGACGCGGGCATTGTTGCAGAGCGCCCCGATATTCAGTGCCAGTCGCAGATCTTCAGCATCTTTGGACGATTCGTCCCGTGCATGCGCGGTGTCGTCCAGCAGCAGAAATTCGCCGGCGGGGTCGAAACCTGTTCCGGAAACGGAGTAGCGCAGCGGCCCGACGAGGACTTCGCGCACCGTCATCTCGTTGCAGGTTAACGTGCCGGTTTTGTCGGTGCAGATCACCGTGACGGCTCCCAGCGTTTCGACGCTGGGGAGCATGCGGGTTAATGCGTGACGCCGGGCCATTCGCTGTAAGCCCAGTGCCAGGGAGATCGTCACGACCGCCGGGAGGCCTTCCGGGACCGCTGCCACGGCCAGGCTCACCGAGAACACGAACACCTCGACGAGCGGGTAACCGCGCACGGCCTGGAGCACGCTGATGATCGCGACGATCCCCAGGCACGCAGCAATCAGGACCCGTCCCAACTCCGCCAGTCTGCGCTGCAGTGGAGTCGGTTCCGGCGGAACGTGCTCGAGCATGCCGGCAATCCGGCCCAGTTCGGTCTGCATGCCGGTCGCCGTGACGACCGCCGACCCCTTGCCTGTCGATATTGTGGCCCCCTGAAATACCAGGTTCGAACGCTCGGCGAGCGGCGTATTGCCGGAAAGCACCGCCTGGGCGGTCTTTTCGACCGGCGCCGACTCGCCGGTGAGATTCGATTCCTGCGCCGTCAGCGAAATCGACGTCAACAGGCGCGCATCTGCCGCAACGCGGTCTCCCGATTCCAGTTGCAGGATGTCGCCGGGGACGATGTCCTTGGCGGCGACGGTGACCGGCTTGCCGCCGCGAATCACCCGCGTCATGGGAGAGGCCAGATTCCGCAGGCCTTCCAGGGCCGCCGCCGCTCGCTCTTCCTGGAAATATCCCAGGAGTGTATTGAGAACGACGATGGCGAGGATCGCCACCGCGTCGGTCCAGTCGCTGAGCAAACCGGAGATGAGCGCCGCCGCAATCAGGATCCAGATCACCAGTTGATCGAACTGTGCCGCCAGTCCGACCCACCAGCGCCGCGGAGGGGCCATCGCCAGGGAATTCGGACCACCGGCCGCGAGCCGCCGCTCGACCTCGGCGTCGGTCAGCCCGGTCACCGCATCGGAACGGAGCGCCTCGAGCACCTGCGACGGCGACTGTGTAAACGGCAACGCGTGCTCAGACATTTCTGGATCGATTCGCAAACGACGCGCCGCTGCTGTTCAACTAGTCAGTGGTACAGAAACAGTGGAATGTTGCTGTCGTGCAGCATGGTCCGCGTGACGGAACCGAAGAACACTTCCTTCCAGCCCGACTGGCCGCAGGCCCCCATCACCACCAGCCCGGCGTTCAGTTGCCGCGCCAGGTTGAGAATCTGCTGGGCCGGTTCTTGGGAACTCCCGATGGCATGCAGTTCCGTCTTGACTCCGTGAAACCCGAGGAAGTCGACGGCCCGGGAGGCACATCGGGCCGCCTCGGTGCGATCGGGAAGCACGCTCACGACGTGCACCGGATGCAATCCGCAGGTGCCGACTGACTGGAAGGCCTGCAAGGCCCGCGCCGCCTGGAGGCTGCCGTCGTAAGCCACCAAAACGGAACTCCCGGACGCGGGCTGTTCCGGAACCGCAACCACCGGACGTGGGGACTGCTGCACGACCTCGCGCAGCGTGTCATCGGCGCCGGACTGCGTTTCAAAAGCAAAGTAGGTCTGCTGACCCAGCAGGATCAAGTCGTAGCGCTGGGCCTCGAGCATGATCTGATCGGGCGGCAGACCGACATCCTCGAGCACTTTCGACGACACGCCGGCATCGGCACAACGAATCGAGAAATCCTGCAGGAAGTTCTCGACTTTGTGGCGCGCGTCAGCCAGCAGCGTCCGATCTCGCCGCTCCTGAGAGGCGGTCCCGGCCAGCGGCATACAGACCGGCTGCAGGATTTCGGGTTCGTCGACCACCCCCAGCCCGACCAGGAGCGCATTCGAATGCTTGGCCCAGCGGATCCCCAGGTCAACGGCTGCCGCACTGTTCAGAGAACCATCCAGACCGACGAGAATACTGCGAGCCATGATACTTTCTCCTGCCGAGGGAATGAGGCGCCTGGCCGCCCGGAAACAAAAAGAGCCCCGGGGAGGTGCAACGTGCACGTCCGGAGCTGTCGTAGCTGAATGAAAAAAGCCTTCGGCACCGGCCTGGTGCTGAAGGCTTTCATAGCCATTTGGTGCATGCCCGCCATGGGCATGCTTCGGATGATGTCACGTTACCTGCCGGGCTTCGCAGTGTCAAGCAGAATCCAGGAAGGCAAAGAAAACAGCCGCGGGTTACGCGGCTCCTCACTCGTCAGTTGTCTCCGGAACCCTCGGCCTCGTGTGCGTGCGAATCGTGGTTCCCCGTTTGCAGAATGCGATGGGCGGGTTCCCATTTTCTGGCCCACGCTCGAACGCGCCTCGTCACCTCGGATTAGCGAACTTCGCTCTCGGGCACGAGGCCGCCTTCCAATCCAGTGGTCATCATGCCTGGCCTCCTCTCTTGAGGCCCGAACGCATGCGGCCGGATCGAAGAGTCCGGTCGGAAGGTCCCTCGCCACTCCTCCTGGGATCCTTCCATAACTACTACGCCGGCGCGGGGCGAAGTGTTTGCGAAAATCGACCCCTCTGATTGCCGCTTATTCATGCAGACATTCAGGCTTGTGCACGTGTACCTGCCTATTGCCGGAAAATCGCTGCCAGGAGCCCGACGATTCCAAACAGCGAGATCAATCCGGCGAAAATTGCCGACAGCGATATCGGGATCCGGGCTCCCTGGGCGCGCAGCGAGCGCAGGTTGGCGGAATGTTCGAGCGTCGCCAGGACCAGGGCCGCCAGCCCCAGGCAGATCGCCCCAATGGCGAACTCGCGCGGGCCGATCAGCCGCTGGCTGGCGCCTTCTGCTCCTGCCGGATGCTGGAGCTGGAAAAACTTGTAGATGCTGAATCCAAACGTGATCAGCCCGGTGGCAGTGCGCACCCAGGCGAGCAACGTCCTTTCGTAAGCCATCCGCGTGCGGTCGATGGCCAGTTGATTCGCGTCGGGCAGGGGGCCGACAATTCCGGCGAGGGTCGGTGGCATGATCAGGATCCTGGAGTCGTTGGCAAATCGGGTAAGCGCGCAGCGCGCGCCCTCTGAATCAAATCGCGGCACCGTTTCCCGTCAATGAATTCACGCCGCTGCATTCGCTTTCCATTGGAACGTCGAATGATCGAAAACGACGATGATACCATCCATCGCCGCCCCCTGTCTGGCGGCGTTCCCATGGCGCGGATGTATTTGTCGCTGGCCTTGGTATCATCGCGGAATCGAGATTGCGTTCGCTCGACTCTGCCATCTGGAGGTGAATCCAATGACTGCTCCGACGCAGCTCACTCGCCGTCAGATCCTGCAAACCGCCAGCCTCCTGGGGATCTCGGCGGCGTCACTTTCGATTTCGTCCGACGCCGCTGCGGCGGAAAATCCTGAACAGTCCCTGTCGCCGCAGTCCGGGCTCGTCACGAAGCAGTTGAAGCCGCTCAAGTACGAAGAAATCCCCGGCCTGCTCACGAAGAGTCAGGTGACGCCGCACTATCAGGCGCACTACGGCGGCGCGCTCAAGCGCTTCATCACGCTCGATCAGCAGCTCGATACGCTCTATAAGGGCAAGGAGCCGCTGGGGGGCGACGCCTACGCGCTCATGCAGAAAGACAAAGTCAACCGCATGAACAGCGTGCTTTTGCACGAACTGTACTTCGACGGACTGACGCCCAAGCCGGGCGACCCCCTGGCCGACATTCGGACAGCGCTTGCCAACCGGTTCGGCTCGCTCGATCGCTGGATGGAAGATTTCAAGGCCTGCTGCCTGGCGGCCAACGGCTGGGGTATTCTCGCCCGCGATCTGGTCAATGGCCAGCTCTATAACGTGGCCAGCGATCTCCACGAAATCGGCGTGCTGTGGCTGGGCCAGCCACTGGTCGTCTGTGACGTCTACGAACACGCGTTCTACGTCGATTACCAGAATCGGAAACCGGAGTACGTCAACAAGTTCGTCCAGTTCCTCGACTGGGCCGAAATCAACCGACGCTGGAACGTGCTGAAGTGAACGCATTCGCACAGAAATCACGGGGGATCGAATTCGATTCGGAAAGACAAAGTCCGTTTGAAGTCCGACATGGATTTTCGCGCCGCAATCGAGGACCACAACTGAAACGGATCATGCTGGCTTCGCCTTGTCAAAGGATCAGCCAATGACACCCAGTTTCAAGCGCGCCCAGGTTCTGGGAATCATTGCGTCAGCGAGCCGACGGATTTAGTCCGTCGGTATCGGGTGTGAGTTATCCGGAGGGGCAACCGGGCCGTTGGAGTTGGAAGCGTCGCATGCGGCGTTGGTGCGCATGCGTGACAGACAGGCATGGCGCGGGGATGGATTGTTCGGTTCATCCTGACAGGACGCTTGGATCCGATCCCGGTGGAATAAATCCACCGGCTCGCTGGCGCTGGGAGCGTCGGTGCGCGGGCGGGGGCTCGTGCGCATGCCCGACTCGAACGCATTGCACCCGCGGGTCGGATCATTTTTGCTTGTGTTCGTGCGGTTCTTCTTTGAAGTCGCCTGCGTAGGGAGTGCCGTCCACCTCGCCGCTCACCGTGCCGGCGAATTCCTGTTCGACCCCCAGTTTTTCGTGCTTGCCGACGAAGCGCGAGGCGTTGCCATCCGCTTCGCCATCAAGCGCCTGGGCCATCAATTCGACCTGGAACGATGGTTCGGTGATCGTCAGCAGCAGCTTGCCGTCGGTCGCCTTACGACGCCGCGTCACGACTTGGCATCATGTTCGTGATGGTCGTGCTCTCCGTCGTCATGCGGCTTCGGGGGCTTCTTGCCGTACTTTGCCTCGTACTGGGCCGCAAATTCGGCCTCCTTCTCGGGATGGCAGATGAAGCATTGTGATTCAGGGCGCTCGTGTTCTTTGCACCAGTCCCCTTTGGCTTTGAAATCGGCAACAAGCTTCGTACTGCATCGGGCGCAGACCTCTTCGGGGACGCCGTGTTCGTCGCACCACCACCCGTCGTGCTTGTGTTCCTCGTTGACCGCTGGTTTGGCCGCAACAGGCGGCGATTTCTCGGGAGAGTTTCCACAGCCGGCGACCCCCAAACCCGCGACCATCAATACTCCGCACGCCAGCATCTGTTTCGCAGACATTTCACATTCCTTTGAGGAATCAGGCCAAATTGACTTTCGTAAGTTCTCGCAATTCTTCAGACTCCGCCTCCCGCTCGATACGTTTCCTGGGCCATTGAAACAACAGATAAAGGACCCGTAAGACCAGCAGCGACATCACCATCGCGCCAATCACACCGCCGATGACGACCGTGGCCAGCGGGCGCTGGACTTCAGCTCCCATGCCCGTGCTGAACGCCATCGGCAGAAACCCCAGACTGGCCACCAGCGTCGTCATCAGCACGGGCCGCAGCCGCGTGATGGCCGCCTGCATTACTGCCTCATCGAGCGGCAGTCCTTTGTTTCGCAATTGCCGGACGTAAGAGACGAGGATCATGTCGTCCAGGACGGCGACCCCCGACAGAGCGATGAACCCGATCGCTGCCGATATTGAAAACGGCATGTCACGAAGCCAGAGAGCGAATATTCCCCCCACCCAGCCGAAGGGTACGCCGGTGAAGACCCGGAGCGCATCCACTAAATTGTGGTACGTCAGATAGAGCAACGTGAAAATCAGGATCGCCGCCACCGGAACCACGATCATGAGCCGCGTCCGCGCCCTCTGGAGGTGCTCGAACTGCCCGCCGAACTCGGTGAAGTAGCGACCCGGAGGGAGTTTGAGCTTCTCCTTGATTTGCTGCTCCGCTTCGGTCACGAAGCTGCCGATGTCCCGACCGCGGACATTGGCTGACACGGTAATTCGGCGCTGTCCCCATTCCCGTGTGATCGTGGCTGGTCCTTGAACGACTCGGATTTCGGCCAGCCTTGAAAGCGGCAACCGCTCGCCCGACGCTGTGGGAATCAAGATCGAGCCGATGCCGGTGGAACCTGCGCGCATCGACTCGGGCAGTCGCACAACTAGCGGAAACCGCAGTTGGCCTTCGACGACTTCGCCAAGAGGCTTGCTGCCGATGGATTCAATCATATCCGTGACGACTTTCGCCGGAACGCCGTGACGGGCCAGTTGCTCCTGGTCGAGCTTGATCTGCAGGACGGGCTGCCCAGTGATCTGCTCGGTGCTCACGTCGGCATTGCCCGGAATGCGGTTGAGGATCGCCTCGATTTCCTTTCCCTTGGCAGCCAGCACATCGAGGTCGTCGCCGTAGAGCTTGACGGCGACGTCGGACCGAACGCCCGACACCATTTCGTTCATCCGCATTTCAATCGGTTGCAGAAACGCCAGTCGCTGTCCCGGCATGTCGCGCAGGTGCTTCTCGATCAGCGTCGTGAGCTCAGCCTGCGTCTGCGCCTTGCTCCATTGCTTGCGGGGCTTCAGCGTCATGAACATGTCGGTCAGTTCGATCCCCATCGGATCTGTGGCGATCTCGGCGGTGCCGATACGGCTCCAGACATGCTGAACTTCGTCCGGGAATTCGGCGAGGACCGTCCTTTCCATCTGCGTGTTGTATTTGATTGAATCCTCGAGATCGGTCCCGGTGAGCCGCACGACGCTGACCGCAATCGCCCCTTCGGACAGGCGGGGGACAAACTCCGAACCCAGATTGGGTGCGATCATTCCGAAGGCGAGGAACAGGACGCAGGCGGCAAATGCCATCACGAGCAGCTTGTGATGCATCGAGAACCAGAGGATCGGAGCATGAATCCGATGCGCGATCCGCATCAACAGCGGTTCGCGTTCTTCGACTCGCTTGGGGAGGATCAAGCTGGCCAGCACCGGCATCAGGGTCAGCGACAGGACCATCGAGCCCATCAACGCGAAAATCACGGTGAGTGCCATCGGGCGGAAGAGTTTCCCCTCGATCCCTTCCAACGTCAGGATCGGGAGGTACACGATCATAATGATGAGTTCGCCGAACATCGTCGGCTTGCGGACCTCAACTGCCGCATCGCGCACCACGTCGATCATCGACCGGCGCTGGTTGTCGCCGTGCGCGATGTGGCGCACGCAATTCTCGATCATCACGACGGAGCTATCGACGATCATTCCGAAATCGACCGCCCCCAGGCTCAAGAGGCTGGCGGCGATCCCAAACCTGAGCATGCCTGCGAAGGCAAACAGCATCGAGAGCGGAATGGCCAGCGCCACGATCATCGCAGCCCGCAGGTTCCCGAGGAACGCAAACAGGACGGCGATCACGAGCAGTCCTCCCTCGAACAGGTTGTTCTTCACCGTACTAATGACGTGATCGACGAGTTCCGTGCGGTCGTAAACCGCATGGACTTCGACGTTCGCCGGCAATGTGGCTTTCACCTCGTCGAGCCGGTGCTTCATCGCCCAGGTCACTTCATGCGTGTTCTCTCCCATCCGCATGAAGCCCAGACCCATGACCACTTCGCCTTTCCCGTCGGCCGTGACCGCTCCGCGACGAATCTCGGAACCGATCATCACTTCGGCTACGTCGGCGACGCGGATCGGCACGCCGTCCCTGGCAGTGATGACGATTCCGGCGATCTGCTCGACATTGACCGTACGCCCGAGCCCCTGGACGAGGACCGATTGCGTTCCTTCGCGGACGTTTCCACCGCCAACGTTGCGATTATTGTCCTCGACGGCCCGGACGACTTCATCGAATGTCAGGCCGAATTTAATGAGCAGGTTCGGGTTGATCCGCACCTGGTACTGCTTTTCGTACCCGCCCCAACTGTTGATCTCGGCCACCCCCTTGACAGTTCGCATCTTGGGTTTGATGACCCAGTCGTGGATCGTCCGCAGTTGGGTCACATCGTTTCCCTGCCCTGTCACCACGTAGTGGAAAACTTCACCGAGCCCCGTGGCCACCGGCCCCATCTTCGGCCGCCCGATTCCAGTAGCCGGTTCGACAGTCGCCAGCCGCTCGTTAATGAGCTGCCGCGCGAAGTAGATGTCGGTGCCGTCCTGGAACGTCACCACGACCTGGGAAAACCCGAACTTCGAGACAGACCGCATGCTTTCCAGTCCGGGCAAACCGCCGATCGACTGCTCGATCGGAAACGTGATTCGCTGTTCGACTTCTTCAGGACCGAGCGCGGGGGCCACGGTATTGATCTGCACCTGCACCGGAGTCGTGTCGGGGAACGCATCGACGTCCAGAAAGCGCAGCGACAAGCCTCCCATCGCCGCCAGGGCGATCACCCCGGCGATCACGATCAGGCGATGCCGCAGTGAAATGTCAATGATCCAGTTCAACACGAAGTTGCTCCCGCCCTCACCCGGGCTGCCTTGCTCTCAGTGTCCCGGAACGCAGCAGCCGCACCCGGCTCCCAGGTTGTTCTTGAGAAGTTGTGCCTCCAGCACCACGCTGTTCCGGCTGGCGATCACTTCGCCCGGCATCAGGCCGACGATGATTTCCGTCGTGTCGCGATTCTTGACGCCCAGTCGCACTTTCCTCACGTGGAAGAATTTCGGAGAACCTTCCCGCAGAAAGTCTTTGTCGCGCACGAATACGACGTGGCAGTCCCCGTCCCAATGGACCGCCTCGCTCGACACAACAATTGCGTTGGGCTCTTCGCGGAGCACGATCCGCCCGGTCCCAAACGTGTTCGCCCGCAGGCGGCCGTCCAGGTTCGGCAGGTCCACGCGGACTTTCACCGTGCGGGTGTGGTCGTCAACCGCGGTGCTGATCCAACTCACCTCCCCTTTGAATTCAGGTTCGTCGGCGCTATCGCTGGGGCGGAACAGGACCGATTGGCCAATCGCGACGTACTTCGCCGATTCCTGACGCACGTCGATCGTCAGCCACATCGAGCGCACATCCGCGACGCCGAACACCGTCCGACCGGCATCCACGACTTCCCCGGCGACAACTTTCCTTTCGATCACGACCCCATCCAATGGCGCACGCAGTGGGAACAGGTTCGAGGTGGTCGAGCCGTCGTCGAAGCTCTTGACAACAGCCGCCGGCAGACCCAGGAAATGAATCTGCTCCGCAATTTCCTCGGGACTCAACTCGGCGAATTTCTCAGACCGTACTGGCAGACCGAGATTGATGAGCGCCTGCTGGGCGCCCAGCAAACGAATTTGCGACTCCTGCAGAGCCGCCTCGGCCTCACGGTACTGCCGTTCCGGGATGGCTCCCTTTTCCGCCGGCGTTTTCAGACGCTCAACAGTGGTCGCCTTCAGTCGCCGGTGGGCAACTGCTTGAAGGAATTCGGCTTTAGCGCGGCCGACTTCCGCGGCGTCGATGAGCGCCAGCACATCCCCCTTATTCACCCGATCGCCTACCTGTCGTTCGACCCGGTAGACTGTTCCGGCGACGCGGCTGGCCAGGTGTGCCGAGCGCGTTTCGTCGTACACGACTTCAGCGTTGGCGATGACGGCCTCGATGATCGGCCTCCGCAGGGCAACCTCGATTTCGAGGCCGACTTTCTCAGTCGCCTGGGTCGAAGCGAATTGAATTCGTTTCTTGTGCAGCTTGCAGAGGCTGTTATTCTCTGGCCGAGGCATGAGCGCGAGCGCGCGGTTTGCTCGTTCCATGTCATCGTCCGAAACCACCGGAATGGTCTTCAATTGTGCCACGTCGGGGTGGTGCAGAGGACACTGCGCCACCCCGTGCTCTTTGCACCAGCCGTAGTCCTTGAGCGGAGGCAGAAGGCTTGCGTTGCATTCAATGCATTGTGATTCCGGGACATTGTGCTCCTGGCACCAGTCATCAGCCGCGCCAAGCCGGTTGCCGAATAGCTCGGAGAACTTCGGCAGCGTCCAATCTGTGCTATGTCCCCAGAATGCGAGGCCGGCCAACAGGCCAATGACTGCCGTTGTCGGAATGGCATCTCGCAGCCAGATCGAAAAACCAGAACCTCGCCGAGGTCCCGCCGGCGTAGTAACCGCTGGTGAAGTTGGAGACGGATCGACCGAATCGCCGTGCGTGATCGTCGATTGCGACATCATTGAAGCTCCTGGAGTTCCTCGGCGCCAATGCGCTGAAACTCACGAGGGAATAGAGGGTGCCCTGAAGCAGCCACCCCTCAACGGGAAGCGCGACGCGCAACCCGATAAGGCTCGCTTAAACGCGGCCGACAGACATCAAATCAAGAAGACTTGATGCATTAGATGGAGACGCGCGGACGGATTTGCGTCGTCCGGGTCATCGGCACCACGACGAACTTCTACGGTGCCGAGAGGATGATTGGCAGTCTGCAAGACGACGACCGCCGCGAAATCCAACAACAGGTCGATTTGAGGGGCGTCAACCTGGCTCTTTTGCGGAGCAACGTAGACGCACACACCTCGGCAGTGCAGCTTGCAAGGTTCGCCGGGCGACTGGCGGCCGCCCTTTTCGTCCGCGCGATGGCAATGCTGACAGCAGCCGGCCGATGGCGAAGAGGCAGCGGAATTTGCTGTCTCGCGGTGTGTGCACGCTCGCGCGTTGTGCCAGCAACAACCCCAGAGGCCGTGAGCGACGAAAGCCGCGGCCGTCAACAGGGTCATCAGTTGCCGGAACATTAGCATGCAAGCAAACCACCTTGGCCCCAGATTACGATCCTCGTTTCAATGGTAGGTCGTCCTCGCGAACGAGTCAATCCCGAGGAATCCGTGCCATCCTCCGTAAACATCGTCAAAGTCGCCGTTAGAACGAGTGTCTTTTGCTGGAATTCTTGCCGACCCATCGATGGAATTCCCTGATCGGCTATTCGCAATCGAATTGCCCCGGGGCTCGCCAGGATGGCCGCCCCAGCGCGTGACAGTTCAGCGTTCTATCCACTCTCATTCCTCAGGTGCGGTACCGACCGTTGCTTACGCATCGGAGTTCGTTATTCTGATGCTTCCGGATGATTCTCGTCGCCGACTGTGGTCGACCGGTTTCAACCCGTCTCGACGGGCGGCGCGAGTGCGTCTGTGTCGTGACACTCTCACACCTTATCTAGGGACGGTGCTCGAATGAATCGCAGAAACAGCTTGGTGTTGCCCGTCGCGATTTTTTTTGTGCCCCTCACGATTTTCCTTGCGGATCAAAGTGTTGGAGCGGCAACTCCCAAGATCACGACCGTCCCCGTTCCTGCGGATGGCAAGCCGATGGCGGCGAAGACTGATGCCGAAGGTACGATCCATCTGGTGTTTGACACAGCCGACGGCCCGCACTACGTCCGTTCCCAGGACAACGGCCAAACGTTGAGCCGGCCGGTCCCGCTCGTCGATCCGGCGTCGGGAAAGCCCGGGCTCGAGTTCGGAATATCCGACCTGGCGGTGACGGCCGAAGGAGAGGTCCATGTGGCGCTCTCGAACAATGCCTGGAAGTTGAAGCTGCCGCAGGAGGAGTGGGGATTTTTTTACACCCGCGTGCGGCCGGGGGAAAAGGCTTTCTCCCCGCTACGAAACATCAATCACAAGCCGAGCGAGGGATTCTCGCTGGCGGTGGGAGAACAGGGAACTGTCACCGCCGTCTGGATGGCAGACAAACTCTACGCGAATGTTTCGCACGACGGTGGAAAAACATTCGCTTCCATGGTTGAGATCGATCCGGTGCTCGATCCCTGCAACTGCTGCACCACGAGCTCGGTCTACGGAGCCGACGGACGGCTGGCCATTCTGTATCGCGAGGAAACCAACAACGAGCGCGACATGTACCTGGCGCTGTGGGACCAGACAGAGAACAAGGTCACGAAATCGCGTGTCAGCACCACGCCCTGGAAGATAAATGCGTGTCCGATGACTTACTACTCAGTGACCCGCAGCGGCGATGGTTTCGTGGCGGCCTGGCCGACGAAGGGTCAGATCTATCTGGCGCGGCTGGATGCCAGCGGTGCCCTGAAATCGCCCAACGAAATCAAGACTCCCGGATCGAACGGCATGCGCACCGGTGTGCTGGCCATCGCCGCAACGGAGGGCCGCACCCTGGTGGCCTGGAAGAAGGACAATCAACTCGGCTGGCAGTTGTACGACGATCGGGGCCGACCGTCAGGCGCGCCCGGCTTGACCCAGAGTGCCGGCAACGGTGTCGCCGGTGTGCTCGCCAGGAACGGTGAATTGATTCTGTTTCGGTGAGGGAACCGTCGCGTCCTGAATGTCGCCTTTCGCTCGGCGAAAGCGCGTGTCCGTAGGGTGGACTTCAGTCCACCCGTGAAGTCTTCGTACTGGAATCTGTCGAACTGGCGACGGCGCGGCCACAAGGTTCAGGCGGGATTTCAATCCTCCCACTCGGGAATTCGGCTGGACTTCAGTCCACCCCACCGAAACGTTCTTTCGCGAAGCGAAAGACGACTCTGCGCCAGCATGTCGAGCAGAATTTCCTTCGCGTGCCGTTAATCGATCGGAGCCGTCTGCGGTTGCAGCCGTGCTGATCTGTTACCTGCACACTGAAGGGTTGACTCATGCTCCGCTCACAGATTCGGTCGGGCATTGCCCATGTGGGTCTCGCACTCCGCGAACCCGAAGAGTTCGCCTTCCGCTGGGAGGCCGGACAGGTGCTGTATCCCTGGTGGGTCTGGCTGGCCCTGGGGCTGACTGCCGTGCTCGGCACCACCACTTACGGCATGACGATGGGTTTGCTGACGGGGGGCTCGGCCATCTTCGTCAAAGGTCTGTTGTGTACGCTCGCGGCGGGGCTGGCTTGGGGAATTCCGCTCCCGGCCCTCTACATTCTCAACAGCTTCTGGGGTGCGCGGCTCTCGGCCGCCAGCACGCTCCTGGCGGCGCTGGTCACCACCAGTTGGGGCGGACTGGCGATGATCGCCTCGATCCCGATCAACTGGTTCTTCACAGCCGCCATTCCACACCCGACGTTTGTCCTGTTCGTCAACCTGACAGTCTTTGCGGGGGTGGGGGTCTCGATGATTGACGTCTTCCAGCGCGTCATGCGGCGGCTGGAGCCGAAGCGCAATGCGCCCCCCATCTGGTGGCTGGTGCTGGTCGGGACGATCGGCGGCGAACTGTTCTACTTCTTCAACCTGTTCCAATTCGGCGGCACGCCGGGGACCTGAAACCGATGCTCACTTCCTGCGAAATCCGCGAACATCTGAATGGTCTGAACGCGACGGGGGACCGGGGACCTGGGACCGGGGACCGGAACATTGCAACGGCGCTCCCTGACGACGCTGATCCCTCCCTGGCCACAGGCTCGGTTCTCACGCAGGTCGGCGCGCCGTCTCTGCTCGAACTGCTGGAGCTGATCCTTAAAGATCGGCCGCGTCTTGAGCGGATCATTCACGATCCGTCGCTGTCGGCCGAACTGCTCCCGCGCCTGCTGGCTGTTGCGCTCATCGGGTTCACGCTGTTCGGCTCAACGCTGGCGATCATCATTGCCGCCGTCGGCGTGCAGGTGCATCTCGCGGCGGTTGCCGACGTCTTGAACGGCACAGTGCCGCGATTGATCGAATTTGTTCGCGACACGCCGGCAGCGGGATACACCCCGCTGGCAAGCCTGCTCGCGGCAGTAAAGCTGATTGCCGCATACGACCTGGGCCTGGTGGCCGCGGCGGGTGTCTGTCTCCCCAGCCTCTATTTCTACGGACTGCTGGCCGGAATCCCGCTGTCGCTGGCGCGGGTGACCGTGCACACGCTCAAAGGGATGGCGACGACCGCCGTGGCGCTGGTCGGTGTGCTCCCGATCTACATGGCCTGGGCCCTGGGGGTGGCGGTCTTTCAATTGCCGAATGAATTCGTCGATGCCGTGTTGTGGTTGGGGCTGATCCTGCCGTTCATCACCGGGCTGTTCGGCGTCAGTTCGCTCTACAGCGGCTTTGCCGCCCTGGCGCACGCTCTGCCGTCCGAGTGCCGGGGACAGCGTGCCTGTCTGTTGCGGCGGCTGGTCGTCTCTTGGTCGGTCTGCTACACGGCCGTCACGCCGGTCATGATTTACACGTTGTGGGAACATTTTTCCCGCGTAGCCTGAATCCTCTTGAGATCATGAACAGGAGCACCAACATCATGGGAGTCTTCCAGCGCGTCAGCGACATTATCTCCGCCAACCTGACCGACATGGTGGAGCGGTTCGAATCACCCGAAACCATGCTGCGGCAGGCGGTGCGTGAAATGGACGCCGCCGTCGCGAAGCAGATGGAATCGGCCGCCCGTGTCATCGCCGACGAACGGCTCGTCGAGCAGGAGCTGGCGCGGCACCGGGAACAATCGGCGAGTCTACAAGCCCGCGCCCGCGAGGCGGTCGGCCGGAATGACGACGCAGCCGCGCGAGTGTGTCTCGCGCGCCGGCAGGAGCACGACAAACTGATCGCCGCTCTGGAAGACCAGTTCGCCAGGCTCCAATCGACCGGCGCCCGCCTGCGCCGGCAGCTCGATGCGATGCGCGTCCGCCGCACCGAGGCGGCGCGCACGCTCCAGACGCTGATCGCCCGCGACCGCTCGGCAACCACGCGCCGGCAACTCGCCGCCGAGCGATCTCCTGGAACGACAGACGCGGCCGGCTTCGCGCGCTTCGACCGCGTCCGGCAGCAGGTCGAACGCCGCGAGGCCGAGGCCGACGCACTGGTCGAACTGGGGGAGTGTGCCGATCTAACACCCGAATTCGATCCCAGTGGCGATGCAGAAATTGAGACTGAACTTCTGGCGCTCAAGGAGCAGCGCGGCTGACGATACAGTTGACTCTGAAATGGCAGCAGATCATGGGGCTTACCGAAACGATCTGGTTTTATCTGTTGTTCGGCATCGGCATCGCCGCGGCGGTCGCGCTGCGTTCTGACGGTGCAGGATCGGCTGCCACGTGGTTTCGGGTCACGACAGCCCTGTTCTTCTGGCCCCTCTACCTGCCGATCCTGCTCGACCGGCCGGTGCGTGAGTCTCCCGTTGCCGCCGCGCGCGAGTCGAAGGCGAGCCAGCCGGCGGACGAATATGCAGAAACAATCAATCGCGTCGAGGTGGAACTCGAAACGGCGCTCGACAGTCTCGACGGCTGGGCCGAAAACGTCCTGGCGCGTGAGCAAAACCGGTTTGCCGAGTTGCGGACGGCGTGGCGCCTCCAGGCCGACCGGATCCGCCAACTCGATCGACTGCTGGCCTCTGCCGATGAACCCGCCACAACGGCTGACCGTGTCGTTGCGCCGGGATCGGAGTCGAACGAAAATCAGCCGCGCTTTCGACAGAGCCAGCAGGCGCGGCGCGAAAATATGCTGCGTCTGCACGCCGTCCGTCGCCGGCTGCACGACGATCTGCTGGGGACCCTGGCCTGGGTGCGCGAGCTGGTCAGCATGATTCACCTGGCCAAGTTCACCGGCGCTCCGGCCTCTCGCGCCGAGGAACTGGTCGCCCAGATCGCCACCGCCGTCGAAGGGCTCTCAGAAGTTTCTCAATGGCGCGACGAGCCTGTCGAGGTCGGACGCTGAATTGGATTGCGTGGCTGGGGCAGATCAGCGTCTCTGGACCGGGATCGCCGATCTGGGGTTGAAGTTTCTGTTGGAATCCCCTTGCGCGCAAGCGGATGCCCCAGTGGCCGCACAAAGTTCTGGGGCATCGATCCAAACGCTGCTTAGGCCGGCAGTCGGCGAATATCTAATCTGGCAGCGGCGCTTCGCTTCCAGGGACCTGCCCCAGCCACGCGGCTGCGCCGGTATCCTGTCATGTCCTGCGGCTTTGCTGCCCGGCCGGCGGTTCGCGCATTCGTGAAATATTCATTAAACGGTCATTACCGTTTCATCGTCGTGTTCTTTAATCCCCGCAGTTGCAGGATGCACACGCAAATAAGATTCCATCGTCCTGTCGAGGTGGTTTGAGGGCCCTGGCTGCCGAGTGCCGGACCTGCCTCGACCGGGATATTTGCACTGGGCCTATTTGCCCGAGTCCTATTTGTACGGGCCGTTGTATCCGCTCCTGCACACCGGGAGGTCCATCCTCAGGATGGCTCCCACTGGCCCTGTTTCTCTTCAATTGAAGGACCCGACATGCTCCGTGACGAGACTCCCTCTCTGCGCTGCCGCCGACTCTGCCGTGGTTTCACTCTGATCGAATTGCTGGTGGTGATCGCCATCATCGCGGTGCTGGTGGCACTGCTGCTCCCCGCAGTTCAGCAGGCCCGCGAGGCGGCCCGCCGCAGCCAGTGCAAGAACAACCTCAAGCAGATCGGGCTGGCATTTCACAATTACCACGACGTCTTCCGCGTGTTCCCCGACGGCGGCAACGACTCGGGCGCCGGCTGGCCCTGCAGCGCCTGCTGCTCGGCCAACAATCGCGGCGAATGGAACTGGATGTACCAGATCCTGCCCGAGATCGAACAAGCCAATCTCTACGATACGACAAACGATACTGCCGTCTATCAGACGCCCACTGCCGTCTACTACTGTCCCTCCCGGCGTTCACCCCGTCTGTACGGCAGCTCTGCCAAGAGCGACTACGCCGGAAATGCCGGCGACGGTATGAACAATTACAACGGCACAATCTCCCGCCGGAGCTGCAAGGCTCCCGTCGATTTCGCGCTCATTCTCGACGGCACTTCGAACACGCTGCTCGTTGCCGAAAAGCAGACCAACGATAAAAACTTCGGTGGCAGCGGTGGCGACAACGAGCCCTACGTGAATTCCGGCTGGGACCAGGATGAAATCCGCTGGGGAGGACTCACCAACGGTCCCGCCCCCGACTCGCAACATCCGGCAGAACCCCCCACCTTCTGGAGCGGACGCTTCGGATCGGTGCATAGCGCGGCATTCAACGGCGTTCTCGCCGATGGGTCGGTCCGATCCTTCTCCTACGACATCGATGTCGAGACGTTTCGTCGCATCTGCGTCCGCAACGACGGCCTCGCCATTGGCGACTACTAAGTCCCTCCCCGGCTGATTTCCTGCCCCTGTCCGCCCCCGGCGGATTTCCCCGTTGCTCCATCCAGGGAGACACCATGCCTGCAGTTCGTCTGCTGAGAAAACGGATTCTCGCCATTCCCGCATTGTTCGCAGTTGCCTGCGCCGGCTGCGGCACCTTTGACGACGAAGAGCTCTACAGCGGAGATGAAGAGGCAGTTCGCGAGCACATGCGAGAAGTCGAAGACGACGAACGTGCCCACTTCCAGCAGACTCCGCAGGTGGAAGCGGCAGCGACGATGTTTCCGCAGGAACGTCCGGGCGGGAACTGAAGCGAGACGTCGCCGCCGGCAAACGGCAGCTGCGACCGTGGCTGGGGCAGATCAGCGTCTCTGGACGGGGATCGTCGAGGGAACGTTCAAACGTTCGTAAAAGTCCCGTCGCGCGCAAGCGGATGCCCCAGTTCTCGCACAAAGATCTGGGGCATCGATCCAATCGCTGCGCAGGCGGGCAGTCTGCGGAGGTTTCATTCAGCAGCGGCAACTCGCGCGCCAGGGACCTGCCCCAGCCACTCGTTCGAAGCGCGTGATTGCGAAGGCTGGCTGGGTGCGGCCATAATGGCGGCTGTCGAAGTGTGCCGTTCCGTAGCGAGTCGTACTTTCGAGGGAGGCGCCGATGCGATCGTGGAAGTTGCTGGTAATCGGGGCGGTTGTCGCACTGGCGTTCGTGGCTGATCGATCGGTCGGGGCGGGTGATTTTCAGATCGGGACGCACACGTTTACGCTCCCCGAGGGGTTTGAGATCGAGCTGGTCGCCGGGCCGCCGCTGGTCGATCGTCCGATCGTGGCCGATTTTGACGACGCAGGCCGGCTGTACGTCGCCGATTCGTCCGGCTCGAACGACAAGGTCGAAAAGCAGCTTGCCGAGAAGCCGCACCGGATCGTGCGGCTGGAAGATACCGACGGCGACGGCCGGTTCGACAAATCCATCGTCTTCGCCGATCAGATGATGTTCCCCGAAGGGGCGATGTGGCTGGAAGGTTCGCTGTACGTTGCCGCCCCGCCGAGCATCTGGAAGCTGACCGACACCGATGGCGACGGTATCGCCGACAAACGGGAAGAATGGTTCGCAGGGAAAACCCTCACCGGCTGCGCGAACGACCTGCACGGTCCGTACGCCGGCCCCGACGGCTGGATCTACTGGTGCAAAGGGGCGTTTGCCAAACAGACGTACGAGCGCGAGGGGAAGCCTCCCTTCGTGACACGGGCTTCCCACATTTTTCGCTGCCGGCCCGATGGCACGGGGCTCGAACCGGTGATGACGGGCGGAATGGACAACCCGGTAGATGTCGTCTTCACCCCCGGCGGCGAGCGGATCTTTTCGACGACGTTCCTCCAGCATCCCGGCGGCGGCAAGCGCGATGGGCTGATTCACGCGGTGTACGGCGGCGTGTACGGCAAAATCCACGACGTGATTGAAGACCATCCTCGCACGGGAGACGTCATGCCAGTCCTCTCGCATCTGGGTGCCGCGGCGCCGTGCGGACTCACGCGCTACGAATCGAACATCTTTGGCGACGACTACCGCGACAACCTGTTCACCTGCTGCTTCAACATGCACAAATTGACGCGGCACGTGCTGGAGCCTGACGGGGCGACGTTCAAGTCCACCGATTCCGATTTTCTGGTGTCGAACAATTTCGACTTTCATCCGACTGACGTTCAGGAAGACGCCGACGGGAGCCTGATCGTGGTCGACACGGGAGGCTGGTATAAGCTCTGCTGTCCCACGTCGCAACTCCAGAAACCGGACGTGCTGGGGGCAATATATCGCGTGCGCAAGACGGGGGCGAAAAAGATTCGCGATCCCCTCGGATTGGCAATCCATTGGGATTTTATTTCTGCCAATGGTCTCGCCGAGTTGTTGGGTGACGAACGCAGAGTGGTGAGATCTAAGGCTACCCGTTACCTTGCGACTCGTTCCGATGCCGTTCAGACGCTCAGCCGCGTCTTGCGTTCAGGTGTTCCGCCAGCAAACGTTCCAACGGTTGCACGGTGCAACGCTGTCTGGACCCTAACGCGGATTGATTCTCGAGACGCCAGAGCGTTGATCCGCCAGGCGCTGGAAGCGTACGAGCGACCGGTCCGCCAGGCGGCGGCCCACTCTGTGAGTCTGTGGCGCGACAGCGGCGCAGAGCCTAAGTTGCTGCACTTGGTTGTTGATCATGATTTTCAAATGTGGCGAATCGCTTTCGAAGGTATCGGTCGACTTGGGAACCAGGCCTTCGTTCCCCGCCTCCTGCGTGAGGCTCGAATACTCGAATCGAAGCCCGATCGCGTGTTGGAGCACTCTCTGATCTACGCGCTCATCGAACTCGCCGATCCAAAGCAGACTGCCATGGGATTGACGGCGGAAAGTTCGGCGACGCGTCGTGTCGCCCTCATCGCCCTCGACCAGATGCCCGGTGGCGGCCTCGAACCACAGATGGTCGCAGGCCTCCTCGATTCGAAAGAGCCGCTGATCAGGGAGACGGCGGCCTGGATCGTCGGCCGGCATCCCGAATGGGGAGACACGCTGGCCGGCTATCTGCGCGCGCGACTGGGTGCGAACTCGTTCACGGAAGCCGAAGCCAGTGACTTGGAAGCGTACCTCGTTCGGTTTACGAAGTCTTCGCCGGTGCAGCAGCTGCTGACCGAGATTCTCGAAGATCCCAAAAACGTTCTCCAGGCACGACACATCGTGTTGCCGGCGATCGCACGATCGGGACTCAAGGAACCTCCCGTGGCGTGGATCGCTGCGATTACGCGCTTGCTGGCCAGCGACGATGTGGGGCTCGTCGAGGCGGCAGTGTCGGCGGCGCGGGCGATTCCGGCGGCCAAGACACCGGATCCGAAATTCGCCGCCGCGCTGCTGGCTGTCGCCGGGCGTACCAACGCCGTAGCCTCCATTCGGATTAACGCCCTGGCGGCCGTTCCTGGTGGACTGCTCGAAATCTCGCCGGCGCTGTTCGACTTCCTGCGCGGCAATCTGCGCCCCGAGCAGGAAGTTTTTGCACGCTCCAGCGCCGCCGAAATCCTCGCGAGAGCGCGGCTCTCGCAGGATCAGTTATCCCGACTGACTGAATCATTCCAGGTCACCGGCCCGATTGAAGCCGATCGGCTGCTCCCGGCGTTCAAAGAGGCCAATGACGAATCGCTCGGCCTGAGATTGATCGCCGCACTGAAAGAGTCCCCTGCTCTCACCGGCCTGCGCATCGATGCCGTGAAGTCGGCAATCGCCAAGTTCCCGGCGCCGGTCCAGGCGCGGGCTGAAGAACTTTATGTGCTGATCAATGTCGACGTGGCCAAGCAGAAGGAAAAGCTGGAAACCCTGGTCGCCACGCTCAAGACTGGCGACGTCCGCCGCGGGCAGGTGGTGTTCAACACGTCCAAGGCGGCGTGCGCGGCGTGTCATCCGTTCGGCTATCTCGGCGGCAATGTGGGACCCGACCTCACCCGCATCGGCGGTATCCGCCAGGAGCGGGACCTCCTCGAGTCGATTGTCTTTCCCAGCGCCAGTTTCGTCCGTAGTTTCGAGCCGGTGATCGTCGTCACGCGCAGCGGCAAGACGTACAACGGCCTGCTGAAACTCGAATCGGCCGACGAAGTTGTCCTGGCGACTGGCCCGAAAGAAGTCGCCCGCATCGCCCGCGACGATATCGAAGAAATGCGCCCCAGCACCGTCTCGGTGATGCCCTCAGGGCTCGATCAGCAGCTCACGCCGCAGGACCTGGCCGACCTCGTGGCGTTCCTCAAAGCAGCAAAGTAAC
>Ga0137463_1000085_pt1 | contig 38675 bp, 21 predicted proteins | sample EasRivERMGT800_2_FD_102333 | JGI IMG/M metagenome (GOLD analysis project Ga0137463, IMG submission 102333) | Soil microbial communities from meander-bound floodplain in the East River, Colorado, USA - East River MetaG ERMGT800_2 | ecosystem: Environmental > Terrestrial > Soil > Floodplain ...
GGCCAAGCTCGAAACGCAGTTGGGCCGAACCGACCAGGCGCTCCAGGCGGGGCGCGACCTGTTGGCCGCCGCGCCGGGCAACCCCGAGAACTACGAGTTCTTCGCGCAGCTCTGCTTCCAGCTGGGGAAGACCGAAGAAGGGCTCGACGCGCTCAGACGGTCAGTCCGACTCAATCCGACCGATGCCAGCGGCATCATCCGCCTAGCTGCCGCGCTGGCCGATCGCATGCGCCTCGACGAGGCGATCGAAATCTACTGGCGGGCTTTCGAAAAATCCAAGGATCTCGAAGGGAAGCTGGTGGTCGTTTCAAAGCTGGCCGACCTGTACCAGCAGACCAACCATTTCGAACGGCTGGTCGAGCGCTTCGAACGGGAACGCCGCGAGCCGGGCCAGCAGCGCGAGATGACGATGTGCCTGGCCCAGGCGCACCAGTCGGCGGGGGACTACACCACGGCACGGCAGGAACTCGAGCGGCTGCTCGGGCAGAACGCGCGTGACACGCAACTCCTGCACGAATTGTCGAAGCTGGCCGAAAAAGACGGCGACCTCGACGCCGCCGCCAGGTACCAGGAGCAACTGACGCATTCCGCTCCCAGTCGCGAAGCCGAGTTGCGCCTCGCCCAGTTGCTGGACCGCCTGGGGGAATCCGACGATGCGGTGGCGATCTGGCAGCGACTGACGACCGGTGAAGACGACCCGGTCCGGCTCCTGGGGTCGCTCGACAATCTGCTGGCCCACGGCAAACAGGACCTGGTGGTGAAGATCACCGAGCGTCTGCTGCACGAACAGCCCGAGAACTGGGAGCTCATATACCGCGCAGCGTTGGCGCTGGTTGACTCGCACCCCGCCGAGGCGGTGCAGCGTTTTCAGGCAATTCTGGCGCTCCGTTTGGCCGATGACGAGGCCGGGGGCAAAGGAAAAGCTCGCGAGAAAAACGAACTGTCGCGGATTCAGCTTTCCGCCGGGCGAGCAATTCAGCGCGATTCATTCCCGCTCCCCTGGCGACTTCAGGAAATCAATCGGATCCGTGCGGTCGCCGGCGGGTCGACTGCCGGCATGTCGATGGGCGGTTTGTCGGTCGCCGGCTCGCGAATGCAGGGCCTGGCCTGGTCCCCCGGCGATTTCGGGCAAGCGCGGATCGCGGCAATCACCTGGCTGTTGCGGTTGGAAGAGCGGACCGGAACACGCGGCGAGTTTGTGCCGCGGCTGCGGGAGGCTGTCGAAAGACCCGAACCTCATGCTCGCGATCTGTGGGACTGGTATTACCTCCAGCGAATCCAGCTCAATCAAGCGGGCCTCCGCGAAGCGGCCCGGCGGCTGGCGCGATTGCAGGAGCCGGAGGGGCAGTGGCTGTATCTCACGTCGGTGGTCGAACGCCAGGCATTGGCAGCCGGCCGAGCGCCCGGCTTCTCTCCCGACGAAACCAACGCAATTCCTCCGCTTCCCGAATCGGAACTCGACGATCTGCTCGCCAGCTTTCGCTCGCTGGCAGAAAAGCAGCCGGGGCTGCTCACCGAAATGGGGTCGGTCGCCGTCGTCATGGCGGAATTGAGGCGCGCGGGGCGCACGAAAGATGCCGAAGAAGTTTACCGGGCTCTCGTGGCCCTCGCCGATCGACCCGACGTGGCGCAGCGGGCCCTGCAACTGGCGGCAGCACAAGGGGATGTTGAGTCGGCCCTGACGCTGTTCGACAAAGTCGCCGACGACCAGCTCGCCGGCGGTGGGCGGCCTAGTCAGCCGACCGATCGCCCCAAAGGGGCCGACGACCTGTTGCGGCTCATGACGGCGCGCGGCGCCGAGGGAGTCTATGCCGACGTATTGCGGCTCTTCGAGCGCTACCTTTCGTTTTCGCATCGGCGTCGGCTTTCGTCTCCAATGACGGGCCTGCTCCGTCGCAAGCCGGCCCGCTCGATAAACGCGCGCCCCACGACCGCAGCCCAAGCTCGGGCTGTGGCATTGGCCGCGAGGTCCAATCCGCTCCCCGACTTTCCTCCGGAAAATGACTGCTACGACGAAGGAGCCATTCGACTGCTCCGCAAGACGTTCGAGATCTATCGGCAGGACGACCTGCTCGACGACCTGTTTGCCCATTTCCGCCAGCGGATCGACGCGACCCCCGAGTCGGAACGGCTGTTCTGGCACTTGGGCCTCGCTTACCTGTGCGTCTGGGACAACGATGCCGACCAGGCTCTCGCGCAATTGAACGCTGCCATCGAATTGGCGCCGGCCGACCCAAATCTGAGATTCGAACTGGCGACCCTGTATGAACGCTATCAGGAATTCGAGTCGGCCTTGCAGACGCTCAGCGAGATTGTCGCGGCCGACCAGCAGGTGCTCCTGGAGCGCGAGACGGCCATCCTGCGCCTGGCGCTCCAGACGCGGACGAACGAACGTGGCCGGCAGGCGGCAGAGCGGCTGTACGGTATGCGGCTCGACCGATCGGCCCAGCAGCAGCTTGTCGGCCAGATGCAGCAGTTGGGGATGAGCGATTACGCCAATAGCCTATCATCGCGCCTGCAGCGGCAGTCGACCAGTCGCGGTGCAGGAGCCGCCCGGCTCCTCAATCAGATGAATCAATACCTCGCCGAACAGAAAACCGATCTAGCGGTGCAACTGGCCCTCCAGGTTTTAAGACGGAATCCGACCTCAGGACCGGGGGCAACTCGCACCGTGACTCAAACTCAAGTGCGGACAACGGCGTCGGGCGGGACTGGCGTCTCCAATTCCGCGTCAGTGACGACCCGTACCATCACAACCAGGGCAAACCCGACCCGGCAGCAGGCGCAGCAGGTGCTCGTGCGATCAGGCAAGCTGGATGAGCTGATCGAGCGGGCCGAAGCGCAACTGGCGGCCTCTCCCGATTCGACGTCCCTGTTTCAGAATCTGGTGGATTACTACGAAGCCGCCGGTCGCGGGGCGAAAATCGTCGAGCTGTTCGAGCGCCGGATCGCAAGCCGCCCAGATGACCCGCGCCTGCACTCTCGGCTCGCGACGCAACTGATTCAAGCGAATCAATTCGACGCGGCCGTCAACCATTTTTCGATCGCCATCCGCAAGGACCCGGCGATCTTCGGCCAGGATTATACGTTGATCTACCAGGTGTTCATGCAGGCGGGGCAAGCCGACGCCCTCCTGTCGCTGCTCAACGATGTCGACCTGCCCAAAGTTGGGAATCCAACCGCAGTTCTGTACGTTGCCCAGAATCTGCTGCAGAGCACCGGTAATCCCGCCGGCGGGGTCGAATTTATCCGCAAGGCCTGGACGGCATTTCCGGCGTTTCAACCGACATTTCTGTCATTGGCTTCGCGGCCAACGATTGCGTCCCCCGAGTTTCTGGACTTTGTTCGGGAGATTTCAATCCCGGGCCACGAGAATTCACTGGCCGGTCCGTGGGGATGCCTGGATCGGGTGTTTCAATACGGAGCCGACGGGCGGGCCGGCGGAATTCTCACAAAACTTGTCGATTCGGCAGCCGAACGGAAACGCCTCCGTCAGTTTCAGCAGGAAGTCGAGGGGGCACTCGAGAAATTTCCTGAATGGTCCGGCGGGAGAGCGCTCTTGGCGGTGATTCACGCGCGCTCCGGCGTTTTTTTCCAGGCCCTGCCGCTGGTCGAAAAACTTCTGACTGATCCGCAGAATCCCGTCCCGATGAATATTGCCTGGATGGTCGCCCAGGAACTCGACGGCAGTCCCCAGACCCGCAATGCGGCACTGGCTTTGTACCGGTCTGCCGTCCAGAACCCGACGGGAGTTGGAAATCTCAACATCGCTTTACTGCGGCGCCTGGCAACAGCCTATGAGCAGGCGGGAGAGCAGAGGAAAGCGCGTGACTTACTGGTGGAAGCGAGCCGAGCCAGGCTTGACGAACGCTACCCGGCCAGCACGGTCGCCACAATGCGGATGCAGAATATCAATGCAATCGGACCGCTGCTAGGCGAGATCGGCTATCCGCTGGATGCCGTCAGGGTTTTCTCCGACGCTCTGGCCGACAACGACTTTCTGACGCAGGCGGCGCAGAGGGCAAACAATCAGCAGATGGAACCCCAGTTGCGCCAGTCACTGGCGAGCGCACTCAACATGACGGTGACCGCCAAGTGCCTCCCGAATTCGCTCGAGGCCATTCTCACCGCCAGGGAACCGGCCGAACGGAAGCCCGGTGAGCCGGCCGTCGACCTGCTGCTCCAGACTGCATATCAGGATCTGAAGCGGATGGAGTTGATCACCGTTGCCGAAAACGTGATCCGGGCGGCGGCGACTTTGGCCGAGTTAAAGGAGACGACGGCGGCCCGCCTGGTGAAGCTACTCGAGGACTACCCCGACGACCCGACGGTGCACATCGCCGCGGCCATTGCGGCGTTTGCCGGAAACCAGCCCGAAGCCCGCAGCGCCGCCGTAGAGCAACTGACGGCACTGCTCGAGCGGGTTCCCCTCGAACCGCTTCCTCCCGGCGGGCCGATCAGCTCGCAGAAACGTGCCGAAGCCGCGCGGTGGATTGGGATGTGGCTGATCGCGCGCCGCTGCCTGAACTCGGAAGAGCATCGTGCGGCGGGAGCCAGGTTCGCCGCGCGGGCGGTCGCCGGGGCGCAGCGGCAGACCGATCGGCGATTCCAGTTCGCCATGCTCCGGGAATGGGGCCAGATCCTGCACGATGCGGACGACAAGGCGGGAGCCGGCGAGCGCTGGTCGGAATTGTTGACCGCCTTGATCCCCCCGGGAAATCACCAGTCACCAGTGGCCGGATCCGACTTGCGAAAGAACCGGGCGCCGACCGTGGCACAATTCCAGCAGGCGATAGAAATCGCGCGGCTGGCCGGCGAACGGGGACTGCCCGACCTGTCGCTCCGCGCCGCGCGCGAAGCGCTTCAGTCAGGCCCCCCGATCGCGCCCCCCCCGCCCGATCAGGGCGCCGACTACGTCATCAACCAAGGCCCGGCGTACGGTATTAGCGGCGCGCCGACTGTTGCGCGTACGGTGCGCAATAACGCCGAAGCCAGCGAGCAGTCCAATCCCAATCAACTCGTGGGGACCCAGACTTCGAATCTCTGGTCCCTCTGGACAAAGTTGGGAGTTCCGGCGGCCGATCGGTATGAAACGCTGGCGGCTGTCGTTTTTCCCGAGGGGCGACCCAGAGACATCTGTCTCTACTCCGTCACTCCCACGCCAGTGAAGGAAGGGGTCGGTGCGCCGAACTCAGCCAGCAACCTGGCCCGGCTGCTGGTCACGGCCGCTTCCGACGCCGGCCGGCTCGACGACCTCCGGCAGCGGATCGCCGCCCGCCAGGAACACTTCCGCGCCAAGCAGGGAGCCCGGACCCTCCAAGCGCTGCTGAGCAGCCTCCCCGAAAGTCCGAAGCCGTCGCCGTGAGCGGACGATTCTCGTTCGTCGCGGGTCTCGAATGTTCGGCGCGGGTCTCCTGACCCCGTCGCAAGGCCCGACCGAAGGTCTCCCCTGCCCATGCCTGGAGACCTTCGGTCACATCTTGTGCCTCGAGTCAGGAGACCGGGTTAAGACAAATCTGGCGCTCGTCACAGCGAGCCGCAGGGTTGATCCCTGCGGGATCGGGTGATTCGCTCTGACGGTTGAATTCGCCATTCGACTTCCAACCTCGCGAAGCGCCTGCGAAAGTCGAAATGTCGTTCGGTACCGCATGCGCCGTTGGACTCGATCCCGCCGGGATAAACCCGCCGGCTCGCTGGGGCCTCGTTCGACGCGGGTCTCGCGCCGCCCTCCTCCCCGGCATTGATATTTCGGCTCCCGCGGCCCATAGTAGCTGCTGGAATTGTGCAGCCGGATCAGTTCCCGGACTCGCGATTCTCCCGTCTTCTAACACTCGGATCGAAGCCGTCGGCACGTCCCCCGGACCGTGCCGGCCACAACCCGCCAGAGACACCGCAGGGAGAAACTCACATGGGCAAGAGTACGGTCAACGTCGCCATCATCGGCCTCGGGTTCGGCTCGGAATTCATTCCGATTTATCAGCGGCACCCGAACGCCAACATGTACGCCGTCTGCCAGCGCGACCCGGCCAAGCTCAAGCAGATCGGCGACGCGTTCCACGTCGAGAAACAATACTCTCGCTACGCCGACGTGCTGGCCGACCCGAACGTCGATTTCGTCCATATCAACTCGCCGATCCCCGATCACGCCCCGATGTCGATCGCCGCACTCAAGGCGGGCAAGCACGTCATGTGCACCGTGCCGATGGCGACGACGATTGAGGATTGCCGCAAGATCGTCGAGCTCGTGAAGAAGACCGGCCTCAGATACATGATGGCCGAGACAGTCGTCTACGCCCGCGAATACCTGTTCGTCAAGGAAATGTACGACAAGGGAGAACTGGGAAAGGTGCAGTTCCTCCAGGCCAGTCACCAGCAGGATATGGACGGCTGGCCGAATTACTGGCCGGGCCTGCCTCCCATGCACTACGCCACGCACTGCGTCGGGCCGTGCCTGGCCCTGACCAACGCCGAAGCTGAATACGTTTCGTGCTTCGGTTCGGGCACGATCCGGCAGGAACTGATTGCAAAGTACAATTCGCCGTTCGCCGTCGAAACGTGCCACATCAAGTTCCGCGATTCCGACGTCACGGCCCGCATCTACCGCTCGCTGTTCGACACGGCCCGCCAGTACCGGGAGAGCTTCGACGTCTTTGGAACCAAGCAGACTTTTGAATGGCAGCTCATCGAAGGGGAAGACCCTGTGCTGCACACGGCCAAAAAACCGGAGCACGAAATTCCCCAGCGGGTGAAAGTGCCCGATTACGCCGACCGGCTCCCCGAGCCGATTCGCATGTTCACGACCAAGGGGGTCTACGACCTCGCTGAGAATACGCACCTGTCGTTCACGCAGGGGGGCGGCCACGGCGGCTCGCATCCGCATCTGGTGCATGAATTCGTGTCAGCACTCGTCGAAGATCGGGACCCGTATCCGAATGCGGTGCAGTCGGCTAACTGGACCTGCGTGGGGATCTGCGCGCACCAGTCGGCCCTTAAGGGGGGGGAAATCGTCCCCCTGCCCAAATTCACGCTGGCCGAAAAAGCCGGCGGCCGCACCGCCCGCAAGGCGAAGCGCGCCGCGTCGCCACGGCGTCAGGTGGCTGTCGCCGCACGGAAGGTGAAGAAAGCCGCCCGCGTTCAGAAGCGGGCCGTAAAAAAGGCCAAGCGCGCCGCCAAGTCGAAGCGCGGCAAGAAATAGTCGGTATTCACGTTGGATTCGATTCTCGAGACGAGACTGTGATCGCATGGGGATTTGCAGACGAGACTTCGTGTCAACTGTTGGGCGGCTGTTCTGCCTGGCCATGTGCCTCGGAATCGCGATCGCCCAGGCGGCCGAGCCGGCGAAGCTGAAGGTGTTGTTCCTGGGAGATAACGGGCATCACCAGCCCCGCGCCCGGTTCGGCCAGTTGCAGCCGGTGCTCGCCAAGCGGGGGATCGACCTCGTCTACACCGACAAAGTCACCGATCTCAATCCGCAGACGCTGGCCGGTTACGACGCGCTGGCGATCTACGCCAATACCGAGTCGATTGCTCCGGCCGAGGAGCAGGCGCTCCTCGACTACGTCGCCGGTGGCAAGGGGCTCGTCCCGCTGCACTGCGCGTCGTATTGCTTTCTCAATTCCCCCAAGTACATCGCGCTGGTCGGAGCCCAGTTTCAGCGGCACGGAACGGGGACATTCCGCACCCGCATCGCCGACGCTGACCATCCCATCATGAAGGGCTTCGGCGGCTTCGAAAGCTGGGACGAAACCTACGTCCATCACAAGCACAACGACTCCGACCGCACGGTTCTCGAATACCGCGCTGACGGAGACCGCGAAGAACCCTGGACGTGGACTCGCACACAAGGCAAAGGACGCGTCTTTTACACCGCCTGGGGACACGACGCCCGTACCTGGTCGAACCCCGGATTCCAGAACCTGGTGGAGCGCGGCATCCGCTGGGCCGCCGGGCAGGATCTCGCCAGCGTGCCGGCCTTCGCTGACCGCCCGAAGACGACTATTCCGCGCACCGACGTCGCGCCGTTTGAATACGTCGAGGCGAAGATTCCCTTTTACCCGGCGGGCAAGCAGTGGGGGACGATCGGCGAGCCGATCAGCAAGATGCAGAAGCCGCTCGATCCCAACGAATCGGCCAAGCACATCGTCACGCCGGTCGGTTTCGAAACCCGGCTGTTTGCCACCGAGCCCGAGATCGGTAAGCCCATCGCGATGAACTGGGACGAACGGGGCCGCCTGTGGATCGCTGAAACAGTCGATTACCCCAACGAACTCCAGCGAGAAGGGCAGGGGCGCGACCGGATCCGCATCTGCGAAGACACCGACGGCGACGGCCGGGCCGACAAGTTCACCGTCTTCGCCGAAAAGCTGAGCATTCCCACGAGCCTGTTGGTCGTCCGCGGGGGCGTCATCGTGCACCAGGCGCCGCACACGCTGTTCCTCAAGGACACCAACGGCGACGACGTCGCCGACGAGCGCCAGATTCTGTTCACCGGCTGGTCCACGCGCGATACGCACGCCGGCCCCAGCAACCTGCGCTATGGCCTCGACAACTGGATTTACGGCATCGTCGGGTACGCCGGGTTCCGCGGCACGGTCGGCGGAGAGCAGCAGTCGTTCAGTACGGGGTTTTATCGGTTCCAGCCCGACGGCTCGAAGATCGAATTCCTGCGCAACACCAACAACAACTCGTGGGGGGTCGGCATCAGCGAAGAGGGGATCCTGTTCGGCTCGACCGCCAACGGCAATCCCAGCGAGTACATGCCGGTTCCCAACCGGTATTACGAAGCGGTGCGCGGCTGGTCCTCCAGCGTGCTGAAAGGGATCGCCAGCAGCAACAAGTTTGATCCGATCACCGAAAACGTGCGGCAGGTGGACCATCACGGCGGATTCACCGCCGCTGCCGGCCACGCCCTGTACACGGCCCGCAACTACCCGCAGGAATACTGGAACCGGACTGCGTTTGTCGCCGAACCGACGGGGCACCTGATCGCCACGTTCGTGATTCGCCCCGAGGGAGCCGACTTCCGCTCGCATAATTCGTGGAACCAGGTGGCGAGCGACGACGAATGGACCTCGCCGATCACAGCCGAGGTGGGCCCGGATGGCAACGTCTGGTTCATCGACTGGTACAACTTCATCGTGCAGCACAATCCGACCCCCGCCGGCTTCAAGACCGGGCAGGGGGCCGCCTACGAAACTCCCGCGCGCGACAAGACGCACGGGCGGATCTACCGGCTCGTTTCGACTGCCGCAAAGAGTGTGGCAGCCCCGGCACGTCCCCCCATCGCCTCACTCCAGGGGGCCTCGCCGGAACAACTGGTCGCCGGTTTGCAGAGTGACAACATGTTCTGGCGGCTGCACGCCCAGCGGCTGCTCGTCGAGCGGGGCAATAAGGATGTCGTGCCGGCACTCGTCGAACTGGTGAACGATCAGAGCGTCGATGAGATCGGCCTCAACACCGCCGCGATCCATGCCCTCCAGACCCTGCGGGGCCTGGGCGCACTCGATGGCTCGAACGCCCCGGCGCTGGCCGCCGTCGCGAAGGCCTGCAATCATCCTTCGGCAGGAGTCCGCCGCAACGCGATTCAGGTACTGCCCCTCACCGCCGACGCGAACCGGTCGCTCGTCGAAGCGCGGCTCGATCCGCGCGAAGATCCGCAAGTCCGGCTGGCAGCCCTGTTGGCACTGGCCGACGCCCCCGCTGCGCCCGGCAGCGCGCCGCGCGTGCTCGATGCGCTGGTCCAGAACGCCGCCGCCGGCGATGCGTGGATCATGGACGCCGCCACGGCTGCCGCCGCCCGCAATGCGCTTGCCCTCTTGAGCGAGGCGTGCCGCCGCAGTCAGCCCCAGCTCGACGAGCCGGCCGTGAGTGCGCGGCTCGGCATTGTCGCCGAGCATTACGCCCGCACCGGCGATCCGGCGAAGCTCACCGAACTGCTCGCGTCGCTCCAGCGCTCCCGACCGGCGGTCGCAGACACCATCGTCGCCGGCCTCGAAAAGGGCTGGCCCAAAGATAAGCCGGCGAATTTCAACGCCGCCGGCGATGACGAATTGGTGAAGCTCTTTAAGACGACGACTCCGGCGGCCAAGAGCCGGCTCATCTCGCTCTCCTCCCGCTGGGGAAGCAAAAAGCTCGAACAGTTCGCCGTCGAAATTTCAGCCGGGCTCGTCGCCCAGATTCAGGATGAGAAGCAAACCGAGCGGGCGCGGATCGCCGCCGCCGGGCAGCTCGTCGATTTCCGCCGGAGCGATGCAGCGGTCGCGGCCGACCTGCTCAAATCGATTTCTCCCCGCACGAGTCCCGATCTGGCCAAAGGTCTGGTCGAGGCGGTCGGACGTAGCGACGCCCCCGCCACCGGGACCGCCCTGATCGAAAGCCTCGGCGTCTTGAGCCCGGCGGTCCGCAGTGTGGCCATTAAGGTGCTCCTCACCCGCGGCGACTGGACGAAGAGCCTGATCGACGCCGTCGAAGCCGGGAAGATCGTCTTCTCGGAACTGTCGCTCGATCAGAAGCAGGCCCTGGCGGCCCACCCCGACAAGAAGATCGCCGAGCGCGCCAAGGCGCTCCTTTCGCGCGGCGGCGGCCTTCCCGATCCCGACCGGCAGAAAGTCGTCGAAGAGCTGCTCCCGGTGATCAAGCAGGTCGGCGTCGCGCCGGCCGGCAAGGAGATCTTCAAGAAGCATTGCACGAAGTGCCACGTCCATTCGGGTGAAGGGACGCGGATCGGCCCCGATCTGACCGGCATGGCGGTCCATCCCAAGGAAGAACTGCTGATTCACATTATCGACCCCAGCCGCAGCGTCGAGGGGAACTTCCGCATTTATTCGGTCGTCACCAGCGACGGCCGGATCGTCAACGGCCTTTTGGCTTCGGAAAGCAAGACGGCTATCGAACTGTTCGACGCCGAGGGGAAGAAGCACGCCATTCAGCGGGAAGATGTGGACGAGATGATCGCCTCGAACAAGTCGTTGATGCCCGACGGCTTCGAAAAGCAGGTGTCGCGAGATGATCTCGTGAATCTGCTCGAATTCCTGACGCAGCGCGGTAAGTACCTGCCTCTCGACCTGCGCAAAGTGGCCACGGTCGTCAGCACGCGCGGCATGTTTACTTCCGAAGAGGCCGACGTCGAGAAGCTGATCTTCAGCGACTGGACTCCCAAGACGGTCGAGGGCGTTCCGTTCCAGCTTGTCGATCCGCAGGGGGACCGCGTCCCGAACTGCGTGCTGCTCAACAGCACGAGCGGAACGTTGCCGCAGAAGATGCCCCGCTCGGTGACGCTGCCGTGCAACGCGCCGGCCAAAGCGATTCACTTCCTGGGCGGAGTCGCCGGCTGGGCCTTCCCCTACGGCGAGAAAGGGACAGTCTCGATGATCGTCCGTCTGCACTACGCCGACGGCACGAGCGAAGACCACCCGCTCAAGAACGGCGAGCAGATGGCCGACTACATTCGCCGGGTGGATGTGCCCGGCTCGAAGTTCGCCTACCAGTTGCGCGGCCAGCAGATCCGCTACCTGGCGGTGTTTCCGGAGCGCAAGGACTCGATCAAGGAAATCGAACTGGTCAAAGGCCCCGACCGGACCGCCCCGGTCGTGATGGCGGTGACGGTGGAGTCGCCGTAACCTTGCCCGTAGCTGAATTCGTGAGAATTCGGTTGTCCGTCGCCAGCGATTGCAACCCTCCCTTCTCCCACGACGTGAGAAGGCCAGGACTGGGGTGGTGCATAGAGATCGGGTGGCCCGGCCGTCCCATCGGGCGGCTGGGTCCCGGCACCAGCCGGGACAAGATTCGACACCGTTCGCTCTGCAAAAGCGCAGGTCTCCCACAAGGATCAGCCCTCCCGGATTTGTAGCCTTCAGGCGTTCTGGTCTACCAGGATTTGCGCCCTCCCGCCTCGCCGTAAGTCCGTGAAAGTCGTTCTTGGGCTGCTTCCGCGCGCACCCCTCAATTTCCCACGTTTTGAATCCCCAGAATGAATAATCTCAGAGTGAATAATTCCAGGAACTGCGCGCATTGAAAAAATCATGCTCCTCCCCGCCACAATCCACCGCAGCCCTTCGGCTTACGGCGACACTCACTGAGCGCGGCGCTGCGCCCACTCCCGCGCCCCTTCAACAGCCAGTTTCGACGCAACCCAATTCTTCGCAATGAGATCAGTCACGGCAATCGTTATTCATTCCAGCAAAACCGTTATTCATTCGCTTTCGCTGATATGAACGACAAGTCCTTGTCGCGTCATCGTTAACGCCAATTTTCTGTCATAAAAGCGCCTCTTCGGCGGCAAATTGCGTCACGCAACTTACGTCAAATTGGCCTGGCGTTAACCCACTCGCCGTTTTTGACCAAGAGACGGTTCGTCCGGCAAGAACCGGGTGATGCGCATCCCGCCAGCGTCAATCCGGCGGCTCGCTGGGATGACATAAAACAGCCAGCTCTCAGTTCGGCGCGGGTCTCCCGACCCCGCCGATTGCCCGACCGGAGGTCTCCCAGCGAGTCGCCACTCTGGGGATCGTCAGTATCTTCCGGGAGACCTGCAGTCGCCTCGCGGGCGGGGTCAGGAGACCCGCGCCCAACGGGTCATTTCCATTCACATCACAAAGCAGCCGCCGATCATCTTCATCAGCAGGAACCGCGCTGCAAGCGCCGCAATGAATGGGGCGGCGATGCCCAGGCTGACGAGCAGCCAGAGGATCACCCGGAAATTCTGCAGGCGTCGGTCCATACCGGCACTGTAACCGTGGTGGCGCGGGGGCGTTAACAAGGTGCGGAATGATGGCGCGCCTGAAAGTCACCCTTGGAATTGTCAGGCTGTGGATCGTCGCCGTCGTTGGGAGACCTGCGGTCGCGTCGCGGGCGGGGTCAGGAGACCCGCGCCCAACGGAGGCAGGTCAGAAAACCCGCAGCATCAGGGGGCCGGCTTGATCGGCGTCGTCAGGGTGTGAAAGGTTGTGTAGATGCTGTCCTGGTATTTCTTCTCCCCCATTTCAATCATCGAAATGTCTTTGGGGAGCGCCGGGACCTGCCAGACTTCCTTGTCTTTGTATGAGACCTTGAGCTCGACGTAGTGGTATCGCGCCAGGCCGTAGTGCCAGGCGGTCTCGCCTTTGTCCCGGCGGGCCTCCAGCAGCAGGATGACTTCGGGATCGTTGCCGACGGCGAACGAAAACAGCGTGCCGTCGATGGTCGGCTGGTTCTTTGGCTCGTAGCGGAGGAGGGGCTGCGAAATCAGCCGCAATTCGGTTTGTTCCCCCTCGTAATCGGTCATGCGGCCTGAGAAATCGCGGGCCAGGGCTTTCATCTGCGACAGGCGCTGTCGGGCAGTACCGGCAGGTTCCGGTGCGTCGGACAGCGGCTTAAATGTCACGCCGGCAGTTTTCGGGGCCCAGACGCGTGAGCCCTTGTATTCGGCAACCAGCGGGCCGGCGGCGAGTGAATGGAACTCATGCTTGCGGCGAATGGCGGTCGGCAGGCGATAGGTGAACACGCTGCCGATGACCTCGGGGCGACCGTCGAGCAGCCACACGAAGACCGCGCCGTCCTCGCCGGTGCGCACCGCGTTGCCCCAGTGCAGGAGCGATTCGTCGCTCAGCGTCAGCTTGTCCTTCGGACGGCTGTCGAGGCGGATCACGTACTGGGCCGCATCGGCTTTGAACTCTTCGAGCGCTTTTGCGGACTCGGTGGTGGTTGGTTTGGGCTGGGCCTTCCGGGTTTCCTGTTGCCCAACCGCGAAAGCGAAAACGACGGCAAGCGGCAAGGTTGCGAACATGGCGGGGCTCCCCGGGCGCGCGAATCGGCCCGCTGACCGCCAATGCTAAGACCGTTTGTCTATGTGCGTCAAGGAGGGATGAACTCCGCATTCCGCATTCTTGTCAGACGCTCCCGTCGAGGGCCATCTGGTGGAAGCAGTGGGTGATCTGGTCCTGGTTTTCGAGGAGCCAGTCGATGCCCGGCTCATTGTGCATCGCCTTGTGGATCGCCTTGGCGGTCGCGGCGCGGTGCGTTTCGAACAGGATTTTGAAATCGACCGTCTTGGTGAGCACGCTGGGATCGAGCCAGACCGAGACGATGATCCCCAGGTCGTTGGCCTTCGATTTGGGAATGTCGCCGGCACGCACTGCATCGAGAACACCGTTGGCGATCGCCGCCTGGACCGTCCCCATGAGGATATTCGTGTACTTGGTGTCGCTCACGGTGACTTTGCTGACCATGATCGTCACCGGGCGGACCTGCACGTCGCAATTGAGAATCGCGAAGACGCGTGAATGCCCCTTGATCTGGTCCCCCAGCAGGTTGGCGATCGCGATCCCTACCGGGCCGTCGAGCTCGCCGATCACGACTTCGGGTTCGGCCGCCGACCAGCTCGGCTCGGCTTCGACGAGCGCCTCGCCGGTCCGCAAAATGATTCGCCCGCGGATTTTTTCCTTCTTGACCTTCGTTTTGCTGCGCTTCTTGGCCATGGTGTGTTCCTGGATTACCTATTTCATGGGTTTGCCGGCGATCGGTTTGCCGTTCGTCGTGAGGATCTGGATCTCGTGGGCGCGGTGCTTGCCGGTGTATTTCCAGACGATCTTTTTATCGCGCGTGACCTCAAAAATCTTGATCGGCCCCTGCGAGGCGTAACTGGCGATCACTGTGTTGCCGTTCGGCAGGCGCTGGCCGCCGCACGGGTCGGAGAAGGGCTTGTCGTCGGGAAAGTCGTCGTTCGAGATCTTCCACACGACGTGCCCCTCGGCATCGAGTTCGACCGTCTTGTTGCCGTGAGTCAGGTTGACGAGGGTATGGCCGTCTTCCAGGCGGATGGCGGTGAACGGCCAGTTTTCGTCCTTCCGGCCGCCGAGTTCTTCCAGGTCGGTACTGAACTGCTTCACGACTTCGCCGCGGGAAGTGTACTCTTTGACCTTGAACGCGAGGAGATGGGGAACGAGATAATTACCGCCGGGGAGCTTGCGGGCCATGCGGGTCTGCATGTGGGCGTTGTCGGTTTCGGGGAGCAGTGGAAACTCGGCGGCGATCTTTCCATCGGCGTCTACCTCCATGAGCCTGGGCTTCGGGCCGAGTTCGGTAATCAGCGTGCGGCCGTCGGCGAGCCTTTCGACAGTGCCGATTTCGCGGTTCTCGGGGGAGCGTTTGAAATGAAAGACGATCTTGTTGTCGCGGGTCAGCTCTTTGACTTCTTCTGACCAGGCGATCAGCACGTTGCCGTTGGGGAGGACGAAACCGTCGCGGGCGGCGGGCTTTTCTGCGTTCCAGATTTCTTCACCGGCTTCGTCGATGATGCCGGTGAAGGTCGGCCCGGCGAGGAAAAACGAATGGCGGATCGGTTCGTCGGCGGAGGAAATAGTCGCGCAGACGAGGAGGAGGATTGAGGTAAGGAGGGTTGGTTTCAAAGTTGTATCGCTTCTAAAGAGGGCCGGAATTATTTTGTCTCCCTCCCCCCGTTGTGGGGGAGGGCTGGGGTGGGGGGGCGAATGTCGATTGACGCTCGCCACCCCCATCCTAACCTTCCCCCATCGAGGGGGAAGGAATCGCGTTTCGCCATTCGATTAGAATCACGGCTTCTTGTAAACGACGCCCGTGTCGAACTGGGTGAAATTGAGCGACTTGACCAGATCGATGGTCGATTGATTTTCCTGGTTGATGACAACTTCGACTCGCGTCACCATTTCATCGCGGAGCCGCCGGATGACTTCAGTCAGCAGCGCTTTGGCGTAGCCTTTGCGCCGCTCGTTGGGAGCGACCGACAGGCCGGTGATGCCGGCTGTCCGCTCGCCGCGCGTCATGGCGTGCAGTTCCATCTCCCAGAACGTGACTTCGGCCGGAGGCGGGCCTCCCGCGTTGGGAATCAGAGCGAAGGTCAATGACCCGAACCGGCCGTGCCGGGTGAGCCACCACCAGGTGGCGTCGGTGGGCCGATCCATGACGCCGAACTTCATCGCCCGCTTGACCGTGAGCATCCGCGGATCGAAGGGGTCCTTCTTCACTGAAATGTCGCGCTGAAACAGGAGATGCCGTTCGGCCGGTACGTAGCCCAGGGCCGTAAAAAACGGCGCTGCGTTGATGTCGGTCTCGAGGAAGCCGGCCGATTCGGCCCCGCCGTAGAGACCGAGATAAAAGGGGTTGCGCGTGCCCGATTCGCCAGCGAAGATTTCTTTCGCCCCGCGCGAGCGCAGGTAGTCTTCTGCCAGCGCCATCAGATGTCTGGCGATGCCCCGGCGGCGGTAGTCCATTCGCACGAGGACCGAACAGATGACGCCGGCGTCGGTACAGATGCCGGTGCGCTCGGCGTTGGCGCCGAAACCGGCGTGGACAAATCCGACCACTTCCTTCGCATCGTGGGCGACGATCAACCCCTTACGGTCGAAGTACGGTTCCGCCAGGACGAGCATGTCGAGTGCGTCGTTCGGGAATTCCAGCGCGGCCCCGGGACCAAGTCTGCCAAAGTTCCACAGATCAGCCAGGTGCGGCGGATCGGTGTTGTGAAACGGCCGATATTCGATCAAAGCTGCCTCAGACCGTGCAAGGAACCCGAAGGACGGAAACGCTCACCTGGAGTGCAATGGCCCGCACTCTCAGAAAAAACAGTGCGGCTGATCGCACTTTCGGCAAAGCGGAACACCCGCCCGATTGGAGGTCATTCAGGCCCTGCCCGCTGCCGCGAACCGGCCCAGCGTCGCTTGCGGCTTATCGTAGCCGGAGAGATACAGGCCCGCAAGCAGTCGAATCGCAGGATTTACCGACCGGGCGCGGGCTGGGATTTGTAGATCAGGAATTGCTCGCGGCGTTTGAGAAAGCCTTCGAGATCGGCCTGGTAGAGGGCTTCGATCTCGGCGAGCGGCTTGCCGGTGGTTACTGCGGCGAAGACGGCAGAGTTTCCCAGCAGGCGATCGTACTGGCGGCTGTCCCAGCCGTCGGGAAACAGGAGCGCCAACTGGCGGGCGAGCTCGAAGCCCACGCGCAGCGGCTCCATCTGCCGGCGTTCAGTAATGATGATCTGCACGCCGCCGCAGCGTTCTTCCTTGAACTTGCTGCTCGTCGGAGTGAACGACGTCGGAATGAACCGGACTCCCGCCAGCGGCGCCCGGTTGAGCCTCTCGGCGAGCTTCGAGCCGTCGAGCCAGGGCGCCCCGACAATTTCAAACGGCGTATCGGTACCGCGACCGACCGACAGATTCGTCATTTCCAGGAGGCCGATGCCGGGATAGAGCAGCGCCTCGTTGAGATTCCGCATGTTGGGGGAGGGATTCACCCACAATAATCCGGTGGCGTCAAAGTAATCGCCGCGGCGCCAGCCCTGCATTTCGATCACTTTCAGGTCGGCTCCGATCTTGAGCTCGTCGTTGAACATCCGTGCGAGTTCCCCCACCGTCAAGCCGTGCCGGACCGGGAGGCGGTGATAGCCGACGAATGATTCCTTTCCCGCATCGAGCACGGGACCGGCGACGTCGACGCCGTTGATCGGGTTGGGGCGATCGAGGACGACAAATCGCAGTTTGTGCTCGGCGGCCGAGCGCATGGCGTTCCCCATCGTCGAAGGATACGTGTAAAACCGAGTGCCGATGTCCTGGATGTCGAAAACCAGCGTATCGATTCCGGCCAGGCTTTCGGGCGTCGGCTGGCGCGTCTGGCCGTACAGGCTGAAGATCGGCACGTTCCGTTTTTCATCCCGGCCATCGGCGATTCTGGCGACGTCGAGCTTCCCTTCGAGGCCATGCTCGGGGCTGAAGAGTGCCACCAGTGTGACGCCGGGGGCGCGGGCGAGCAATTCGATCGTGCTCGTTCCCCGGCGGTTGATGCCGGTGTGATTCGTGATGAGTCCCACGCGTCTGCCGGCGAGCGCGGCGAATTGATCCCGCTCGAGCACGTCGATTCCCGTGAGGACCGGTGAAGTTCCCGGTGCGGGATCTGCCGGGGGCGACAGGGCCGGTTTGCGTTCGTCCGGCTTCGCCGCGAATTCAGGGGGATTCTCGATCGCACTGGCGGCGATCGTTCCGACCCGCCCGATCAACGGGTTGACCAGTCCCTTCCCGTCCGGATGGACGCGGTTGCTCAAGAAGATCACGAACAGTTCCAGTTCAGGGTCGATCCAGATTCCGGTCCCGGTGAAACCGCCGTGGCCATAGGCCGCCGGCGACATTGTCTTTCCCTTGTTGATCGAGAAGCCGGTCTGCATGTCCCAGCCGAGTCCCCGCGCGCCGCCCCCCGGCACGGCAACCCGGCGGGTCATCTGCTCGATCGTGCGGGGGCGGGCGATTCGCACACCGGCGTAGGTCCCGCGCTCCAGCATCATCTGAGCGTAGACCGCCAGATCGGCGGCGGTTGAAAAGAGCCCGGCATGGCCGGCGATGCCCCCCAGCAGGTGCGCCCGCGGATCGTGAACTTCTCCCTGCATCCATTTGTCGCTGCGGCGTTCGGTCGGGGCGGCCCGGGCCGCAAGGACCGCGCCCGGAAGATACCCTGTTTCATCCATGCCCAGCGGCTGAAAAATTCGCGCCTGTGTGAAGTCTTTCAAGCTCTCGCCGCAGAGACCCCGCACCAGTTCTCCCAGCACGATGAAATTGACGTCGCTATACGTGAATTTCGTCCCGGGTTCGTTGAGCGGGCGGAGCGCCAGGACACGCTCGATGGCGCGCTCGGAACCGTCGGCATAGTCTGCCAGAGCGTTGTCGGCAATCAGGCCGCTCTGGTGGGTGAGGAGCTGCTCGAGCGTGATCGCCTCTTTGCCGTTCTGCGCGAACTCGGGAATGTGGCTGGCGACCCGGTCGGTGACGCGGAGCTTGCCCGCTTCGACGAGCAGCATGACGCTGGTGGCGGTCGCGATCGGTTTGGTGAGCGATGCCAGGTCGAAGACCGTGTCGATCGTCATCGGGACCGGCTCCGGAGCGACCTGTCTATTTCCATAGGCTTTCTGAAAAACGATGCTCCCCTGGCGTCCGATGAGGACGACTGCGCCGGGGAGTTTCTTCGCGACGATCTCCTGCTGGACTTCGTCGTCGATTTTCGCGAGGTCGGAAGAGCGCATTCCGACAGTTTCGGGGGCTGCGACGGAAAGTTTTGGCGGCGCGGCGCTGGCGCAGGGCAGGGGGGTCGCGAAGAGGCATAGCACGGCGATCGCAACAGCGAGCGGCAATCTCAAAGGTCTGCGCTGGTGGTTCTCGGGTTTGATGAAGCCCAGTTTGAGATCGTCACACAGGTGTTTGCGTTTCGCTGACGCAGGCTTCCTTCCCCCTTGATGGGGGAAGGTCAGGATGGGGGTGCAAACGTCATTCGACCCGCGCTCCCCGTGACGGCGCTCCGAATCAGTGTCGTGAATGTGATCGGGTTCGCTTTGCACAGATTTCGTTCCCCCTTGATGGGCATTGGTATCTACACAATTCAAAACTCGCGTCGCTGAAATCGATTCCTTCCCCCTCGATGGGGGAAGGTCAGGATGGGGGTGGGAGCGTCAATCGGCGCTCGCCCCCCCCACCCCGGCCCTCCCCCACAAAGGGGGGAGGGAGTTATTGTTGCTTCACTCAGAACTGAGATGTGTAGATATCATCGCCTCGATCGGGGAAGGTTTGGATGGGGGTGCAAACGTCATTCGACCTGCGCTCCTCGTGACGGCGCTCCGAATCAGTGTCGTGAGAGATGAGTCGCGGCTTCGGCGCAATGGGCGGTGATCGTTTCATGGAACTGATGTCACAGTTTTGGTTTCTTGACTTTCGATCTGACTGGCGCTGCAGCTGGCCTCGACCTGACTCTGTGCAGAATTCCTTCCCCCTTGATGGGGGAAGGTTAGGATGGGGGTGCAAACGTCATTCGACCCGCGCTCCACTTGATGGCGCTCCGAATCTGTGTCGTAAGGGATGAGTCGCGGCTTCGGCGCAATGGACGGTGATCGCTTCATGGAACTGATGTCACAGTTTTGGTTTCTTGACTTTCGATCTGACTGGCGCTGCAGCTGGCCTCGATCTGACTCTGTTATTTAATACTCGCGAACGATTGCCCTTGGAAGCAGCCGCATGCAAGGAATTCCAGATTCCCTCCAGCACACACTCCAGGTCCTCACGTACGTTGAAGTTCCAGAATCGCAAGACTGTGAATCCCTGCGATTCGAGCCATTTCGTTCGAACGTCGTCATTTTCGCGACGGCGTGTATGACCACCGCCATCAAGTTCGACGATCAGCTTCCGCTCGAGACATACGAAGTCGATAACGTACGGGCCGATCGGAGCTTGGCGCCGAAATTTGCAGCCCTGCAGTTGTCGGGAGCGAAGGCGTTGCCATAAAAGCTCCTCGTAATCCGTCGTTGACTGCCGCAGGTGCCGGGCACGTTTCTGCTTCATGATACGTCGCTCGCGTTGTTCTCAGTCGGTTTGACTGACAAATCTCAACGGCTAACACAAATTCTAATGCTGGGAGCCCGACACAATCATGATCGATTGCAGTCTGCCCGACCCGCGTTTGCAACCGGGAATCGATCGCCGCTTGCCACCCCCATCCTGACCTTCCCCCATCGAGGGGGAAGGAATTCTACGATTGCCACCAAAGACTGGTGCCGCAGGGATCGAGCATGTTTGTGCTTCACAGTTCGGCGTTCGTGTTATTCTAAGACGGTTTGATGGGCATATCGCAACGGCTCACACGAATTGCGAAATCGAGTCCAAGGCAAGAGGCCGATCAATTGCAGTCGGCGCAACCCGCGTTCGAGACTGGGAATCGATTCCCGCTTGCCACCCCCATCCTGACCTTCCCCCATCGAGGGGGAAGGAATTCTACGTTTTGCATCGCATTCTCGTGTCTCGGAGGTTCGCGTTGCATCGCATCGTCGTGTCTCAGTAGTACGCGCTGATATCTGTTCCCGAACCATCCCTCGCTGTCCGAAGGCTGCAATTCCAATTTCTCTCATTACGGCTCCGCGACCGGTTCGGGGAGCAGATAGCTGGCGATGATTCCGGAGAAAAACGTGGTCGATGCGCCGGTGAGAGTGTACCATGGCCACGCGAGCTCCGTCGCGAATGCCACCCAGGTCATGACTCCCAGGCCCACCAGGAGGCCCGCAAGCGCGCCGCGCCGGGTCGCCCGCACCGGAAAGATGCCGAGGAAGAAGACGCCCAGGATCACTCCTGTCGTGAATCCGGCAATCGCCATCGCTTCGTTGATGACCTGCTGCGACCGACGCTGTGCTGCGATCCCGACGGCGATCTGTGCGATGCCAAAGAACACCGACAGCGCGCGGCCCAGAAGCAACTGCCGTTCGGAGGAGGGAGGCTGGGGGCAGCGCGGGAGATAAAAATCGTTCATCACGGCAGCGGCCGACGAATTGAGGGAGCCCGACATGGCGGCGGCGAAAATCGCCGCCAGCGTCAGCCCCACCATGCCGCTGGGGAGATGGTGCACGATGAACGCGGCAAAGACGTCGTCGGTCTTGGCGAACGGCGCGTCGGGGGGAAAGCGATCGTAGAAACAGGCGAGGCCCACGCCGATGAGCTGGAACAGCGCGAACTGCGCCAGGACCACAATGCCGCTCAATCCCAGTGCCCAGGCGGCCGCGCGCTGGCTCCGGGCGCAGAGATAACGCTGCACCATCATCTGGTCGGCGCCGTGCGTTGCCAGCGAAACGAACGTCCCTCCGATCACGCCGGCCCACAGCGTTTCCACCTGGGTCAGGTCGAACGACGTATCGAACATCCGAAACTTGTCGTGCGCCGCGGCGTACGTGGTGAGCTCGTGCCATCCGCCAGGCAAGCCGTGCAGCAACATGGCGGCAGCGACCACAGCCCCGGCGACGTATGTGGCGAATTGCAGACAGTCGGTCCAGACGACCGATTTGATTCCCCCGAAGCAGGTGTAGGCGATTGACGTCAGTCCCACGATCGCCACTGAGACCGACAGATTGAGCCCGGTCACCAGTTGCACCGGGATCGCCGTCAGGTAGAGCCGCAAGCCATCTCCCAGGGTCCTCGTCACCAGAAACAGGAGTGAAGCCACCTGCCGGACCGAGCCCCCGAAACGTCGGTTGAGCACTTCGTACGCCGAATACATTTCACCCCGGAAATAATGGGGCAGGAGCAGGACGACGACCAGCAGACGCCCGATCACGTAGCCGAGCGGCAACTGCAGGAACCGCAGATCGCCGCGATACGCCAGACCGGGGACGCTCAGGAACGAAACGGTGCTCGTCTCGGTGGCCACGATCGAGCCCAGAACCGACCACCAGGGGAGATCTCGCCCGCCGAGCATGTAGTCCGACAGGTTCTTCTGGCCGCGTCCCACCCACAGCCCCAGGCCAATCGACCCGACCAGGTACGCCACCAGCACGAACAGATCCAGGCCGCCGATCGCAAGGTGAAGGTCGGGCACGTTGGAAACCGGAGGCTGATCCGTGGTTTAATGGGGGGACGTGAAGGAGTCTATCTTGTTCTGGCGATTCGACCGACACAACCCAAGGGGACTCAATATCTTGTCCTTGTGATTCAATGCAGCAGATTTTAAAACAATTCGCGATGGCAGCCCCGGAGGGGCGAAATAATGTAGCCTGCGGTGCCCGCCGCAGGCTTGGCATCTGGGGGAGAGCCAAGTTCAGGAGGAGCGACATAGCAGGCTCTCTATGTCGCCCCGCTGGGGCTCTGGCCGGAAATGCCGCAATATTCCTGGGGCTGACGCCGCCAGGCTAAACTATGCCGCCGCTCCGCGGCTAACGCTTTGAAAGTAACGTCGGTTTGCGATACGCCCGGCCGAACTCTGCATCATTGAAGACAACCCCACATGCTTGAAAATCTGACCACCGAGGCGGGCAATCCCGCGTCGGCGAATATCGACTCGCTGTCGGCGCTGGAAATCGTCCATCTGATGAATTCCGAAGACGCGCGGGTTTCCCAGGCAGTGCTGGGGCAGGCCGGCCAGATCGCACAAGCGATCGAATCGATCGCCGAACGGCTCGGGCGGGGAGGGCGACTGATCTATCTGGGTGCAGGGACATCGGGGCGGCTGGGCGTGCTCGATGCGGCGGAGTGCCCCCCGACGTTCAACTCACCCCCCGGGATGGTGATCGGCATGATCGCCGGCGGGACGGAGGCACTTACGCGGGCTGTGGAGGGAGCTGAAGATCATGCCGAGTTCGGAGCCGCCGATCTCGAGGCAGTGTCGGTTTCGGAACGTGACGTCGTCGTCGGAATCGCCTCCAGCGGCCGGACGCCGTATGTCATCGGGGGGTTGCTTCACGCGCGGCACCGAGGGGCCCTGACGATCGGCTTCAGTTGCAACGCCGATCCGGAACTCGCGTCCGCCTGCGATCTGACGATCAATCCGGTGGTCGGCCCCGAAGTCATCAGCGGCTCGACGCGCCTCAAAGCGGGGACCGCCACCAAACTGACGCTCAACATGCTGACGACCGGCGCGATGGTGCTTCTGGGAAAGACGTTTGGCAACTTGATGGTCGACTTGCGAGTCACGAACAACAAGCTCCTCGACCGGACGCGGCGGATCGTGATGTCGCTGACCGGCCTCACTGCCGCCGACGCCGAAGCACTCCTCACTCGCTGCGACGGCGAATTGAAGACGGCCATTGTTGCCGAGCGGCGCGGGATCGCACCTGAACAGGCGCGGCAGAGCTTGCAACAGGCGGGGGGCCATCTCCGGCAAGCGCTCGGGCAGGAATCAACCTCGTCGCCTTCGCAATTCCCTCCCCCCGGTGTGGGGGAGGGTCAGGGTGGGGGGGCAAACGTCGAATCAACCTCTCACCCCCATCCTGGCCTTCCCCCATCAAGGGGGAAGGAAGTCCTTGTTGTTCCGGCGGCTCAGAAATCGCGACGGTACCAAGGACAGGAGGGAGAGGGAACGCGTTTGGTGGCTTCCGAGTCGGACGTCAAGGAACCGCTGGTGCTGGGGATCGACGGCGGAGGGAGCAAGACGACGGCCTGGCTCGCACAGCGCCTTGGGGCGGACGACTGGCAGACTGTGGGACGTGGCGGCGGCGGCCCGTCGAACCCGCAGGCGGTCGGTTTTCCCGAGGCCTTTCGCACCCTCGAGGCGGCGATCGCCGACGCCTTTCAGGACGCGGGGATTCCACCCCGGCCGGTGCAATCGGCCTGCGTGGCTCTGGCCGGCGCTGATCGCGAGTCGGATCGGGCACGGCTGAAAGTCTGGGCGCAGGAACGCCAGCTCGCTCGCGAAATCGAGCTGGTGCACGATGCGCTACCGCTCCTGGCAGGCGGCACACCGGCCGGCTGGGGAGTGGCCGTGATTGCCGGGACCGGATCGATCGTTTTCGGGCGAAGCGAAGCGGGTGAGTCAACGCGGGCCGGCGGCTGGGGTTATCTGCTGGGGGACGAAGGGAGCGCCTATATCATTGCCCTGCAGGGATTGCAGGCGGCGGCGCGGGCGGCCGATCAACGCGGGGGGGCAACCGGGCTCTTGCCACGATTTCTCGAAAAGTTCCAACTCCGGCGGCCTCTCGACCTGATCGGCGCCGTTTACCAGGGGAATGTGGACCGCCCGACGATTGCCTCGTGGTCCGACGTCGTCTTCGACGAAGCCGCCGCCGGCGACGCGGTGGCGGTCGACATCATCACCCGGGGCGCGGCGGAACTGGCCGATACGATTGCCGTAGTCTGCAGCCAGTTGGCATTCGAACGCATTCCCTTTCCGCTGGCGCTCAGTGGAGGCTTGTTGATTCATCAGGCCGCGTACCGCGATCGGGTTGTGTCACTGCTCGAGCAGCGGCAACTGACACCCGGCCCGGTCGGCCTCGTCGCCGAACCGGTTGCCGGGGCGGTCATCCTGGCGCAGCGCCGCCTGGCGCTAATGTCGATGAATCCGGCAAGCGCCAGGTAACGCAACGATCACCACAATTTACGAGAGGTTGAAGTAAGAAAACGGAGGACCACGAAGGCTCGAAGACACGAAGACGGACGAAGAGGAAAGAATCTGATCCGCAGATTGACGCAGATGAACACAGATTACGAAGGAAATCTTCGCCGTTCAATCTGTGTGAATCCTCTTAATCTGTGGATCTTTGTGACTTTGTGGTGAAAACTGAACGCTACGAGCGACAGCTAAATCTCAGACACGGCCCAAATCAACCGTCAAAACGCAATAACCTCCGAATTAAAGAGTGCCTCCTGATGCCCACACCATCGTTCGATTTGCCGGCGGCCCATCGCTGGTTTGCGATTGAATTCAATAACGCCGCGTGGGACATCGTCGAAGCCCGGGAGCGATCGAGTGCAGACCGGGAGCGGATGTTGCACCTGGCCCACGCCGCCTACGTGCATTGGGACGCCCTCGCCACGCCGATCAACCGGTTGCGGGCGCTCTCGCTCCTGACAATGGCACATGCTGCGGCCGGTTCGGCGCGGGGGGCAATGGACTATGCACGGCAATGTCTCGAACTCGACAATGCCGAACTTCCCGAATCGACTCCATTCGATCGCGCAATGACCGCTGCCGGCATGGCAGTCGCCCACCGCAGCAACCGGGAGGGGGCGGGGGCCGCCGACTGGGAAGCCAAATGCCGCCAGTTGACCGAATGGCTCGCAGACGAGGAAGATCGTGCCCTCGTCCTCCGCCTGCTGACCTTGACGATCGACAGCCCGGGCTGAAGCCAACACTCGACGTTGCCCCCTGCGGAATTCCGCGTCGTCTGGCAATCGGCCCTCATCGTCGAATCAGTGATGTTTCTTTTTGCGAATGGCCGATCGGTGCAGCCTCCGATCTTCTTTGGCAAAGCGCTTCTTTTTGGCTGCCGAGCCGAACAATTGCTTCGTGCCGGCCCCCTTTTTGATAATGGTATAGCCCCCTTTCAAGAGCTTGAAAGGACGATCGACCAGAGCTAACTGGTCGAATTTCGTGCTCTTCGGCTTGCGGAACAGTTCGAAAAAGGAGGGATAAACGAAGTTTGAAATGCGAACTTCGTCCACGAGAAAATCGGTCTCTTCGACGGCATCCGCCATCTCATAGGCCCACAATTGCCCGTTGGGACCATCCGCCCACATCTGAATTCCAGGGTCGATCAGCATCTCCCAGAGCTCGTGGCTGGCGGTCACGGCTACATCGGCGCCGTCCCCGAGCGTCGTTTTGACAAATACGAACGTCACCGGAACGCCATTCTTTGTGAGATCATGGTAGCCCAGTGCACCGGCGACGTCCGCATCGTCGACGAAGAGGAAGGGCCACGCAGTGGCCGGAATGCTCTTCTTATCGGGAAAGATCTTCAACATGGCAGGAGCGCCCCAGACAGGCACGAAGTATTTGTCGAGCGCCAACTGCATCGCGGCCACGAGCTTCTTCAAGTCGTATCCCAGGGGGACAGTAGCCAGGTTGACAATGGCAATCGTGGGCACACCGCCGGTTCCAAACGCGGCACCGTGGACAGGATGGGTCGTACTCGGTTGCACGGCAGCAGGCATTCTGGCCTCCCGATCATGTGAAGGAATCGTCATGCCTTCCGTGGCGATTCGCGACGCGTCGTCTTGAGGACCGTCGGTTCCATGTCCCTCCGTCCCTTATCAATCGAAATTGGCAAAGAAAAGCGGACACAAATCTTCAGTTTTTTCTGAATTCGCGCGATTTCGCGTGTGCCAACCGGCTGCGAGCAGCGGAATGATGCGGGACGGCAACCGCCGAGGCTTCAATTCCTAACGGATCTCAACGATTGATCCAGAACCGGTCGCGAGCGTTGGACATGATGCTGCGGGAATGAACTTCAGAACCGCGGATGACGCCGATTGACGCAGATACAGCAGGAACGGGATGAACTTGCCCATCTGCGCTGATCTGCGTCATCCGCGGTTACCTTCTTTGTCCTTCGTGTCCTGCATGCGTCGCGGCAAATTGCCGGGGAAATGACGGATCGCCAAACGGCAGCGACGTACATGGCAAACTGTCGCCGCGGGTCCTAAAATGACAGGTCCGCCGCTGAAAACTCGGCCTGATTGCCATGACGACAACTGCACCCACCGCTGCCCGACCGGATATCGCCGCCGAGTTCCTGGCCGAATTGCGCCGGATCGTCGGCGATGACGGCCTGCTCGTCGATCGCGATGAGTTGCTCGTTTACGAGTGCGACGGATTCACCATCGAGAAGAGCATTCCCGATGTGGTCGTATTTCCCGCCTCGACCGACGACGTCGTGGCGATCGTCAAGCTCTGCAACCAGTATCAGGTTCCGTTTGTGCCGCGCGGTGCGGGGACGAGCCTGGCGGGGGGGTGTCTCCCGGTCGGGGGCGGAGTGATGATCGCGCTGACCCGCATGAAACGGATCGTCGAAATCAATTTGCGGGATCGCTATGCGGTCGTCGAGCCGGGAGTCGTCAACCTGCATCTGACGCAGCACCTCAAGGGAACCGGTTATCACTACGCTCCCGATCCGAGCAGCCAGGGGGCGTGTACGATCGGCGGAAACTTCGCGACGAATTCGGGGGGGCCGCATACGCTCAAGTACGGCGTCACGGTCAATCACGTGCTGGGGGCCGAGATGGTGATGCCCGATGGATCGGTCGTCAATCTGGGAGGAAAGGTCGAAGATGTCCCCGGATACGATCTGACGGGGTTGTTCGTCGGCAACGAAGGGACATTCGGAGTCTGTACGAAGATCATCGTACGGCTGACGCGCGATCCGGCGGCGTACCGTACGATGCTGGGAGTTTTCAATTCGGTTCAGGACGCCACGCAGACGATCAGCAACATTATCGGCGCCGGAATCGTTCCCGCGGCGCTCGAACTGATGGACCAGGGGATCGTCGGAGCGGTCGAAGCGGCTTTTCATTTTGGCTTCCCGCTCGATGCGGCCGCAGTCCTGTTGATCGAAGTTGACGGCCTGGAAGTCGCCGTCGATGAAGAAGCGCAAAAGATCATCGAAATCTGCAGGGAAACCGGGGCCCGCGAAGTCCGCCTGGCGAACTCACAGAAGGAGCGGCTGCTGCTCTGGAAGTGCCGCAAGCAGGCGTTTGGTGCGATCGGCAGGTTGAGCCCCAGTTACTGCACGCAGGACGGCGTCGTCCCGCGGACGAAGCTTCCCGAAGTTCTCGAATTCATCACGGCGGTGGGCCTGAAGCACAACATCCGGATCGTCAATGTGTTTCACGCCGGGGACGGGAATATCCACCCGATTCTGCTGTTCGACGAACGGGACGCGGCGCAGGTCCAGCGCGTCCTGGCCGCCAGCGATGAGATTCTGAACAAGTGCATCGATCTGGGGGGGAGCGTCACCGGCGAACATGGGATCGGCGTCGAGAAGATCAACTTCATGAACCGGCTCTTCGCACCGGCCGATCTGGAGGTCATGGCCAAAGTCCGCCAGGCATTCAACCCGTCCGGCCTGTGCAGCCCGAAAAAAATGCTCCCCACCGCCGGTGCCTGCGGCACCGAGCAGATCGAGCGCAAAACTCCCGGACGGAGGGCGGCGCTGTGACGAAAGCTGACTTCCGAAACCCATCATGCCGCATCGCGTTTCCATGACCGCAGTCGCCGCCGCCATCGACGAATTCCTGCCGGCAACTCAAACCGAGTTGAGCCGCTGGATGGCTGAAAACGCCGAAGGGACGGCCCGCCCCGTGTACCCGGCCGGCGGCCGGACGGCCACCGAATTCGGGAAACCGCAGCGGCCGCCGGGGATTTCGCTGTGCACGACGAGCCTCAATCGGGTGATCGATTTTCCGGCGCGCGACATGACGATCACCGTCGAAGCGGGAATTCGGATGGATGAACTGGCGACGGTTCTGGCAGGCGAGGGACAGCGGCTGCCGGTTGATGCACCGCAGGCACATCGCGCTACGCTGGGGGGACTGACGGCGACCAACACGAGCGGTTCCCGCCGATTCGGGATGGGGACGATGCGCGATTACGTGATTGGCGTTTCGGCGGTCGATTCCCGCGGGACGATGTTCAAGGCGGGGGGCCGCGTCGTCAAGAATGTCGCCGGTTACGACCTGTGCAAGATGCTCGTCGGCTCTCTGGGAACGCTGGCCGTCATCACGCAACTGACGCTGAAACTGAAGCCGATTCCCGAAAGCTCGGTGCTGCTGTGGACGACATTCGACCACCTGGGAGCGATCGAACCGGCGCTCGAACGGCTGGTGACCTCCGCCGCACGCCCGATCGCGCTGGACGTGCTCGACGCACGGGCTGCCGCCGCGATCGCCAACGAAGCGGGGCTGGCGCTCCCCGATCGCCGGGCCGTGTTGTGCCTGGGTGTCGAGGGGACCTCACGCGAGGTGGCCTGGCAGGTCGATCAGTTGGTCCAGGAACTCGGACCGACCGGACCGCGGGAAACAGAGGTCGTGAGCAACACCGATTCGGCGAAATTGTGGTTTGCGCTCTCGGAATTTCAGGTCCCTTCCGACGACCCGGTGACGTTCCGGGCCAACCTGTTGCCGTCGCGGACAATTGAATTTCTCCAGGAGGCCGAACGGATCGGGTGTGCGCTCCAGGCCCATACCGGGAACGGGATCGTTGTCGGCCATCTGCCCGACTCGATGACCACGGTGGGGGCCGCGAAAGAACAGCTCGCCAGGCTGCGCGAACGGGCCCGCCAGGCGCGCGGCAACCTGACGGTCGTCCATTGCGATGCGGCGTGGAAAACTCAACTACCGCTGTTCGGCGACTTCGAGCCGAGCTGGCCCCTGATGCAGAAACTGAAAAGGGAACTCGATCCCAGCAATCTCCTGAACCCGCACCTTACGTTTTCAGCGGCCGGAACCTCATAAAGACAATGTCTGCCCCGACAAAAGATCCTCTGACGGAATCCGGCACGTTGACGGCGAACGAGCCGGGCCGGGTCGGCGCGCAGATTGACTATCAGAAGTTCCTCGACTGCGTGCATTGCGGCCTGTGCACGGCCGCCTGCCCGACATATCTCGAAACGGGGGACGAGAACAACAGCCCCCGCGGGCGCATCTACCTGATGCGGTCGGTCGTCGACGGCCGGCTCGAACTGACTCCCAAGGTGGAAGAGCACCTCGACCTGTGTCTCGATTGCCGCAGTTGCGAGACCGCCTGCCCGTCGGGAGTTCAGTACGGCCGCCTGATCGAGCCGTTCCGGGCGGCCCAGAAGAGCGCTGCTGCGGCCGCCGGCAAAGCTGAGAATGGCGACTGGTTCCACCGGATCATTCTGTACGGGCTGTTTCCGTTCCCGAAGCGGATGCGCTGGGCGCTTTTGCCGGCGAGGTGGATGCAGATGCTGAAGCTGGATCGGCTCATGGAAGGGCTGGGGCTTGTGAATCTGCTGCCGCTGAAATTGCGGCGGATGCAGCGGTTCTTGCCGAAGCTGCAGGCGGCCGAGCCGGAACTCCCGGAATTCCTGCCGGCGATTGGTCCACGGCGGGCGCGCGTGGCGCTGTTCACCGGCTGCGTGGCCGACGCGATTTTCAGGCATACACACTGGGCGACAGCCCGCGTGCTCCAGCAGAATGGGTGTGATGTGATCATTCCCCGCCAGCAGGTGTGCTGTGGGGCGATCCATTATCACAGCGGGGCCGGCGCTCCGGCACTGGAACTGGCGCAAACGAACAGCAACGTGTTTGACGCGGCCGACGTCGATGCGGTGATCGTCAACGTCGCCGGCTGCGGATCGATGCTCAAAGACTACGGACACATTGCCGAGGAACTGGAACCGCAGAACCATGCGCTGCACGAAAGTCTGGCGCGGGCAGCCGCGAAGATGAAAGACGTGTCCGAGTTTCTGGCGGAGCTGGGGCTCGTTCCGCCGACCGGCGAGATCAAACTGCGGGCCGTTTATCAGGACGCGTGCCACCTCGGGCATGCCCAGCGCGTCCGCGAGCAGCCGCGCGACCTTTTGGCGCAGATCCCGGGACTGGAACTCGTCCCGATCACGGAAGCCGACATTTGCTGCGGCGCGGCGGGGAGCTATAACCTCACTGAGCCTGAAATGTCGGACCGCCTGGCTAATCGCAAGCTGCAGAACATTCTCGCCGCGGCCCCGCAGGCGGTAATCACGGGGAACGTTGGCTGCTCGATGCAGATCCAGGCGGCCCTGCGCCAGGCGGGCCGCGCCGTGTGGGTTGCCCATCCAATGGAACTGCTGGATTTGAGTTACCGGGGACTGCAGCCGCCGGTATAGGGGCGTACGAATCAATACAAGATCTGGGACAGCAGATGACTTTCGCCGGTGCAGCATTCCTTCCCCCTCGATGGGGGAAGGTTAGGATGGGGGTGGGAGCGTCAATCGGCGTTCACCCCCCCACCCCGGCCCTCCCCCACGGAGTGGGGAGGGAGAAGGTTTCTTTTCCGGCCTGCTTCGTCAGCGGGGACGGCATCGAGAACGTTCTCTCGACACAATCCACAAGAGTATGCGACGATCAATTGCGCAAGCTCCGGAGGAGCGACATACCGCGTTTTCATGTCGCCCCGCTGGGGCTTCTGCGCCTGTTTTATTGATTTACCTGGGGCTTACGCCACCAGGCTACATTATGCCGCCGCTCCGCGGCTTACGATCTAACCGATGAAAATGTCTTCTGAAAACGCGACTGCAAAACCAGATAATGCTAAACCCTCGGCAATCCGCGCCGTTGTGTTCGATCTCGATGGCCTGATGTTCAACACCGAGGACATCTTCAACGAAGTCGGGCGGGTCGTGCTCCAGCGGCGCGGCAAGGAGATGACGCCTGCACTGCTCCAGCAGATGATGGGCCGCCGGGCTCCTGAGGCACTGTCGCTGATGATCGATTTTCACGCGCTCGTCCAGGACACGGTCCATGGCCTGATCACGGAAACGCGGACGCTGTTTACGGAACTGGCGGTCGATCGTCTGGCGCCGATGCCGGGGCTATTCACATTGCTCGAGCGGATCGAGAGCCGGGGGTTGGCCAAGGGGGTGGCGACCTCTTCGGGCCGCCCGTACCTCGAGGACATTCTCAAACGGTTTGACCTGCTGCAGCGGTTTTCGCTGACGCTGACGGCTGAAGACGTGACGCACGGCAAACCGCATCCCGAGATCTACCTGACGGCAGCCGAGCGGCTGGGAGTCGCCCCGGCCGAAATGCTGGTCCTGGAAGACAGCCACGCCGGCACCACCGCCGCCGTAAGCGCAGGCGCCGTCGCGGTTTCGGTGCCGAACGATCACAGCCGGTGCCTCGATTTCAGCCACGCGACGTACGTGGCAAACCGTCTTGACGATCCTTACGTGCTCCAGTTACTGTAAGTCGCGTCGTGCCTGGCGCACCTGGTTAACGGGTGCACCGCACTCCGGTTCAATGAAACAGCCGTCGCAACGGCTTTTTACAGCTTCCCTTCTGATGAGGATTTACCACACATGGCTTCTGTGACCGTTTCTGCGCTGCCGTACAAAGTGAAGGACATGAGCCAGGCCGACTGGGGCCGCAAGGAAATCGAGCTGGCCGAAAACGAAATGCCCGGCCTGATGGCCCTGCGGAAAAAGTACGGGCCGACGAAGCCCCTCAAAGGAGCGCGGATCGCCGGCTGCCTGCACATGACGATTCAAACGGCCGTTCTGATCGAAACGCTCACTGAACTGGGCGCCACGGTCCGCTGGTCGAGCTGCAACATTTTTTCAACCCAGGACCACGCCGCGGCGGCCATCGCCAAAACAGGTGTGGCGGTCTTCGCGTGGAAAGGGATGAGTGAAGAAGAGTTCGACTGGTGCATCGAGCAGACGCTCCTCTGGCCGGACGGACAGGGGCTCAACATGATTCTCGACGACGGCGGCGACCTGACCGCCATGTGCTACAACCGCTATCCCGAGCTGCTCGCCGGAATCCGCGGTATCTCGGAAGAGACCACGACGGGTGTCCATCGCCTGTACCAGATGCACAAAGAGGGGAAGCTCACACTCCCGGCGATCAACGTCAATGATTCGGTCACTAAGAGCAAGTTCGACAACCTGTACGGCTGCCGCGAGTCGCTGGCTGACGGCATCAAGCGGGCCACCGACATCATGATCGCCGGCAAGGTGGTCGTGGTGTGCGGTTATGGCGACGTCGGCAAAGGTTGCGCCGACGCCATGAAGAGCCTGGGAGCGCGGGTGATCGTCACCGAGATCGACCCGATCAACGCGCTGCAGGCCGCGATGGAAGGCTACCAGGTGACGACGATGGAAGAAGCGGCCTCGCAAGGCGACATCTTCGTGACGGCTACCGGCTGCGTCGACGTCATCCGCCGTGAGCACCTCGACGCCATGAGGAATGAGGCGATCGTCTGCAACATCGGCCACTTCGATTCCGAAATCGAAATCGCCTATCTCAAGAACCGCAAGGACATCAAGCGGATCGAGATCAAGCCGCAGGTCGACAAGTTCGTGTATCCCAACGGCAAGGCGATTCTCGTTTTGGCGGAAGGGCGGCTGGTGAATCTGGGCTGCGCCACCGGGCATCCGTCGTTCGTCATGTCGAACAGTTTTTCGAACCAGGTGCTGGCCCAGCTGGCGCTGTGGGACAAGAACTCGAAGTTCGAAATCGGCGTGCACATGCTCCCCAAGAAGCTCGACGAAGAAGTCGCCCGGCTGCACCTCGACAAGCTGGGGGTCAAGCTGACGAAGCTGTCGCCGAAGCAGGCCGATTACCTGGGGATCGCGGCCGAAGGGCCATATAAGCCCGAGCATTATCGGTACTAGGGCTACGCCAGGATTGGGCGGACGATTTCGCCGTGGACGTCAGTCAGGCGGAAGTCGCGGCCGCTGTAGCGGTACGTGAGCTTCGTGTGATCGATGCCCAACAGGTGCAGCATGGTGGCGTGCAAATCGTGCACGTGCACCTTGCCTTCGACGGCGCTGAAGCCGATTTCGTCGGTGGCGCCGTGGACGTAGCCCCCCTTCACGCCGCCGCCGGCCAGCCACATGCTGAATCCGAGGTTGTTGTGATCGCGTCCTTTTGACCCCTCGGCGGTCGGGGTGCGTCCGAACTCGCCCCCCCAGACCACCAGCGTGTCTTCGAGCAGGCCGCGCGATCTGAGGTCGGTAATCAGGGCGGCGATCGCCTGGTCGCTCTTTTTGGCGTGCTGGCGGTGATTGGCGATGTCGCCGTGATCATCCCACGGCTGACCGCCGCCGAAATAGACCTGCGTGATCCGCACGCCGCGCTCGGCGAGACGCCGGGCGATCAGGCAGGCGTTGGCAAATTCTCCGTCGCCGTAGAGCTTGCGGGTCTCAGCGGTTTCGCGGCTGATGTCGAAGGCTTCCTGGGCTTCGGTCTGCATGCGGTAGGCCATTTCGAGCGCCTGGATCCGCGCTTCGAGCTGCGGATCGCGCTGCCGATCGACGAGGTGCGCTTCGTTGATCTTTCGCAGCAATTCGAGTTGCCGGTATTGATCCGCCGGCGAGACGCTGCTGTTCGCAATATGCTTGATCACCTTGCGCGGGTCGAGCTCGGAATTGTTGATGTGCACTCCCTGGTAGATTCCGGGGAGAAAACTGTTGCTCCAGAGCTGCGGCCCGACCGTCGGTTGGCCGGGACAGAGGACGACGTAGCCGGGAAGATTCTGGTTCTCGGACCCCAGGCCATACGTCAGCCAGGAACCGAGGCTGGGGCGGGTCGGCTGCGTCTCTCCCGAATTCATCATCAGGAACGACGGTTCGTGATTGGGGAGATTCGTGTGCATCGAGCGGATGACGCACAGATCGTCGATGCAGCGGCTCAAGTGGGGAAACAACTCACTGACTTCGATCCCGGCCTGACCCTGTTTTTCGAATTTGAAGGGGGAGGGCATAAGCGTCCCCTTCGTGCGCCGCATCGTGTTGACCAGTTCAGCCGGCGGAGCTGTGCCAGCCAATCGCTCGAGGGCTGGCTTGGGATCGAACGTATCGACCTGCGAAGGGCCGCCATTCATGAACAGGTAAATGACCCGTTTAGCCTTCGGTTCGTAGTGCGGAGCTTTGGGGGAAAGCGGAGCGGCGGCGGGTGCAGCGCCAGCGCTTTCGGCGGCAAACAGGCCGGTGCCCCGAGTTGCCTGTTCACCGGCGAGCACAGCCGCCAGGCCAATCAGGCCGCAGCCGTTGCCGAGTTGCGAGAGCATCTGGCGGCGCGACAGGGACGCTGCGGAGTTGAGTATTGGCATTTCTGATGAATTCATTGAGCCTGCTACTTGTTCAGATGCGGGGCCTGGTGCCGGCGATTTTAACGGATGGAACTCGGTTTAAGCCCCAACGGGGCGAGATTCGATAGCCCAGGGCGAAGCCCTGGGTATCGAACACATCAAGTGCGAAAGCCCTGTAAGGGCAAGATTCCAGATTCAAAACTAGATTCTCCATCGGGGAATCTCGCCCCGTTGGGGCTGTGTTGTTGAACGTCGGAATACATTGCAAGGTCTTTGGGTGGTCGATTTGTCGCAGGCACTGATGGTAGGGCGAGTATCTGTGCTGTCCTTCGACCCGCCGAGTCTCGACGGGCAACTATCGTACGGTTCCAATCAGTCCACGAAGGTAAATTCATTCGCGCCCAGGAGCACTTGAGCATACTGCTCCCAGCGGGACAAAGCGCTCTTCAGATTCGCGGCGGCAGGTGGTACGTCTGTCGCCGAAGTTTCCGGAGTCGCCAGAAACTCGACGCCGAGCTGGATGTCACTTTCCGTTGGATCGCGTCCGAAGACGATCCGATACGCTCGGCGAATCCGGGCTGCGTCGTCGGCATCACTGGTCAGTCGCGCCGCCAGCACCTTCGCCTGCCGGACCATGAAGTCACCGTTGAGCACGAACAACTGCTGGAGCGGCACGGTTGTCGACGTGCGGCGTTCGCTGGTGATATTGGGATCGGGAAAATCGAACAGCCGCAGAAAACCGTCGAGGTTGTGCCGGCTGACTCGTCCATACAGCGTCCGCCGATTGAAGTCGGAACCCGCCAGGTTGCCCGAGGGCCCACCCAGAGTGCGATCGAGGTTACCAGCGACCGCCAGGAGTGCGTCGCGCCACGACTCGACGTCGAGTCGGCGACGATTCATTTTCCACAGCAGCCGGTTGTCGGGATCGACCTGTGTGCCGGCCGGCGAGTCAATGCTCGACTGCCGGTAGGTGGCAGACAGCACAATTTCGCGATGCAGCGCTTTCAGCGACCAGCCCTGCGCGATCAACCGGCGTGCCAGATAATCGAGCAACTCGGGGTGTGTCGGTCGCTCGCCGAGAGCGCCAAAGTTGCTGGGAGTGGCGACGATCCCACGCCCGAAATGCTGCTGCCAGAGCCGGTTGACGATCACGCGGGAGGTGAGGGGGTTTTCAGGGCTGGCGACAGCGCGGGCCAGTTCGAGCCGGCCGCTGCCTTGTGCGAAGGGAGCCGGTTCGCCGGCGGCCAGGATCGACAGGAATCGCCGGGGGACTTCGTCGCCGGTGCGATTGGGGTTCCCGCGCAGGTGAATCTTCATGTTCGCCGCCTGCCCTTCGGCGAGCGAGTGGGCGAACGGGTATTTGGCCGGGGCGGCCTTTTTGACCTCTTCCAGCCGTTTCTTGCGGGAGTTCAACTCGCCCTTGTGCGTTTCATCCATCAACCCTTCGACTTTATCTGCCGGAATTGCGCACAACCCCTTCGAACCGGCAACCGTTTCCAGGAGTTCAGCCAGCGGCTTGTCCATGGCAGGCTTGGGAACATTGGCCTTCTCGGCATCGGCGGCTGCCGCCACGGCGGCGCGGTAGCGGCGCTGCTGCTCATCGCGTTCGGCAAGGGCAGACCGCATCGTGCCTTCAAAGACGAGCGCGGCTTCGACGACAGCGCTGGGGACTCCCTTGCCGTCCGGAGGGACCGGAAGATCGGCGGCGTGTTCCGACAATTCAAACCACGGCCCGAGTTGCGGGAGCTTGTCGCGGTTCTCGGCCACCAGGAATTTCTGCCAGCGTTCGAGCACGAAATCAACCAGATGCTCTTCCTTTACTACCGAACGCATCCTGGGGGCCTCGGTCCCGGTTGGGGGATGCGCGAGCTGCCAGACGGCCGTCAGGTAGCGCGAGGCGTTGCGGGCCGTCTCTTCGCTCAGGCGGGGCCCTGCGCCATCGATGAATTTCTTGACCGCCTGTTCTTCGTCCTTGATCAGTTTCTGTCCGTCGTCATATTTCTGGACGACCTCAGCCGCGACCAGCGGGACTTCGCGATACGCGGTGCTGCGAAAGACCCCGGCGAGGGCGTAATAGTCCTGCTGCGAGATCGGGTCGAACTTGTGGTCGTGACAGCGGGCACAGGCCAGCGTGAGCCCCAGGAAACCGCGGGCCAGCGTGTCGAGCCGGTCGTCGAGTTCGTCGAGCGACGCTTTGAAAGCGCAACCCGCATCGGCGTAATAGACTGGTCCCAATGCGAAATAGCCGACGGCGAGTTCCCGGTCCTGCTTTTGCGCTTCGGGACCTTCGACCAGGTCTCCGGCGATCTGCTCCATTACAAAGCGGTCGTAGGGAAGATCGTTGTTGAAGGACCGCACGACCCAATCGCGATAGCGGTGCCCGTTCGGATAGACGCGGGCCTGAAATGTGTGGGCCTGATCTTCGGCATAGCGTGCCACGTCGAGCCAGTGCCGGGCCCACCGTTCTCCGTAGTGCGAGGAGGCCAGGAGCCGATCGACGAGCTGTTCCCACGCATCGAAGCGTTCGTCGGCGACGAAGGCGTCGATTTCTTCAGGGGTCGGCGGGAGACCGATGATGTCGAAGGAAATTCGACGAATAAGTGTCCGCCGGTCCGCCGGGGGCGCGGGTTGCAAGCCAGCGGCTTCCAACCGCTCAAGCACGAAGCGATCGATGGGGCCGACGGGCCAGGCGGAATCGCGGGTGGCAGGAGCCGGCACTTCGCGCAAAGCCTGGAACGACCAGAATGCCCGTTGCTCCGGCGTGATCGCAAATTTTGCGGCTTCGGTTTGCGCGTCGGGTTGATTGGCCGGCCAGGGCGCGCCCAACTCGACCCAGCGTTTGAAATCGGCGATCTGCGCGTCGGGGAGTTTCTCTTTGGGAGGCATTTTGATGTCTCCCCGGTGACCCAGCGCCTCGATCAGCAGGCTCTCGTCCGGCTTGCCTGGAACGATTGCGGGCCCCGAGTCGCCACCTTTGCGGACGGCCTCACCTGAAGTCAGCCGCAGTCCCCCTTTATCCTTCCCCTCGCCATGACACTCGAAGCAGCGCTCGACGAAAACGGGGCGAATCCGCTTCTCGAAGAACTCGAGCTGCTCAGGAGTGGGCTCGTCGGCCCAGGCGGCCCCAGCCACCCCCAGCCAGACAACCATCAGCAATCGAGCCTGCAGACCGCCAACCATCGGGACGTTTCCTCATCCAACCGCGGAATGACCGTGGCGGCCATGCAAATCAACACATGTGCAGCCGACGATCTGATTATAAATTCCGAGGCGGGCCGGGGCAATCCGGCGCAGGTGGACGAACACCGCATTCTGGTCCGATTCAGCCCATCAGGCGATGCGGTCTGGTTTTTCCATGCCGGACCGCAAGGCCAGCCAGGAAACAAGCGAGATTGCCCCAGCCACGATCGGAGCGAGGATTGACATCCCGGTCAGCCATTTCCACCAGTTGAGGGCCCAGGGCAGAAAGAATCGCGATGCTTCGAGGTCCTCTGCCGTGGAATTTCCTCCCAGTGCGTGCAGCCCCCAGACCGCGCCCCCGAAGGCGTAGAGCCCCGCTGCCGCACCGCCGACGCTGATGACACCGACCGCCAGGCCGCCGAACGCGCAGCCTCCCATTGCCAAACCGCCGATCGAGAGAAAGATCGCGAGTGACATTCCCCCACATGAGATCAGCCCCGCGGCGATCCTACCGA
>Ga0137463_1000086_pt1 | contig 38305 bp, 36 predicted proteins | sample EasRivERMGT800_2_FD_102333 | JGI IMG/M metagenome (GOLD analysis project Ga0137463, IMG submission 102333) | Soil microbial communities from meander-bound floodplain in the East River, Colorado, USA - East River MetaG ERMGT800_2 | ecosystem: Environmental > Terrestrial > Soil > Floodplain ...
CGTCGTTCTCGATGGCGTCCACAAACACCACACCACCGGTGTGCTGCGCCAGGACTCCCAGGACCTGCAAGTCGGTCTGCGGACCGACGGCAAAACTGTTCACCGGAATGTGTTTTGCCCGCAATTCGCCAACCAGCGTCCGGAAGGCGGGCAGGTCGACCAGTTGACCGGTGCTCATGCCGTCGCCGATGTAGATGATCGAGCGGGCGTTGGAGCCTTTGAACGATTCGAGCGCTGCTTCAAACGCCGGCTGCAGGCTGGTCGCTCCCAGCGGGACCCGATCCCGCAGTTGAGCCAGCGCGGCCTTCGTTTCAGCCGATTGCGGCGCTGCGAAACCATTTGACAGGCGTTTCAGTTGCGCATCGACCGCGAACAATTGCACCCGGTCGTGGCTGGCCAGCGACGCCAGGCAGCCTTCCAGGACTTTCAATCCCTGCTCGCGGTGCGCCCCCGCCTGACTGGCCGACGTATCGACCACGATCACATGATCGTGCGCCGTTGGCTGTCCCTGGTCACTCCCCTTCAGGGAGAGGGCGAACAGCGTTTCGCCTCCCGGGATGTCGTAGCGAATCACGCTGCCAACAGGCTCCACTGATCCGCGGCGCGTCTCTGCCGAGACGCTCCAGACGCAAAGAATTCCCGTCCCGATGACGACCAGTGACCGGGTGGCGTACCTCAAGCCGGTAAGCATTGCGCGACTCCAAAGCATGGATATTCTGGATTTGCCGACACCACACAGAACGGCCAACGGTTAAGAATGCGCGCAGAACCGCGGGCGCGACTGTATTGTATATCCAGTCTCGACTCCGATAGAAGTAAAATTTTCAATAATTCTCCGTTTTTGGGCGTTTCAGCCCAGGTGCTGTTTGCCCTGCCGAACGCATTTGCTATGCGGTTCGGCTGGAAGCGAATGTAGGGGTCGGAACGCCGGCCGGAAATGCCGGCAATCGGCCCCTGAAAACGTCCGGCGGCGGGGCGCCGATCACCGGACAGACGACCCGCAGCGCGAGGGCCCGCCGGCCAGTTCAACCTGGCTGATCGAGTCGCCCGAATCGGAGATTACCCAGCAGGTTGGCCTGGCAATAATCGTTCGTGCCAGCGTCCAGGCAGGTCAGCCAGCCCCCGCCGCAGGCGAACGTGTCGATGCAGACCCAGCCGGGAAGCACGAGCGGCACCCCCGACTTCTGCGGGGTGTGCCCGCACACGATCCGCTTGCCTGAAGGGTGCGGTGCCTCAAATCCGGTCAAGTGCGTCCACCGCAGCCATTCGACGGGCTGCTGATCGAAGGGCACGTCGGCCTGGAGATTGGCATGGATGAAGATTTCCGAATCGGTTTCCCAGAGGTTGACGGCCGATTTCAGATAGGCGATGTGGGTTTCGGGAATTTTATGCGGGTCCCCGCCGTAGGAATCGACAGTCGCCAGGCCACCGTAGCGCAGCCAGCCTTCCACTGCCCGGAGATCGATCAGCGCAGCCAGCAGCATCTCTTCATGGTTCCCGAGCACAAAAACCACCCGGCACTCCTGCGACAATTGCAGGATCCGATCGAGAACCTGCTTCGATCCCGGACCGCGATCGATGGCATCACCCAGAATGACGACGGTATCGTCTGCGTGAATCACCACAGCCCGCAGGATCGATTCCAGGGCCACATCGCAACCGTGGATGTCGCCGATAGCCAGAGTGCGTCCCGACACGAATAGTCCTGCTAGTACGTTCTCGGCGTGACGCGGGCCTGCACGCGGCCGGGGAGGCTCATGATCCGCAGGAAGCCTTCGGCATCGGTCTGATTATACGAGCCGCCCCCCTCCATCGTGGCGATGGCTTCGTCGTAGAGGCTATTCGGGCTGCTGCGCCCTTCGACAATGATATTTCCCTTATAGAGACCGAGGGTCACGTCCCCCGTGACGGGCCGCTGCGTTTCGCGAATGAACGCCAGCAGCGCATCCATCTTGGCCCCGTACCAGAAGCCGTAATACACCATTTCGGCAACTTCCGGCGCGAGCCGGTCGCGGAGGTGCGTCAGATCGCGGTCCAGAGTGAGCTGCTCGACCGCGCGGTGGGCCGCATAGAGGGCCGTCATTCCGGGCGCCTCGTACACTCCGCGGCTTTTCATCCCGACGAACCGGTTTTCGATCATATCGATCTGGCCGACGCCGTTGCGGCCGGCGATCGTGTTGAGTTCGGTGACGATTCCCAGCGGCGTGAGCGATTTGCCATTCACGCGCACCGGCACTCCAGCCTCGAACCCGATCTTCACCGACTCGACTTTGTCGGGGGCCCGCTGCGGAGAAACGGTCATCCCGAACTCGACGAGGTCGACCCCGCAGATCGCCGGGTCTTCCAGCTTGCCCGCCTCGTAACTGATGTGCAGGCAGTTTTCGTCGGAACTGTACGGCTTGGAAACCGACGCCTTGACCGGGATCCGGCGGGCGTCGCAATAAGCGATCATTTCGGTGCGACCCGGGAACGTCTGGCGGAACCGCTCGATCCGCCAGGGGGCGATCACCTTGACCGCCGGGTCGAGCGCTTCGGCGGCCAACTGAAACCGGCACTGGTCGTTCCCTTTGCCGGTGGCACCGTGAGCATAAGCCGTGGCGCCCACTTCGCGGGCGGCCTGCAGGCAGACCTTGGAGATCAGCGGCCGGGCAATTGACGTCCCGAGCAGGTAAATCCCCTCGTATTTCGCCTGCCACTGCAGGACGGGAAAAGCAAAATCGCGGCACAACTCCTCGCGCACATCGACGATCTTGGCCGACCTGGCCCCGATGTCGCGGGCCTTTTTCAGGATCGCTTCGCGATCTTCACAGGGCTGCCCCAGGTCGACGTACACGGCGTGGACGTCATACCCCTCGTCCATCAACCAGCCCAGAATGACCGACGTATCCAACCCGCCGCTGTAGGCGAGGACAACTTGCTCTTTAGCCACGGAAGAACGCCCTTTGCCGTCTCACACCCTGAAAACCGATCCCGGAGATCTCCGACGATCAGCGCATTATTTCGATTCGCAGCCGGGAATGCCAGCCGGATTGTTTGCCGGCAGTGGTCCATTTTGCGTTCGGATCGGACTTCCTTTTTGGTCAATCCCATTCGACGCAAGTCGGTTGACCCGCCGTGCTGCGTTGCGAGGCAGCCGGCTCGAATCTTGGACGGCCCGCCCACGAATCGACGAAAGCGAATGAATAATCTATGGGTGAATATTTTGGGAAAAGCGCGGACAACAAAGGTTTCGTTGTCGCTCGACGTATCGGGCTGATGGAGCGGTGATTAGGACGCTGATACGATTCGCATCCCGGTGCGCACGAAATCGCATGGATTTCAGAAATCTGGACGCAACTGGAATCCCGGCAGCGAGTTCCAATTGCGCAAAGCGTATTCATTCTGCCAAAAGGTTTATGCATTCGGTTCTGCTGATGCGTTTCTGCCTGTGAAACAGGCGGACTCGTCATTCGATCTGAGACTTACGTCGACGCGCCGCTCAGCGCAGCGAGATCAATCTGTACCACGACCTGGTTGCCCGGCCTGCGACAGGCTCTCGACCGGGCATGGCCAGCGGCATCCCCGTTTCAGACCGGACACGCCGGCTTCCCGGTTCGTTCGCTGAATCAGGTGACGATCGACGTGCGGCTGCGCGAAAGCTCTTCCATAAACCGGAGCGAGCGCGTCGTCACGTCCTCGGCATCCTGAATGATGCCGTCGATGATCAGTGCGTCGGCAAAGAGCTGCCGGCCGCAATCGCGGATGAATTCGTCGTTCTCCGAATTGGCGCTGAGCTCGCACAGCCGTTCGACCAGCGCGGCATGCGGGTTGACCTCCAGGATTCGCGCGGGGGCTTCAAACGACTGCATCGACTGGTTGAGAACCTTCTGCAACTGGTTGCTCATCCGGCCGTGAGAGTTCACGACGCAGCAGGGGCTGTCGGTCAGGCGCGACGATTCGCGGACGTCGGTTACCTTGCCGTCCAATGCGCCACGGAAAAGCTCGAGCACGCGGGTGAACCGCTGCGGCGCGGGCTTCGGCGGAGTTTCGATCGCGGCAGCGGACGATTCAGGCAACTTGACTTCGGCCGAGTCGATCGAGATCAGGTCCTTGCCTGAGTACTGCCGTAACTGCACGAGCGCGAATTCATCGACCGGATCGTTGAGAAACAGGACTTCGAGATTGCGCTTGCGCAGTGCTTCGAGGTGGGGATGCCGGTTGAGTGCCGCCAGGTCGGGACCGCTGAGATAAAAAATCTGCGTCTGCCCCTCGGGCGCCCGCCCGAGATAGTCGTCGAGGGAGACTTTCGGGAAGTCGTCTTTCGCGATGCCGGACGCCGCCGTGTGCGTCGAATGGAACCGCATCAGCTTGGCAATCCTCTCGCGGTTTTCGAAATCCTGCCCCAGGCCGGTGCGCACGATCGGACCGAACTGCTTGTAGAACGTCTGGTAGACTTCAGCGTTCTCACCAGCGAGGGTCGCCAGGTGATCGAGCACTTTTTTCGTGAGGACCCGTTTCAGCTTCGGAATGAGCTCGTGGTCCTGGAGCGTCTCACGCGACACATTCAGGGGCAGATCAGCCGAATCGACGACGCCGTACAGAAACCGCAGGTATTCGGGGAGCAGGTCGCCGCAACTTTCTTCGACCAGCACGCGCTTGGCACACAGGTTCAGCCCGTGCTCGATCTGCCCGAAACCGAGCAGTTCGAAATTCGACTGCGGGCAGTACAGGATGGCGTGGAACTGAATCGGTGAATCGGTCGAGAAGTGCAGGTGCCAGAGGGGCTTTTCTTCAGAGCGGTGCGTCAGCCACTGATAGAAACCGGCGTGCTGCTCGTCGGTCACCTGGTTGCGGGGCTCGACCCAGATCGGTTTCTGATCGTTGAGGGTCTCGTCCTCCAGCTTGATCGGGTGCGGGACAAACGTGGAGTACTTGCGGACGATCGACTTGAGCCGGTGCGGCTCGAGGAATTCGTCCATCTCCGGCTTCAGGTGCAGCCTGATCTGGGCGCCGCGCGGGACGTCCCCTTCAGCCGGCGCGATGCTGAACCGGCCCGTTCCGTCCGATTCCCAGCGCCAGCCCTGCTCCTCGCGGTAGCTGCGGGTGACGACTTCCACTTTGTCGGCCAGCAGGAACGATGAATAGAATCCGACACCGAACTGACCAATGAGCGAGAGGTCTGGAGAGGCAGCTTCCGATTTTTCAGACGAGACGATGCTCTTGAAAAACTCTTTCGATCCGCTGTGAGCGATCGTCCCCAGGTTCTCGACGAGTTCGTCGTGGGTGAGCCCGATTCCGTTGTCGCTGATCACCAGCAGTCCGGCTTCCTTGTTCGGTTCGAGGGTGATCTCCAACGGAGCCGAGTCGCGGTAGCGTTCGTCAGAAAGCTGGATGTGCCGGAGCTTGTTGAGCGCGTCGGACGCATTCGAAATCAGCTCTCGCAGCGCAATCTCGCGATTCTGGTAGAGCGAGTGCGAAAGGATATGCAGAAGCTGTTTGACTTCCGCCTGAAACGTGAATTCCTGCTTGTCAGACACGAATCGGCACTCCTGGTTTTCGATCGGTAAATCGCGACCACACATGTCGCGGCAAGACGCAATGCAATCGGCGCGCCGGCGTCTGCCGAGGTGCAAACCTCGCAATTTGCCAGGAATTGGAGAAGATTCCATTGCGAGCCGCTGTCATTTTGGCAGGCGGCGGCGGGGCAGCCGCAATTGGGAGGCCGGGCGCGGCTTTGGAACCGGGATTCCCTCTGCTGGAAGCCACCGGCCGGAATCAACCTTGTCCGGCCCGTTCGAATTGCGCGAGCTGCTGGAGCAGATCGCGAATGACGGTCTCGGCCTGCAGCTTTTCGTTCGTCAGGCGGTCAACCGAGCTGCGCCATTCCTGCTCCCGGCGGTCGATCGAGTCCCGCAGTTGTGAAACAGCCTGCTCGCGATTGGTGAGCTGTTCTTCCTGACGGTTCACCCAGTCGACGAGCATCTGCCGTTCGTCACGAAATTCGTCTCGCTGCTGCTGCACCCGCTGCTGCGCCTGTTCAAGTTCCTGCTGCTGGCGGATCAGCGATTCGCGCGTGTGACGGTAGTACTCGGAGAGGACCGCTCGCGCCTCGTCAATTCGCGCCCGCGTCACCTCGGTGCCGGCAGCCTGTGTGAGCTGCGCCACCGATTCTTCGACCGCCAGTCGCAATTCCAGCGTCTGGCGGTTGGTCTCTTCCAGTTCGGCCCGCAGGCGATCGAGGCGCTGGCGGCGCGTTTCCAGATTTTCGGCGTGCAGCGACAGCATATCCTGCTGGCGGCGGAGGTCGGCCTTCTGGGTGTCGCGATCGGACTCCCAGGCGGCCCGGCCTGCGCGCAGCTCCTCGGCATCGGCCGCCAGGCGGTCTTCCATCGCCCGGCGTTCCTTAAACAGAACCTGACGCTCGCGCTCGATCGACTGCTGACGTTCGTCGAGCAGGTCCCGCTGCCGATCGAGCTGACGCGTGCGCAGCAGGATTTGCGCCCGGGTCTCTTCTTCGCGCGTGCGGGCGATCTGCTGTTCGCGCCGGAACTCGTTCTGCACTGCTTCAAACTCGTGCATCGTCCGCTGCAGGTGTTCCTGCTGGAAGCGGTAGCGGTTGTCGGCCAGGACCCCGCGCTGCTGAAGCTCGGCCTCGGCCTGATCGTGCTCGGCAACCAGATCGGCGCGCAACGTTTCCAGCTCGCGCTGCTGCCGCGCCTGGTGGGCCTCGAGCGCCTTGGCCTGTGTATCCCGATCCTGCGTCAACTGGTCGCGCTCGAGGTTCAGGCTGTGCCGCTCGCGCAGCAGCGTTTCGTGCAGTTCTTTGAGTTCCGTTTCGAGTTTCAAACAGGCGTCGGCACGCTGGGCGAGGGCCGCTTCTTCCCGTGTGATCGCAAATTCCCGCTCCTCGAGCCCGGCCTCGAGCTCGGCAATCCACAGACGCTGATCGCGGCGCTCCTGATCGGCCAGGGCCAACTGGGCATGCAGCCGCTGTTCGCGACGATTGAGGTCGGCGTATTGCTGCCTGAGATGGGAGGCGATTTGACCGGTCTCAAGCGCCAGCCCTTCATCGCCGGGTTCTTCTGCATCGGTCGCGCGCACGACCGGCGAAACAAGCCGCACGTCGAGTCCTGCCGGCGGATTGAGCTGCACCTCGCGCACCGGGAACTGGCGCGGAGGTAGAAGATCGGGAGTTGACGCTGTAGCGGACTCCGCAGCGTGCGATCGATCGACACGCAGCGCCATTCCCGGAGCCGGAGGCTCCGAGGGTGCGCGCAGCGGTTCGCGCTGCGGCGCCGAGGCCTCGACACGGGTATTGATCGGTTCGCTCATTTCGGGAGTCCCTTCCCTGGCGAACGCACGGGGCTGTTCAGCCGAGCTGCGTCTTCAACGACGAGGTGAGCTTGTCCTTGTTCACCAGTCCGACGAATCGGTCGACAATCTGCCCGCCCTTGAACAAGAGCACCGTCGGAATGGCGCTGATGTTGTACGACGTGGCGGTCTTCGGATTATCGTCGGTGTTCACTTTGCCGACCCGGACTTTGCCTGCGTATTCTCCAGCCAGGGCATCAATCGTGGGGGCCAGCATTTTGCACGGTCCGCACCAGGGAGCCCAGAAGTCGACGAGCACAGGTTCCTGACTGTCCAGCACTTCGCTCTGAAAATTCGAATCGGTCAAAACCACTACGTTGCCTGCCATGATTCATTCTTCCTGCATCAAGAGATGTCGGCGCTGAATCCAGCGATACGCCGACGCATCATTCGGGAGTTCAAAAACGGCCGCGGAAAAGCGCCTCTTGCGGCCGAGCGAATTATACGGAAAGCGAAAATCGTGTCAACGCACGTCTCCCGAGCCGATCGTCGCAAGGCCAATCGCTTCAATGACATTCGCCGCCGCGCCCTCGACAGCCCGGGGAGCTCCCGCGAGAATAAACGGCCTGCCGGCACATTTCCGTACTGCCCGGGACTCCGATCGATCCGGCTCTCCCGCGAGCGCCAGACCTTGCGACTTTAGACATGACCGACGAATTCTCAGCACAGCCAGCACCCGGCAGCGACTGGCGGGCGATTTCCAGGCCACTGGACCGACCCGTTCGTCTGGCGGTCCTGATTTCAGGCGGAGGTACCACGCTGACCAATTTTCTCAATCAGATCGAAGCCGGGAAACTGCCCGCCGAGGTGGCCCTCGTGATCGCCAGCCGCGCCGATTGCGGCGGCGTGGAACGCGCGCGACGGGCCGGGCTCCCCTGTGAGATCGTCGAACGCAAGAATTTCGCGGGGGTCGCCCCTTTTTCGTCCGAGATTTTCAGATTGTGCCGGGAAGCCCGGGCCGACCTCGTGACTCTGGCCGGATTTCTGGCGCTGATTGAAGTCCCCGATGACTTTGCCTTTCGGGTCATGAACATTCACCCCGCGCTGATTCCCGCCTTCTGCGGCAAGGGTTTCTACGGGCACAAGGTTCACGAAGCGGTGCTGGAGCGCGGAGCCAGAGTCAGTGGCTGCACCGTCCATTTCGCCGACAATCACTACGACCACGGACCGATCATCGTGCAGCAGGCCGTTGACGTGCTCGACAGCGATTCGCCCCAGACCCTGGCCGCGCGAGTCTTCGCCGCCGAATGCCAGACCTATCCCGAGGCGATCCGGCTCTACGCGCTGGGGCGTCTGGAGGTGTGCGGCCGGCGGGTGCGGGTGCGTCCCGGATAAGACGGCACGGCGTCCGGGCAATAGCCGGGGTGGCGCGGGGGCGGGAATGGGACTGCCGCACTTCCGTCGCCGCCTCCCCTCGCGCCGCAGTACAATCGGGGGATGAACAGATCGCTCCCGATCCAGATTGCCGTCATCCTGGCCGCCGGGTCGCTTCTGTATTTTGTCTCCCCGGTAGAACCCGGGCCGACGCTGCTCGTTGTCGCGCCGCTTTGCGGCGCACTGCTCGGCGCGGTCATCGCGAAAAGAAGACCGAAGACCGGGGTGGCAATCGGATTCTTCATTCCGCTTCTGGTGATTGCCCTGTTGGCTGCGATCGTGATCTGGCTGCTGCTCCATATGAGGCTCCCGACGTAAATGGTGGATTCCGACGCTCCCTGACTTACGTCAAATCCCCTCGCCCGGCCCAAAGTGCGATCCGCACGCAGAATGTCGCACTACCCGCCCGGCGGCGACGTTGACTCTCCCCGCAGCCCTGTTATTGTTCGAGAATCGCTTTTACGAACACAATTTCGTCAACAGGTCCAGGAGCAGAGCCATGGGAGCCAATCACGCCGGCGAGCGCAAACGCCGGAAACTCAAGAACACGAAGAAGATCATTCGTACCCAGTCGCAGAAGGCCAAGGCCAAATCGTAAGCGGTTCACGTCCCTTTGAGTCTCGCATGTCCCTCCCCCTTGTGTGCGATCTGTCGCGAGACGAACTGGCGGCCTGGTGCCAGACGCAGGGGGAACAGACGTTTCGCGCCGACCAGATTCGCAAGTGGATCTTTGGCAAACGGGTCAACGACTATGACTCGATGACCGACCTGCCGGCCGGCCTCCGCCAGAAACTGGCCGCCAGCTTTGCCCTCTTTTCATCGCGGATCACCGCGCATCAAAAATCGCGCGACGGGACCGAAAAGCTGCTGCTGGAACTCTCGGACGGCGAAAAGGTCGAATGCGTCCTGATGCGCGAGGACGACCGCCGCACGATCTGCATCAGCACGCAGGTCGGTTGCGGCATGGGGTGCGTGTTCTGCGCCAGCGGTCTCCTCGGCCTTTCGCGAAACCTCTCGGCGGGAGAAATCGTCGAGCAGATTCTGCGGCTCGATCGATTGCTCGATCCGCTCGAGCGAATCACCAACGTGGTCGTGATGGGGATGGGTGAGCCGCTGGCCAACCTGCCCGGCCTGCTCAAGGCCCTGGCCACGCTCGATGAGAAAGGGGGCCTGGGACTCTCGGCCCGGCGGATCACGATTTCGACCGTCGGCCTCCCCGACAAGATCCGCGAGCTGGCGCGAGTGGGCAAGGCCTACAACCTCGCCGTCTCACTCCATGCGCCGAATGATCGTCTGCGAACAGAACTGGTTCCGGTCAATCGCAACATCGGCATCGAAGCGATTCTCGCGGCAGCCGACGAGTTCTTCGATCTGACCGGCCGGCGGGTGACTTTTGAATACGTCGTGCTGGATGAACGCAACGACAGCCGCGAACTGGCGCGCGAGCTGGCGGCACTGCTGCGCGGCCGAAATGCTCACGTCAATCTGATTCCCATGAACGCCGTGTCGGAATTGCCGTTTCATGATCCGGCGGCCGAGCGGCTGCGCGCGTTTGTGGAAACTCTCGAGCAGGCCGGCGTCACGACGACGGTCCGCAAACGCAAGGGGGCCGACATTGACGCAGCCTGCGGGCAGCTCAGGTTGAGAAACGAATTGCAACCGACCGGCGCGGCACCAGCGTGACGATGCGCTGACCGGCCCCGCCGACGCTCAGCGGAACTGGTCCGCGTCGAAATTCACCAGGCGGTTCTCGCGGAACGCGAGGTACACGGTCTTGCCCTTGGTGTCCGGCCCGAAGCCGTACATTTCGTCGTCAACGCGGTAGTTTCCGCCGCCGGACTTGAGCTGGCGGTCATGGGTCTCGAGGGTCCCGTCTTCCACCCCCAGCACCTGACAAACCTGGTTGTACGACATCCCGGTGCGAACGCAGTTCGCCAGCAGCCACCGCAGGGCTTCATGACTTTTCGTCGCCTGGTAATCCTGCCGATGCTGCTCTTCGCTCTTGGAGCTGGGCCGTTCCTGCTGCGCGTACGAATCGTTCAACGAGCGGGTCCAATCGGGTGACTCGCAGCCGACCGCGACGGCAATTGCGAAGAGGACAACGCTGAATCTGACTGTGGGCGTTTTGCGCTGCATGACTGCCGTCCCTGGTATGTTGCGGGATGCTGCGAACCTGCGATGCCACGATTCTCGCGGCATCCTTCGCCGGAATCTAATTCAGAACCGGAATTCGCCGCTAGACCGATTCGGGAACCTGGCGGGTCAATTCCTCGCCGGATCGAATGCCGCCAGTCGCCGGCGGGAGGAGATTTCGCGCAAAGAACGGCACGCCCGCCGGGCCAGATCGTGGCAACCACCCCGTTTCAGATGAAATACCGATCGGGTCATGAACTCTCGAGCGGCGGACCAGTCGGTAACGACCATTGCCATTTCGGCCAGATGCCCCAGATCACATCCCTGGCCCCTGTCGTCCCCGAGGTGAGAGTGCAGTTGCAGTGCCCACTGGAAGTGGTTTTGGGCCTGTTCGAATCGACCGGCCAGGGCCGCGACAATTCCCAGATTGCCAAAATCGGCGGCCGCATCAGCCAGATCGCCCCGGCGGAGGTCATCCGCCAATGCCACGTTCAACAGGCGCTCGGCAAAGTGCAGATTTCCGGCCAGGATGGCGTCGTTTGCCAGGTTACCCAGATCGGTCGCCGGAGGATTTGTGATCGAGTCGTCAAACGCGCCGTCGAACGTCGTCCGCCACGATTGCTGCTGACAAGCCGCTGCGCGGGATGATTCGCCACGTTCGCGGTGGATCACCGCCAGGTTATTCCAGGCAGTTCCTAACAATGCCGGGCAATTCTCGGTGAGCGCCAGCTCGAGCAGTCGCTCAAACGTCGTCTGGGCAGACTCGAGATCGCCGCACTTCCAAAGAGACAGGCCGTGCTCGTTGAGTGCAACTGCTTGTTCCATCGCTGACCTCGCCTCATCTCAAGGGTTCTGAGAATTCGGTGCTGATCGGCAGATCAGGCACCGTGCCGTTGAGAGACGAGCGTGCGTGGGACCTCGAGAGACAAGGTCAACTCATTCACTCTATGATACCTATTTTAACGATTGTGTCAATTGTATGGTTTCTAGAAATGTCGTCCGCCAGGCTGTTGCTGCCATTTTGGCTGAAATTCGGGGTTGGCCTGAACTGGGATGCCCCTTCTGGCAGGAAGCAGGCTGAGGCAAATAGTCACATCTCTTTTGATAGAAATGAGATGTGAATTCCCGATTCATGGCATGCTGTTCGCATTGCCCGAGAGGCCACGCAAATTCTCCCGCAGCGGTCACGTTGCGCGTGGCGACGTGCAGAACGGCGTACAGAACATCGAGCAGCACTTTCCGAGACTTTGAGGAGCTCATCAATGGCGAAAAAGGGAAGCAAAGACGAGGGGACCAAGATTGTTCCTTTGTATGATCGCGTCGTCCTGAAGCGCGACGACGCCGAATCGAAAACTGCCGGGGGCATCGTGCTCCCCGACACGGCCAAGGATAAGCCCCAAAAGGGAACGGTGATTTCCGTCGGTGACGGTCACGTCTCCAAGGACGGCAAGCGCAACCCGCTGACGCTGAAAGCGGGCGACCGGGTCATTTTCAGCTCCTACGCGGGCGATGAGATTTCGATCGGCGACGACGATTTCCTGCTGCTCCGCGAAAGCGACGTTCTCGCCGTCTTCTAAAGCCCAGTCTTCTAAAGTCCAGGCCCTGCGTCTCGAGACCAATCGCGCGTCTGCGGCGTCTGCCGCGAACGCTGACTTGATCAGATTTACAATAACCAGCATTCAGGAGAGTACAGCCCATGGCCAAGATGATTGCTTTCGATCAGGAAGCACAAGACAAGATCCGTCAGGGGGTCAGCAAGCTGGCGAGAGCCGTGCGCGTGACTCTCGGTCCCCGCGGCAGAAATGTCATCCTCCAGAAGAGCTTCGGCTCCCCGACGGTGACCAAGGACGGCGTGACCGTCGCCCGCGAAATCGAACTGGCCGACAAGTTTGAAGACATGGGCGCCAGGATGGTGAAGGAAGTCGCCAGCAAGACTTCCGACATCGCCGGCGACGGCACCACCACCGCCACCATCATGGCCGAAGCGATCTATATCGAAGGCCTGCGGGCCGTCGTTTCGGGTGTGAACCCGGTCGAGATGAAGCGCGGCATGGACAAGGCCGTCGAAGACGTCGTCGAAAAGCTCAAGGGGATGTCGATCGAGTGCCGCAACAAGAAGGCCATCGCCCAGGTCGCCACCGTGGCCGCCAACGGCGACGAGCAGATCGGTGCGATCCTGTCTGACGCGATGGAACAGGTCGGCAAGGACGGCGTGATCACCGTCGAGGAAGGCAAGAGCCTGACGACCGACAAGGAACTGGTCGAAGGGATGCAGTTCGACCGCGGCTACCTGTCGCCGTACTTCGTCACCGATCCGCAAACGATGGAAGCGGTGCTCGAAGACGCCTACATCCTGATCCACGAGAAGAAGATCACCAACATCAAGGACCTCGTTCCGGTCCTCGAAAAAGTGGTCAACGCCGGCAAGCCGCTGCTGATCATCGCCGAAGAAGTCGAAGGAGAAGCCCTGGCGACGCTGGTCATCAACAAGCTCCGCGGGACGTTCAAGTGCGTCGCCGTGAAAGCCCCCGGCTACGGCGACCGCCGCAAGGCCATGCTCCAGGACGTCGCCATCATGGTCGGCGGCCAGGCGATCTTCGAAGATCTGGGGATCCAGCTCGAAAACGTCCAGCTTTCGGACCTCGGGCGGGCCAAGCAGATCAAGATCGACAAGGACAACACGACGATCATCGAAGGGGCCGGCAAGAGTGCCGACATCAAGTCCCGCATCGATCAGATCCGCAAGGAACGCGAGAATTCGTCCAGCGACTACGACAAGGAGAAGCTCGACGAACGGATTGCCAAGCTGTCGGGTGGCGTCGCCAAGATCAACGTCGGGGCGGCCACCGAAAGTGAAATGAAGGAGAAAAAGGCCCGCGTCGAAGACGCCTTGCACGCCACGCGTGCAGCCGTGGCCGAAGGGATTCTCCCCGGCGGCGGCGTGGCTCTGTTGCGGGCTTCGACCTCCTGCAAGCCGAAGGATCTGTCGGATGACGCGGTCACCGGCTACAACATCATCCTGCGTGCCTGCCGGGCGCCCGTCACTCAGATCGCCGACAACGCCGGCGTCGACGGTGGCGTGATCTGCGAGAAAGTGGCGGCGGAATCCGGAAACTACGGATACAACGCAGCCACCGGCAAGTTCGAAGACATGGTCAAGTCGGGTATCATCGACCCGACGAAGGTGACCCGCTCCGCCCTGCAGAACGCCGCCAGCGTGGCGACTCTGCTGCTCACCAGCGAAGCCTTGATCGCCGAAATTCCCAAGGACGAAAAGAAGAAGTCCGGCGGCGGCGACCACGACATGTACTAACGGGTCGCGTGTGTTTAAGAATTCAAACCCCGGCGTTGGCAACAACGCCGGGGTTTCGCATTTGCGGGCGGGCAAAGTGGTGTTAACTGCCTATGGCGCCGGCACGAGTTCTCAGATCGATGAACCCAAAATTTGTATAGCGGCAGTGTCGACAGTGGCGTATGATTCAATCTGAGGGCTATTTCCACCGAGGAGTGGAACATGAATCGGCTCGTGGTTGACGAGAATCTACCGTCGAAACTTGATCAGTGCACTGACCGTACCGAATTGTGCGATGCGGGCGGTCGCATCCTGGGGGTTTTTGTACCCGAAGCCGTGCGCGAGCGACGGATGTACGAACGCATCAGGGCCGAGTTAACGCCCGATCGGATTGCAGAGATTGAACGGCTCGCCGAGGAGCCAGGGCCCTTTTATACGACCGCTGAAGTGTTGCAGAAGCTTCGTGATCTTGAAGGAGTGAAACGATGAATCGTGTACTCGTTGACGACGCCTTGCGAGCCACTCTCGGGGACCTACAAGCACAGGCGGAATTCTGCGATCAGGCTGGACGAGTGCTCGGCTATTTCGTTCCCGCCAAGGACGATCTGCATGCCGTCCGGGAGTGGATCCGGTCCAGGATTTCGGACGAAGAATTAGAACGACGAGCCCAAGAGCCGGCGGAGCGAACGACCGAAGAGGTCCTCAAAAGACTGCATGAACTCGATGCCAGATGACATACACGGTCGTCTGGTCCGAGAACGCCGAGAATGATTTGTTGCAGATCTGGATTGATTCTCCCGATCGGGAATCGATCACCCGTGCCGCGAATGAGATCGATCCGACGTTGCACTTCGATCCAATCCTGCGGGGAGAAACTTACAATCCGTCGACTCGTGTTCTCAAGGTCTGGCCGCTGCTGGCGCTCTACCGTGTCTTCGAGCAGGATCGCCTGGTGAAGGTTATTTCGATCCACCCGGTTCCCCCAAAATCCGGCGGCGATTAAACCGGACTCGTCACCTAGCCCAACACTTCGCACACTGCCTCGGCCATGATCTCGACGATCCGGTCGGTGACCGGATAAGGAGTCACGATCGGCGGTGCCAGGCAGAAAACCGATTCGCCGCGGAGACGGCTGAACAGGCCCCGCTTCTGCGCCGCCGCATGCACTTTGCTCCCGATCTGGTCGCCCGGCGGATACTCGGCCTTTGTCGATTTATCCTGCACGAATTCAATCCCGCACATGAGCCCCTTGCCGCGCACGTCGCCGACATGGGGATGCGACGCCAGCGCGCCTTGCAGGCCTTTGAGCAGATGCGCTCCCTTTTCCGCCGCCTGCTCAGGGAAATCCTCGCTCTCAACGATGTCAAGCATTTTGAGCGCGACGGCACAACCGACCGGATGGGCGCTGTATGTGTAGGCGTGCATCCACGTCATTTCGCCGGTGTCGAGAACGCTGGCAACTGCGTCGCTCATTCCGACGCCGCCAAACGGAAAGTAGCCCGACGTAATTGCCTTGGCGAACAGGATCATGTCGGGCTCGACGCCCCAGTGCTCAAGCCCGAACAGCGTTCCCGTCCGGCCGAATCCGGTGATGACTTCGTCTGCGACGAACAGCACTTCGTGCTTGTCGCAGATTTCGCGAATGCGCGGGAAGTAGTCATCCTGAGGAACGATCACGCCGCCGGCCCCCTGCACCGGCTCCGCGAGAAACATGGCGACCGTGTCGGCCCCTTCCCGCAGGATCGCCTGCTCGAGCTCGTTCGCAGCGGCCACTCCCTGGCTGACGCCGGCCGGCGCCACATATCGATACGGATATGGCGAGGGAATCTGCACGAACCCCGGCACTCGCGGTTCGAACATGGGCCAGTAGGCGCTGAGACCTGTCGCGCTCATGGCGGCCAGTGTGACGCCGTGGTAGCCCCACTGCCGGGAAATGACTTTGGTCTTTTCCGGCTTCCCGCGCAACCGCCAGAAATAGCGCGCCGTCTTGAAACTCGTATCGCTCGATTCTCCACCGCCCGACGTAAAGAAGAAGCGGTTGATCGACGGATAGGTGATGCGTGCCAGCCGTTCGGCCAGCTCGATCGCCGGCATGTTCGAACTGCCGGCGTAGCCTGAACAATAGGCGAGCGTCTCCATCTGGCGGGCGGCGACTTCAGCCAGTTCCCGCCGCCCGTGCCCGGCTGTGACATTCCACAACCCGGCCAGACCGTCAATGTATTCCCTGCCGTCAGCGTCGGTGAGGGTGGCCCCTTCCCCTTTAACCCAGACATGGCCGCCGGCGCCGTGCAGTTTCGGGTTGTGCAACGGGTGAATCAGATGCGCCAGGTCGCGCTGAAGCAAGTCGGCTTTGGAAGGAGTCATGCGTTCGGGGAGGATCAGTCAGAGAGATCAAAGGCAACAAGTTGCGCTCAATGAGTGTCCGCTGACGCTTGCCGATTGGCAAGGCTGACGCGGAGGCCTGGTAGCCCGACGCGTCAGCGCGAGGGACAAGCCTGTCCAGGGCAAAGCAAACGCCCTTCGCGCGTCGGGGTGGCGGGCGAACGTCGATTGACGCTTTCCACCCCCATCCTGACCTTCCCCCATCAAGGGGGAAGGAATCAGTTTCGGCACCGCGCGTTCCGACTTGTGTCGATACCTATGCGTCGTGGGAAGCAACGGAGGCCGCCGAGCGAGTGAGGATTAAGGCCGACGGCGGTAGCCATCCGCCGAAGACGCAGTGGGGGGGCGAATGTCGATTGACGCTCGCCACCCCCATCCTAACCTTCCCCCATCAAGGGGGAAGGAATCGATTTCGGCAGCTCCAGCTTTAACTTGTGTAGATGCCTACGCCCTGAGCGGTTGCGTCCACTGTGGGTGGTCTGTCCGGTCGGCGCGCGGATTTCCCCCGGCAGTTCACCGGACTGGCTTGCAGACCAGCGTGCGTCGCCGGAAGATCGCTGCATGACGCCGCCGAGTGATCCGCACCTGAGAGAAGAATGGGACCTGCTGCACGAGCTGCGCGCCACACCCCAACTTCTCGAAACCGTTGCCCGGTCGACTGGAAACGAGCTGGCGTTCCAGACGCAATTGCGCCGCGAGTATCCCGACCGGCTCGTGCGCGGCGCATTTGCCCTGTGTGAACTGCGGCGCCGCGGAGCGGCAAAATTTTCTCGCGCCGATTCGATGTGGTTCGATCGCCAGGGACTCGAGCAGGCGACGTCAGAGTCGGTCGCGCGGCACAAAGCCGGCCGGTTTTCGGGAAATGTCGTCGATCTGTGCTGCGGGATCGGCGGTGACGCCGTGGCGCTGGCCCAAGGGAACTGCACCGTGACCGCGGTTGATGCCAATCCGATCTCGTGCCTGCGAACCGCCTGGAATGCGGAAGTCTACGGCGTTGCCGAACGGATCACGGAGCGCTGTGAAGACGCGCAAACAGTCGATTGCAGAACTACTCTGGTCCACATTGATCCCGATCGCCGGGCCCAGGCGGCCGGCCGCGCGATTCGGGTGGAAGACTATGTGCCGGGACTCGAGTTTCTCCAACGGCTCACCCGCAGCGGGCGCGGCGGCGCCATCAAACTCAGTCCGGCCAGCAATTTCGGCGGCAAGTTTTACGACGTCGAAATCGAACTGGTGAGTCTCGACGGCGAATGCAAGGAAGCCACAATCTGGTTCGGCGAGCTGCGCGGGGAGAAGTCGTGCCGGGCTACAGTTCTGCCGTCGAATGAGACCATCATCGGTGAACCACTGGAATTCGAGGCGGATGTCGGCGGCGCCGAGCAATATCTCTATGATCCCGATCCGGCCGTCGTGCGGGCGGGGCTCGTCGATGCGGTGGCGGCTCGCTGCGGGCTGAGCCGGCTCGACCGTGCCGAGGAATATCTCACAGGTCCTGAGCTCGTCGCCAGCAATTTCGTTCAGGCGTTCGAACTGCTGGCTGAACTGCCGAATAACCCCGCCGAGATCCGCAAGTATTTCCGATCGGCTGATTTCGGACAGGTGGAAATCAAGTGCCGGCACATTCCGATCGACGCCGACGCCATCCGGCGGCGTCTTCCGCTGGCGGGCCACCTCCCCGCGGTCCTGATCTTCGCCCGCATTGCCGGCAAGTCGCGGGCGCTGGTCTGCCGGCGTGTGAGCCGGAACTGACCGGCCCGGTTATGCGCGATCGCACCGCGCTGTTCCGCCGCCGGAAGCTGCCTGTACACCCGGCTTGCGGGCGGATCGCCGGGTCGTCCCATCCCAGGTGCGCAGTGTCGCGGCCGCCAGGTGCCCGCCAAATCCCAGCGAAAGTTTGAGTATCGTTTCGACAGGCCGCCGGCGGGCAATGAGCGGCGTATAGTCGAGATCGCATTCGTCATCAGGCGCAGTGAGGTTCGCCGTCGGCGGCAAGACGCCATCGCGCATTGCCAGCAGTGAAGCGGCCAGTTCGACGCTGCCGGCAGCCCCCAGCAGATGGCCGATCGTCCCCTTGAGGCTGGAGCAGCCGGCCCGAGTGGCCCCGCTTCCCAACGCCTGCTTCAAAGCCCGCGTTTCGCAGACGTCGTTGTAACGAGTCGCCGTGCCGTGCAGGTTGATGTAGTCGATTTCGTCGGGGGCAGTTTGCCCCTCCTGCAGCACTTCACCGATCAGACGCACCAGACTCTGCGGATCAGAATCCATGCGCGTCAGATGAGCCGGGTCCGACGCAGTCTGTCCTGCCAGCCAGACGGCGTACGGCACCGCTCCGCGCGCCAACGCGAAGTCTTCCCGTTCCAGGAGCAGTACGGCGGCCCCTTCGCCGATCAGGAAACCGCAGCGCCGTCGGTCGAATGGCCGACACGCCGCCCCCGGATCGTCGAAACCGTGGGCCAGCACCCGCAGCCGGCGGAACGATGACTGAACCAGCATTGTGAGCGACGCGTCGCTGCTGCCTGCCAGCACCGTGTCGCACACACCGTGACGAATCAGATCCACGCCGCGGATGACGCTGGCGAGCCCCGTGGCGCAGGCGGCAACCGGGCACAACGCCGCCCCTCCCAGATCATAACGGGCGGCGATGAATCGCGCCGCGGCATCAGGTTGACAGAGACTCCACAGTCGATCCGTCCCAGCGTCGTGACTGGTGGACGCCGCCGGTCGTCGCCACTCGCGCCAGGCCGAGGCGAAGCTCCGCAGTCCCCCCTTGCTCGTCCCGATCACGCACCCGATCCGCCGACGATCGGCATTCACCAGCGACAGTCCGCTGTCGGCAATCGCCTCGGCCGCGGCGGCCTGGGCCAGAGCCACCACCGGCTCCTCGGAAAACTGTTCGCTGCCAGCCGCCAGCTCGGGGGCGGGTGCGCCGGCGAGAACACCCCCGCCGGGAGCATCGAGCCAGCGGGCAACTCCGGTTCCCCGCAGCAATGCCTCCCAGCTCTGCTCACGACTTGAGCCGCAGGGGGTCACCAGACCGATCCCCGTCACAACAATCCGCGGCTCCGCTGTCATCTACGTGAGGTCATTTACGTGCGGCGACTCGTTTTACAGACCACAAACAGCGCCGCACCAAACAGGATCACGACCACGGCGATCTCGACGGCATAGGTCTTGCCGCCCGTCTCAGAGACCTTGATCTGTGCCAGCAGCGGGAGCACCGGATCCGAAGCCCGGGCCAGGTTCACGAAAACCGTCGAAATTGCGATCGCCAAAGCCGACCCTGTCAGCCAATTGCGAATCATGACCCAACACTCCCGCGCGGGGGACCAGGAGAAAACCGGCCGGCTCCGCTGCTTGAAAATGAGTTAGAGAAATTCACCGATCGGCGAACGTAATTCCCGAAATGCAGCGCTGGGGACCGAAACCGTCTGCCAGCTTTCCGAACGGGTCTGCATGACCTGCCTGTACTCTTCGGCCCAGACGCCGTAAAACGCGTACGTTTTGTCCCGGAATGCGAACAGGTCGCTGAATTTGTCCCGCTCGGCGTCACTGACGATATGATAAGCAAACACCAGGAGCGCCCGAAAGTCGGTGCCGAACACGTCCTGCCATTTCAGGAGTGCCGGAACGTCCTCGGCCGTGGCCCAGTTTTCCCAGCGGTGCCCCGATTCGGGATCGCCGGAAGGAAACCGTCGCCCCTTGACGTCCACCAGCAGGTTCGCCGCCTTCTGCGAGTAAACGATAAAATCCATCGACTTGAGGGATTGCTGTTCGAGCAGGGCGCGGCGTTGTTCGTCGACGGCGACGTACGGCGTCCGGCGCGTCCGCAGGAACGCCTCAAACGCCGCATCGTAGTGATTTCCACGCAGTGCCACAGCTCTCTCCGTCGCGCACGAAATAACGTACACCCGTACAGGCAATCTATCATTTCAGATTCTCTTCAAAACGCAATGGTATTCCCCCATGCTCCTGGTCAAAGCGTCGGCTGGTGAGAGCCGGATTCACGGGAGAGGGCTGATGGCGCGCGAACTGATTCGTGCGAAAACAGTCGTCTGGGTGTTCACGCCGGGATTCGACGTCGAGATGACGTGTGAACAGTTTGATGCGCTGGCACCGGCCCACCGCGACGAGATCCGCCGTTACGTGTACACCGAAAAGGAAACCGGTGCGATCATCTTGTGCGCTGACGACGCGCGGTACATGAACCACGCCGATCCGCCAAATACGCGCACCGTCGGCCGGCAAACGGTGGCCCTCGTCGACATTTCCCCCGGCGAAGAAATCACCTGCAACTATGCCGAATTCGACGTTCGGTCGTGCTCGAGCAATGATTCGAAAGGGTCGCAATTCTGATCGACCAGTTGACCGTTCAGGAGAGTCTCCGCACGTTTACGCTCATCCCGCGCCCGCTGTCGCGCGTCCGACTTGCGGATGCCGATTGACGGCTCGATACTGGGAGGAAGTTGCAATTCGTGGACTCGGGCGTCGCGTGTCCGCATGGAAAGTCTTTAGGAACCCAGATGCCAACCGAGCGCTATCTCGAAGACTTCGCCGTCGGGCAGGCGTTCCGGTCGGATTCGGTAACCCTCGATGCCGGGCAGATCAAGGACTTCGCCGGCCAGTTCGATCCTCAACCGCAGCATCTGGATGAAACGGCCGCCGCGATCAGCTTTTTCGGCGGGCTGGTGGCCAGCGGCTGGCACACGGCCGCATTGACCATCAAGCTGATCGTGCAGAGCGAACTGAAAATCGCCGGCGGGCTGGTCGGCTCGGGGCTCGATGAGTTCCAGTGGTACCGACCGGTGCGGCCGGGGGATACGCTGCAGGTCGAGTTCGAGGTGATCGCCGTTCAGCAATCAATTTCCCGCGCGAACCAGGGAATCGTACGGCTCAAGATCGCCACTTTGAACCAGAACAGTTCTCCCGTTCTGACGCTGATCGCCAATCTGATCGTCCCCCGGCGACCCGTCTGACTGTGTCGTGGCCCGTGTCCTGGCCCCTGTCCTGGCCCCGATCTTGACAGGAAATCCCCTTTCGTCAACGATCCCGCCGCTGCGCTGTTTCCATTGATGAAAAACCGCGTTTGTACCGTGGCGGGCCGGCTGGCTGGTACCTGACTGGAGCGGCTCAAAATGCCGTCCGGGAGTTCTGACCGATGCTGATCCAACGATTTCTGCAAACCCTGTCGGCCCTTGTGCTGCTGACAGCCGCGGGGTGCGCCCTGTGGTCGCCACAGGACACCGGCCACGCGTCGCTTAAAGAGTCGGAGACCGCGAAGGCTGATCGCAGTGCCACGCGGCAGTCGAAAGCGAAAGCCGGTGACGACGATTCCGACTCGAAGCCGGCCAGGACCGAACGCCGTCCCGAGCCGCTGTACGTCGAGTAGCACCTTTCCCCAGGAAGCGAGGATCAACGGTGCCTTACAACCTGCCGGCGCGTTCTGATGCGGCGAGGCGTTCGTTCCGTCGAACGGCCATCGTGCTGACGGCCCTGCTGGGAACGATCGGAATTGAATTCGAGCTCAACGCCGATTCCAGAATTGTCGATCTTTCGCTGCTGGTCGCGCCCGAACTCCCGGGTCCCTGGCCGGCCGGCTGGCCTGCGTTTCAGATCAACCCCTATGAGCGAATCGGGCCTTTGAGCCCCTACAACAGCGACTCGCTCCTGATCGATGGCAACAACGGGACCCAGCTCGACGTCCCACCGCATTCGATTCCCCTCCCCGAAACGAATCTCCCTAACGCGGGGGTGCTGGGGAGGATGTTCACCGACAAAGTCCCTGCCTGGCAATTCGGCGGCGAAGCGTGCGTCGTCGATTGCCGCGATCTCATCGAGGCGGCGGCCGCCGGGGAAAGTGCCCTCGTCAAACGCGACCGGATCGTCGCCTGGGAGAAACAGCACCGCCCGCTCGGCCCGGGCGACGTCGTCCTGTTTGCCAGCGGATACAGCGATCGGTTTTACAAGCCGCTCCCGGCCGGCCGGCGCTTCATTGCCGAGCCGCTGGAAGGGAAAGCGCCGGGTTGGCCCGATCCCGATCCCGATTGCATGGAGTACCTTGGCAGTCGGAAGGTGCTGAATCTGGGAACCGACAGTGCCAGCATGGGCCCGCTCCCGACCCTGGCCGAGCCGACACACCTGGCCGGCCTCAAATACGGCATGATCTGGACCGAAAGCGCCACCAACTTGCAGGCGTTGCCGGCGACCGGCGCGTTTTATTGCATGATCGGACCGAAGCACGCCGAGGGACTGTACAGCGAGGGGCGAGCGCTGGCCGTGGTGGGCGATCCGCTGGCCAGGCGGCTGATCGATGCGTCACGCAACAAGCGCGTGATCGATCTGTCGGTTACCCTTTCGGCGGACCTGCCTGTCTCCTGGCCCGGCTCTGGAATTGGCCGGCATCGGCAGCCTTACATCAAGGTTCCGCTGATGTTCGCGCCGAACCTCGGCCTGTTTCACGTGACGCACCTGCTCGATTCGAACGCGGGGACGCATCTGGTGCCGCCGGCTTATGCCCTGCCCCCGGATGGTTTCGACAACAGTACATACTCGTCCGAAGTCCGGGGTTGGCTCACGGAGTACGAAGCGCGGTTCGGACGGCGCAAGACGAGCTCCGTAACGGCCGAGCAGGTAGCGCTCGAACAGACCTGCGGCCGCGCCCGGGTCGTTGACGTGCGGCACCTCGCAGGGACGATCGACCGGAAGAACTGGCCCGCCTCACCCGAGATTACCGTCGCGGAGCTGCAGGCGTTCGAATCTCGCGCCGGACAGTTTCTGCCGGGCGACATCGTCATCTTCCGCAGCGGACACAACGACCGGTTTTTCAAGCCCCTCCCGGAAGGATCTGCCTGCTTTGCCGATCCGCTCAATGGCAAGCAGGAAGGCTGGCCCGCACCGGGTCCGGAAGCCGTTCTCTACCTGGCGGGCAGGGGAATCCGCTGCGTTGCCACCGACGGGCCGACGCTCGGCGGGGCGGCGCCGCAGCGCGCACTGTTCACCTACTGGGCCATGGCCGGGAGCGGCATGGTGGGTGTGGAATTCCTGATCGGTGTCGGACAGGTTCCCGACGAAGCGTACTTCGTGTTCGCTCCGGTCAAGATCCGCGACTGTCACGGTGGGCCGGGACGGGCGCTGGCGTTTTTTTAGCAACGCCAGGCCGCCTCATTTCAGCCCGGCGGTCGTCAGTTTCGACTGGCCCACCGTCTGCGATCCCCGCCCCTGGCCTCCCGAAGGCTTCTGAATCATCTTCGGAAGTTCAACGCGATCGAACCAGGTAAAGTCGGGCTTCTCACGTTCACGCAGCGCGCCTTCAATCGTTTCGCCCTGTTTCAGGAACATCCCGAAAGGCACATTCGACCCGGCCGTTTCCCAGACGGTCTGTCCCTGATAGACGATCTTGACCCGCGCCGTGTACTTCTGCATTTTGTAGGTTCCGCGGGCGATGAACGAGACCGTCTCTTCCGCAGGGCCTTCGGTCGCGGCGACGACTTCGACACTGCCATTGGGACCGACCTGGCACCCGTTGGTTCGCAGGCTCTTTGTCAGCGACTGCTGGACCTTATCGCGCTGGGAGGCATCGTTGATCCCCGCCACATTCAGCTTGACCGTCATTCCCGACTTGAGAATCCAGAGTGAGGGATCGTTCTGAGACTTTTTCAACTGGTCGATCGCCGCAGGATGCGGCAATCGGCTGGCGATGAGCGAGCCGGGTTTCTTGTCGCCGTCGGTGACCCCGAAGAATGTCCATCCGCCCGCCGATCGGCTGAATTCCGCGCCATCGTACGTCCAGAGCTTCAACTGGCTGGCCACGTCGATCAAATAGTGGCGGCTGGCGAGGATCGCCGTTTCATCCGGAAATTCGACCGGTGCCGTAATCACCAGGCCGGTCAGCGGAATCGTCTGTTCCAGCGAGCCGGTCGCCGTATTCCAGATCCAGGCATTGCCTTGAGTCGTGCAGGCCAGGCGCTTTCCCGACGGGCTGAATGCCAGCGTCGCCAGGAGCAGCTTGGCGGGAGTCGCCTGTGAACAGAGGACATCCTGCTGTGCCACGTCGAACAACCCGATACCGTCGACGGTGCAAAAGGCGATCAGTTTGCGATCGGGGCTGAGGGCCGGGACGGACAGGTTGGAGGTGGAAAAGTAGCAGATCGGTTCCATTTCAGGAAACTTCCAGAGCGCCACTTTGCCCGAGCGGCTGGAGGTGGCCAGGGTCTCCCCATCCACGAATTCGGCCCAGAACACGTCGCGCGCCCCCCCCCCTGCTCATTTTCGTAAGGAGTCCAGATCACCCGGCGATTGACTCTGGACCCCCGCAGCGTCCAGACTTCCAGCCGGTCCTCATTGCCATCTCCCCATTCGTTGCGCCGCATGACGATCTGCTTGCCGTCGTCGTGCAGCGCGATGGGAACCATCTGTCCCGGCGCCGAGGCGGGGGGACTCGATTTGCCGGTCGCCAGATCGCACAGGACGACCCGCGTCACCGCATCCGCTTTGTCACCCAGACTGAATCCCACCGCCGCCTTCATGGCGCCCGGTCTCACGGCGATCCCTTTGATTCCTTCGAAGAAGTTGGATTTGTTGGGGAGCGCCGCCGACTTGGGTTTGTCGTTGAAGCTTTCGACGTCGGTCAGTGCCGGCACGGACCATTTGCCGGACGCCTCGGCAACGGTCACCTGTCGCGCCGCACCCCAGTTGACGTTTACAATCCGCGGGCCGCTGCCGGACGGTTCGTCGTCCTCGTTTGCAGCTGGCTTTCCGCGCGCCGGCTTGGTTTCAGACGGCTTCGTCGATTTGGATTTGGCCTTGAAAGGATCCTTGCCTTTGTCTTTGAACGGATTGTCGGCGTTGCTCTTCTCCCAGTCGGCGATGAACTTCTGGTCGGCCTGGCTGAGTTTTTTGAGTTCGATCTCCAGTTGCGATCCGTCTTCCTTTTCGAGCGTGACGGTTCCACCCTCGACTCCCACAAGCTTCCCCTTGATCTTGAATTTCCCGGTGCTGTCGGACCAGGTTCGAAGGGCGTCGTCGGCTGCCGGCAGCAGTGCCGAACAGACGAGCGACAGACCGACGGAGAGCAGCAGAACGCTGAAGCGGCGACGATTGCAGGCCAGCATGATGACGACCTCAGAGGGAATTATTGCCCGGAGAGATGCCGATCACCGAACGCCGGCAACCGCGATCCCCCTCGAAATTCCAGCTCCTGAAATTAAACCCGCTCGGCAGGACGTTCGCAAGCGACATTTGTAGAGACTTGCTCGCATCCAGACGGCTTCCATCGCCTGAAACGCCTCGGAGACACGTTGCGGCAGTTCGCATTCCGGTTTGCAACTTCGCTCCAGCAGGCTGATAATTGCGGTCTTCCCAGGGTCCTCGAAACTTCTTCAGAGAATCCCCGTTCATGCAATCGACCGAAGACATCATCGAGCAATTTCGCGTCCAGCCCGGCAAGCCCGTCTCACTGAGGGATTTTCCGACTGACTGGGCCGGCGACCCGGACGTTTCCAAAAAGAAGCGTAAGGCCATCGCGCAGTCGATGCTTTCGGAAGACGTCTCGTCCCTGGCGGCAGCCCAGGAACTCCTGTATGCCGCGAATTCCTGGTCGGTCCTGATCATTTTCCAGGCGATGGATGCCGCCGGAAAGGACGGCACCATCAAGCATGTGATGTCGGGCGTCAATCCTCAGGGGGTCCAGGTCTACAGCTTCAAGCATCCTTCGGCCGAAGAGCTCGATCATAATTTTCTGTGGCGCTGCTCCAAGGTTCTGCCTGAGCGGGGCCGGATTGGAATCTTCAACCGCTCGTACTACGAAGAAGTGCTGATCGTCAGAGTCCACCCGGAACTGGTGGCGGCCCAGAACATTCCCGATGTGAAAATCGACAAGTCGTTCTGGAAGCACCGCTACGAAGACATCACCAATTTCGAACGGCATCTGGCACGTAACGGTACGCTGATCCTGAAATTCTTTCTGCATCTTTCGAAGGCAGAGCAGCGGCAGAGATTTCTCGACCGGATCAACGATCCCCGCAAGCTCTGGAAGTTCTCGCTGTCCGATCTGTCCGAGCGCGGCTACTGGGACGAATACCAGAAAGCCTACGAGGCGATGCTGGAAGCCACGAGCACGAAGCAGGCGCCCTGGTACGTCATTCCGGCCGACCATAAGTGGGTCAGCCGCGCGATGGTGGCTACCGTGATCTCCCGGGCGATCGCCGGGTTGAACCTGCGAGCCCCGCAAGTGAGCGACGAGGCGCGACAGCAGATCGCCCAGGCGCGAAAGCAACTCGAAAGCGAATGACTTTTTCAGCCGGCCGTCGACAGCCTGATGGCTGGAGCGGAGAGCGTTTCGAGGCCCCCCAGAGCAGCGAGTTGGCTCATTACGAGATCAGTGACTTCCTGCAGAAGCTCGGGTGAATTCCGCCTGCCGTAGTATTGGCTCAGGTCGATCGGGTCTCCATACGTCACGCGTACGCGGGTGAACGCGAACAAGGCGCTGACCATCGACTTACCCTGTGGCGCGTTGTGAATGAACACCGGATAGACCGGCGCCTTCGATTGCAATGCCAGCCAGGCAACGCCGGTATTCCCCGGCAGGAGTCCAGGGCCCGTATTGATGCCCCCTTCGGGGAAGACACCCAGGAGGCGGCCTGCCTGCAGTCTTCTGAGGGCCGTGCGGGTGGGCCCTGTGTCTTTTCCGTCGCGCGCCACAGGGATCGCCCGCATCGCCTCGAAAATAAACTGCACTCCTGGAATGCCGAAGTATTCCTGGGCAGTCAGGAATTCCAGAGGACGGCGGTTCGTGACGCCGATCCAGATCAGCAGGGGATCGACCGGACTGCGGTGATTGGCAATGAGGATCGCCGGCGACTCATTCAGAAACGGGCACCGTCGATTGGCGCGCCACTGAAAACAGAGCCGGCCGTAGAGATTGGCGATCACATACAAAAGCCAGCATTGCCATCCCTCGGGACAGCGAATGGCACTCCACACAACCAGCGCGGCCAGGACCAGAGCATACCCGGCCAGAACGCAACCAGCGAAGGCTTCCGCAGTCATTGATTTTCATCCGCAGGATTTCGAGACGCATCTCGTGCGAATGAACCTATCAATTTCAGTCAGGTGTGTCGAGCAGATTGTGCCCGCATGAGTATGGTGCGGGCCATGCGCGAGAGCCGGTTTGCGACTGCCTGCCGAGTTGCCGGCCCACACCACCGCGAACGGGCGATCAATACGCAATCAGGCTCGTGTTCCAATACATGTTCGTATTGGTCGTCCCTCCGCCCGAGTACGGATAGGGATACACAGGATGCCGATACCGGATCATATCGGGATATCGCGAGAAGTACGACGGGGTCTGGCGACTGATCATCATCGGTCGCATGGCCCCCAGCACCAGTTCCATCGCCGCATCGTGGCGATAGCTGGGATTCGCTTCGTATTCGGATCGATAAAACGGGATCTGCGCATACGCGTCGGCGTAGGTCATCCGTGGCGCTGAAGTTCCGGAAGCGGCTGAGACCGGCACGACATCTCCCTTGGCCACAGGGGCGGGGGAAGGTGCACCGGAGACAGCCGCTCGTGAATCGTCGCTGGTCGGCTTATTCCAGGTCTGGCCGTCGGCTGACATGCCCTCTTCGAGTTCGCCCCGACGGCGCGTGTAAGCCAGTTCGTCGGCTGGATCGAAGTTTGCCGGGCGAATGACGATGCCCGGCGACTCGACAGCACCGCCTGAATTGACTTGCTCGGCAGCCGCCAAGCGAGTCGCCGTGAGGCCAGGAACCAGAAGAATTGCCAGAGTTACGGCTTCAAGTCTGATGTTTCGCATTGTCGACATTCCGCGAGAACGGGCAGTTATTGATTCATTCCAAATTACCCAGATTATCCAACCAGCGTCAATGGCAAATCTCGAAGGCTCACAGGATTTTGTTGGAGTCAGGAGTTGGGTCGACTTCCGCACGACCGGGCCAACCCCGCCAGCACCCCGCAGCCCGGCCATACCAACGAGGCCCTCGCGATTTCCGATCTTGTTGCCCGCTCTGGATCAGGAACCATGTCGCGCCTCGGGAACAAGCGGGGGTGGCGCTCACCATGGCAGCCCCCGCCCTGCCCTGAATTATCGATCCTTCTTCAAGCTGGCCATCGACATGGTTTCACCCTTGGCACTTTGAACAAATCAGGCTGGCAACCCCGGGAGTCACTCGGAAACTGCCGATTGTTCCAGGCTGCGAACCGGCATAGTTCCCGCAAAGCGATCAGTTTGAGATTCTGCGAGCGACTGCCCCGTCGCTGGCAGATCGTTCATTCGACCCGGTTGCCGATGGGACAGACCAGGATGACGTTCCGAAAGTCTCCAGTTGGTCCGGCCGATCGCGAGTCGCCCACTCGCGCCTCGAGTTCTCGGATGACGTGCGAGGAGCGTCAGCCCGGTGTCGGCAGGAGAGGGGCGGGTGGAAAAACCGGGTTCCCCGCGGTGGTTTTCTGTTGCTTCCAACGGCAACTGATGTTCACATAGATGGGTGATCGGGTATTATTACGGGTGCGGTCGCTGCGTTGACCGTTCCTGAATCGTGTCTTGCTTCGAAGGGGAAAGGTGACTTATGCGACGGGTTCCAAATCAATCGGGGCGCCGCGTTGGGTTCACACTCATCGAAATGCTGGTGGTGATCACGATCATCGCCCTCCTCGTGTCACTTTTGCTCCCGGCTGTTCAGCAGGCGCGCGAAGCCGCGCGCCGGTCGCAATGCTCGAACAACCTGAAGCAGATCGGTCTGGCCCTGCAGAACTATGAAAATGCGCATAAGGTCTTTCCGCCGGGCCAGGTCAATCTGCTCTACGGCGGGAATTTCACCCAGGCGGGATTGCGGTTCGCCTGGCCGTTCGAAGCCACCACGTCACAGCCCGGTTTCGGGGGGGGCGTGACTTCCGTCGGCGGTGTTCCGGCGAACGTGGGATTCGTCGGGCCCGGCGCCGGTCTCCACGGACAGAGCTGGATGCTGTTCATCCTGCCGAACATCGATCAGGCGACTGTCTACAACATGTGGAACTTCAATTTCAACGTCTGGTATAACGGCGCCACTCCGACGATCGTCGACATGGGAACCGGACCGCAGACGTTTTATCCCGGTCAGCGGGAGATCACCAGCTACTATTGCCCGTCGCGGCGGGGATCGATGGACGTGCGGTCGAAGTTCAACAATTGCTTCCGGGTTGACCCCAACTTTACCGGCGGTGGAAATGATTACGGCGGCTGTGCCGGCTCGGGACAGGTGTTTGACGACATCGACCCCGGTCGTCCGACCTGGGATCTGATGCCCGCTCAGATGTCGAACAATATACTCCTCACGCTCCCGCCGGCCAACCTGCATCGGGGCGTGTTCTTCGTCAACAGCAATACGCGCATGGCCGACATCAGCGACGGCACCACGAATGTCATTATGGCCGGCGAAGTCATGCGGATGAACGGGCTGACCCCCTCGGCCGGCGTCGTGCAGACGACGGTCAACCCGCTCCTGGTCAGCAGCGATGGCTGGGCCTGGGGAGGACCGGCGACAATGTTCAGTTGCCGCTTCGGCATCAACAAGGGTGTGCATTACGACAATCCGGGCAGCAGCCATCCCGGCCAGCTTGCACAATTCCTGTATTGTGACGGCAGCGTCCACACTCTCACGCCGAACATCAACCTCACCGTGTTCCAGAACCTGGGCAACGTCGCCAATGGAGTCGCGATTCCTTCATTTGGTGATTAGTCGAGACCAGGCAAAGCATGACGATCCGTTACATTTGCGAAGAGTGCGGCGCAGCGCTGAATATCAATGACGATCTGGCCGGCACGGCGGGAAGCTGCCCGCGGTGCCAGGTCGAATTTATCGTGCCGGGAGCCGCTCCCCAACCGGCCGCAGTCAAGGCGGCCAAACGGCCGGGCGATCCCCTCAGCGACGACGACATAGACGATCTGCTGAGCACGCCCGATTCGCGATCCGCAACCTCAACCGTCAGCACCTCGTCTGCCGGCGACGACGATGCCGAAGACGCCACTGACGACGAACCGCGAGCCAGGAAGAAAAACGCCCGGTTTGAAGACGAGGATCTGGACGCCGACGAAGAAGAGGATACGTCGCGCCGCAAAAAGAAGGGGAAGAGCTCAGCACCGCCGGAATCAAAAGCCGATTCGGCTCACTCGGCCGATATCGCCCGCCACCTGATGGGGCGCGGCGACAAGCCGGCGGTCGACGAGCCTGAAAAGAAAACCAAGCGTCCCTTCGGGGGTGAGGAGCGCCGTCGCGAGGGGGAAATCACGTCGTTCAAGGATGTCGTCACCTACTTCGCGAAGACTGGCTGGCCGTATCTGCTTGGTGCCGTCGTCGTCATCGGGGGGTGCGTCTGGTTTGTAATATCGAATTGGAAAACTCTCGATCTGCCGCCGCTGGCCCAGGTTTCCGGACGGGTGACGGTCGACGGCAAGCCGCTCAGCTCGGCAATCGTGAAATTCGTTCCGGAAGAAGGAACGAAAAATCTGCGCCTGGCGACGTCGATCGGGATCACCGACAAAGATGGAAATTATTCGCTGATCTACGCAGCCGACGTGGCGGGGGCCTATATCGGCAAGCATCAGGTCCAGATCCAGCTCAACGACCCGACCGGCGCCCAGCTCATTGCGCCCGAGTACAGCACGGCAAGAAGCACTCTGACTGCCGACGTCAAAAAGGGGGCACCTCCTTTCAACTTCGACATCCCCTCGGCCTCTGCTGCAACGACGGGCCAGTAGCCCCTGGCCCCGTCGCGTGAGGATTGGGCGGAAACGTCGGGTGCCGGAAGGGTGCCGTGCATGGCCGGGAACCTGGCGAAAATCTGCGGTGGAGCGCTGCTGCTGGTCAGCCTGGTGTCGAGCAGCGGCGCCGACGAACCGGAAACTCCCGCCGACATCGTCCTCGTCAACGGTACGGTGATCACCGTCGATCCCGACTTGCCCCGCGCTCAGGGGCTGGCGGCGCGGAACCAGCGGATCGTCGCCGTCGGCAGCAGCGACACTGTGCGCCGCCTTGTCGGTCCAGAGACCCGGGTCATCGATCTCGGGGGACGCCTGGCGATTCCCGGTTTCATCGAAGGGCACGGCCATCTGACGTCGCTCGGGGAGGCGCGACTCTCGCTCGATCTCAGTCAGGCCGGCGACTGGAACGAAGTTGTCGACCTCGTGGCAAAGGCGGCGGCAAAAACAGCTCCCGGCGAGTGGATCGTCGGCGATGGCTGGCACCAGGGACGCTGGCAAAAACCGCCGCTTCCAGACGTCGAGGGCTATCCGGTCCACGAGCGACTCAGTCGGGCGACTCCCGATCATCCCGTGCTGCTCAAACACGCGACGGGACACATGTGTTTTGCCAATGCCCGCGCCATGCAACTGGCGCAAATTGATCGCGACACGCCCAATCCCGTCGGCGGCCAGATTCTGCGCGACCCGGCCGGAGCAGCCACCGGCGCCTTTCGCGAAGCGGCGCAGAACCGCATTTACAAGGCGTTCGAAGCCTCGCAAGCCGGTCGCAGCCCCGCCGAGCGCGAAGCGCGCCACAGGCGCGGCATCGCGCTGGCGGTCGACGAATGCCTGGCCAAAGGGGTCACCAGCTTTCAGGATGCCGGCGCCTCGTTCGAAACGATCAACCTCTTCAAACGCCTGGCCGACGAACAGCAACTGAAACTGCGACTGTGGGTCATGGTTCGCGGCGAAAGCCACCGCCGCCTGGGGGAGCAGCTCGCCAGAGGTCGCCTGATCGGGTACGCCGATCAACACCTCACGGTTCGCGCGATCAAGTGCATGGTCGATGGCGCCCTCGGTTCGCACGGCGCCTGGCTGTTTCAGCCATACGACGACCTGCCCGGGAGCACCGGGCTGGTCGTCGAGTCGCTCGAGTCGATCCGCGAAACCGCCCTGCTCGCAGCAAAAGCCGATTATCAGCTCTGCACGCATGCCATCGGCGACCGGGCCAATCACGAAATCCTGAATCTGTATGATGCGATCTTCCGCAGTCAGCCTGCGCGGCGCGACTGGCGCTGGAGGATTGAGCACGCGCAACATATTCTGCCGGCCGATTTTCCCCGCTTCGCCGAACTGGGTGTCATCGCATCCATGCAGGGCAACCACGCCACGTCCGACGGCCCGTTCGTTGTCGCCCGGCTGGGACAACAGCGCGGCGGGGCCGAATCGTACGCCTGGCGCAGCCTGCTCGATCATCACGCGCTGGTCATTAACGGCACCGACGTCCCGGTTGAGGACGTCAATCCGATCCTGAGCTTTTACGCCTCGGTAACCCGGCGGATGAAGGACGGGCGCACGTTCTTTCCCGAACAATGCATGACCCGCGAAGAGGCGCTGCGCAGCTACACGCAGGGCGCGGCGTTCGCCGCGTTCGAAGACGACCTGAAAGGAACGCTCTCGGTCGGAAAACTCGCCGACGTCGTCGTCCTGTCGCAGAACATTCTCACGGTCCCGGAAGCCGAGATTCCTTCGGCACGCGTCGACTTCACGATCGTCGGTGGCCGCGTGGCCTTCGAGCGGAAATAACCTCAGCCAGAGGGGCCGTGTGAAAGCGCCCTGTCGCGGCGACTGCTACCGCAGCGACGAATTTTGCGAGCTGCGCCACACCTGGGCTGCCGACGGCGCCGGGACAAACAACGACGGCCCGCGATCGGCCGTCCGATTGTCGGACGCGCTAGTGCTGAATCGGCTCGTCGACGTGGAACCGCGCGGCGCGATCGACGTCACCGGCGTGTCGGCGTAGCGGGCGTCGGGGACGCCGGTCGCCGCGCCGGGAGCCGAGGCCACCGGAGTGGGATAGATTGGCGTTGTCGCCAGCGTGGGATACGAGCCGGCCGCAATGCTGCCTCTGCCATAAACCGGCGTGCCGATGCTCGACGCATAGGTGGGGAGCGGGTACGAGCCGATCAAGCCGCCGCTGGCCGGCGAACCGAGCCCTGCCTGGTACGAGCCTCCCGGCGTCACGCAGTCCGAAACGCGGCGCGTCACCTGGTAGGGGACGCTGCGATATGCAGTCCGCGTCTGATACGTCGTCCGGGCGACGGCTTTCGTCGTCAGCCGCGGCACCCACACCGTCTGAAAGCTCCCTTCGTCCACCGTCACGTTTTCGACAACGGTCGCCGGTACGGTCTCCACGACCGCCTCTGTCCTGTATTCAGTCGCCGCGACGTCGCGCTGCTGCGGACAGCAGCAACGCCCGCAGGGCTGCAGGCACTTCTGGCAGCAGCAATGATGTCCTCCGGCCTGGATTTCGTGCTGGACCAGCACGGGAACCCCGGCCACGAATACGCCAATCAAAACGCTGCTGCGAAGGGAATTGAACATCGGCGAATCTCTCCCGGTGGAGCGGCTGATTTTCGGCCGCTGCATCGCTAGGCTGAACAGGTCACGGCGACCGGCCCCGGCGGCAGGCGCTGTCTCTGTTTTATCGGCACGCCCGGCAAACTCACCTTAATCGGAACAGCCTGCCCCGGTCGATTTCGCCAGATCGGCCGGGGGGACCGGGCTCGGGATTTGCCCGATTTACTCGGATTTCTGCTCTTTTTCGTCCTCTTTTTTTCCGCCGAAGCTGGCTCGGAAGTCGTTTTCGATCGCCGAAACCGTTTTTTCCGGGCCGTCCAGCTTGAGGAAGTACGGACCGGCCCTGGTCTCGATCACGACGTTCAGCACGCGCCAACCGGGCAGGCGCTTTGTCTGGCGGGCGATCGGCGGTCCGATCGATTTGTTGTAGGCACCCGTCAGGTCGACCAGCGTGTATTTGCCATCGGCCGATTCACCCGAGACAATCCGCACCTTGCGTCCCTCTTCTTCGATCTGGCCAACCCAGCGCTTGATATTGTCCTGCACGCCGCCGGCCCCCTGCTTGCCGAAAAAGAAGACCACGAACTCCCCAGACTCTTTGTCGTCGCCGGCCGGAGGGACTTCGAACTCGGCCACGCGCGGGTCACGGACCTGCGCCTTCTGTTTCCAGGTTTCGGGCACGGCGAGAGTGATGTCGCCGGCTTCAACTTTCTTCGTTTTGACGGCCGGCTTGTCGGACGGCTTCTGATCTTTCTCTTCCGCCAGAGCACAAATGCAGACGCCCGACAGACATACCATTAACAATGCAGTCTCGATGAATCGCTTCACGGGAACCTCGCAGGTCAAAGTGATTTCGGAGGACTCTGCTGACTGATTGCAAAATCATGCTGCAATCGGTTGGACAAAGCAATCGTGACAGGCAATCTCTACGATGGCGCTTCAAGCACCGCCTCGCGCGGGCAGAACCACGGATAGATCGTCGGCAGGACCAGCGTCGTCAGCAGCGTCGAGGTGATGATTCCCCCGATCACCACGGTCGCCAGCGGGCGCTGGATCTCGGCTCCGGGCGTCGTGGAGAGGGCCATCGGCAAAAAGCCGAAGCTGGCTACGGCCGCCGTCATGAGCACCGGTCGCAACCGCACGACGGCGGTCTTTTCGGACGCGTCGTGAGGCGAGAGCCCTTCAGCGCGCGCGTGCTCGGCTCCGCTTACCCACACCAGGCCGTTGAGTACCGCCACGCCGAACAGCGCGATGAACCCCACCCCGGCCGAGATGCTGAAATCCATCCCCCGCAGGGCGAGCGCGTACACGCCCCCCGACGCGGCCATCGGCACCGCCAGGAAGATCAGCACCGCCAGACTCACTGAATGGACCGATGTGTAGAGCAAGAGAAAAATGATCAGGAGCACGATCGGCGTGATCCACTCCAGGCGCCGGGTGGCAGTCTCCAGGTGTTCGTAGTCGCCTCCCCACTGCACGATCAATCCCGACAGGTCGACCTGGCGGGTGACGGCGGCCCGCGCTTCGTCAACGAAGCCGACCACGTCGCGCCCCTGGACATTGGATGAGATAAACGTCCGCCGGAGCGTCGCCTCGTGCTCGATGTTGGGAGGCGTCTCTTCGAGCCTGATGTCGGCCAGGTCCCCCAGCGGAATCTGCCGGCCCCCCGACTTGCAGACAGGGACCTGCGCGAGCAGCTCGACATGCTCGCGCCAGGCCTGCGGCAGCCGCACGACGATCGGATACCGCGCCCGCCCTTCGAACACCTGGCCGCAACGCCGGCCGCCGAACGTGGCGACTGCATCCATCACCTGCCGCGACGTGATCCCGTAGCGGGCCAGCCGGTCGGGCTTCACGTACACGCCGAGGGTCGCGAGGTTCCCCTGGATGTTGGCTTTGACCCCCACGGCGCCGGGAATCTCGCGCAACACCCGCTCGATTTCCTTCCCCTTGCGGGCCAGGAGGTCGAGATCGTCGCCGTACACCAGCACGGCGACTTTGGCTTTGACTCCGGCAGTGAGTTCGTCAACCCGCATCTTGATCGGCATCGAGATCCCGAACAGCGCCCCACCGACGTTCTCTTCGAGGGCCGCCGTCATTTCTTTGCTCAGTTCGTCGCGCGATTTGTAGCGTGGCCACTCGGCTTCCGGCTTCAGCATGACCCACACGTCGGTCTGGTGCACTCCCATCACGTCCGAGGCGATTTCGGGCCGTCCCGTTTTGCAGAACACGGTTTTGACTTCGTCGAATTTGAGGAGCACCTTTTCAACCTTCGTCGTCAGTTCTTCGGCCCCTTCGAGAGTCGCGGTGGGGAGCCGGACCGTTTCGATCAACAGGTCCCCCTCTTCGAGATCCGGCATGAACTCGCCCCCCATGAAAATCGCCACGGGAATGCTGGCGGCGAGCACGATCACCGCGACCAGAATCGTCAGCCGCCGATGGTCGAGCACTGTCTCGAGGATCGGCACATACAGCCGCTTGATGAAGCGGATCAGCCAGACCTCTTTCTCGCTCATCTTCCGCGGGAGGGCGATCGTCGCCAGCACCGGCATCAGTGTCAGCGAAAGAATCAGCGAGCCGAGTAGCGCGAACAGGACCGTCCAGGCCATGGGGCGGAAGAGCTTTCCTGCCGTTCCTTCGAGCATCAGGATCGGAATGTAAACGACCGAGATGATCAGCTCTCCGAACATGGTCGGCTTGCGGACTTCGACGGCCGCCTCGAGGACCACATGCTCGTGTGCCGTAGTCACGTGCTTGTGCGACAGCCGGCGAATGCAGTTTTCGATCATGATCACCGAGCTGTCGACGATCAGGCCGAAATCGATTGCCCCCAGACTCATCAGGCTGGCGGTGATGCCGGTGGCCGACATCAGGCTGGCCGCAAACAGCATCGACAGGGGAATGGCCAGCGCCACGATCAGGCCGGCGCGCAGGCTCCCCAGCGTGACCAGCAGGACCAGGATGACGAGCGCCCCCCCTTCCACGAGGTTGGTCAGCACCGTGTGCAGCGTCCGCTCGACGAGCGCCGCCCGGTCGTAAATCAGTTCGACCTCTACCCCCTTAGGCAACGACGTCTTGAGATCAGCCAGCCGCTGCTTGACGTCTTTGACGACCACCCGCGAGTTCTCGCCGAACAGCATCATCACGAGGCCGGTCACGATCTCACCGCGACCGTCGCGGGTCACCGCTCCGTGCCGGATCAGGGGGGCGATCGTGACTTCGGCGACGTCGCGGATGAGGAGCGGCGCGCCGGTGGGCTGATCGCGGACGACGACCTGCTCGATCGCCGCCGTGTCGGCCAGCAGCGCCTGCCCCCGAATGAACCGCCGCTCCTGGTGATGATCGATGTAGCCTCCGCCGGCCGTCAGGTTGTTCTGCTCGAGTGCGGCAAACAGATCTTCGAGCGAAACGTTCAACGAGGCCATGCGGCTCGGATCGGGACGGACCTCGAAGCTCTTGTAGAACCCCCCCTGCGCATTGACCTCGGTGACCCCTTTGCCCCGCAGTTGGGGTGCGATGTCCCAGTCGAGAATCGAGCGCAGCTCCATCGGCGTGTAACCCTCGCCGCGAACTTCGAACTGCAGAATCTCCCCCAGCGCCGTCGCCATCGGCCCCAGTTCGGGATCCCCGTAACCGGGAGGGATCTGTTCCCGGGCGGATCCCAGCTTCTGGGCCACGAGGTTGCGGGCCCAGTAGATGTCGGTTCCGTCGGCGAACACGATCGTCACCACCGACAGGCCGAACTGCGACGTGCTGCGCAGTTGCTGCACCCGCGGCAGCCCGGCCATCGTCCATTCCACGGGATAGGTGATGAACCGCTCAACTTCGAGCGGCGAGAGGGCCCCGGCCGACGTGATCACCGTGACCTGGGTATTGGTCATGTCGGGGACGGCGTCGATCGGCAGGTGCAGCGCCGAGTACAACCCGCCGGCCGCCATCAGCCCGGTCAGCACCAGGACCAGAAAGCGGTTTTCAATCGACAGCCTGATCAGCGAGGTCAACATTACTCTTCAGACTCCAGGAGCAGTTCGCTTTTGAGCATAAAGGCGCCCTCCACCACGACGCGGTCCCCGGCCGCGAGTCCGCGGGCGATCGTGATCCACTCGGGGGTCCGCCGGCCGACGACCACGTCTACGCGACGAAACGTCCGGGGCGACTCCTTGTCGGGGACGAAGACAAAGTCCTTCCCGTCGTGACTGAGCACAGCGCCCGACGGAACGGCCAGTTCGTCTGCCGTCATCCCCGCCGGGATCCTGATTCGCGCGTACATCCCCGGTTTGAACTGGTGCTGGGAGTTGTCGAGAATCGCCACCAGCGGGACGGCTTTGGTCTCCGGGTCGAGCGCCCGCCCCACGTAGTCGACCGTGGCGTCGAATTCCCGGTCTTCTCCCAGGGCCGTGACGATCACTTTCACCGTCCGTCCTTCGGTCACTGACGTCGCCTGCCAGTCTCTCTCGCGAATC
>Ga0137463_1000087_pt1 | contig 38256 bp, 30 predicted proteins | sample EasRivERMGT800_2_FD_102333 | JGI IMG/M metagenome (GOLD analysis project Ga0137463, IMG submission 102333) | Soil microbial communities from meander-bound floodplain in the East River, Colorado, USA - East River MetaG ERMGT800_2 | ecosystem: Environmental > Terrestrial > Soil > Floodplain ...
CAGCCCTGGCATTACATCGTCGTCACCGAACCCGGGACCAAGAAAAAAATCGCCGACTATTTCGTCGAGGAGCAGCGGCGCCGCGCCAAGCTCAAGATGAAGTTTCCCACGCCGAACTACCGGGGACTGGAAACGGCACCCGGGATGATCGTGGTGGTCGCGGACTTCCGCTTTACTCGCGCCTTCCCCGTGCTCATGGACGGCAGCGATCTCGACCGCCAGTACCACGAGAACGCCGAGCGCATCCTGCTGCAGAGCGTGGCGGCTTCGACCATGTCCGCGCATCTCGCTGCGGCCGCCCTCGGCTACAACGTCTGGTGGGTGACGGCGATCGGCCAGGAGACTGCGCAGAAGGCCATGCGGCCGCTCCTCGGCGTGCCGGAGGAGCTCTCGATCATCGACATCTTCTGCTTCGGCCCCGCGGCAAAGGCGCCTTACAAGCGCTGGAAGAAGAAGCTCGATGAGATCCGCAGCTGGGACCGCTTCGACATGAGGCAGTTCATGACGCTCGATCAGATCGGCGAATGGATCAAGGAGACGCGGCACAAGGTGATGTACCGCGACGAATCGAAGATCGATTAGACGTGAACGCCGCCGGCTCCACCCTGCGCAACGGCCCCGCCGCCTGGGGGCATGTCGCGAAGCTGTTTCACTGGCTGAGCGCGGTGCTGATACTTTTCCTGGTCGGCTACGGTTGGTGGATGACGCACCTCGTGGAACGCGCGGGCCGGCTGATTCACTACCAGCTGCACAGCGTCATCGGCTGGTACGTGCTGCTGCTCATCGCCTTGAGGCTCGCGTGGCGCGCGTTCAACCCGGCTCCGCCGCTGCCCGCGGAGCTGCCGCGCTGGGAACGGGCAACGGCGCACGCCGCCCACTGGATGCTCTATGTGCTGATGTTCGTCGTCTCGATTTCCGGCTGGATGGTGGCCGATACGTTCCGGCAGCCGATCGAGGCGACGCTGTTCGGCCTCGTCCCGGTGCCGCACCTCGTCGACGCGTCACACCGCTCTTATCGCGAGGCGATGGAGGCAACCCACCTGGTGTCGTCCTATGTGCTGCTCGGGCTGGTTGCAGTTCATGCCGCGGCCGCGCTGCGGCATCATTTTTTCCGGAAGAACGGCGTCCTCCGCCGCATGGCGTGGGGCGTTTGACGGGCCGACGAAAAAATGCCCGCAACTCGCGTTGCGGGCATTCTCGCAGCAAGGCCCGAAGTTCGGGCCGCTCGCACTCTCGTCAATCGGCGTCGTGCCCGCCGCCGATTCGCGTGATCTTCCAGATCACGCCGGTGCCGGGAATTTGCACCAGCGGCGCATCCGCCGGGTCGACGAATTGCGACTCCGGGTCGCTCCCGCCGGGATCGCGCACCGCGCCGTAGTCGACCAGGTAGGCCGCTCCGTCGGGACCGAACCTGAGCGTTGTCGGGCGGTTGATTCCGCGCAGCCTTCCGGTGAACGCCTGGTCGACCTCGACCTTGCAGGTGGGGCTGCCGTCCGGATCGTGGCTGTGGGAACCCTGCGGGCAGTTGAAGGCGAAGCGCGACTGCTGCAATTCGTGCGGATGCCCCGGATTGGTGAAGTTGATCAGCTCGATGTCGTGGCCTTGAGCCGGGTGGCCGTTTTCGGGCGAGAAGCCGAAATCCCCCTCGCGAGCCAACAGCACCGCGTTGGGCTTGACCACGCTGTGCAGGAACGACTTCGGCGCGAAATCGAGTCCCACCGCCGCCACGTCCGCTGGTTCGAGCGCAAGCGGCGCCACCGGCGGCTGCGGCGGGAAGGCGAACACGTGGCGCACCGGGGTGTTTTCGGCCTTGATGCGGGCGATGTCGGGAAACAGGTCGTCGCCCCCTCCGCCGATCGGGTTGAAGACCGCCTGAGTGGAATCGAGGAAGCCGAAGCGGTCCGGCCAACCGTGAAATTCAGGCGTGCCGTCGGGGTTTTGCCGCGCGATCGCCACCCGGTCCGGCGAGTTGTTCACGGGCCGCGCGCCGCGCTCGTCCTCGCCGTTCTCGCTGATCAGCAATTGGCCCCTGAGCGGATGACCTTCTGGCGAAAAGCGGATCCCGTAAGGATTGCGGAACCCCCAGGCGACCGGCTCGATGGTATTCGTCGGATTCGAGATCCGGGCGCGCAGGACCGCGCCGGTGCACATGCCTTTGCGCGTCGCGCCTTCGAACGCCGGAACGACCGCCCCCGGGCGTTGCACGCCGTGGTTGGAATAGCCGCTCGTCATGTGGTCGCCCGAGTCGAACACCGCGTCGCTGAGCGTCACCTGCTGGCACGCGATATCGTGCTGGTTTCCTCCGCCGCCGTTGTCGTGGCCGGTCACTCCGGCGTTGGTCGCCGAGCCCTGCGACCAGTACAACCAGCCGTCCTTGACCAGGATCTGCTCGGTCGGATGATCGCCCGTCGGCAGCCCGGTGATCACCGGGGTCACCGCCCCGTTGGAAAGGTTCAGCCTCACGATCCGCGAGGTATTGTTGGCCGAGCCGGGCGCACCGCGCACACCCTGATTGGAGTCGGTCGCGAACAGGGTACCGCCGGCGGTGTCGTGCTCAAAGGAGAGCCCGATCGCCGGGCCGTCGGGCTGAAAGCCGCCGCCCGAGGCAGTCGGTTTTCCCAAGGGACCGGCAACCCTGTTGCCGTGTCGGTCGAAAATGAGAAGGTCCGGTGTGAACGGATTTGTCGCGCCGAACTTGCCGATGCCGGGCACCTTGGTGTTGTCGTTGCAGCGGCTCGGAAGCCCCGTCCCGGATTCCAGCACCAAGACGCGGAAGTTGTCCTTGCTGCCGAGAAAAGCGACGTCGGTGGGAAAATTCAGGCCCTTGGCGAACACTTCCACCTTGTAGCCGTTCGGCACCACGATATCCTCGCCGTTTCCCGGATCGAAGAACGCTCTTTCCACCGGGCAGACCGGATTGAATGCATCGGCCAGCGCGGTGGCTGGGGCGACAGCGATACCGGCAAGGAGCAGCGCGGCCGCAAGGGCGTGTCTTCGTGCGGGGCTGCGGCGTGAAACGCGGGTTGAGTATTGCCTCGATGAAACGATCCCATTCATGAATCCTCCTTTTGGACTCGTGCTGCCCGTGGGCTGCGCGACTCCGTAGCACAGGTGAAATGGAACATCGATATTGCGACACCGATCCGCTCGATCCGTTCATCCCTGACGCATCAGTTGGGAAATCTCTAACCGGCGAACCTGCAAATTCTATAGCCGGGAAAGTTCGAAACGCCAGAGGAAAATTATGACAATGAAATATAAGCACTTTAACGCATGCGACGAAGAGGTGACGCGTTGCACAACCGGCGCCAGGGCGCCGGACGCACGCTACGAGCCGAGTGATTTAAAATGCTCCGCTGGAATAACCCTGAGCAAGAGGATCCGACCGGTGAAAGTCTACTTTCTTCGCACCCTTGCAGTTTGCGCCGCAGCGCTCTTCGCCGCGGCCGCATCGGCCCAGCAGGATTTCTCCAAGGTCGAGATCCAGACCGAGAAGCTCGCCGACACCGTATACATGATGACCGGCGCCGGCGGGAACCTCGGCGTTTCGGTCGGCGAGGACGCTGTGTTCGTGATCGACGACCAGTTCGCGCCGCTCACGCCGAAGATCCAGGCGGCGATCGCCAAGCTCACGTCCAAGCCGGTGAAGTTCGTGCTGAACACGCACTGGCACTTCGACCACACCGGCGGCAACGAGAACCTGGGGAAGGCCGGCGCGATCATCATCGCGCACGAGAACGTGAGAAAGCGGCTTTCGACCGAAGGTTTCATCGAGTTTCTCGGCATGAAGACCAAGGCCGAGCCGAAGATCGCACTGCCGATAGCGACCTTTACGCGTAATGTCACCTTCCACTTGAACGACGACGAGCTCGTAGTGACCCACGTTGCGCACGCGCACACCGACGGCGACAGCATTGTCGAGTTCAAGAAGAGCAAGGTCGTTCACATGGGCGATGCTTTCTTCAACAAGCTCTATCCGTTCATCGACACCTCGAGCGGCGGCACCGTCGCCGGCGTGCTTGCCGCCGCGGACCGCGTGCTGAAGACCGCTGGCGAGGACACAAAGATCATCCCGGGCCACGGCCCGCTCGGGAGCAAGGCCGACCTCAAGGCCTACCGCGACATGCTGGCGGCAGTCTCCGGCAACATCCGGGGACAAATCAAGGCGGGCAAGACGCTGGAGCAGGTGGTCGCCTCGAAGCCCACCGCGAAGTACGATGAGGTCTGGGGCAAGGGGTTCCTTGCGCCCGGGAAGTTCGTCGCGATGCTCTACGGGAACATCAAGAAATAGCGGCCCGGCCGCCGGAAAAAGGGCCGCGGTGCGGCCCTTTTGTTTTGACCGGACCATGAAAATGCAACGCGAACAAATCTCCGCGCTTCGCGAGGGCGCCTACGCCTCGGCATCGCTTCTCGTCGGCATCGTGCCGTGGGGAATCGTCGCGGGGGTCGCGATGGTGAGCGCGGGCCTGACGCAGGCGCAGGCCGTCGCGATGAGTCTGCTCGTGTTCGCGGGCACGGCCCAGCTCGCCGTCCTGCCGCTCCTCATCGCAAAAGCGCCTCTCTGGGTGATGGTCGCGACGGCGCTCATCGTGAATCTTCGATACGTCATCTACAGCGCGGTGCTCGCGCCGCACTTCGAGCATCTGCCGCGGCCCTGGCGCGTGCTGCTCTCCTACATCACGGTGGACGGCTTATTCGCTCTCTTCGTCGGACGCTTTCAGTCCGACGACGGCAAACCGAACAAGCACTGGTTTTTTCTGGGCGGCTCGCTCGTGATGTGGGTCGGCTGGCAGCTCTCGTCGTGGATCGGCATTTTCGCGGGCGCGATGATACCGAAGGCCTGGTCGCTCGAATTCGCGAGCACGCTCGGCTTGATCGCGCTGCTCATCCCGCTCCTCTTCGACCGCGCGGTGGTGTGGGGTGCCTTGGCGGCCGGCGGCGTTGCATTGGTCGCCGCGAAATTGCCGCTGAATCTGGGCCTGCTCGCAGCCATCGCGGTCGGAGTCGCGGTCGGCCTCGCGGTCGCGCGGCTCGGCCCGCGCAAGGAAGAGGGGAGGGTCTAGCGTGGGGGCGGAAGCATGGTTCATCTGGGTGCTGATCGCCGGAATGGCGCTGATCGCGTTCTTCACGCGCGCCGTCTTCATCCTGCCTGGGAGCCGCCTGCGCCTGCCGCCCACGGCGGAGCGGGTGCTGCGCTACGCGCCGGCCGCGGCGCTCATGGCGATCATCGCGCCGGACCTCGCACTGGCGCACGGCGCCTTCTCGATCTCGATCGAAAATCCGCGCCTCGTCGGCGGCCTCGTCGCGTTCGCGCTTGCGGTAGGGACGCGCAGCATCCTCGCGACGATCGTCGGCGGGATGCTGGCGTTGACGCTGGTTCGGCATTTCGCGGGGTAGGTCTAGACCTCTTCAGTACGTGCGGAAGCGCGCGCTTAGCCCGTCGTCCAACGCGATGGATTCGGTTCGGCTTGCAAGGGTCACCCTGAGCAGCGCATAAGAGTCCGTTTTTCCAAGAAAGAATTCCTTCTGCGTGTCAGGTTAACCCGACAACACGTGTAAGGCAATTCCTCTTGAAGAAATTCTTGGAAGAAACTGCTGTGGACCCCTGTAGGATTTGACAGGGTGTTGCGAAACAAGAAATTCATGTAACGTAGTCGCTCATTTCGCGTGACCACCAACACCAATGCTTCGCGCTTCCGAAAGAGCGAAGGGTTGGGAAAATAAGAAAGGCGTAGTCAGGGAGGCTTCAATAATGGCAAGCTCGCGCGTGGTTTGGGCAGAACTAGCCCTCGCAAGACATTCGAGCGCGACCTCGCTTTCTCAACGGAGGACACGCGGTCGCATGGTGCAATCGACAGGTGCGCTCGGCGCGACCGTCTGCCAGGCGAACGCGCTCGGCCAGCGGATTCGCAAGACCAACACCACCGAGGACCGCGTCTACCTCTACGGCACGCGCGGACGGCTGATTGCCGAGGCCGATCCGGGCGGAACGCTGGGGCGCCAGTACATGCACTTGAATGGCATTGTTGGTTTCGCTCTTATTCACCACGAACGCTGTGATTCGGGGGAATTCCATGATGACGGTAGTAAGGAAATGGGCCGGTAGAGCTGTCGCTGCTTTGTTCTTTTCGTCTGGTTGCGTGGGCGCGTTTGCCTACGACAACCCCGTTGAGCCTAGCGCGGATCCGTCCGCCCCGGCAGGAGCACCGTTTCAAGCCACGACCACTTGCGCCTCTCCGACATCGTACCCAAGCTTTACCGAGGCATTTGGGGCGCTTCGAAACGCCATGGCGAATTGCGGTGTAGCCACGCAAGTCAACCCTTCGTCGAACTGTCAAAATGTAGCGCAACCTTCCTCCCTCTCGGGCGCATGTAACTGGTCTATTGACGTGTCCGACCCGCTTGGTCCGTCTCAGTTCAAATCAGGTTCCTTTCCAGATTCCGGACCTTGGGCCTCCCCCCAAGCTGCGGCAGCCGAAATCCAGCAGGGCCTCTTGAATTCCATACCCCCACCCCCTCAGGTAGAGTGCCGCGCTGCTTATATCCAGGGCATAACCCAGGTCAGCGCATCCGAGTGGAAGCTCGAATTTCTTCTTACGTCGAACCCTGACAATGATTGTGCCAACACAGGACAAATAAATTTTACATATTTTGTCGATCAAGTGCCGGGCTCATGTCCTCCAGGCGATACAGCCAGCGGTAGTGCTTGTATAAGGACGATAAGCGGTCAGGTGAATTGGGACAGAGTTTGCCCGCCCGGTATGCCGTATGATCCAGCGAAAGATTTGTGCGGGGATGATTACGATCCCACGAGGGATCGTGGGTGTCCGGTAGCTGGGCAACCTAGTTGCGGCAATCCAATTACCCCCGCAACCGGGAACAAGTATCAGCGCGAGGTCGACTACTCGGGAACAGGACCGTTCGCCCCCAGTTTCACGAGGCACTACAACAGTTCGTACATACGAACCCACGAGCTTGGGGGTGGCTGGCAGCACAACTACGATCTGCGCCTTTCGCTCATCGCCGACGCGGGAGGCAACCTCGTCACGGTCAACTCCGCGCGGCCGGACGGCAAGGAAGCGATATACAACAAGTCCGGATCCAACTGGACCTCCTACACCGACACCCCCGACTCACTCGGGGAGGTGCGCGACGGGAACGGCACTCTGACCGGCTGGCGGTATTCACGCGGGGAAGGCGACGTCGTCGAGAACTACGATGCTTCCGGCAAGCTGCTTTCCATCGTGAACCGCGAAGGCCTGACGCAGACGCTGAGCTACAGCCAAGGTGCTGGCGCCACGGCGCCAGGCCCAGGCTTGTTAGTCAGCGTCACCGGGCCTTTCGGTCGCGCACTTCAATTCACTTACGATTCCCTGTTCAGGCTCAGTACCATGACCGATCCGGCCGGGGGAACGTACAGCTACGGCTACGACGCCTCAAATAGGCTGACGGGGGTCACGTATCCGGATGGAAAGATACGCTCCTATCAGTACAACGAGCCGGCCAACAACGGCGGAATCGACCTCCCGTATCACCTTACCGGGGTTACCGACGAGAACGGCAGCCGCTTTGCCACTTTCAAGTACAGCGGAACCGTTGTCGGTAATACGGTGCAAGCCCGCGCTGTCTCTACGGAACACGCGGGTGGCGTGGACGGAGTCACCCTGAGCTATGGTCCTACCACGACGGTGGCCGCCGATGCGCTGGGTGGGACGCGCACGTACGGCTTTACGGTGCAACAAGCCACACCCAAGAATGACAATATTAGCGGAGACGCTTGTCCGAGCTGCGGTCCCGCGAGCACCACCTACGATACAAATGGATATATCGCATCCTCAACCGACTGGAACGGTAACCGCGCGAACTCCGTGCACGATGCGCGTGGCCTGGAGACGAGCCGTACCGAAGGTCTGACGAGTGCCGGTTCGACGACGCCTCAAACCCGAACGATTTCTACCCAGTGGCACGCGAGCTTCCGCCTGCCGGTGAAGGTGGCCGAGCCGCTGCGCATCACGAGTTACGTCTATAACGGCGACGGCGCGGCGAGCTGCGGGGTCAAGGCTGACGGCACGACACTCGTTCCCGGGGTGCTGTGCGCGAAGACCATTCAGGCGAGTTCGGACGTGACCGGTGCCGGGGGACTCGGAGCGACCCTGGTCGGTACGCCGCGCACCTGGACCTATACGTATAACGACAACGGTAGCGTTCTCACGATGAACGGCCCGCGTACCGACGTGTCGGACGTCACCACCTACACCTATGACGCCAGCGACGACCCCGATCTCGGTAAGCGCGGCAATGTCGCGACGATCGCCAATGCCCTCGGACAGCAGTCCTCGATCACGGCTTACAACGCCCACGGCCAGCCGCTTACGGTCGTCGATCCGAACAGCCTCACGACCACGCTCACCTATGACGCGCGCAAGCGGCTCACCTCGCGCAATGTTGGCGGCGAACTGACCAGCTACACCTACGACGGAGTGGGACAGCTCACGCAGGTGACGCTGCCCGACGGCTCATCGCTCACCTATTCCTACGACGCCGCGCACCGGCTGACGAGCATGGCGGACAACCTCGGCAATCGCATCGCCTACACGCTCGACGCGATGGGCAACCGCATGCAGGAGCAGGTGTTCGATCCGGCCAACGCGCTCGCGCAGACCCGCAGCCGCGTCTTCAACAGCTTGAACCGCCTCGCCCAGGAGCTGGGGGCGCAGAACCAGACCACGACCTATGGCTACGACAACCAGGGTAACCTCACCTCGATCGACGGCCCGCTCTCGGGCGCGGTGGATGTCACGATCAATGCCTACGACGCGCTCAACCGGCTGATTCGCGTCACCGACCCGAACCAGGGCCAAACCCAATACGCCTACAACGGCATCGACCAGCTGGTGAGCGTCACCGATCCGCGCAACCTCGCCACCATCTACAACTACGACGGCTTGGCGAATCTCAATTCGCAGCAGTCGCCGGACACCGGGACGACCGCCAACATCTACGACGCGGCGGGGAACCTGCTCACGCAGACCGACGCCAAGGGCCAGATTACGAGCTACGCGTACGACGCGCTCAACCGGGTGACAAGCATTACCTTCTCCGGCGGCTCCAAGCAAACCTACGCCTACGACCTGGGCGCAAACGGCATCGGGCGCCTTTCCTCGATTACCGAGACCAACCCCGCCCAGCAGGTCACGAGCATCCTCGCTTACGCCTACGACCAGCACGGCCGCACGACTTCCGAAACCCGCACCATCAACGGCGTCGCCTACATGCTCGCGTACAGCTACGACAGCTCCGGGCGCCTGAACGGTCTGGCCTACCCGAGCGGCAGGACGGTCGCTTACGGGTTCGACGCGCTCGGCCGCGTCAACCAGGTGAGTACCACGCCAGTGGGTGGAGCACAGCAGGTCGTCGCAAGCAATGTCGCCTATCAGCCTTTCGGCGGAGTCAAGAGCTACACCCTCGGCAACGGTCGGACCTACACGCGCGGCTACGATCTGGATGGCCGCATCGCAAGCTACAACCTCGGAACGCAGAACTTCGCGATCGGCTACGACGCGGCAAGTCGAATCAGCTTCATCAGCGACACGGCCAACGCCGCCAACTCCAACACCTACTCATACGACAACCTCGACAGGCTCGTCAGCGCCGTGCTGCCGAATCTGCCCTTCGCCTATGGCTGCGACGCGGTGGGCAACCGCACCTCGAAGACGGTGGGCTCTGCGACCGACACCTACGCCTATGGAGCGACGAGCAACCGGCTCGCGAGCATCACCGCACAAGCGGGCGCGGTGCGCAGCTTTACGTTCGACGCGGACGGCTCGACCACCAACGACGGCATCAACCAGTACATCTACGACACGCGCGGGCGTCTCACGCAATCGGTGGGTGCGCTGGGGACAACTACTTATCAAGTGAACGCGCTCGGCCAGAGGATCCGCAAGACCAATTCAACCGAGGACCGCGTCTATCTCTACGACACCCGCGGGCGGCTCATCGCCGAGACCGATCCGGGTGGAGGGCTCAAGCGCGAGTACCTGTACCTGAATGACATTCCGCTCGTGGTGTTCCAATGAGGCCCGTCATGGAAGCAAAGGCCGTGGTGCTGCGCGCAACAGGAGCACGCCGGCTGCGCGTCCTGCGCGCATTGTCCGCCGCCGCGTGCGTCCTGGTGCTATCGGGCCCGAGCTTCGCCGCGGCCGGCCTTGTGGGCGCGTGGGGACTGAACGACGTCGGAGGGGCGAGCGAGGCGGATTACTCGGGAAACAACAACCGGGGGACCGTCAACGGGGCTCTTCCGACGGCGGCGGGCAAGTTCGGCAATGCGCTCCTGTTCGACGGAACAAGCGCTTCGGTGGACCTGGGCAATCCCACGCAGCTGCGGCTGACGGGCAGCGTGACTATCAGCGCCTGGATCAACTCGGCGGCGTTCCCCAGGGACGACGCGGCCATCGTGTCCTCCTTTGGCGAGATCTCGGCGGCGGGATTCCAGCTGGACACGACGGTGGACACCGGACCGCGCACCGTCGGGTTCAAGCTGTTCGACCCGAACGGGAACTTGATGATCCGCTATGGGGCCACTGCGCTGCAGCTCAACCAATGGGTCCACGTGGCCGGGGTGTACGACGCGCAAGCGCAAACGATGAACGTGTACCTCAACGGGGTGCTCGACAACGGCACGCAGTTGGGGACGGTGGCCTCAAGCCAGCGAAGCTCGCTCCTGGACGTGCTGATCGGGCAGCGCGCGGATTGGACAACGGTGTACGGGTTCAACGGGACCCTCGACGAGGTGCGTATCTACGACCGCGCGCTCTCGCAAGCGGAGATCCAGGCCGACATGAACGCGCCGATCGCGCCCCCTGCGCCCGACGCGACCGCGCCGAGCGCGCCGTCCGGGCTCAAGGGTCTGGCGCCGGGCGCCAGCCAGATCAACCTCGCCTGGACGACCTCCACTGACAACTTCGACGTGACCGCGTATCGGGTCGAACGCTGCCAGGGAGCAGGCTGCACGGACTTCGCGGAGATCGCGACCGCGAGCGACCTGGGTTTCAATGACGCCGGGCTCGCGCCCGGCACGAGCTACAGCTATCGGGTGCGCGCGGCCGACGGCGCGGGGAATCTCTCCGGCTATTCTGGCGTGGTCAGCGTGACGACCCTCGCCGCGCCGCCTTCGGGCGGGCCGGTAGGCGCCTATCCGTTCGAGGAAGGGACTGGGACGACGACCGCCGATTTCTCGGGATCGAACAACACCGGCACTCTGATCGGCACGACTTGGACCGCGGGCAAGATCGGCAACGCGCTCGCCTTCGATGGGGTCAGCGCCAACGTGGATCTGGGCAACCCTCCCGCGCTGCAGTTTGCGGGCAGCATGACGGTGAGCGCCTGGATCAACTCGGCTGCATTCCCCAGGGACGACGCGGCGATTGTGTCTAGCGTCCAATTCGGGGCCCCGCAGGGAGGGTTTCAGTTCGACACCACCATAGACACGGGCCCGCGCACGGTCGGCTTCAAGCTCTTCGACCCGAGCGGGGCTCTGATGATCCGCTACGGGGCGACGGTGCTGCAGTTGAACCAGTGGTATCACGTGGCCGGCGTGTACGACGCGCAGGCGCAGACGATGACGGTGTACCTGAACGGGGTGGCGGACAACGGCACGCTCCTTGGGCGGATGGGCAACATGCAACTGCCCGCGTCGCTGAATATGCTCATCGGGCAGCGCGCCGATGCGGCCAGGGACTACAATTTCAGCGGCGTCATCGACGAGGTGCGCATCTACAACCGTGCGCTCACGCAAGCCGAGATCCAGGCGGACATGGGAGTCTCGGCCGGCGGTCCGCCGCCTGATACGACGCCGCCGACGGCGCCGACGGGCTTGAGCGCCACCGCGGCGGGCACGACGCAGATCAACCTCGCCTGGACGGCGTCCACTGACAACGTGGGAGTAACGGGCTATCGGGTGGAGCGCTGCCAGGGGGCGGGGTGCACGACGTTTGCTCAGATAGCGACACTGACGGCGACGAGCTTCAGCGACACGGGGCTCACTGCGGCGACGAGCTATAGTTACCGGGTGCGGGCGGCCGATGCGGCGGGGAACCTCTCGGGCTATTCCAGCGTGGCGAGCGCCACGACAGCGGGTGCTGCGCAGGTGCAGGCCTACTACATCCACCCCGATCATCTGAACACACCGAGACTGATTGAGGACGCAAGCGGAACAACGGTGTGGCGCTGGGATCAGGCGGAACCCTTCGGATCGAACCCACCGAACAACAATCCCACTGGAGTCGGAGCGTTCGAGTTCAATCTGAAATTTCCGGGGCAGTATTTCGACCGGGAGACGAATCTGGCGTACAACGTGATGCGAGATTACGACCCTGGAATCGGAAGGTACGTGGAAAGCGATCCAATTGGCTTGGGAGGTGGCATTAACACGTATGCATATGTTGCCGGAAATCCCGTCAGCAGTACTGATCCCTTCGGCCTATGGATAGTGTCGGTTGGAGGACGAGGGTCGTTCTTTTTTGGGGGAGCCGGCGGCACATTCGGTGGCTCAGTTGGGATCAGCGGTAGTGGGCAGGTATGTTTCCAGATTCAGAGCTGCGGACGTTTGGGGGTGGGTGAATCAATCGGTTTGGGCGTAACTGCGTCCGCCGGTACCGGACAATTCTGTGAAGGCAATAGTCTTGGTTTCGGTGTATTTGGAAATTTAGGTGTTGGGTATTTTGGAGGTGTATCCTCCAACACTACGTCTAACGGAACAAGCGTAACCGCAACATTCGGTGGAGGTTTGGGAATCGCCGCTGGAGCGCAAACCTGTACCACCTTTACGTTCTGTGCCAGGCCCTGAAAATGCCAATCATCCGCTGGACAATCCTCGCTGGATTTCTACTATTCTGTATTGGAATCCTATTTTTTACCTATATGAATAATGATCGAATCGGTTTCAAATTAACCCTTTTCGGATTTGCACTCGTTTTGGGAGGGGTCGTAGTTGGAAATTGGAAAGCATCGTTGTTGCAGGACATGAGACCGTACAGAAGCGCATATCAAACCGCGATCGTCGGATTCTGCTTGGCTGTAGCGGCAATTTTTCTGGGAGAATACTTTCCAACGACCGGCGCCGTTGCAATGGCTGCCGGCATAGCGGCGATGTTTCTTGGCGTCTTTATGCAGATGTGGAAGCGATCAAAACACGACTCTGAGAGGACGTAAATGGGAAGAATCACAAAGGGGTAAGTCACGCAATAAAAATTATCCCGATCATCTGAACACACCGAGGCTCATTGCCGACAGCACAGGCACGACGGTGTGGAGATGGGACCAGGGCGAGCCCTTCGGCAATGACGTGCCGAATAACAATCCCGCAGGAGCCGGAGCGTTCGATTTCCCGTTGAGGTTCCCGGGGCAGTACTTCGATCGGGAGACCAATCTCGCGTACAACTTCTTCAGAGATTACGATCCGGTGCGCGGTCAATATGAGCAGAGCGATCTGATCGGGTTGCGAGGAGGGATTAACACGTATGCCTATGTTGGGGGGAATCCGATTAGTCGCGTTGACCTCCTTGGACTTGAGTGGCAATTTACGATTGGTGTCGGTGGTTCCTTGGGGGGTCCTGTTATCGGAGGGTTGTCGGGCTTTCTGGGAGGGCGGGGTAAGCATTGGAATTACTACCAGCGGGCAGATCATTATTCAGAACCAGGCAACCGTTTCTGTTGGAGGCGGAGCGTTCGGCGGAGTGGGCTTCCAAGGAGGCGTGAGTAGATCTAACTGTCCGACTTCGCCGGGGATCGGTTATCAGGATTCGCTTCAAGCGGATTTTAATTTCGGCGTTGGCCCTTCGGTTGGCGGTTCCGTTCAATATGGTGGTGATGGGAACTATGGTGTTCAGTATGGTCTCAGGGGTGGGGTCGGATATGGAGCACAGGCATCAGCGGGTGTGACTAGAACAACAACCATTGCTACCCCTGCCTTGTTCGGCAGTTCAACGTGCGGTTGTCCGTAGACGGAATGGAAAATTTCTTTAAAGGAACAACGCGTGGTGTCCGTATTGCCGCTTATGGTTTCGCGCTGGCGTTAATTGGGGCGATGATTGGATTTACGACTCTTTATTACGAGCAAATAGTCGTTCGTTTAATTGCTTTGTCCTTCGTGGGAGTTGGCGTAGTTGTTGGTTTTACTGGGATCTTCCACGTTTGGCTTTACGTTTTTAAAGGGCGGCGGAACGATCCGGGACAGACCACGGATCAGAATTAGAGGACCATCCCGATCATCTGAACACAGCTAGGCTAATTCAGGATCAAGCTGGAAATACTGTCTGGCGGTGGGATCAAGGTGAACCCTTCGGATCGACACCGCCGGACAACAATCCGGCGGGAGCCGGAGCGTTCGATTTCAACCTGAGATTTCCGGGGCAGTATTTCGACCGTGAGACGGGAATCTTCTACAACTACTTCCGGTATCTCGATCCGGCGCGCGGTCAGTACGAGCAGAGCGATCCGATTGGGCTACGAGCGGGCTTAAACACGGATGCCTACGTCAATGGGAATCCGATTGGCTATACAGATCCGCAGGGTAAGGAAGCCGTTGGAGCTATAGTCGGCGGTATTCTTGGTGGTATCTCTGGTTTTGCTGGCGCTATCGCGTCTTCTGGCTGCAAACCTGCAAACCAATCGACTGGTGGAAAGTGGGAGCCGCGACAGTCGTTGGAGCTGGTGTGGGGGCTGCAATTGGATTCTTTGCTCCCGCCGTATTGCTAACAGGGGGCGTCGCGGTCCGAATGCCAATACTGACCACAGCAGTGTCAACGAAAGCTTCTTATTGCACCAACAGCTTGTCCAACAGCATTTCCCCCCATGCTTGATGCAATGATCCCTCTAGCTTTCAATTTAGTGCGGGCAGCTTTATTGGGTCTAACCAATAACGCCAGGGACTCCCGCTGCAACAGCGTTACCGACTGCCATCGTTCCGCTGAACGCCCCTGCCACTCCAGGTGGCCCAAAACTTGGGTATGGTGTCGAGTAGTGTGTCAGGCCGACTTCGGTTGGCATTTCGGCGGAAAACGCACCGAGTCAATGCGGATGCCAAATGAATCCAGAAATCCGGATGTCTAGTCAAGACGTCAAGCGGGTCAGGAACCAGCTAATCATGGTCAGCGTGTTTCTACTCATGTTTGTGCCTCTGCTGATCAGCTTCATTGGGGCGATTCCGTTGATGCGACAGACGCCAGAAAATCTGGTATTTGCGGCAGGTGCTACGTGCTTCATTGCAATGCTTGCGATCGTGTCAGGCTGGTATTGGATACTTTTTGCAATACATGTGCGGTCTGCCAGATTTCAAAATGGTGAAATTGACATAGAACGCTTATTTGCCCCAACGGTGAAAATTTCCAGCGGCCATGCGCTCAAACAAAAAGCTATCCCAACGCCTTCGTTAAGGGCTCCCAATTATCAGCGCGGAATTTTGTTTATCGCCGGCATGTCGAGCTTTTACGTGCCAGATAATTTTCCGGATGCGTCAATGTTTATCGATTTTCTATCTTCTAGGCGAGCTTCGTTGTAGGCGGCATTAACATCCACCCCGATCATCTGAACACGCCGAGGCTGATCGAGGACCAGAATCAGAATGCAGTGTGGAGACACGACCAGGGTGAACCGTTCGGGAACGATGTGCCGAACAACAATCCCTCCGGGGCTGGAGCGTTCGATTTCCCCTTGAGATTCCCGGCAGTATTTCGACCGGGAGACCAATCTCGCGTATAACTTTTTTAGAGACTACGATCCAAGCCTTGGCCGATACATCGAATCGGATCCACTTGGCCTCATGGCAGGACTTAACACGTACGCCTATTTCGGGGGGAACCCGATCTCGGATGTCGATCCGGAAGGCTTGTGGTCAGTCACAGTGGGTGCCTTCCCTGGCGTTGGGGGGCAGATCACGTTTGGCCAGAACCCGAACGGCTCAGGGTTCATGTCGGCCCAGTTTGGATGGGGCATCGGTGGTGGCTTCACGTACAACCCGCTCGGTCAACAGCCCGGGTACGACGAATGCCAGGGCGCTTCGTGGGGGGTCGGTACGGGTGTCTATGGGCAAGCCTCGTTCCGCGCCGGACCTGTCGGTGCCAGCATCGGCGCGAATCTAGGGCGGAACTTCAGATCAACCGACAGTGAACTCTATGGAGGGTTGACCAAGAGCGCTGGCCTGAAGGATCAAATCTCCGGCATTAACGCAAGCCTCTCTGGCGGTGGTCAGATAACGGTGTTCGGTGGTGGCACGGCTAAAGGCAACTGCACATGTGGCCGCTGATCAAGCCGAAGGCCAGGCATCTCGTGGCGTTGGTGCTATTCCTGCCTTTGCTGCTGCTGACGCTTTACTCGGTCACAAAGAATACCGACGCCTACGAGGAAGCAGCGCGGTTTGTTGCCCAGGACGTTCGCGTAGCGGCTTCGATTGGACAGGTGAAGAAGACCGACTTCGAGTTCTGGAAGGGGTTCGAGTTCACGGGGAGCAATGCGAACTTCTCCATTGAGGCGACAAGCGAGAAGGGCACGTTTATTGTTGATGTTCGCTTGCGCCATGTTGCCGGGACCTGGCGCGTGGAAGCAGCAGATATCCGTCGCGTGATGGCACGCAGACACGCATCGCAGTGAACTGATCAGTCCAGTGGGCTGAATCTGTACAGCTACGTCAACGGGAATCCGGTTTCATACATTGATCCGCTTGGTTTTGATCGTTGGGGCGATACCTCTGCCAACTATAGATACTCCCCAACTGCGGGAGGCCCGGTTGATGGCACAACCGGGACTGCTCTAACGTGCTTCTCGATATGTGTAGGCGGTAATAAGCCAGGCCCAGGTGTCACTGTTACGGCCGGTCTTGAAGAAGGGCACTCTCCGGGTAGCCCTCATGAAACAGGGCAAGCCGCTGACATTGGCAAAAATTCCAACCCTAATTTGGACCGTGCGACGGCTCAATGCTGCTACCAGAAATGCTTCAATCAGACCACTAGTTGGGGGCAAGAAGAAGTCGACCACTACCATCTCCAATCGCGCCCAGGCAGAGGTGGAGCCACGGGCGGATTTCCTCCAGGAATACGATAAATGCGCGTGCTGAGTTGTTTACTCAAGGTTGCTATTGCCGGTCTAGCGTTCCTGGTCGCGCCTGCGTATTTGATGGCTGCTGACGTGAATATCCCCGATGGATGGCGGACGCCGATAGAGGGGGAACTCAATGCCGGTTGGCGAAAGAAAGATGCCAATCAGTTTGCTACCGTCAGCGGAGATTTCAACGGCGATGGCATTCCTGATGAAGCACGACTGCTGATTTCTCTGGATTTACAAAGGTTTGGATTATTTGTTTTTTTGTCGAATAACTCGGGCAGATTTCGGACGTATAGACTGGACATCAAAGCAGGCATTACACAGCTAGATGCCATGGGAATATCAAAAATTTTGCCGGGAAACTACAAAACGGCATGCGGAAAAGGCTATTGGGAATGCGGAAAAGAAGAAGTGCCGACGATTTCTGTCAAACATGATTGCATTGAATATTTCAAGACGGAAAGCGCCAGTTCATATTTCTGCTGGAATAACCAAAATAAGTCTTTCAAAAGAATTTGGATAAGCGATTGGCGCAAAAAACATCTACAGCTATGTAAATGGTAATCCGGTTTCTAACTCGGATCCGACAGGAGAACAAAGTTCGGGAGCGATCGTTCTTGGGACTGTAGTAGGGACTTGGGCCATTAATTGGATTTACTGGAATGTGATAAACCCTGAGCCCCTACCGGCCACGCCTCCACCTTCCCCAACCGGAGATAATGGTTTCCAATGTGGGCCAAACTTTGGTGCTCCGCCTTCCCCTAACCTAACAAATCCTGGTCCTTGGCCAAGTCCAAGACTTACGAGACCAATCCAGCCGCCGGTAGGGCCGCCGCCTCAGCGACCAGTGCCGGTCCTACGGTAAGATGGACTCCCGTTATTGGGAAGCTAACCGCCGGAGTTAGAAAGCCTATGCACGTTCGCCATCGGCTGATGTTTTTCTTGAAATGGTTTGGAATATCGTGGACCGCATGCGCGGTCGCTGTCGTAATACTATCGAACGTCATGATTATCAAAAAATGGTCCTCGATAATGGGTGTGTTGCCTTATGACGTGAAAGATGGTTTACGTGTAGCGTTTTTACTTGCGCCTGGGGCTGTTGCCGCGATTGTTCATTTGGTCCTGGAGAAAAAGTCGAACAATAAGGAAGCCAAAGGAAATAATCCGGGGAACAATCCACCCGCACGCCCAACCGGGACAGACCACGAATAAAAATTGAAACGCCATCCCGATCATCTGAACACACCGAGGCTCATCGAGGACCAGAATCAGAATGCAGTGTGGAGACACGACCAGGGTGAACCGTTCGGGAACGATGTGCCGAACAACAATCCCTCGGGAGCAGGTGCGTTCGAGTTCCCCTTGAGATTTCCGGGGCAGTACTTCGATAAGGAGACGAATCTCAACTACAACTGGTTTAGGGACTATGACTCGGCGATCGGCCGGTATCCGGAAGCTGATCCAATGGGTCTACGTGCAGGCTTCAATTTGTATGCCTACGTCGGTGGCAATCCAATCTCGCGCAGTGATCCACGAGGATTGGTGAACGGTTGATCCAGGCGGATTTCCGATCGCACAATCTGATCCTTATCCGACTTACCAGGTTCCACAAGGGCCGAGTTGCATACCGGGTTCAACCGGTTTCTACAACAGCATTTCGGTTAATCTAGGAGTCGGAGTAGGCGTGAGCACGAGCTTTGCTATGACGCCTGACGGTTTGGATCTTAGGTATTTCGGTGTGGGAGCGATTTCAGGATTCTCAGCGAGTTCCATTGTCGGCGCTCAAGGTTCGATCGGAGATCCATCGGGATTTGGTATCGGGGCTGGTGCGACAGCTGGATATATTTTTGGAGGCGCTGCCTCTGGCTTTGTTAGCCTGACGGGGCCAGGAGCGGTTGGTCAGATCGGAGTCGGTGGAGGAACGATTGGGGTGGGTGGCGGTGTTTCGGTTGGGTATAGATTCCCCCAAAGCAACCAGTCTTCTACTTGTAGGTGCCCCCAATAGCGAGAGTATTTGCGTTCGATCCAAAACCGGATACCGGAGCCGACATGAATGCACCCTTTCACGAGTTTTTTGTCGGATTATGGGTATTGTTAGCTGTGTTAATTTGCGTACTCCTGTTTCAAGTTCGACGGGTGTTCATGTATCTCGAGGCTCAGCATAACCCGACTTGGGTGAAATTGGGGGAACCATCCCTTTTCTTGAACAACTCCCTGAAGAATAACTATCTGTTCTTGAGGTTCCTAGTAACGCGCGAATTCAGAGCGCTGCAAGACGCGCGATTGGACAGCAAATGTCGAGGACTACTCTTTCTTTACGCTGCGGCAACTGCTCTATTTGTGGTCGTACTGCTCTTCCTTCTGTTGCTGTATGGCGGAAAGTTAACTTGGTTCTTCCAGATTCTGAAATGATCTGATAGGGTCGGGTTGAACTAACCCAGGTTCGTTTGCCATAGGGATGGCCTCGGAAGGGAAAAAGCGGTTTGTTTGCGGGTTTGCTGATCGGCGTTGTGATGACGTTGGTGTGTCTGGGTGCGTTGGTGCTCTTCCTGATTTCCCGGTCTCCATCGGTGGAGGATAGGTACAAGAACCATGTACAAGAGGAGTCTCTGAAGGAACAGGCGCGTCTGGGCATTGATTGTAGGAACATGGACACTGAGCTGCAGAAATACCTGACTTCCAGAAGCGTAGATGCACTGTCACGTCAATACAAAGACCTCGCCGAGTGGAAGCAAGGCGTGACGAAGTCTGTAGTCGAGCAGACGACTAAGACAACTGAGTTGGTCAGGGATTGCTATCTTATATATAACCGCGGCGATAAAGGAAAACTGAATGGGCTCGATCACTTACGTTTTGCAACCGATGATGTATATCGAGATTTGATCCTGATCAACTCGATGCTGAGGTATCAACCGTTGGATCGGTGTGATGATGTCTGTCTGAGAAATACAAGCTCGGCTGTTCAAGGAGCAATCTCGAGTTTACGGAAACAGGTTGTACGCTGACGGTAATCCACTGACAATCGCTCATGGCGAGTCGCAAAACAATTCATATCATGAGACAAATCTCGCGTATAAATACTATAGCGTGGGCTGTGACAGGAAACTCATCACGCAGCTGAGGCGTGCTGTTGCGTCGATGACGAGAACTGGTAAACCCGAAAACGGGGAGTGATCTCTGAAAACAATATTAGACGCGTCGTAAAGAGTCTACGTAGAAGCACGTAGACGCAGTTCAGCCCGTGCGGGTTTTGCACGAGTTCCAGATTGATAGAGGTTCCTAGCTAGACAACAATCCCAGCGGCATGCGGGCAGAGGCATCGACCGTTTTACCTCTGCGGCAACGCGCAACATCCTGTGACGATCCGCGGCAGGACGCTGGCGTTGACGCTGGTCCGATAGTTCTGAGTCAGGTAGTAGGCATTCAGCACGTTCAAAAAAAAGCCCTGCCTGAGCAGGGCCTTCTTGTCTTCGAATTGAAGCGGAGGAACTCAGTGCGGCGGCAGCTTCATCCGCGAGATCGTCCAGTGTTTGACGTCGTCTTCAGGCTCGTCGCGGCTCGCGTTGTCCGTAAGAGCTATCGCGAGGTTGGTGACAAAAATCTCGTCGCCGACGATGACGGGGCTCGCGGGAAACAGCAACCCGTCCGGAGTGCCATCGCGTTTGATTCCGCGGAACTCGCCGAGCTTGGCGACGATCTTGCCGTTCGCGTTCAGGGCGACGACCTCGTCGGCCTGGTTCGCGGCCACCCACAGAAGGCCTTTGTCATCGAAGACGATGCCGTCGGCGCCGTTGATGCTCTCGGCGAAGACCGTGATGATTTTGGTGTGCATGTCGAGCTTGAGCACTCGGTCATCGCCGGTGTTTGCGATGAACAGCACCGAATCGTCGCCGTTGAAGGCGAGCCCGTTGGCGCCGAATGGCGGGAAGCCGGCGGTTGCGAGCAGCGGATCGTGCACGAACAGCGCCGCGACGCACCCCGGCGCGCAGGTGCGCACGTGGTCGATGCGGAAGATCGCACCTTGGAACGAATCCGACACGTACAGATTGCCCAGCTTGTCGAAATCCATCGCATTGAGTGCCGGTGCGAAATTGGATCCGAAGGTGATAACGTCTTCGCTTCCATCGGGATTGTTTGTCTCGTGACGCGGTGCGGGTGCGCCGACATCCGTCCCGGTAACCGTGGCCACATCCTCGATCGGCGTCGCGCTGTTGAAACTGGCGGCGATGCGCTGGATCTTCGCGACGCCAACGCCCGCCAGGTCTCCGGCGTTGGTGATATAGACCTTGCCTTGGATCGGATCGAAAATCAGTCCGAGTAGCGGAGTGTTACCGAAGTCGCGCTGGGCGAGGAGATGACCGTGACGGTTGTATCGCAAGAGCTTGTTCGTGTTAGGTCCGAAGTCGAACGTAGCGACGTAGATATCCCCGTTAGCCGGGTTGGCGGCGATGCCTTCCGGAAACCGCGCTCCATCCGGGAGCACCGCGAACGTGTCCACGTCGCGGTCGATGAACAATCGGCTGGAGTGGCCGTCCGCGAGCGCGGGGCCGGTGGTCATGCCGATCGAGAAGAGCAGCGGAACTGCGAGAATTGCGAGATTCTTCTTCATGTTTCCCCTCCTAGGGTTGGATGGCCAGCAAAAGATTTCCTGCGACTGCGACAGCGTTTTATCAAGAATGCTTCACAAGAATACTTCAAGAAGGCCGGGAGTTCTACCGCGCCGGCCCGTGGGGCGCGACCGAGACTCCCCGAACTGCGTGCCGGGCAATCGCAGCGGCCACAAACCCCGAGGCCTTCACGTCTTGGGCGAACTCGCCGAGATATTTCGCGCCGGCAGGGCGCCCCTGCGGCGTGCCGACCGATTGCTGCACGGCGGTAAAACGGCCTTCGAGCACGCGCGACCCCGGGAGCTTCGCGCAATCGGTCGCAAGGCGCGGCTTGAGCCCGGAGAGCACTTCGAGCTTGTCTTTCACAAAGATATCGTACGAGGCGTCGATCCCCTGCGCCCGCACGAGCTGCGCGTGCTTGAGATTGCGGCTCAGGTAAAGGTCGTAGGCGCTCTTCGCCGCAACCGCGATGCGCACGCCCTCGCGGTCCACGTCCGCGATCGTGCGGATCGGCGAGCCCGCAGGAACGAGGTAACCCGCCTCGATCTCCAGATAGGCGGTGCTGAAGGCGATCTCGGTCGCCCGGGCGGGCTCGTTGGCGAGGAAGGCTACATCCCACGCGCCGGTCTTTACCGCATCGGCCAGCTTTCCCGCCGCATCGAAGGCGACGAGCTCGACGGGGACACCGAGCCGCCGGCCGAGCTCCCGTCCCAGATCCACCGCGATGCCGCGATACTCGCCGCTTGCGGGGTCCTTGTTGACCAACAAGAAATTCTGGTAGTTGATGCCCACGCGGAGTTTCCCCGTCGGGGCCAGCTCGGATCGCGCGGCGGGAGAAAGCGTCATGGCGCTAGAAGATTAGCACGAGCCCGGCGACACTTCTACGAAGCCGGCGCCTTGGGCGCGACCGCAACGCCGCGCACCGCGTGTCGAGCGATCGCCTTGGCGACGAATCCCGAGGCCTTCGCGTCCTCGGCGAATTCGCGAAGGTAGCTCGCGCCGGCCGGGCGTCCCTGCGGTGTGCCGATCGACTGCTGCACCGCCGAGAAACGCCCTTCGAGCACGCGCGATCCGGGAAGCTTTTCCGCGTCCATCACGAGGCGGGGCTTGAGCCCGGCGAGGGCATCGAGCTTGTCCTTGACGAAAAGTTCGTACGAAGCGTCGATGGTCGGCGCGCGGTGGAGTTGGGCGCGCTGCAGGTTGCGGGTGAGATACAGATCGTAGGCGCTCTTCGCGTTGACCGCGACGCGCACGCCCTCGCGGTCCACCTCCGCGATCGTGCGGATCGGCGAGCCCGCCGGAACGAGGTAGCCCGCCTCGATCTCCAGATACGCCGCGCTGAAAGCGATTTCGTTCGCGCGCACGGGCTCGCTGGCGAGGAAGGCCACGTCCCAGGCGCCCGACTTCACCGCATCGGCCAGCTTTCCGGCGGTGTCGAAGGGAACGAGCTCGACCGGAACGCCGAGCCGCCTGCCCAGCTCCCGGCCCAGGTCCACCGCGATGCCGCTGTATTCCCCGCCCGCACGCTCCTTGTTGACGAGCAGGAAATTCTGCACGTTGATCCCGACGCGAAGTTTCCCAGTCGGCGCCAGCTCCGGGCGCGCGGCGGGAGGAACCTCCGGCGCGGTCGCGCAGGACGACAGCAGAAGCACGGCAAGAGACATCGCAGCAATTCGATTCATCTTGGATCTCCTCGGGGCGAAGGTTTCACTCGATCTTAAGATCGGCCGCCTTCACGACTTTCCTCATGCTTTCGATTTCCGCCTGAACCATGGCGCGGAATTCCTCGGGCGTGTTGGTGACGACTTCGGCGCCCTGCTTTCCGAATCCGTCCCTCACTTCGGGAAGGGCCACGGTCTTCAAGAGCGCGGCGCGGAGCTTGTCCGCCACGGGCCGCGGCGTCGCTTTGGGGACGAGCAGACCGACCCAGGCGCTGTAGCTGAATCCCGGAATCGTCTCGGCGACCGTGGGGATGCCCTCGAGCAGCGGCGTGCGCCGGGGCAGGCTGTGCGCGATTGCGCGCAGCCGTCCGCTTCGCGCGGGTCCGACGGTCGACGAGGCCGGCGTGATGGTCCAGTGCGATTCCCCCGCCATGACCGCCACCACCGAAGGCCCGCCGCCCTTGTACGGCACGTGCACGGAACTGAAGTTGCCCATGAGCTGAAGCATCACGCCGGCAAGATGGCTCTGCGATCCCGGGCCCGCCGAGGCCATGTTGATCTGGCCGGGCCGCGCCTTGCAATAATCGATCAGCTCCTGCACGGTCCTGATCGGAAGCGAAGGCGTGACCACCAGCATGTTCGGCAGCACCGCGTAGAGCGACACGAACTGGAAGTCGTTCAGCGGATCGTAGGAGACGTTCTTCTGCAAGAGCGGCGCGATCGACAATCCGGAGGGGGAGGCCGCGATCATCGTATAGCCGTCGGGCTGGGCGTTCTTCGCGGTCTCCATGGCGATCAGGCCGCTCGCGCCCGCCTGGTTCTCGACGATGACCTGCTGGCCGAGCACCTCGCCCATCTTCGCCGCGAGGATGCGCCCGAGCGTGTCGTTCGAGCTGCCCGGAGCGTTGGGCGAGATCATCCGCACCGCGCGCCTCGGGAAATCGTCCGCGCCTTGCGCAATTGCGGCCGGCGCATGCAGCAGATTCGCGAGCGCAAGCAGCACCGCCGGCAGCATCTTCAATGCAGTGTTCATGTCTTCTGTCTCCTCAATAGACGCGGTTATGGGGCGGCTCGCCCTCGAGCGCTCGCTCCACGTTCTCCCAGCTGCTCCTGAAAAGGTGCGCGAACGACTGGCGCGTGACGCCGGCGATATGCGGGGTCAGCAGGAGCTTCCTCGCCGCATCGCCTTCCAGCGCGAGCAGCGGATTGTCCGCCGCGATCGGTTCGATCGAATACACGTCCACCGCTGCGCCGCCCAGATGCCCCGAGCGCAGATGCGCGGCGAGCGCCGCCTCGTCCACGATGCCCCCGCGCGAGGCCTGCACCAGCACCGCGCCCGGCTTCATTAGAGCGAGCCGGCGCTCGCCGATCAGGCCCTGGGTGGAAGGCAGGAGCGGCACGTGCACGCACACGATGTCGGCCGTCTTCATGAGCTCGTCGAGCGCGAGCGGCCTCGCGCCGAGCGCCGTTGCGGCGGCCGCGTCGCGCGGCTCGGGGTCGCAGTAGCACAGCCGGCAGTCGAATTTGCGGAAGGCCTCGGCGACCGCGAGACCGATGACCCCGAGCCCGATCACGCCCACCATAAGGCCCTCCAGCGCGGGCAGGTTGTCGGCGAGCATGCGCGCGCGAAACGCAGCGTAGCCGCCCTTGCGCACCTCGGTGTCCGCCCAGGCGAAGCGGCGCAGCAGCATCGAGGCCGAGGTCACGGCGTACTCTGCGACCGCGCCGTTGCTGCCGCCGGGAACGTTCGCTACCGGGATGCCGAGCTTTTTCATCGCAGGTGCGTCGAGACGATCGACGCCCGCGCCGGTCACCTGCACGAGGCTCAGGCGGCTGCCTTCGAAAAGGGTCGCCGCGAGCTTCGGACCCACCGCCGGCATGACCATCGCGCGGGCTTCCCTGACGAGCGCGGCGAGCTCTCCATCGTCGGGCGCGCGATAGATGACCTTGAGCGAGCGCGGAGGAAGCGCGCCGACGCGCGCGAAATCGGCTTCGGGCCGAAGGCAGACGACGTCGTGCGTCACTTCGTTGCGTCGCGATTCGTGACCCGGGCGGTCGGAAAGAAGCACAGCAGCACGAGCGGCGAACGGCCGGTGTTGCGCGTGACGTGCGGCTCTCCCGCCGGAATGAGGATCGTGTCACCGGCCTTCAAGCGGTGGTCGCCGCTTTCCGATTCGGTGCGGCCTTCGCCCGAGAGCACGTAAATGCATTCCTCGGTGTCGCTGTGGAAATGCCTGCCGCGCGGCTTGTCTCCGGCTCGCGGAACGGCGATTTCCACGAGGCGCAGCGTCACGGCGCGCGAGCCTTTCTCGCCCGAGACGATCTCGAGCGACTTGCGCCCGGGCAGGCCGAGGTTCTTCGCTTGCGCCTGCGTGAGCACGCGCGCCATCAGAGCGCGACCTTGAGGTGCTTGATCTCGGCGGTGCCGCCCTGGGCTTCGTCGAGCATGCGGAAAATCTCGCCCGCCTCTTTCGCGATCGCGTCCGAGATGTCGGCGAGCATGCGCTTCGCCTTTTCGACCGTGGCGTGCTCGGGCGAGCCGTACCATCCGGTCGGGGCGATGGTGCGGATGTCGCGCAGCACCGGCTGGTAGCTGCGCGTGCGGCGCAGCTTGTCCCACTTGCGGCCGTGCGAGGGGTCCGAGGAGTAGTCGATGCGCTCGAGGTGCACGAGGTCCGGGCGGCAGGCGAGCACCGCGAGCGCCTCGATCTCGCCGCCGTGGGTGAGCCCTCCGGAGTCTTTTCCGTAGAGATCCGCAGCGACGTAGCAGGCCTGCACGGTGAGCACGCTCATGCCGTGGTCGCGGTGCAGCGATTCGGCGGCGATCGCGAGCGAGGGGATGTTGCCCTCGTGCCAGTTGAGGACGAGGAGATACTTGGCGCCGTGCCTGGCGGTGGAGACGCAGGTTTCCACCACCACCTTCATATAGGTGTCGGGGGTGAGCGTGATCGTGCCTTCGAAAGGCATGTGCATGGGCGTGACGCCGAGCGGCCCGCCCGGGAGCACGAGGCCGTCCATGCGCTCGGCGACCGCGTGGCCGATCACGTTCGCGGCAAAGATGTCGGTGCCGGCCGGCAGATGCGGGCCGTGCTGCTCGACGCTGCCCGCAGGCAGGATCACCAGCGGATTCTTCCTGAACTGCGCCGCGATCTCCGGCTGGGTCAGCTCCTGGAAGTAGCGGCTCGGCAATTTGGACATGGGGTTTTCTCCGGGGACGGGCTCTCAGGCGACGTGGCGCGCCCGCTCGACTATCCTCGAGCGCGTTTCCTCGATCACCTCGGCGATCTTGACCGCCTGGCTCTTGCGCTCGAGCGAGCGCAGCGCCGCGTAGACCACCGCGAGCGCGACGTTGCCGTTGTCGGCGGAGAGCTCGCCCGTTTTCCCCGAGCGGCAACTCGCGGCGAACATATCCAGCTCGGCCCTGAACATGTCGCTCTCGGGGACCTTCAGCTCCTCGCGCTTGCCGTAGCCGTCCTTGCCGCGCTGGATGTAGAGGGTCGAAGACCGGTGCAGGAGGTGCGGCGTGTCCCAAGTGCCGAAATCGATCTCGTAGTGCATGAGCCCCTTCGAGCCGAAAACGCGCACGGCGAAAATTCCCGGCGAAGTCCAGCACGAACCGACGTAGCCCAGCTTTCCGTCGGCGAAGCGCAGGAGCGTCATCGACTGGTCGTCGACCTCCGCGCCGACCGGCGAGAGCTTGGATGCCATCTGGCTCACTTCGGCGATCTCCCCGCCCAGGTAGTGCAGCACGTCGAACTGGTGGATCGCGAGCTGCGACAGCGGACCGCCCGGGGCCTTGTCCCGGTACCAGCGCCAGGCCTTGGGCGTGAGCTCGAGCGCCCGCTCGTTTGAAAAGTTGGCCTCGATGAAGGCGACGCGGCCCAATTCGCCCGAATCGATCTTGTCGCGGATCGCGCGGATGCCCGCCATCAGGCGGGCGCTGTGGCCGACGGTGACCGTGACGCCGTGCCGCGCCTCGAGCGCGGCGATCCGCAGGCCGTCCTCGAGCGTATTGGCGATCGGCTTCTCGGTGTATACGTGCTTTCCCGCGGAGGCGACCCGCTCGGCGAGCGGCCAGTGCTGCTCGTTTGGAACGGTGAGTATCACGCCCCGGATCGCGGGATCGGCGAGCATCGCCTCGAGGTCGGCCACGCCGGGCACTCCGAACTCCTGCTGGAAGGCGGCGCGCTTTTCCGGGGTGCGGCTGGTGCCCGCGACGATCTCGATCTCGCCGGAGTCTCGCGCGGCGCGCGCGAGCACACTCGCCCAGCGGCCGAGGCCGACGATGCCGACTTTCACGGGAGCTTGCATGGGTCCTGAACTCCGTATGGGATTCGAAGGCAACTGCGCATGCTATTGTAATACGGCATCGCGAACCGAAGGCGTTCGGGGCTTATACCCGTTGCGCCGAGCGATGCGTCGGGCGATCGCGCCCTCGATTGACCAAAGAAAAAGGGCCGGCAAACTGCCGGCCCTTGTCTTTTCTACGCGAGCGCTGTTGCCAAATTGGAGATCGCGTAGCAGCGCCTATCGCCCGCGTTGAACCAGACTTCAATCGTCGTCGTGGTGTGGCGTCCCGAATACCGCCACGCAACCCGTCAGGCAGCCGGGTCCGAAGGCGTTGCCGCCCGGCATGGGCACGAACGCGTGGTTGTTATGGGGATTCACGGCAACCGAGTGCGAGGTCCCGCGCGGCGCCGGAAGCGTGAGCGGAGTATTGAACGTCGGAACGATCTGGTCCAGAACCTGGCGCTTCGCGTCGATGACACCGAGCACGGGACCATGCGGGTCGGCGCGCGATGCGGTGTAGTAGCGTCCGTCGCCGGAATTGAACCAGACTTCGTCCGATCCGCCGACTCCAAACACGTCCCGATCGATCGAGCCGTTCTTCGCATCCATGATGACCTGCTTGGCGTTGGCGGCGTTGCCATGACAATTAAAGGGGGTCGTCGCAGTGGCCGCAGTGCAGGGCGCACCGGCCGTATCGAAGATCACGCTGCAGCCGAGGAGCAGATCCTGATTCGGGCCGAGCGTGAGTCCTGCAGGTTGGCAGAAGCTCACGTGAAACGTCTCCTCGACCTTGGCGGTCCTCGGATCAATGACCGCGACCGCCCCGTCCGCAGCCGTGCCGTTCAATTCCGGGATGGAGATATAGAACCTGCCAGTGCCGCGATCCCAGACGGGTTGTTCCGCGCCGCCGGTCGCAGTGTCGGCGCCAGGGCCGAAATTCTTGAACGTGATTCTGGCTCCCAGCGTGAGCTTTCCGGTGTTCGTATCGACATTGATCAGGGTGGCAAACGGCGGATCGTCAGCGTTGTTTACCGCGAAAATGACCCCGCCAACCGGGTCGAACGCCAGCTCGTCGGCGCGCAGGCCCTCGGCCCCGCCCGTGTTGACCTCGCTGACAATCTTGTCTGTCCTGAGATCGATGGCGACCACCCTGCTCGGGGCGTCGGTGACAAACAGCCAGTTTCCCGAGGTCACGACGCCGTCAGGACCGGAAGTGTCGTTGTTCCCGGTGAATCCCTTGAAATTTCCCGAAATCTGCTTGACGAGAACATTCCTCTTGGCGTCGATGACGTCGATGGTTTTGTTGGAACGATCGGCGAGGTAGTAGAGCTGGGTGTGCGGATCGATCCAGCTGATATCAAAGACAGTCAGGCCCGGTACCGGAACGGTCGCGAGGAGCTTGACCGCCCCCCCATCCCGATCATGCTCATCGGCGAACGCCGCGCCGGATGTCGCGAGAGACCCTGCCCCGACCAGCATCGGGGCCGCGAGCATTGCGGCGATTGAATTGCGGAAAGTGAATCTTGCAGACATGTGCTGCCTCCTGTTGTCGGTGGATACAAAAACGCTTTTTTGGTACGCGCGCAACGCCAACCCAGCATCGCCGGCGTGACGCGCCTCGTGCTTGTTGGCTTGTTACCTACCGGGAAGGCTGCCTGACCGCCCCTGTACGCGGCGGGCGCCCGGAAAAATCGCGCGCCCGAAAAGGAAAGCCCGCTCTATGCGACGAGCGTGTTCGGAACCACGGTGCGCTCTAGGTCAACCCCGCGCACTTTGAAAACTTAGGCTTTCCTCCGGTGCCGCTTTTTTTGGACGTTTGGATCGTATCGATCCGAGTGGAAACTCGGTGTCATAGGGTGCGCTTGTTTCGATATCTGTGGCTGACAGATTCCTGAAAGGCCCTTGCACGGTAGCCTCCTTCCCCGCGAGCCTCGACAGAACAACGGCTTGACTAGGCACCCTCGAGCGCCATGATGAGCGCTCAGTGCTGTTGACGAGTCTGCGGAACGGATTTTTTCCCCGCCACGCATTCGATATAACCGCGAATGAAGCTGTCGCGCAGCGCGATGAATTCCTCATGAGTCTGAAACCTGCGCATCTCCGGCACCTGATTCATGAAGTAGATCGTCACGATCACCGAGTCTTCGTCCGAGAAAATCTGCGTCATCGCGAGCGTCGTTCCGCTCAAATTCTTTTTCCCGAGCGTCTGGCCTGAAAAACCCCGATCGGAGAAGTCGGCGAGCGCGTTGTTGCTGTCCGCCTTGGCCATGTCCGCCAGGTTGAGCGTGACGATCCGCTTGTCCTCGGCGTACCTCGAAGGGTCGGAACGCTCGGCCTTCAGGTTCGCGAACTGAAACGTCCTGGGATAGGAGTAAGCCACGCGGTAGCCGTCCATCACCGACACCCGCCTGCTTCTGTTTCCGAAACCCACCTCACGCCACGGTTCGGCGGTCTGCGGGCGGCGGTCCAGAGCCACGCCGCGGATCCCGCCCGCGAATCCGTCGCAGTGAATATACGGTCGAAGCTTCAAGGCATGTTCCGGCTGCCCCCCTGCGCCGTGCTCTCCGGCGCAGGCCGTGCCGAGCGCGATCGCCGCCGAAACTAGAATTGATGCGCAGCCTCCGGCGGCGAGCGCGACGCCCAGAGCACGGTTCGGCAGTCCGGTTCCACCCACGTCGAGCGGTTTACCTTCCACCCGCGTACTGCTTCACCAGCCGGCAGAGGTAGAGCGAGTGCACGCGGATGCGCTCGTTCAGGCCGTGCACGCCCCCGCCGGGCGGGATTGCGGCGATCTATTCCCTGTATACCCAGCCCGCGGCCACGCCCGCGGCGATGAACTCCACGAGAATGGCGAGGAACCAGTAGAACGCGAGCGCGAGGGGGATCGGCAGGATCACGTACCAGCCGAAGCTGTGCAGCACCGACAGCATGGCGCCGACGTAGAAGCCGAAGCGCAGGCCCTGGCCGAGCCCGGGCTTGCCTTTCTCGTAGCCTTTCACGTAGATCAGCGCGAAGAAGGGCGCGAACACGAGGTAGCCCACCCAGAAAATCCACATCACCTGCTGCATGTCCGGGCGCCAGATCGAGGCCGTCTGCCTGTAGATGCCCGACAGCAGCACGCCGTGGATCACGAACTCCAGGACCGAGATCACGACCAGAACCGCGACACTGGCGAGCAACCACCGTTTCGCATTCATGTGCTCCTCCTCTATTCGCGCGACGTGGAAATCTCTCTCATCGCTCGGATATGTGCACGATCCGCGCAACGAGCCCTGTGCCCGTATACACAGTTTAACCCGCTTCTATTTCCCACCCGCGTACCGCTTCACCAGCCGGTACAGGAACTCGTGTCCCTCGTACAGCGAGCGCACGCGGATGCGCTCGTTCAGCCCGTGCACGCCCCCGCCGTCGGGGTCGCGGAACATGCCGGTCACGCCGTAGGTCGGGATGCCGGCGTTGATGGTGAAGCGGCCGTCGGTCGCGCCCGCGAGCAGCGTGGGCACCACCGGAACGCCCGGCCACATCTCTGCGCTCACCGCCTCGACCGGCCCGAGGATCTCGCGCGACAGCGGCGGCGGGGGCGAGAGCGTCGGCTCGTGCGTCGGCGTGATCCTGATTTTGTCGTTCGCCAGCACGTGCGCGAGCGTCTCCCGCACCTCCGCCACGGATTCCCCGGGCAGGATGCGGCAGTTCACCGTGGCGCGCGCGCGCTGGGGCAGGGCGTTGGTCGCGTGTCCCGCTTCGAGCATGGTGGCGACGCAGGTGGTGCGGAAGGTCGAGTTGTTGATCGGACTTGCGGACAGGCGCGCGATCGCCTCCGCGTCGGGCGGCTCGCGCAGGATCGCCTTCATGTCGGCGGCCGTCTGCCCGGTCTCGATGCGCGCCATCTGCTCGAAGTAGGCGCGCGTCGTGGCGGAGAGCTTGAACGGAAAATCGTGGGCGCCGAGGCGCGCGAGGCCGCCCGCGAGGTGCGTGATCGCGTTGTCCTTCACCGGCAGCGAGCTGTGCCCGCCGGGGTTGGTCACTTCGAGCTGGTAGGTCTGGAACACTTTCTCGCCCGCCTGGATGCTCATGCGGAGATAACTGCCGTTCTTGTCGAGCAGGCCGATGCCGCCTTCGTTCAGCGCAAACTCGGCGTCGATGAGATTGCGGTGGTTCTTGAGGAGATACACGATGCCGCTGAAATTCGACGGGACGATTTCCTCGTCGCAGGTCGCAACGAGGACGAGGTCGCGCTCGGGGCGGTAGTTCTCGTGCCGGTAGCGAATAAGATTGGCGATGAGCGCCGCGACCATCGCCTTGTCGTCGGCCGCGCCGCGCGCATAGAAGTAGCCGTTCTCCTCCACGAGCCTGAACGGGTCGCGCTGCCAGTCCTCGCGCTTCGCCTCCACCACGTCGAGGTGCCCGAGCAGCATGACGGGCTTTTTCGCGCCCGTGCCCCGGTGGCGGGCGACGAGGTTGCCCTTCTTCGGCCCGCCCGGCGGCACGATGACCTGCACGTCCTGTGCCGGCAGCCCGCCCGCTTTCAGCCGGGCGGCCATCGCCTCCGCCGCGGCCGTGCAGCTTCCGGCGGAGTCGGTGGTGTCGATCTCCACCAGCTCCCTGTAGATCTCGCGCAGCAGCTGCTGCGCGGGCGTGGGCGCGCCTTGCGCGAGCGCGCGCAGCGCGAGCGAGGCTCCCAGGACGACCCAGGTTGCGCGGCGAAGCGTCTTCATTTTTTTCCTCCCGTCGAAAAACGCCGATGTCCCGTCATGGGTGTGACCGGCAAGCTCTTGTCCCGCATCTTGCCTTCGGCATCGTCCGATGGGCAACTGCCCGGTCACCTCGCGTGAACAGGACTTATACTAGTAGGGTATTCGCAGCGCGCCGAATCGGCGCTGCGGGTCCCGAAGCCGGTTCCAGTTCATGGGAGGGTTTGCCATGCCAGTCAAGAAAATCCTGATCGTCGATGATTCAGCCACCGACCGCCAGTTCCTGCTGGAGGTGTTGAGCAAGCAGGGTTATCAATGCGTAACCGCGCAAAACGGCGACGAGGGCATCGCCAAGGCGAAGACCGAGCAGCCGGACCTGGTCCTGATGGATATCATCATGCCCGGCACCGACGGGTTCAAGGCGACGCGCGCCATCACGCGCGACGAAGCCACCAAGCACATCCCGGTGATCGTGTGCACCAGCAAGAAACTGGAAACCGACCGGGTCTGGGGCTTGCGCCAGGGCGCAAGGGACTACATCGTCAAGCCTGTCGATGCGAAAGAGCTTCTCGCCAAGATCGCCGCGCTCGGCTGAACCCGCCGCTCACGCCAGCAGTACGAGCGCAAGGGCCACGGCGCCCGGGAGCGCCTGCACCCGGACCTATCTCGCGATCTCTAGAGTTGCCGGCCGATCTTGCGGTCGAGCGACCAGGGGCCGCCGCCGCGCAGTGCTACGGCGAACATGATCAGGCCCCACATCAGCGGGTATTCGTAGCCGGGACCGGTCCATCCGAATTTAGGCAGATAGTGGTAGACGATCACCGCCATTTCGATGGTGATGGCCGTGGCGAAGAAGCGCGTGAAGAGGCCCAGGGCGACGCACAGCCCGCCGACGGTTTCCAGGATGATGAGAACGACGGCCAAGGGTTCGGCCGGCGCGATGCCTCGTTTGATCAATGCGAATTGGGCAGTCGCCGTGACGCCCGCCATCAACTTGGGCCAGCCGTGCGGAAGGATCATCAAGCCGACGGTCACGCGGATCAGCGGCCACGTGAGCGGCGCGACCCAGTCGTAGAACGGCTTGAGCTTGGGAAACAGCAGTCTCGGTTCGTTTTGCGCGTCCACGGTCGGTCCTCCTCTGGTGTCGGGCCGGAGCCCGGAATGCCGGTTATTCGTAAGCGCGATCTTGCCTGCGGTGAGCGGCGCCGTTCACGCCAATAGTACGAGAGCGAGCGCCACGGCGCCCGGGAGCGCCTGCACCCAGAGAATTTTGCGGCTCGCCGTGAAACCGCCGAACACGCCGGCGACGACGACGCAGCCGAGGAAAAAAATCTTGATCGAGGTTCCGGCTTCGCCGAGAGCGAGACCCCATCCGAGCCCGACCGCGACGAAACCGTTGTAGAGGCCCTGATTCGCCGCGAGCGCCTTCGAGGCCCTGGCGAAGTCGGGCGTGGTGCCGAAAGTGCGAAGGCCGAGGGGCTTGGTCCAGAGAAACATCTCGAGGACCAGGAAGAAGAAATGCAGGAGTGCCACCAGTGCGACTGCGATGTTCGAGATCGTTGCCATTCATGACCTCCCGGTTATCCGTCTAGTTGGCGCGGCGGACATTTCGCGGAACCGTACGAGCAGAAGACACAGCAGTCGCCGGGCTTGGGCTTGAGAGTCTCGCGGCAAGCAGTGCACTCATAGAAGTGAAGGCAGGCGTCGGTAGGCATCGCCTCGGCCTGCCGGTGCCCGCAGAAGGGGCAAGTGATGGTCGCCTCGAGAACCACAGATCCTGCCATCAGATACGATCAGGAATCAAGGGACCCACCGGGTTTGGATTTCGCCGCCCCGTCCATTATCTAGACCAACCCGTCCATTATCTAGACCAACCCGTCCATCACCATCACATCGACGTAATCTCCAGCTTTGACGTTTCCTTGATCGTGTCCGAGCACCACGAAGCAGTTCGCTTCGGACATCGAGCGAAGTATCCCCGAGCCTTGCGCGCCGGTGAGGCGCACGCACCATTCGCCGTTTTTCAACTCCAGAATGCCGCGCTGGTATTCGGTGCGGCCGGGTTTCTTGCGCATCGCGGTTTCCGATTTTGCGCGAAGCAGCGGGAGGTCGGTGTCGGTGCGGCCCATCATGGTGAGCAGTGCGCCGCGCACGAAGTGGTAGAAGGTCACCATGACGGCGACCGGATTGCCGGGCAGGCCGAAGAGATACGCCGATTTTCCGCGCGCGCGGATGCGGCCGAAGGCCATCGGGCGGCCGGGGCGCATGGCGATCTTCCAGAACACGACTTCACCGAGCTTCGCCATCATCTGCTTGGTGAAGTCGGCTTCGCCGACCGACACTCCGCCCGAGGTCACCACCGCGTCGGCAACCGCCGCGGCCTTGCGGAACGCGGCTTCGAGCTTTTTCGGGTCGTCGCGCACCACGCCCAGGTCGATCACCTCGCAGCCCAGGCGCTGTAGCATGCCCCAGAGGGTGTAGCGGTTGGAGTCGTACACTTCGCCGGCCTTCAACATCTTTCCGACTGAAACGAGCTCGTCGCCGGTGGAGAAGAACGCGACTTTCAACTTCCGCCGGACGCTCACTTCGCCGATGCCGAGCGAGGCGACGAGTCCGATGTCGGCAGGGCGCAGCATCCGGCCCGCGCGCAGCGCGGGCTTGCCTTTCTGCAGGTCTTCGCCCGCGAGCCTGCGGTTCTGACCGGCTTCCTGCCCTGCGGGAATGGTGACGCGCTTGCCGTCCACATTGACGGCTTCCTGGATGACGACGGTGTCGGTGTTTTTCGGCATCACGGCGCCGGTCATGACGCGCACGCACTCGCCGCGCCTGACCTCGCCGGTGAATTCCCTGCCGGCGTAGGCGGTGCCGATCTCGGTGAGCGTCGTCACGAGCTCCCCCCCTCCCAGGTCGTCGTTGCGCACGGCGTAGCCGTCCATCGCCGAGTTGTCGTGCGAGGGGACGTCGATCGGCGAGACGATGTCTGTCGCGAGCACGCGCCCGAGCGCTGCGCGCACGCGAAGCTTCTCGACGCCGGACACCGGAGTGATGAAAGATCGGATGACTTCGTTCGCCTTGGCGACCGGCAGCGCGTCCGGGTCGTAGTCGCTGGTGCAGCTGATGACTTCTTTTAGCGTCGCCATGCGCGGAATTATCGCGCTTTAGGACTTATAAAGAAAAAGGCCGCGAAGTGCGGCCTTTTTCAATTTCGGCGAAGAAAGCCTCACGGCTCCAGGTTCTTCGACGGCGGGACGTCGCGTGAGTACACCGGGGCGGCGAGGAAGGCCTTCGGGTCGTAGGTCCAGAACTGGCTCACCTGCGGGTAAGTCTTCACCACGGTGTTGACGAGCTTGCCGCCTTTGCGCTCGACCTTGCGGATGTAGATGTTCATCACCGGGTTGCCGTACTCGTCCATGCGCCAGTCGCCGCGCGGGTCTTTGAGCGCGCCCGGGTTGCGGATCGCCTTCATGAAGGCTTCCTTGTCCTCCACCCTGCCGCGCACCGCTTTCGCCGCCGCCTCCACCAGCGCGCCCGCCGAGTAGGCGCCGAGCGTGTAATAGCCCGGGTCGGTGCCGTACTCCTTGTTCACCGCGGCGACGAAGCGCGCGTTCTCGGGCGAGTCGATGCCGGCCGCGTACCAGCCTCCGGTCACGACGCCGATCGCCTCGTCGCCCATCTGCTTGAGGATCCCTTCGTCGGCGGTGGTCATGCTGCCGAGCACCGGAATTTTCATCCCGTATTCCTTGTACTGCCTCAGGAACCGAAAGCCGTTCGCGCCGGCGAAACCGGCGTAGACCGCGTCCACGTCCTTCTTGATCTGCGCGATGTAGGTGCCGTAGTCGGGCACGGCGAGGGGCGACCATAGTTTCTGCACCACCTTGCCGCCCGAGTCCTCGAACACGCGCTGGAACCCGGCCGCGGTCTCGTGGCCGTAGGCGAAGTCGTCGGCGATGATCGCGACGCGCTTATAGCCGAGCGTCTTCGCGGCGTAGTCGCCCAGGGCGTGGTTCGGCTGCGCGGAGCTCGCCGCGCTGCGGGCGAACCAGGGACTGGCCTTGCGCTGCGTGAGGTCTTCGGCGGCGGCCGAGCAGGAGACGATGGGCGTGCGGGTCTGGCGGATGTAGTCGTCGATCGCGATCGCCTCGAAGGCCGCGAGGGGGCCGATGATCACGTGCACCTTGTTGCGCTCGACCAGCTCCTGCGTCTTGGTCCTCGCGCCCGCCGGGTTGCCGCCGGTGTCGGCGATGATGAGCTCGACCTTGCGGCCCGCAATCGTGTTGTTGCGCTCCTTCAAGAAAAGCAGGATGCCTTCCTCCATCTGCTTGCCGCCCGCGGCGAGCGGGCCGGTGCGCACGGTCAGGAACCCGACGCGGATCGGATCGCCCTGGGCGGCCGCGGGCCGGGACAACGCGAGCGCCGCGGTTGCGGCGAGCGCGGACAGAAAAAGCCGGATGAACTTGTGACGCATGGTGACCCCTTTCTTTCGGAAATGGCAGGCAGAGTACACGTCTTTCCACCCGGCGCTCAAGCCGGCGGCACGTTTGGTAGTGTCCTGATAAGGCATTAGGACACTACCGTACGTTTTCCCAGGTTTGCAGCTCTTCGCGCGTGTTGATATTGGAGAAGGCCTCCGGCTCATCGTCGAAGCCGACCTCGACGACGTTGAGCGTGGCGTACCAGGCGTCGATCTTGCGCCCGCCGCCTTTGAGGAACTCGGCGAGGTGATCGAGCACTGAGCGGCGCATGAGCGCAAACACCGGGTGCGGCTGGTCGCCGGTTTTCGCCACGGCGAGTTCGGCGCCGGTTTCGCCGAGCCGCGCGTACAGCCGCTCGACGAGATCGGCGGGGAGGAACGGCGAATCGCAAGGCACGCAGGCGAGAAAAGGGCGCTTGGAAACCGAGAGCCCGGCGTGCAGCCCCGCGAGCGGCCCCGCAAACCCTCCGATCGCGTCGCTCACCACGCGCACGCCGAAGCTCTTGTACTCCTCGTGGTTCTGGTTGGCGTTGATGATGACGCCTCCGACCTGCGGCGCGAAGCGCTGGTACACGTGATCGACGAGGCGCTTGCCGCGGAAGGCCTGCAGGCCCTTGTCCACCCCGCCCATGCGGCTGCCCTTGCCGCCCGCGAGGATCAATCCGGTGACCGAGGAGAGCACGGCGGGCCCGCCGCTACGCCACCAGCGTCGGCGCGACGGTCTTTTTGAAGCGGTGCCTGCCGGTGAAGAGAAGGTAGTGCTTGCCGCCGGCGGCGCGGCCGATCATGGTGATGCCGATTTTTTCCGCGATGTCGTGGCCCATCTTGGTGAGGCCCGAGCGGGAAACGAGGAAAGGAATGCGCATCTGCGCGGCCTTGATCACCATTTCGGAGGTGAGGCGGCCGGTGGTGTAGAAGACCTTGTCCGAGCCGTCCACGCCGTCGAGCCACATCTGTCCGGCGATCGCATCCACGGCGTTGTGCCTGCCGACGTCCTCGACGAAGTAGAGAATCTCGATGCCGGCGGCGGTGTTGCTTGCCAGGGAGCAACCGTGCACGGCGCCCGCCTCCTTGTAGATGGCCTCGTGGCGGCGCACCGCGTCGAGCAGGACGTGCAGCGCATCTTCGGTGAGCGTGACGTCGTCGCGCAGCTTGATCGAATCGATTTCCCCCATCAGGTCGCCGAACACCGTGCCCTGGCCGCAGCCGGTGGTGACGGTGCGCTTGCCCATCTTTCTTTCGAGCCCCTTGAGCGGCGTGCGCGTCGTGATCGCGACCGACGCCGTCTCCCAGTCCACTTGCACCGCGGCGATTTCGTCGATGGATTTCACGAGGCGCTGGTTGCGCAGATAGCCGATGGCGAGCGCCTCGGGCGCCTGGCCGAGCGTCATCAGCGTGACGATCTCGTGCTTGTCCACGTAGAGCGTGAGCGGGTGCTC